>Ga0316195_10000602_pt1 | contig 14717 bp, 16 predicted proteins | sample Phised1_MG_FD_204937 | JGI IMG/M metagenome (GOLD analysis project Ga0316195, IMG submission 204937) | Coastal sediment microbial communities from Maine, United States - Phippsburg sediment 1 | ecosystem: Environmental > Aquatic > Marine > Coastal > Sediment | place: USA: Maine | collected... | reverse complement strand
CGCGACGGCGCGGCTTGCAAGTCGCACTCTAGGCTTTGCAGCCGCCGAGGTGCAGCCCTAGCTTGCAAGACTGTTGCGCTGCCGCGCCGCTGCGCGTCAGGGCCGCTTCACCAGCAGCGGTTGCACACGCGCCATGCCGCGGACGCGCTCGGCCGCGCCGAGCGCATCGCCGCGCGAGGCGAAGGGCCCGGCCAGCACACGAAACAGCGCGCGGTCGTCGAAGACAGAAAGCCACGGTTCGAGCCAGGCCAGCTCGCGCATCAGCTGCTGCTGCAGATCGTTCGCACCCTGGCGCTGGCGGAAAGCGCCGAACTGCAGCCAGTAGCCTGCGGCGCCGGTGTCGGCGGGCTTCGAAACGGCGGCGGCCACGGCCTGCGCCTCCTGCGCCACGGGTTCCGGTGCCGACGGTGTGGGCGGGGCGCCGGGCGTACCCGATGCCTCCGTTGACGCTGGCGCTGGCGAGGGCGGCTGCGCTGGCGCTGCCTGTCGTGGTGGCAACGCGGTGACCTGCACCCCATTGCCACGCCGCCACTCGCCCGAGCGGATTTCGTCGTGCGTCAGACGCTGTACTTCGACCGGCCTCAGACCGCCCAGCACGTCCAGCTTCAATGCCGCGGCATAACTCAGGTCGATGATGCGCTCGCGGTGGAAGGGCCCGCGGTCGTTGATGCGCACCACCACCTCGCGGCCGTTGGCCGGGTTGCGCACCAGCGCATAACTGGGCAGCGGCATGGTGCGGTGCGCGGCCGTCATGCCGTACATGTCGTAGAGCTCGCCGCTGGCAGTGGGCCGGCCGTGGAACTTGCGGCCATACCAGGAGGCCAGGCCGGTCTCGACAATCGCTTCGTCGCTGGCCACTGGCGTGTAGGCCTGGCCGAGCACGACATAGGGCTTGTTCGGCCCGCCGCTGCGGATCGGCTCGACGCGCGGCACCGCGTCGGGCCGCTCGATCAGGTCGGCCGGCGGGTGGGCTGGCGGTCCGTCGCGCTGGCCGTCTGCGCCGGCCTCGCCCGGGCCGGACCGCGGCGCGCTGCCGCACGCAGCCAGCAGCGCCGCTAGGCACAGCGCGGCCGCCAGCCGCCAGCGCAGCGTGCCGTGCCGGGCGGCGCTCGTGGCGGCCACCGCGTCAGACGAAGCCGTCCTTGGCCATGGCCTCGACGATCAGCTTCGAGAACTGCTCGAACAGCGCCGGCACGCTGCCGCCAGTGGGCGTGGTGGTCGTCGAGGCCGACCACACCAGCGTGAAGTCCTTCGATTCGAAGAGCCGGGTGTCGGCCGCGACGTTCTGCTGCGTATAGACGGTGGGCGGCATGTAGTAGCTGCTGGCCCACATGCCGCCGTAGTAGCCATAGAAGCCGCCGAAGCCATAGCCCATCGGCGGGCCCATGTACATGCCCGGGGAGACCTTCACTTCCTCGGACACGTTGACCACGCGCGCCAGCAGCACCCCGGCAGCGCCGGATTCCTTGACGACCTGTTCGAGCCTGATCTGGTCGGCAGCGCCGGCGTCGGGCGCGAACTGATAAGAAGGCACGGCCTTGACACCGCGCGCGTCGAGTTGCCGGACCATCTGGTCCTCGAAGTTGCGGCGATTGTTCGGGTCCTTGGTGATGCCCATCACAAGGATCGAGCGCATCGGCGGCTTGCCTGCGAATTTCGGATTGGCCCATTGCGTGTTCAGCACGGTGGGCGCGGCACAGGCGGCAAGCAGCGCGGCCGCAGCGAGCAGTGCGGCACGGCGCATCAAGGGGCGATCGGCAAGAGACATGGTCCAAGGCTCCTGGATTTGTGTGTGGGCGGCAACCTTAACCGATTGCTCGGCGCCGAGCACCGGCGGGGCAAAGCGCCGGCCGTCCCGCGCAATCCGTCAGCCGCCGCTGAGCGCCAACACCACGGCGACGAAGTCGTCCGGCCGCAACGGCTGCTGCAGGTCGCGCACGCCTATGCCGTTGACGAAGATGCGCATGTTGGGCCGCAGTTGCCTCTGTTCATCCACCACGCGAAAGCGCAGCCCCGGGTAGCGGCGGTCGAGGTCCGAGAACAGTGCGTCGATCGTGCTGCCGATGGCCTCGACCTGCGCCTGGTCGGTGTACGAGCGCAGCGCACCGGGAATCAGCACCTTCATGGCGCCGTGCTCCACCCGCGACCGCGGTTCATGGCAAGGTGGCCACTTCGACCGCGTAGATCTCCGGCAGATGGCGCGCGATGTTCGACCAACGCGCGCCCTCATCGCGGCCGATCCACAGCTCGCCGCTGGTGGTGCCCAGGTACAGCGCCGGGGTGGCCTGGCTGTCCGCCGTCATTGCCTGGCGCTTGACCGTCCACCAGGCCTGGCTTTCAGGCAGGCCCTGGTCCAGCCGCTGCCAGCTGCGCCCGGCGTTTCGCGTGACGTAGGCCGCGGGCCGACCGCCAGGGCTGGTACGGGGCCAGACGGTCGTGCCGTCCATCGGGAAGACCCAAGCGGTGTCCGCGTCGCGCGGGTGCACCACCATCGGGAAGCCGATGTCGCCGACACTCTTGGGCACCTTGCGGCCGATGCGCTGCCAGGCGTCCGCGCCCGGGTCGCCCGAGCGGTCGATGCGGTAGATGCCGCAGTGGTTTTGCTGGTACAGGCGATCGGGGTTGCCCGGGCACAGCCGCACGCAGTGCGGGTCGTGGAAGATGACGTTGGCGGCATCGAAGCCTTCCACCACCTCCAGGCCGCGGATCAGCGGAGTCCAGCTACCGCCGGCGTCGCGCGACTCGTGCACGCCGCCACCCGACATCGCGAAATACAGGTGCGCCGCATCGCGCGGGTCGATGATGACCGAATGCAGCTTCGGCCCGTCGGGTGTGCCGTCCTGCACCGTGCCCATCCACTCGCGCAGCTGCGGGTCTTCGTTGACGGCCGGCAGCGGCATCCAGCTGAGCCCGCCGTCTTCGGAGCGGAACAGGCCCTGCGGAGAGGTGCCCGCGTACCAGCTGTCACGCTCGCTGGCATGCCCGGGGGTCAGCCAGAAGCTGTGGTCGACCGAGCGGCTGGGCAGACTGCCGGCCGCATTGGCAAAGGCCGGCGGTTGCCGCGCCTCCCTCCAGCTGCGACCGAGGTCGGTCGAGCGGAAGATGGTCGGGCCGAGGTGGCCGGTCTTGGCTGCGGCCAGCAGCGTGCGGCCGTCGCGCGGATCCAGCTGCACATGGCTGACGTCGTGGCCCAGGAAGTGCGGGCCATCGGCCACCCAGGCCCGCCGGCGGGCGTCGCCATGGAACAGCCAGGCGCCCTTGCGTGTGGCCACGAGGATCACCAGACGCTGGGCTGGCGCACTTGCGCTGCGCAGGGCAGGCTTGCGGGCGGGCGATGAGGGTTTGGGGCTTCGGTTCATCGTTGCTCCTTCGTCGGCGTTGCGACGCCGGTCAAGCCTTGGCGCCCTGTGATTGTGAAGATCCTTGCCCGCGCCGGGTCGGCGACGGCCGCTGCCGCGCAGGGCGTGCTCGTGGACGGGTCAAAGTCGGCGTGGTGTGGGCTTGCGGTGTCCCTTCAGGAACGACAGGTCCATCGCATAGCGGTGGAAGTTGTCCGGGTCGAGCAGGACCGTGATCATTCGTGCTCGCGCCTGCTCGGTCGGGTCGTCCCAGATCGGCGGGCTGCGGAACTGCACCATTTCGCGCGACACGGGGTGGCGCCACTCGGTGACGACGCGCCACGGGTGGCGTCCGTTCGCCGTGACCGTGGTGTCCTCCTCGACCGCGTGGAACGCCGTCATCACCGGCTTGCCGCGCACGAGCAAGCCGCGAATCAAGCGTCGACGCCAGACCCGCGCGGCCGGCGGCACCAGCCCGACGAGCAGGAACAGCATGCCGAAGCCACCGAAGATGAGCGGCATCAACCAACGCGCGCCGAAGCCGTCGATGACCGGCTCGCTGGGGAGCGCGGGGTCGTAGCGCACGTCCACGCGTTGGCCCACTTTGTAAGCGGGCGGCCGCGACGCCGCAGCCGTGACTGCGCGCACCGACTCGCCGCTGGCGGTCACGTAGGCGAGCTCGGGTCGGTACAGCGTCTGGCCATCGTCGCCGGTCACGGCGATCATGGCCACCACCTCGGCCTGCGCGAGCAGTGCGCGCGCGTCAAAGCGGGACTGCTGCACGCCCAGCAAGGCACCAACGCCGCCGAAGACGGCCGCAAAGCCCAGGAAGGCCGCGACGATCCAGCGCACCGCGCGTCCCATCGGCACGAGCGGCGTGAAGTCGGCCGGCGTGCGGCCCTCGCCTGCGCGCTCGGTGCCGAGTGCGAACAGCCCCTCGCGCACCTGGTCCGTCAGGCGCACGATGTCTTCGTCCCAGCGGCTGTTGCTGAGTTGCAGCGCATGGCGTTCGACCAGCGCTCGCAGATCCGGCGGCAGTGCAGAAGCCGCAGGCATCGCCGCGCCCTCGAGCAGCACCGGGATCACGCGCGCTTGCGACTGCAACGCCAAGGCGATTTCCTGCCTCACGAAGTCGTTCGGGTCGTCGAGTCGGCGTCGCCCCTGCGCGTCGCGCAAGTCCAGCCAGCGCGGGCCTATCAGCGCCAGCAGAACGTCGCAGGACTGGACCGCCTCACGCAGGACGGCGGGGAAGGCGGTGCCGGCCTCGATGTCCTCGATGTCCATGAAGACCTGGTCCGCGCCGATGCGGCCATGCAATTCGCGAAGCAGCGCCCCGGCGTGGCCGGCGCTGTCGTCGCGGCGGTAGCTGATGAAGACTCCCGGCATCTGCATGTCTCCCGAGCGCGGGCGCGCCAGCGGCGAGGATAAATCCGGCAACTGATCGCCAAGGGTCGCTTTCTGGCGGCGCAGAACAAGGGGCTGGAAGCCAGGCCGGCTCTGGCCGTTCGGACCGGGTAGCCGCCGCTTTGCGGGAGCGAAGCTGCAGTTGGGCCTGCTCGGCAACTAGAGATGAAGCGCTGGATAGCGACCTAGCCCGCGATCTTGTGGTCATGTTCGCCATGAGCAGCGACTTGCCGGCCGTGCCGATCACGACCAGCCGCCGCTCCGGTTCGTAGAAACCGAGCATGCGCCCGATCTCTCGCCACCCGCTGATCATCACGGCCAACTCCCTGTTCACCATGGCCTGTTGGATGGCCTCCAGGAACCCTGCCAGCGCGACTTCGCGCCGCATTGATAGCCGCAGCGTCGGCCCTTTGGGGAGCTTGTAGGGCCTCCTGGCCCCGAGCATTGCCTAGCAGCCGCACGCTCGCCACCGACGCTCCAGAAGCGCCGTATGCAGGCTAGCGCGCCGCCCGTGAGCCGTTGCCGTCGACGAGGTATTCGGAGACGAAATTGGCTTGCTTGGCGCTCAGCATCTGCATGCTGTCGTTCTACCCAGCTTAGATGCATTCCGACCCTGTCTGGCGCAATCCGAAGCCTGCCCGCTACCCTCAAGTCGAGGATATGCGGCCGCGGTCGTCGCTGCTAACCTGCTCCGCCATTGCAGTGCCATACAAGGTGACAACGGTGAACCCAGTAGCTCCGCCCGCGGCTGTGCTCGTTGCCCTGCTGCTGTCCTGCGCGGCACCGCTGGCCGAGGCAGTCCAGATCTACAAGTGCACTGCAACCGACGGTAGCGTCGAGTTCTCGAATCTGTCTTGCCCACCCAGTACAGCTGCGAGCATCTATGTGACAAGACCCGACTTGATCGAAGCCTCGGACACGCGCCGGCTGATGCGGCTGGATCAGCAGTCGCCACAGGTCGAGACGGTCCCGGTCGATGTCAAGTACACAAACGCGACTTGGAGTGGCGACGCTGATCCCAACTCGGCCGAACGCGTTCGCGCCGTCAAGGAGTTGGAAGCCCAGCGGCGCGCGCTGCGCCAGCGGGCCGTGCCTGACCGCAAGCTTTAGCGGCACCCGCGGCCCGTGGCGCTTCTGGTTCTCGGCGACCTGCGCGTAGGGATCTGCCGCGGCCTGGCGGACGGTCACCGGCACCTGCGACAGCCCGGCGCGCGCCGCGGCCCGGAACCGCTTCGCGCCGAAGTGGATGCAAAAGCGCCCGGTGCCATCCGCGGGATGCACTACGATGGGTTGCAGGATGCCATGCTGGCGGATGTCCTCGGCGAGCTCATCCAGTTCGGCCTGAGGAAACTCAGTGCGCGGATTGGCAGGGTCCTCGAACAGAGCAGCCAATGGCAGCAGCAGCGGTTCGCCTGGCGGACGCAGATCGGCACTGAGTGGTTCGATCGCCGACAAGTCCAAGCCGGTGCTTGCATCCGACGGGCTCGGAGGCCTCGACTCCGACTCCGACTCCGACTCCGACTCCGGCTGCGGCTGCGGCTGCGGTGAAGCATCCAGAAGCTCGAGCTGCGGCGTCTTCATTCGATCCCAGAGGCTCATGACAGCATCCTTCATCTTGACTAGCGCCGGGTGACAGGGCGCGCTGCACTCCACTGCAAGATGTCGGAACTGCGCCAACCGACCGCGCGTACGCCCAGGCGACACGGCGGCGGAAAGCGTCGTTCGGCCATGAGTCGATAGACCGTGGACCGGCCTAGTCCGGTGACGCGCATCACCTCGCCCAGGCGCAGGAAAGTCACCGGCATTGCCAGGGGCGTCGCGGCGCTTGCCGCGCCAGGAATCGGTTCAGGCTGGGAGGCTTGCATAGCATCTCCTGAGGAGCATGCAGCCAATCTACGCGCGGTTGACCCACTTCCGCGCGACGATTTTTTGCCCATTTTCAGCACGCCACCGCTACCGCGGCGGCCTGTGCTGGTTCCAGCTACGAAGCCGAAGTCGAACGCGCGCCCTCCGAGGGCGCGACATGCAAAGTGGACACCAGCGCAGCGCTCAGCAGCACCAGCGGCAGGCCAAGCGCGAAGCTCCAGCGGATGCCCCAATGCTCGGCGGCGATGCCCAGCAGCGGCGGCGCAAGCAGGAAGCTGACGAAAGAGATCTGCGCAAGCGCGGCCACGTTGGTGGACGCCGGTCGGTCGGTGCGCTGCGCCGCCGCGGACATCGCCAGCGGAAACATCACGCTGGTGCCGATGCCGATCAGCGCAAAGCCCGCCAGCGCCAGTGGTGCCGCCGGCGCCATGCTGACCAGCAGCGTGCCCAGGCCCAGCACCCCGAGCAGCGCGCGCGCGATTGCGCGCGGGCTGTGTCGCTCGACGTAGCGGTCGGCTGCATAGCGCGTGCAGCCTTGCGCGAGCGCGACGCATGTCACGGCCAGTGCGCCGAAGAACGGCGCAGCGCCGAAGACGTCGCGCATGTAGATGGCCGACCAGTCGACGCCCGCGCCTTCGAGCACCAGGCCGGACAGCGAGAACAGCACCAGGCCCATGATCGCCGCCGTCGGCCGCGCGAAGCGGTGTGCCGCCTCCACGCTGCCACCACTGCGCTGCGGTGCGCCGTCGAAACGGCCCAGCAGCAGCAGCGCGAGCAGCGCGGTCAGCGGCACCACGGCGGCCAGGTGCCACTGAGGCGGCAGCGCCAGCCGCGCAGCCGCAGCGCCGAGCAGCCCGGCGCCGAAGAAGCCGAAGCTCCAGAACGCGTGCGCCCGATTCATGATGCGTCGCCTGCCCTGGTGCTCGACACGGTCGGCCTCGAGGTTGACGACGAGCTCGATGGCGCCGATGCACAAGCCGGCCGGCAGCAGCAACAGGAACAGCGCAAGCGGTCCGCGGGCGTGCGCGGCCAGCGTGTAGAACACCGGCAGTAGCGGTATCAGCACCAGCAGCGTGCGCCGATGGCCGATGCGTTCGATCGGACGCCCGGCAAAGCTCAGTGAGACCAGCGTTCCGCAGGCCGCACCGATGAGGCCCAGGCCGAGCTCGCCCTCGGTGACACCCATCGAGCGCTGCAGCTCCGCCAGGCGCGGAAAGAAACCACCGAAGGAGAAGGCGTACAGGAAGAACGCCGCGAATACCTGGCGGTGGGCGGGCAGGCGCAGGCCGAAGCGGCGAGGATCGATCGGTTTCATGTTGTTCTTGGGCAATCTTCGCCGACGGCGAGGACCGCCTCGCCCCTCGGAAGCGGGGCGCGGGGTGTGGGAGGCCACTTAGCCTTGCCTGATATCCATAGTATGGATAGTATGTGTATATGGAGGCTAGCCCATGACCATGCACGTCAACCTGTCGGCCGAAATGGAAGGCTTCATTAAGAGCAAGGTGGCCGGCGGCTTCTATGGAAGCGCCACGGAAGTGATCCGTGACGCGATCCGCCGGATGCAGGCCGAGGAAAGCCGCGTCCAGACGTGGCACGCCGCGATCAAGCAAGGCGCGGATCAGCTCGACCGTGGAGAGGGCGTTGCCTACACGCCTGACGCCCTGAACGACATCACCGAAAGCGCCATCAGCGCCATGCACAGCGGCAAGCCGATTGACGTGGATGTCCTCCCGTAAGGTACTGCCGGTCAAGCTTTCCCCGAAGGCGCGGCAGGACTTCATCGACATCCTGCAATACACCGGCGAAACCTGGGGTGAGCCTCAACTGCTCATCTACCGCAACAAGATCAACGACGCCTTGCAGGCGCTTGGCCAGGATGCGCAGCTCGGCCACCGCCGTGACGATCTGCCCCCAGGCTTCCATGCCTATCTGGTCGGCTCGCATGTCATCGTCTACCGCATCGAGCCCGCGAGCATCGGCGTCTTGCGCATCCTGCATCAGCGCATGAGCCTGGCCAGGCACGTCTAGAGCGAGGCGCTGCCGGACTGCTCGATCATCGCAGCCAGGTTGCCCTGCGCCGCCTGGGATTCCCTTGGCTTGGGGAGTTGAGCACGCGCCGATTGCCGCCCCAAGCCCGGCTGGCAGCAGGGACTGGCCCGCCCCGCGGGGTGGGCTGGGGGTTGAGGTCAGCGCTCAGGTGTCAGCCACCGACGAGGCCGCGTGGGGGCAAAAGCGTGCGCGGCGGACGACCTCGGGTCTTCCGTGGAACGATGTCTTTGCCGCTGCGCAGTTGATCCAGGTAGTCGGCCCAGGTTTGCAGCATCTCGCGCCGCTGCTCCACGAACTCGGTTCGGTTGTAGGCACGGCCGAGGCTGTCGAGCACGGTGTGCGCCAGCTGCGCCTCGATCACATCCGGGCTGTAGCCCAGCCGCTCGTGCAGCATCGTGCGCGCCGTCGCCCGGAACCCGTGGCCGGTAACCTCGTCGGCCGAGAAGCCCATCGCCCGCAACGCTGCGTTGACCGTGTTCTCGCTCATCGCGCGGTCGTGGTGCCGCTCACCGCGGAAGACCAACTTGCCCTGCCCAGTCAGCGTCTGCAGCTCGCGAAACACGGCGACAGCCTGCTTGGGCAGCGGCACCAGGTGGGGCGAACCGCTCATCTTCTGGCGCAGCTCGCGCTTCATCCGCGCGGCCGGCACCGACCACAGCGCCTCGTCCAGGTCGATCTCGGGCCATTCGGCGAAGCGCAGCTCGCCTGGGCGCAGCAGCAGCATCGGCGCCAGCTTCAGCGCCGCACGCACCACCGGCGTCGCGGCGTAGTGGTCCATCGCGCGCAGCAGCTCGCCCAGGCGCTTCGGCTCGACGATGGCCGGGAAGTGGCGCGGATTGGGCTGCCGTAGCGCATCCTTGAGCTCCCGGGCCGGGTTGAACTTCGCATGGCCGGTGGCGACCGCGTAGCGGAACACCTGCCCCGAGTCCTGCAGCGCCCGGTGCGCCGTCACGACTACACCGCGTGCCTCGATCCGCCGCATCACCTCCAGCAGCTGCGGCCCAGTGATGTCGGCCGCCGGCACGCGGCCGATCCACGGGAAGACGTCTGACTCGAGCCGTGCGATCACCTTGTCGCCGTAGCTCTTCGACCAGCCGTCGCGCCGCACCGCGAACCACTCGCGGGCCACCGCCTCGAAGGTGCCGGCAGCGGGCAGGCCCTGCACCTGGCGCTCCGCGATCTCACGCTGCAGGGTCACCGCCTCGCGCTCGGCCTTGCGCTGCTGGCTGGGGTCGAAGCCTTCGGCGAGCAGCCTGCGGGCGGCGTCGGCCTTGCGCCGGGCCAGGGCGAGCGACGTGTCCGGATAGGTGCCCAGGCTCAGCGTGTTGCGCTTGCCTCGGAATCGGTAGTCCAGCCGCCAAGCTTGAGATCCGCCCTTGACGGACAGCAGCAGGAAGAGCCCGTCGCCGTCGCTCAGACGCCTGCGCGGATCGCCCGGTTTGACCGCGCGGATGCTGGCTTCCGAGGGGATGAGATTGCGTGCCATGGAGTAACTCGACGTTTTCGGCCCTCCGACGGGGTCGGTTACTGCCAAAGTTACTCCACAACGGCGGGATCTGGAAGATCGACTTGAAACCGTCTGAGACAAGAAAAAAGCCCTAAGCTGTTGATAACTAAGGGCTTTCTGGACCTTCTGGAACCTCTTGTGCGCTCGGCCCCATAACTTGGCCAGGCCATGACGCAAAACGTGGCCAACGCCTTCGAAGATTCCTCGGTCAACAGCACAAACATTCGCGGCGACAGTGATGTGGATGTGGTCGCCATGCTCACTGATACCTACATGCCGGAGTACGGCGCGCTTGATGCTTACACGAGAGGTGTCGTTGAGGGTCGTGCCAGCGCGGCCACCTACTCGCTCACTGACTTTCGTCGCGATGTTTCGAGTGCCATCCGCCGCGCCTTCTCCGCGCACAACATCACTGAAGGTGGCAAGAGCATCAAGATTCCTAGGACGAGCAACAACATCCCCGCCGATGTCGTGCCACGTCTGGAGTATCACCTCTAAGCGCGCACAAAACCTGACTGAGCAAATTTTGTCCGCTTTTGCGTCGCCGCCCACGAGACCGGCGCACCGAAAGCGAATGCGCCGGAAACTTGCGCGACCTCGCCAGTTCAGCGTACACGGCGCTAAACGGAATCCTCATGGCCGCGAAGGTCTTGAGCGCATTCAGGTCGTGCGGCAGACCCTGACCTTCGAACACTGGTAGCACCCCGAAGATGGCTCCCTTCGTGCCCAGCGTGTAGGAGACCCGCCCACCATTGGGTCTTGGGTCCATTGAAGCTGACCTCGACGGCCCCGCAGGCGATAAGCAATGCCGGGTCGACCTGCTTGCTTCCCGAGACCGAGTGCATTGTCGACGAGATCACGGGCGCCAGGTGTAGGCCCGATGGTTCTTGCCACTTCGCTTGTCGGCGCATAGGGCAGCAGGACTGCAAAGCACTTGCTATTTCTGTACGGCGATCGTCGCGAGAATCGCTGTAGCCAGTTTCATGCCGGTGGGGCAGGCCTCGCAGAGACGCTCGGCGCCTGCACCGGTTGTCGGTGCAGGTCGTTCGTCTGGTGAAGCGGAGCCACTCCGCCTGACGGCTGACGTGCGCGGCACCCCGCCCCACGGTGCGAAGCCCCACCAACCGGGATTTGCCGACTGATCGGGCCGCACTGAGGGAAGTCCGCGACCCCTCGTCCACAAGGAGAAGTTCCGATGATCCGACGCCATCTTGCCCGCACGCTCGGCACCTGCCTCGCCGCCGCGCTGGCGTTGCCCTCCGTTCCGGTCAATGCGGCGGGCGCCGACGACCTGCGCGACCTCGTCGGCGCCCGGGGCCGCGACGCCGAGAGCGACCTGGAGCGCCGTGGCTACACCCTCATCGACACCGCGAAATCCAGCAGCGCCGCATACAGCTACTGGTGGAACGGCGCCAGCCAATCCTGCGTTCGCGTGACCACGCGCGACGGCCGCTATGACGCCATCGTCAACACCGGCCTGAGCGACTGCGGCCAGACGAAGAAGGAATCGGCGAACAACAACGCTGCAGCCATCGCAATTGGCGCCGCAGCGCTGCTCGGTGTTGCCGCCCTCGTGCACAAGTCCCATCACCGCGAAGACAAGAACTACAACGAACAGCAGACGGCCGACTTCGAACGCGGCTACCGCGACGGCCTGTACAACCAGACCTACCACAACTACAGCAGCACGCGCGAGTACAGCGACGGTTACAACAAGGGCGCCGAGGAGCGTGGCCGCGAAACCAGTTACCGCTCGAACGAAGGCTGGCACAGCGGCTACGCCAGCTACGTCAATCTGCAGGATCTGAAGGGTGCCCGGGGCTCGTCCGCAGATGACCAGATGCGCATGCGCGGCTTCGCCGGCCGCGGCGGATACAAGGATGGCGAGCGCTCGATCACCACGTGGTGGAACGGCAGTACGCGGCAATGCGTTCACATGGCCGTGGCGGACGGGCGGGTGGCGAACATCTCGGCGATCCCGGAGGGCAATTGCCTCTAGGGCCGCGCGCGAGACCGACCGAGAGTCGTGCGCGCCGGGGCGCGCGCCGAGTGGAATATGGAAAGGGGTGAATCGATGGATGCAGCAGTTGGGGGTGCGGTGGGCGGGGTGATCGGGTTGTTGCTCGTCGCAGTGGTCGGTTTGGTCGTTGGGGTGATCGCCAAGCTGCTGATGCCGGGGCCCGACCCGGGTGGCTGGTTCATCACGATCCTGCTCGGCATCGCGGGCTCGTGGGTCGGCGGCTTCCTGATGTCGCTGACCGGGCTGACCGGCGCGGTTCCCGGACTGATCGCGTCGGTCGTCGGCGCGATGGTGCTGCTTGGCATCTACCGACTGCTGAAGAAGTCCTGAGGTCGAACGTACAGCAGAGGCCGAACCGAACGCACCATCAACTTCCGCGTAGGCCGCACTCGAGATATGCAGCGCATCATGTTCAAACCCGCACTCACCATTCTCGCTGCGTACTTAGGAACATTTGTCGCGGTGCCGGGCGACGCTGCAGCGGCCTGCCAGTCGCCGCAACAGGTCAAGGGTGCGACACCGGCGCAGGTCCGCAGCCACTTCGCCGCCGATGGGCGCGAGGTCGTCACCTTCATGGGTTACTCGGGCGCCGGCTACGAAGACCATGGCGCGATGCTCGCGCAGGCCGAGCGGATCCTCGGGCGTCTGGATCCGAAGCGCGTGGTGATCAACATCGGCGCGACCGTAGACGGCATCGGCGCCGTGTACCCGGTCGCCAGGCAGCGGGGCTTCGCTACCACGGGCATCGTGTCGATGGAGGCGGCACGCAGCGGCGCCGAGCTTTCGCACTGCGTCGATCTTGTCTTCTTCGTCGACGATACGACGTGGGGTGGCTACCTCCCGGGCACGCAGGCCCTATCGCCGACGTCGGAGGCGATGGTCACGTCCAGCGACCGGTTCGTCGCCATCGGCGGTGGCGAAGTCGCGCGCGACGAACTGCTCGCCGCCAGAAGGCTCGGCAAGCCGGTGACCTTCATTCCCGCCGACATGAACCATGTTGTGGCGGTGAAGAAGGCCGCCCACCGCGGGGACCCGTTGCCGACCGATTTCGGTGGTGCCGCGGCGCAGGCGATGCAGGCCGACGCGGGCCGAACGTACGGCGACGCCAAGGCGCCCGTTGCGGGCAAGGTCCTCGGCAAGGTCGTTTACACGCGGGACGCGGAGGAACTGCGCTTCGTCGTGCTGAAGGCACTGACGGACCGATACGCGCGCGAAAAGGGCATCTCGGTGACGCCGCAGGAGAAGGCAGACTTCCTGCGATGGCTCGAACAGGGCAGGCGCAGGGACATCGAGCAGAACGCTGCGCGCCGCGACGAACTGACGCGCCGGCTGAAGGCTGCTTCACTGTCCGACACCGAACGCAAGGCGCTCACGTCGGAACTGGAATCCGTGAACCAGCTGCTCGGCGCGCTGGGCGAGGCCGGCTCGGCGGCTGCGCCAGACCCGCAGGAGACACAGGCGCGCGAGCAGATCGCCGCAGCCTTCATCTTGCAGTGGAAGATCAACCGAGCCCTCTACCGGCAGTACGGGGGCCGGATCATCTTCCAGCAGGGCGGCCCGGAGCCGCTGGACGCCTACCGCAAGTTCCTTCGGGAGAAGCAGGCGCGCGGCAACTTCACGATCCTGAACAAGGACCTCGAGGCAGCGTTCTGGAGTTACTACGTCACCGACAGCATTCACTCCTTCTACCCGCGCGGCAGTCCCGAAGAGGCGCAGGTGTTCTCGGCGCCACCGTGGAGTCGGGGCGCATCCTCCCTGGGCAGCTAGCTTCGCGCGTTGACGCCCTGCTCGGCGATCGCCCGCAGCGCTGCAAGGTCGAGCACCGTCACGCGCCCGTAGCGCCAGCGCACGAGGCCCTCGTCGACCATGTTGCGAATCAGCATCGAGGCCCATTGGCGCGAGATGCCGACCATCTCGGCGACCAGATCCTGGGAAAGCCGCTGTCCGATCAGCACCGCCTGGCCCTGTGCAACGCTGCCCGCCGAGTGGGCCAGGCCCGTCAGTAGGACGGCCAGGCGCACGCGCGGCTGGTCGAACACAAAGCGTTTCATCTGCTCGGTGTAGTAGCGCGCTCTCTTGGCCAGGTCGATCGCGACGGATCCCCACAACTCGGGCGCGGCCCGCAACTCGGCCCGCAGCGCGGTGTGCGGAATGCGCACCGCCCTGACCGTGTCCATCGCAATCAAGTCGTTGATCGTCTCCTTGCCGTCGACGAACGCGATCAGGCCGTGCACGCTGGCACCGGCGGCAATCTTGAAGGTGACGCGCCTGCCCTCCGACCCGGTGACGCACGCCAGGACCGTGCCGTCCACGATCACCGTCATGACTGCTTTCAAGGCGCTGCCTGCAACGACGAGCGCGCCCGGCGCGTGGCTCGCGACGGACCCGGCCCGAACCAACCTCAGCAGCGCGGGCGCAGGCCACGACCGGAACAGCGGCGCGGCACCGATCGCCTGGGCGAGCCCTTGCGTGACATCGAGGTCGGTGTCGGTTGCGTCCATCGGGAGTTTGTCCAAGTGCCATCATGCTCCGC
>Ga0316195_10000601_pt1 | contig 14719 bp, 13 predicted proteins | sample Phised1_MG_FD_204937 | JGI IMG/M metagenome (GOLD analysis project Ga0316195, IMG submission 204937) | Coastal sediment microbial communities from Maine, United States - Phippsburg sediment 1 | ecosystem: Environmental > Aquatic > Marine > Coastal > Sediment | place: USA: Maine | collected... | reverse complement strand
CGCTGATGCCCCACAGTTTGACAGGGGCCGTGGGTGGCGACGCCGGCAGACCGGCAGCAACCCCCATTTGCTGGGCATATAGCGCTTCTTCTTCGGTTTTGATGTACGCCAGAACCCCTGAAACAGCGGCGGCTAATTTTTTCTGATTTGAATCCATTAAAAACTCCAAGGTTTTAAGTTTTAGGTTTTAAGTTTTAAGTCGTTAATTGATTACAGGTCCATAGCGATCAGAAATCATTCAATTCCTCAATACCTAAATACCTTAATTCCTAATTTAATCTTACGTGGGTATATTGCCATGTTTTTTAGGCGGTCGCAGCTCACGCTTGCTGCACATGATCTCGAGGGCGGCAATCAGGCGTGGCCGGGTCTCGCTCGGTACGAGGACGGCATCCACAAAGCCTCGGTTGGCCGCACAGTAGGGATTCGAGAAAAGATCTTCGTATTCCGTGATTTTTTCTTTGCGTTTGGCTGCAGGATCGTCGGCCTCCTTGATCTCGCGGCGATGAATGATGTTGGCGGCGCCGGCGGCCCCCATAACGGCAATTTCGGCGCTGGGCCAGGCAAAGGTCATGTCGGCTCCCAGGTCCTTGGAACACATGGCCAGGTAGGAGCCACCGTAGTCCTTTCGCGTTACCAAAAGCAGCTTGGGAACCGTTGCTTCGGAGTAGCACCACAAAAGCTTGGCGCCATGACGGATAATCCCGCCCCATTCCTGCTGGCTTCCGGGAAGATAGCCCGGTACGTCGGCGATGGTCAGCATCGGAATGTTAAAGGCGTCACAAAAACGAATGAAGCGCGTGGCCTTGTCGGATGCATCGATATCCAAACATCCGGCTAAAACGTTGGGTTGATTGGCAATGATCCCGATGCTACGCCCGTTCAAACGAGCAAAACAGACCACCATGTTTTTCGCAAAAAATTCATGGGGTTCAAAAAATTCACCGTTGTCCACGATGGAACGGATCACATCCTTTATATCATAGGACTGGTTGGGGCTGTCGGGAATTATTGTGTTCAGGGCCGGGTCGGTCCGGTTCGGGTTGTCGCCGGTGTCGACCATGGGTGGATCTTCCATGTTGTTGGCCGGCAAATAGGAAAGCAAGCGCTTGATCTGGTTAAGGGCGTCTTCATCGCTCTCACAGGCAAAATGGGCCACGCCACTCTTTTCGTTGTGGGCCATGGCACCGCCCAGTGCTTCAAACGTAATTTCCTCGCCCGTGACCGACTTGATGACCTCGGGGCCGGTAATGAACATGTAACTGCTGTTTTTGACCATAAAAATCCAGTCCGTCATGGCGGGCGAATAAACGGCACCGCCTGCGGTGGGACCCATGATGGCCGAAATCTGAGGAATAACGCCCGAGGCCAATGAGTTGCGATAGAAAATCTGTCCATATCCGGAAAGGGCATCGACACCTTCCTGGATGCGCGCACCGCCGGAATCATTCAGTCCGACAAACGGGACGCCCGCCTTGAGGGCCAAGTCCATGATCTTGCATATTTTCTTGGCGTGCATTTCACCGAGGCTGCCGGCGCGGGCGGTGAAGTCCTGGGCAAAGGCAAACACCGGCCGACCATCGACCAGGCCATGCCCGGTGATAACACCGTCAGAGGGAATATCGACGGATTCCATGCTGAAGTTGGCACAGCGATGGGTTACGAACATGTCGATCTCCCTGAATGTGCCCGGATCAAACAATACGTTCAACCGCTCCCGGGCGGTCAGCTTGCCCTTGTCTTTGTGTTTGGCAACCGCTTTTTCGCCGCCCATTTGCAGGATCTTTTTTTCACGTTCCTTCAGATCCTTGATTTTGTCTTCCACGATACCCATATTTCTTCCTTTCATCTCAACGGGTTGTTTAAACCCTTTCCAGAGTTAATTATCTCAATAATATTCCTCAATGTCTGCGTGCTTTTGTGCAATTCTAAATCATTGCGTCCAACGCCGGCACGCAGCGAAGCCTTGGTGCTAATCACCAAAAAAGAGCCACTTATGAATGGGCGTTACCTGTATTCATAGAGCTCGTACTTCGTCTCTTCGCCGAGCAGTTCGTCGATCTTGTTCTGAATGTCGATCCGCTCCTGATTGAGAACCCAGGCTCGCCAGGCATCGATCGATTGCCAGGTGCTGATGACAAGGCTTTCGCCCGGACTGTCGATCCGTTTTAAAGTTTCACCGGAAATGTAGCCATCATGGTTCATGGCCATGTTTCTTAAGTTTTTGAGCAGGGGCATTAACGTCTCGACCTTGTGATCCGGCACCTTACGCTTGATGATAATTTTGACAGCCATCTGGACATCCTTTCTTTACGATATCTTTGCACGTTAGTTGACACAAAATCTACCAACACTGCAGGGAAAGGGGCCTTTTAATTTTCCGTAAAAAAATGAGGGTTTTTGCGTGAGTTCAAGGCGGGTGGCAGATTTAATCCGGAGGAATAGAAAGCTATTTTGAGGAGTTAAATCGTGCCGCCCAACGCTGAAATCACGTAAAAAGACCATTTATGGATGGAAAATTGTTTAGTGCCTAGACTGCTTCTTCCTTGTCAAGCAAAAAAAGTAGTTCGCCGGCTGCAATCGTCGGAGCCTTGGTACCCCTTTCCACTTCCCGTAAGAATCCGGAAAGTTTTTTTTTGACGCCCGGATGTTCATTAAAGCGCGTTTTCAAGCCTTCGTCCACAAGCGACCACATCCAGTCGAGCGCCTGTTTCCGGCGTCTGGCCTGTAGTTCGCCGCTGGCCATCAGCTTTTCGCGGTGAATCAAGATGGTCTTCCAGAGCTCTTCAATGCCTGTCCTCTGGTCCTCGAGAGATGAGCACGTCATCACCGGCGGGGTCCAGTTGGGAGACACCGGGGCTAAAAAATGCAATGCCGATTCATACTGCTTGCGTGCTTTCTCCGCCTTTACGATGTTGTCGCCATCGGCTTTGTTGACCGCGATGGCATCGGCCAGCTCCAGGACCCCTTTTTTAATGCCTTGAATTTCGTCACCGGCCCCGGCGATCATCAGCACCAAAAAAAAGTCCACCATGGAGGCCACCGTGGTTTCGGATTGCCCCACACCGACCGTCTCGACAATCATGACATCGAACCCGGCCGCTTCACACACCAACATGGTTTCCCGGGTCTTGCGGGCCACACCGCCCAGTGTCCCCCCGGAGGGTGAAGGCCGAATAAAGGCATTGTCCAGGGTGGCCAGTTTTTCCATGCGCGTCTTGTCTGCCAATACGCTGCCGCCACTGCGTTGGCTGCTGGGATCGACCGCCAAAACTGCCACCTTGTGTCCTTGTCGCACCAGCATGGTGCCCAAACTTTCGATAAAAGTGCTTTTTCCGGCGCCCGGCACACCGGTAATCCCAACGCGAACCGCTTGGCCGGTTTTCGGCAACAGCTCATCGACAATTTTACGGGCCAGTATCTGGTGCTCCGCCAAAGAGCTTTCGACAAGCGTAATCGTTTTGGCCAGAAGGCGTTTGTCTCTGGACAAAACGCCTTGGACATACACTTGGGGACTTTTAGAAATCATCACCCTTCCAGCGCGTTCAAAACCTTGTTGGCGGCATCGGTCACCACGGTACCGGGTCCAAAGACACCGACCACTCCGGCATGATACAGAAAATCATAATCAGCGGGCGGAATCACACCTCCCACGACCACCTTGATGTCCTCGCCACCTTCTTTTTTCAGGTTTTCTATCAGCTGCGGAACCAGTGCGCGGTGCCCTGCCGCCAGGCTCGAAGCGCCGACCACATGGACATCATTTTCGATTGCCATGCGGGCCGCTTCTTCGGGTGTCTGGAACATGGGGCTGATGTCTACATCAAACCCCAGGTCGGCAAAGGCCGTGGCGATGACTTTAATCCCGCGATCATGGCCATCTTGCCCCATTTTGGTTACAAGAATCCGTGGTCGCCGCCCCTCTTTGGCCGTAAATTGATCGGTACGCTTGCGAACCGCATCAAAGATTTCATTGTCGCCATATTCGGAAGCAAAAACGCCGGATATGCATTGGGTCGTGGCAACGAACCGTCCGAAAACTTTTTCCAGGGCATCCGAGATTTCACCGACCGTCGCACGGGCCCGAACCGCCGGAAGGCATGCTTCCAGAAGGTTGCCGCCTTTTTCCGCAGCGCTGGTGATATCGGCGAGCGTTTTTTGAACGGCATCGTTATCACGGCTGGCCTTGATCTCTTTTAAGCGCTGAACCTGCTCCTCTCTGACCGTATCGGACACTTCGAGCACTCCCTCCAGCGGCTTTTCTTCGACCTGGTATTTGTTAACCCCGACAATGACGTCCAACCCCTGATCAATCCGCGCTTGTTTGCGGGCCGCGGATTCTTCTATCCGCATTTTCGGCATACCTGTTTCAATGGCCTTGGCCATTCCGCCCAGTTCTTCTACCTCTTGAATGATTTTACGGGCTTCGGTAATGATGCCCTCGGTCAGGGCTTCGATGTAATACGAGCCACCCAACGGATCGGCCACATGGCAAACCTGTGATTCTTCCTGAATGATGATTTGGGTGTTGCGTGCAATGCGGGCCGAAAAGTCGGTTGGCAGGCCAACGGCTTCATCAAAGGAATTGGTGTGCAGCGACTGGGTGCCGCCCAGGGCGGCGGCCAGGGCTTCCAGGGTCGTTCTGATAACATTGTTGTAAGGATCCTGCTCGGTCAAGCTCCAACCCGATGTCTGCACATGGGTCCGCAGCATGGTTGATTTTGGGTTTTTGGGATTAAATTGACTGACGATCTCGTGCCACAGGAAGCGTGCAGCCCGTAACATGGCGATTTCCATGAAAAAGTTCATACCAACGCCAAAGAAGAATGAAAGGCGCGGGGCAAAGGTATCGATATCGAGCCCGGCGCTGATTGCCGCCTTGACATACTCGAGACCATCGGCCAGCGTGAAAGCGGTCTGGAGAACGGAGTTGGCACCGGCCTCCATCATGTGGTAACCGCTGATACTGACTGTGTTGTAGCGCGGCATCTCTTTGGAACAAAATCCGATGATGTCCGACACGATCCGCATGGAGGGCTCGGGCGGATAGATATAGGTGTTGCGGGTCAGATATTCCTTTAAAATATCGTTTTGAATGGTTCCGGCCAGTTGTTCGTGTTTGATGCCCTGCTCTTCGGCGGCCACGATATAGCCTGCCAGGATCGGCAAAACCGCTCCGTTCATGGTCATGGAGACGGTCATCTGGTCCAAGGGAATCTGGTCGAACAGAATTTTCATGTCTTCCACGGAGTCGATGGCAACACCGGCCTTGCCGATATCGCCGTATACACGGGGGTGATCCGAATCGTAGCCCCGGTGGGTGGCCAGGTCAAAGGCGACCGACAACCCTTTCTGTCCGGCGGCCAGGTTGCGGCGGTAGAAAGCATTTGAATCTTTGGCTGTTGAGAAGCCGGCATACTGCCGGATCGTCCACGGGCGGCCCGCATACATGGTCGCCATGGGACCGCGCACATAGGGTGCAAAGCCCGGCAGCGAACCTAAGTGGGTCATGTTTTGGAGATCATCGGCCGTATAGAGCGGCTTGACCGTAATGCCTTCAGGTGTTTCCCAGTTCAAACTCTCCAGCGGTTTGCCGCGCAGTTGTTTGGTTGCAAGTTCTTTCCATTTTTTCAGATCGTCATTGTTTCCCATAAATCGCTCCTTTGAAAATTCAATAATACAACTCTATGACTGTAAGCAGACGTTTGCTTATCGTCAATCAACAACCTTGGTGCGAACCTGATCGGCATATGGATTGGAGATCGCTCGCCAGATCATTCCAAACAGGGTGTTGGCCTGTCCGGCCAGACTTTCTCGCTGGCCGCGCGAGATCCACATGCAAAAAGAGCGCTGCACCGATCCCAGCATGAAATCCAGTAAGACGCCGGCCCGGACATCCGGGTTCAAGACACCCTCTTGCTGCCCCTTGCGGAGGACGTCCAGATACATATTGATCATTTTTTTTTGTTTGAAAGTCTCGTCCGCCATCCAGGTTTTCATCGGCAGGGTCATGAACAAGATCCTTCCCAACCCCGGGTTGCGCTCGTAATAATCGAGCTGCAGCCAAAGGACTTTGCGCATCTTTTCCTTGAGGTCTTCGATACCTTGCAAGTGGTCTATAATTCTATCGGTCAGCTCTCCCAGCCAGACATCGACAAAAGCGAACACCAGCCGTTCCTTGCTGCCGTAATGTTTATAGATGGTGCTGAAACTGATCCCGGCGATGCGGGCGATGTCGCGGATATTGGCTTTGTGAAAGTCGGAGTTTGAAAAAATATCGAGAACCGCTCGCTCAAGGCGTTTTTGAACATCTGGTCTGAGGGGGGTATGCATAGCGCTTAAATCTCTTTATTATCCGCGAGCCAGCGGCTTCAATATCGGCCGAAACAATCCCGTTACCATGCAATAAATTTATAACAAGTTGATATTAATGAAGTTATGTGGCCGTCGCCTGTTTTTAAATACTAAAAGAATAACATTGTTACATCAAAGGAATCAACCTATATAACACGAACACACCTGTCAAGAAAAAAGATGAATGCCATTCAGAAATCAGGTGGGCGTAAACGATCCGGAAAATCCGGCTTTGGTGAAACTTGCAACGGGCTATGTTAAAACAGTATAAATCCGAATATCGAATTTCGAAACTCGAAACAAATTCGAAAATTAAATGCTTAAATGATCAAAACCCAAAATTAGAAAAAGCCGGTATAAGCTTTCTGTCCTTTAGATAGGCTGCGCTCATGTTTGCTAAATTGGATAAAGGGCAAATATCTACCTTTCACACAACTCGACCAATACGCCTTTGGTGGCTTTGGGGTGCAAAAAGGCAATTTTGGCCCCCCCGGCGCCGATGCGCGGTGTTTGATCGATCAGTTTAATACCCTTGGCCTTCAATTCTTCCAAGGCTTCCTCGATGTTTTCAACCCGGAAGGCCACATGCTGGATACCTTCACCTTTCTTTTCGATATATTTTGCAACCGGGCCGTCCGGTGCCGTCGATTCCAGCAATTCGACTTCGCTTTCACCGACCGGAAAAAAAGCAGTTGTCACTTTTTGTTCTGCAACCGTCTCGGTACCTTCAAATTCCAGCCCTAAACAATCGGACCAAAAGTTTTTACCGTCTTCAATACTGTTTACCGCAATTCCTAGATGATCGATTTTTAAAATCTTCATTATTACCTCAAACTATTTTTTCGGGTTATTGTTTTCTGTGCCTCAGTCAACTTTAAAGTCATTAGCTCACTTCGTTCGCGTCAATTGCTCCTTCGGAGCGTCATTACCTCGCTGCGCTCGTGTCATTATCCCCTTCGGGGTGTCATTTCTTCCTTCGGAAGGTCATTTGTTCGCTTCGCGAACGTCAATTACTCGCGTTGCTTGTGTCATTTATTGTTTTTTTGTATTATTTGGTTGGCCGATTGATTTTATGTAATTGTTTAATTTTACGCCGATTATATCAAGGTCCTTTGTAAGTTGCTTGAAAATGTTCTCCGATAATAAGTTGCGGTGATAGGCTTTTCTTAGCCATGTTTTGGTTTCGAACAAAGAACCTCTCGCATAGTAATTAAATTGCTTTGATTCCTTGTAATGAAATCGACCAAACCCTTCACTGATATTTGCTGCTATAGAATCTGTTGCCTTGATTATTTGTTTGCCGATAGTATCTTTTTCAAAATAGTTCCATTTGTCAACGATCGACCAGATCTTTTCACCGACCTCCATGGATAATTGGTATATTTCCAAATCCTCCAACCGCATTCAACCTCCAATATCATAATTTCTGACGTTCACGCAGCAGCAAATTAAAGACAATCAGTGACACGAGCGCAGCGAGTAATTGACGCTCGCAACGCGAGCAAATGACGCGAACAAAGTGAGCTAATGACCCTCCAAGGGAGGACAATGACGCGAGCAGCGCGAGCTTATGACACGAACACAGTGAGCTAATGACCCTCCAAAAGAGGACAATGACGCCGAAGGCAAATGACGCCCCGAAGGGGTAAATGACTAAAATTTCTCCATCGCCCGCCGAAACCCCGGCATGGCGTTGACGATCGTGTCATCATCACAGCAAAAGGCGATTCGGAAATGTCCGGGACCGGCAAATCCGCTGCCGGGAACGACCAGGATCAATTCTTCCTGCAGGGTCCTTACAAACTTGACATCATCTTCGATGGGTGTTCGGGGGAACAAGTAAAAAGCCCCTGATGGTTTTGTAAATTCATAGCCACAGTCGGCCAAACCGTCGCACAAAAGATCCCGCTTACGTTTGTATTCGTCGATGTTGACACTCAGGCCCTGCATACACGCCACGACCCGCTGCATCAGGGCCGGTGCGTTGACATAACCCAATATGCGGTTGGTCAAAGTCATGCCGGCCATGAGTTTGTCTTTGTGGGCCGCGGCCGGATTAACGGCTGCAAAGCCGATGCGTTCTCCCGGTATGGAGATATCTTTGGAATAAGAGGTCCCAATGATGCTTTCAGGATAGCATTTGAAAATACTGGGCACCGTTGCACCATCAAAAACAATCTTGCGGTAGGGCTCGTCTGAAAGCAAATAGATGGTCCGGTCAAATTCCTTACTCTTTGCCGTCAGCAAGGTTCCCAGCGCCTGCAGGCTTTCGTGGGAATAGATCTGGCCGGTCGGATTGTTGGGTGAGTTGATGATCAAGGCTTTGGTCTTGGGTGTAATGGCGCCGGCAAGCGCCTCCAGATCGAGCGTAAAGTTCGGGTGGGTGGGAACCATCTTCAAAACGCCACCGTGATTGTCAGCGTAGAACATATATTCCACAAAACAAGGGGTCGGTGTGATGACTTCATCGCCCGGATCCAGAAGGGCCTTGAGCATCACGTTCAACGCGCCGGCCGCCCCACAGGTCATGATGACCTCTTTATTGGAAACCGCCACCTCCTGTTCTTCGGTCAGGTATTCGGCCACACTATGGCACACTTGCGGGTATCCGGTTTGCGGCATATAGCAGTGATCGCCCAGTCCGCAGGAATCAACCGTATCCCGCAGTATTTCATTGAATTTGTCCGGCGGGGGTAGATTCGGATTGCCCAGACTGAAATCGAACACATTTTCGGCGCCATGTTCCGCCTTGAGGCGTGCCCCTTCTTCGAACATCTTCCGTATCCAGGAAGACTTGGTCATGATCTCTTCAATTTTTCTGGCAATGGTCATGTCCGTTCTCCATATAAAAATATTGCATAATTTTATTTGGCACGACGTTGTCGCTCAAATTCAAAAGTTGCTGCGCCGCAGAGGATAGTACTAATGAATAGCGAGTTTTGTGCGGATAAAAAATCCGTATTTAAGTGACGTTTTCGACAGATTTAACCTCAGGGATTTCTTCTTTTAAGATTTTCTCGATTCCGTTTTTTAGGGTCATCTGGGACATGGGACATCCGGCACAGGCGCCCTGCAAACGTACTTTGACAATCCCGCCGTCTTCCACCGCAACCAGCTCGACATTGCCGCCGTCGGCCTGGAGCATCGGCCTTATTTTGTTTAGTGCTGCTTCAACTTTTTCTTGCATGGTGTTCCTCCTTGTATTGATAAAATCGTGGTACGATAAATTTAGGTTTTTTCGTTTAAGTAATCATTATAAAAATTCTGCTTAAAGCCCTCAAAACGATTCTTGCGGATCGCCTCCCGCATCGATCTCATCAGATCAAGATAATAGTGAATATTATGAAGGGTATTCAAGCGATATGCAAGCAGTTCTTTGGCCATGTATAAGTGGCGCAGATACGCACGCGAATAATGGCAACACGTATAGCAGGAACAACCGGTGTCGATCGGCTGCGTGTCTTGCTTGTGACGGGAATTGGCAATATTGATGGTCCCATAGCGGGTAAACAACTGGCCGTTGCGGGCATTGCGGGTCGGCATGACGCAGTCGAACATATCCGCACCCATGGCAACCAATTCGACCAGATCTTCGGGTTTGCCGACACCCATAATATATTTGGGCTTTTCATTGGGAAGTTCGGGGAGCGTGTGGTCGGCTATTTCAAGCATGACATCTTTGGGCTCCCCAACACTCAAGCCCCCGATGGCATGCCCACTGAAATCGAGCGCGGTAAGCGCTTGGGCTGACAGGTAACGCAGATCTTTATTCATCCCACCCTGCACGATTCCAAAAAGCGCATTTTGCGGCCCGGTCTTGGCCGCCCATGTCTCTTTGCAGCGCTCGGCCCAGCGGGTTGTCAATAACATGGCCTCGCGTGTTTCGTCGTCAGTGGCCGGGTACGGCAGGCATTGATCTAGGCACATGACAATATCGGAGTTCAGGCAAAGCTGAATCTCGACCGATTTTTCCGGCGTCAACAGGTGTTGCGAACCGTCCAGGTGGGACTGGAAAGAATAGCCTTGCTCCGATATTTTCGAGAGCTTGGCCAAAGAAAAAACTTGAAAACCGCCGCTGTCGGTGAGAATCGGCTTATCCCAGTGCATAAATTTATGCAGGCCGGCAAACCGCTCGATCACATCACACCCGGGACGCAGATAGAGGTGATACGTATTGCCCAGAATGATCTGGGCACCGCAATTTAAAAGCTCTTCAGGTGACAGGGCTTTTACCGTACCCAGCGTGCCCACCGGCATGAAGATCGGCGTCTTGATTTTACCGCGCGAGGTCTCTAATATGCCCGTTCTGGCACGACCTGATGTGTGGGTTATTTTGAAATTGAACATTATTAAAAACTCCCAATAAATCCGAAGCACGAATATCGAAATTCGAAACAATATTAAAAACCCAAATCCAAACTATCGAAACCTTACTGACTTTTTCTTAAAATCGCGCCAAATATATTGGTTAGTTCAGATGCTTCTTTTATCAGCTTATTTCTTTTCGATTCAAGCGCTTCATCTGAATGGGCGTCTATTAATTTAAGCCAATAGGCGCTTTCCTTTGCTTCCTTTCGGCAAATTTTTATTCTCATAATAAAATCTTTCTTACTTAGGGCCTCATTTGCTTCAATATAATTTGCGCCTACAGACCCTGACGATCTTACCACCTGCCGTCCATCTTCGACATTCCCCAAGGTTTTATGAATTTTTTAACAAGCCTTCTTACATTTTTTGCGAATTCAAACGTTCGCTCTTCAAGATCATAAGTCTTAGAATTTTTATTATTCATTTTTCTGCCTTTACGATTTTTAGTCGGTTCTATTGTTTAGATATTTTGAATTTGTATCATTTGATATTGTTTCGGGTTTCGTGCTTCGGATTTCGAATTTTCTCCCAGGACATATTATAAATTGTACTCGAACGTGAATATGGACAGGAAATATATAAATAGTGGAATCATAGTATCAGCATTGCATCGCCATAAGAGTAAAACCGATATTGTTCTTTGATGGCAGCTTGATAGGCGTTTAAAATCTCTTTGCGCCCGGCAAAGGCTGACACGAGCATCAGCAGGGTCGATTTGGGGAGGTGAAAATTGGTCAGCATGGCATCGACCGTTTTAAATTGATAGCCTGGATAGATATAGAGGTCACAGGCACCCGTTCCAGGGGAGATGAGACAATCCGGGTTGGTGGTGTGTTCAAGGGTCCTGACGCAAGTGGTCCCCACCGCAACCACACGTCGGCCGTCCGCTTTGGCCGTGTTTATGCTGTTCGCTGTTTCACTGGAGATCGAAAACCATTCCGCATGCATGGTGTGATCGCGTATGTCGGTCACCCGCACTGGTAAAAAAGTACCGTAGCCCACGTGCAGCGTGATATACACAATGGTTATCTCTTTGGCTTGCAATCGGTCGAGTAACCGGGGCGTAAAATGAAGCCCTGCCGTCGGCGCGGCGATCGCGCCCGGGTAGTGGGCATAGACCGTTTGATACGATGTATGATCCTGGATTTCGGCACCATCACGTCGAATATAGGGCGGCAGCGGCATGTGGCCGATTCGCTTTAGCAGATTTTCAAAGTCGGTTTCACAATGAAAGCGGATTTTGTAGATGCCCTTCTGACCGTTAAGAACCTCTGCCGTCAGATTTTCCTCAAACCTCAGGCGCGTGCCGGACTTGGGCGGTTTCGACGCTTTGACCAGACACTGATACACCCGCTCATGGGGATCTGTCGCCTGTTCGGGATTGGCAGCATAATCCAGAATCAGGATCTCGACTTTGCCGCCGGAATCCTTGTGGCCCTGCAGGCGGCCGGGAATCACCTTGGTATTGTTCAAAACCAATACATCAGAGGGTTCCAACAGGCGCTCGATTTCGTAAAAATTGCGATGTGCTATCTTCCTGCCGGAGCGGTCCAATACCAGTAACCGTGATTCATCACGCGTTGCCACCGGTTGCTGGGCAATCAGTTTTTCGGGCAGGATGTAATCGTAATCGTCTAAAGAGAACATAACTTGTTGTTTTGTATTTGGTTTTTTGTGTTTTGTATATTGCTGGTTTGGTTATAAGTTGCCTGGGGTGTTGGAATTCGCAATTACAAATTAAGCCCGACCCATATATACCAGCAACAAGCCGATCACCATCAGAACAAGGCCCATTTTGCGCAATGATGGGTCCGGCATTTCGAAAATCCGCTGTACCCAGATCTTCATTTTGTCCGGAAATGCGAAGTAGGGCAGTCCCTCGATGATCATGACCATACCGATGACACATAAAAAAAAATCCATAGCTTACCTCTAGATTTTAATACATCCTGCGCTGCAGCAGCGGGGAATTCAAATTTAAATGCAGTTGAATGAAGGTCACCATATATTCTTTTACATGATTATGCGTCAATAAAATTGATTTTTAGTGGGTTAAAAGGTTCTTTACATGGTGGTATGATAGTGTTATTATTATTGAAAATCTGATCGATTAGACAGGTTTACATAAAAACAGAAAAGATACAATGGCCATGGTACCTTCAGCCAAAATAGACCGGACGGCTTTCAAGAAAATAAGCTTTGATGCCGCTCAAAGCGACTTTGCTTATTGGCAAACCCAATCTTTTGAAATGCGCCTTGCCACTTTGGAAGAAATTAGGCAGGAATATATTAGATGGGCCTATGATTCTAAACCAGGATTTCAAAGAGTTTATACAATCGCTAAACAAGCATAATGTCCGATATCTCGTTATCGGCGGGTATGCCGTCGCATTCCATGGACACCCACGCTATACGAAGGATATGGACTTATGGATATGGTTAGATGAGTCAAACTTGAAAAATCTGATTAAGGCCTTAAAAGATTTCGGTTTCGGCTCATTGGATTTAACGGTTGAGGACTTTCTTGAGCCTGAGACAGTTGTCCAACTAGGGTATCCACCCAATCGCATCGATTTAATTACCGCACCAAAGGGGGTCGATTTCAACACATGCTATGACACCAGACTGGAAGTCGAAGTTGAAGGAACGCGCATAAATTTCATGGACCTGGAAAATTTAAAGAAAAATAAGTACGCGACCGGCAGGCATCAGGACTTGGCCGATATAGAGCATTTAAGCTAACCTGTCGCAGCCAATCAAATACGGCAAATGCATTAAAGCATTCACAAATTACTAATCACACCCTAACACAATCCTAACATCCGCCCTCTAAACCGTTCAGAACAATCAATTGCATCGTAATTTAAACCTTATTTTTTATTATTGTATATCGTGCAAAGAAGGCCTTGGATAAAAAGAACTGGAATGTCGTGTTTTTCTCTGTTAAAAGGCCTTTCTTTGGCGGTTATCCCCGGATTCGTTTGGAACTGGTAGTACAGCTATCACCCTGTGAAAACAGTCGACAGCCGTATGCAACAAATTTAATGCGGCGCAATTAAAAACGTGCTGTTGGTGAGTGAGTTTTTATAAAAATAATGGCCCTATGCAAGCAACAAATTATCCGGCAGCCAGACCAATCGGTTAATAATAGTATGCCTTTTGAAAATTCCGACCGTAAGCCAATAAAAGCTTGACTCGGCATGTCGATTGCATTTAATTCCGTCGCTTATCAACAGGCACTTTATAAATGGGGGCGACGTTCATCGTGTTGTAATAATCTCGGCTGGAGCAGATTAGTGTCCACCCAGAAATAGGGATTTTATCGTGAGATCAAGGCGGGCGTCAGATTTAAACCGGAGGAATAGCGAGCTATTTTGAGGATTTAAACCATGGCGCCCAACGCCGATATCGCGGGAAAAGACCATTTATGGATGGGCACTAATTGATGCAACCATGATACCTAAACCCATAACATGTAACCGGGCCCATTGCGAATGGGTCCAAAACAGATGAAAAATCAAAAGGAGGACGTTTATGTCAAGTTTGATGAAAAAAGGGCTGCTTTTTGGCCTCGTTGCCGCCTTTATACTGAGTGGGTCAGTTGTATTGGCCGGCGAGGTGACAAACAGCAAGGACAAAGTGAGTGTGAGTTTGTACGGCCAGGTCAACCGGGCCATGACCTATGTGGATGATGGGGAGGACAGCTACCTGAACCATGTTGACAACGACAACAGTTCGACCCGTTTCGGTTTCAAGATCAAGGCCAAAGGCAGCGACACCTTCACCGCCGGGGCCAACCTGGAGTGGGAATACCAGCAGAACGCCAGCAACAATTCCAATCAGGCCAATGACGCTGAAGACGGGACTTTGGACAAGCGTATCCTGGATGTGTACCTTGACTTTGCCGGTATCGGCACCTTTACGTTGGGTCACGGCATGACCGCTTCGGACGGAACATCGCAGATGGATCTTTCCGGAACCAAAGTGGCGGGTTACA
>Ga0316195_10000600_pt1 | contig 14719 bp, 12 predicted proteins | sample Phised1_MG_FD_204937 | JGI IMG/M metagenome (GOLD analysis project Ga0316195, IMG submission 204937) | Coastal sediment microbial communities from Maine, United States - Phippsburg sediment 1 | ecosystem: Environmental > Aquatic > Marine > Coastal > Sediment | place: USA: Maine | collected... | reverse complement strand
CATGGCGCGGGGGCGGGCATCGGCCAGACGTCGCGCCATTCGCCACCCGGTGCGGCGTCCTGCACTTCCAGCGGGCCGAGCCAGTCGGTGAACAGGCGCGTGCAGACCGTTTGCAGCGCCGCCGAGGCCTCGGGGTGCCGCGCGATCAACGCCAGGTTGCGTGCAATCTTGTCGGCAGCCGCCAGGTTGGGCGTGCGTGCGTAGAAGGTCAACAGCGCCAGCGTGCCGCCGAGGATCGGCTCCAGGCTCGCCTGAGGGGTGCACGCTGCGGGGTCTTGGGAAAGAACGGGGGGCATGGCACGGGCTCTGCAGAGGAACAAGCCTCGATCTTATATGCGAATGATTCTCAATTGCAATCACACGCTGCATCCTACAGCTTGAAGTCGTAGTCGATGATCACCGGCGCGTGGTCCGAAAAGCGCTGGTCCAGATAGATCTGCTCGCGCCGGGCCAACGCGGCCAGCCCTGGCGTGGCCAGGTGGTAGTCCAGCCGCCAGCCGACGTTCTTCGCATAGGCCTGCCCGCGGTTGCTCCACCAAGTGTATTGCTCGGGCTGCGGGTTCAGCGTGCGGAACACGTCCACCAAGCCGCCGAGCGTCAGCAACTTGGTCATCCAGGCGCGCTCCTCGGGCAGGAAGCCGGAGTTCTTCTGGTTGCTCTTCCAGTTCTTCAGGTCGATTTCCTGGTGCGCGATGTTGACGTCGCCGACCAGGATGAACTCGCGCTCGGCCTTCAGTTTCATCAGGTGCGGGTACAGCCGGGCCAGGAAGCGGAACTTGGCGGCCTGCCGCTCCTCGCCGCTGGAGCCGCTGGGGAAGTAGCAGCTGATCAGGCTGAGCTTGCGCTTCGGCGTGTCGTAGCGGGCCTCGAGATAACGCCCCTCGGCATCGAATTCCTTGTTGCCGAAGCCTGCGCTTACATCGCTAGGTTCCCTTTGTGTGTAAAGCCCGACACCGGCGTAGCCCTTCTTCTGCGCGAAGTGGAAATGGCCATTCAGTGGGCCCAGGCAGTCGAAGCTGCCGACCACCTCGGGGGCCTGGGCGCGCACTTCCTGCACCCCCATACAATCGGCGCCCACCCCCTGCGCCCACTCGACGAAGCCCTTGCTGGCGGCCGAACGGATGCCGTTCAGGTTCAATGAGACGAGGCGGAACACGAAGGACCTTCCATGAGTTTGCCGCCGCCTTCCGAAGCCCTGGCCCGGGACTTCGTGCATTTCGCGGTGCGCTGCGGCGTGCTGCGCTTCGGCGAGTTCAAGACCAAGGCCGGGCGGCTGTCGCCGTACTTCTTCAATGCCGGCCTGTTCAACGACGGCGAGCGTCTGGGCCGCCTCGGGGAATTCTATGCACGCCGCCTGCTCGAATCGGGCATGACCTTCGACATGCTGTTCGGCCCGGCCTACAAGGGCATCACGCTGGCCTCGGCGGTAGCGGTGGAGCTGGCGCGGCTGGGCCGAAACGTGCCCTTCGCCTACAACCGCAAGGAAGCCAAGGACCATGGCGAGGGCGGCCTGCTGGTTGGCGCGCCGGTGGCCGGGCGGGTGCTCATCGTCGACGATGTCATCTCCGCCGGCACCTCGGTACGCGAGTCGATCCGGCTGCTGCAGGCCGCCGGCGCGCGACCTTGTGGCGTATTGATTGCATTGGACCGTCAAGAAAAGGCCACCGAGGGCGATAAGGATGTCATGTGGTCAGCGGTGCAGTACGTCACGACAAAGCTTCAGCTGAACGTGGCCGCGATTGCGACGCTGAACGACTTGTTGCAGTATCTGAAATCGACCGACGATCCGGCGCTGCAGGTCTTTGCCGACCCCGTGCAACGCTACCGAGATCGCTATGGAGTGTGAATGCGCTTGACGGCCCAAAGACCACGGTTGCAGACCCTGCTGCTGGCCCTGCTGCTGGCCGCAGTCTGGTGGCCGGCCCATGCCCAGGCGCCGAGCGGCGCACCGGCCAGCGCCGCCGCCATCTACACCTGCATCGACGACCAGGGCCGGCGGCTCACGGCCGATCGCCCGATTCCCAGCTGCACGGCCAAGGAGCAGCGCGTGCTCAACAAGGACGGCTCGCTGCGGGCGATCTATCCGCCGATCCTGACCGCAGACGAGCGTGCCGCGAAGGAGGCGCAGGAGCGCAAGCTGGCCGAAGCACGCGCGGCGCAGGCCGACGCGGTGCGACGTGATCGCAACCTGCTGGCGCGTTACCCTAACGAGGGGCCGCATCGCAAGGCCCGCGAGGCCGCGCTGGACACGGTGCGCGCAGCGATGAAGGCCACCGAGTTACGGTTAGGCGAGCTGGCCACCGAGCGCAAGCCGTTGATGGCCGAGGCCGAGTTCTACGTCGGCAAGCCGCTGCCGGCCAAGCTGCGCACACAGATCGATGCCAACGACGCGGCCACGCAGGCGCAGCGCAATGCAGCGATCAACCAGCAGGCCGAACTGGAGCGTGTGAACAGCCTCTATGACGCCGAACTGGCACGACTGAAGCAGCTGTGGGCAGGCGCACCGCCCGGTTCGCTGGGGCCGATCGCGAGCGACCCGCTCCGCTCGTCGGTGGCGTCGGGCGCTTCCAGCGAGAAGGCGACGAACCTGCGCTGACCGCCGGCGTCAGCCGAGCTTGCGCTTGAGCAGTTCGCTGGCCTGGGCCGGGTTGGCCTTGCCCTTGCTCGCCTTCATCACCTGGCCGACCAGCGCGTTGAAGGCCTTGTCCTTGCCGGCGCGGTATTCCTCGACCGACCTGGCATTCGCTGCGATGACCGCGTCGACGATGCCTTCCAGCGCACCGGCATCGCTCATTTGCTTCAGACCCTTGGCGTCGATCAGCGCATCGACATCGCCCGACTCGCCGTTCCACAGTGCGTCGAAGACTTGGCGTGCGCCATTGTTCGACACCGTGCCATCGGCCACGCGCCGGATCAACGCCGCCAGCGCCGGCAATGCCAACGGCATCGCGGCGATTTCCAGCGCTTGCGCATTCAGCCGGCGCGAGACCTCGCCCATCAGCCAGTTGGCGGCCAGCTTCGCGCTGCCGCAGGCATCGCGCAGCGCCTCGTAGGTGCGCGCAAAGGCCAGGCTCTGCGTCATCAGCGCCGCATCGGCGGCGGCCAGCCCGTCGGCGCGCTGGAAGCGCTCGGCCATTGCCGCCGGCAGCTCGGGCATGTCGGCACGCACGCGCTCGACCCATTCGGGGGCGATCACCAGCGGCGGCAGGTCGGGGTCGGGGAAATAGCGGTAGTCGTGCGCGTCTTCCTTGCTGCGCATCGCGCGCGTCTCTCCGGTATCGGGATCGAACAGCACCGTGGCCTGCTCGACGGCCAAGCCGTCCTCGATGCGATCGATCTGCCACTGCACCTCAAAGTCGATGGCCTGCTGCAGGAAGCGGAAGCTGTTGAGGTTCTTCACCTCGCGCCGTGTGCCCAGCGCAGCGCCCGGACGGCGCACCGAGACGTTGGCATCACAGCGGAAGCTGCCCTCCTGCATGTTGCCGTCGCACACTCCGAGCCACACCACCAGCGCATGCAGCGCCTTGGCGTACTCCACCGCCTCGGCGCTGCTGCGCATGTCGGGCTCGGTGACAATCTCCAGCAGCGGCGTGCCGGCACGGTTCAGGTCTATGCCGGTCTGCCCGGCGTAGTCCTCGTGCAAGGACTTGCCGGCATCCTCTTCCAGGTGCGCACGCGTCAGGTTCACACGTCGGGCCATTTCGCCGACGCGGATGTCCACGTGCCCGCCTTGCACCACCGGGATCTCGTACTGGCTGATCTGGTAGCCCTTGGGCAGGTCCGGGTAGAAATAGTTCTTGCGCGCGAAGATCGACAGCGGCGCGACCTTCGCGCCCACCGCCAGGCCGAAGCGGATGGCGCGCTCGACCGCGCCGCGGTTCAGCACCGGCAAGGTGCCCGGCAAGCCCAGGTCCACCGCGCAGGCTTGCGTGTTGGGGGCGGCGCCGAACTGCGTGCTGGCGCCGCTGAAGATCTTGCTTCGCGTGGAAAGCTGCGCGTGCGTTTCCAGGCCGATGATGACCTCGAAGCCGCGGATCAACCCGGGCGCCTTCATGGCTGACCGACGCCCGCTGGGGCGCGCCGGTGGAAGTCAGTGGCCTGTTGCAAGGCATGGGCCGCGTGCAGCAACCGTCCTTCATCGAAGTAGTTGCCGATCAGCTGCAGCCCGACCGGCATGCCACCTTCGCCGAAGCCTGCCGGAACGCTCATGCCCGGCAAGCCAGCCAGGCTGGCCGGCAGCGTGAAGATGTCGGCCAGATAGGCCTTGACCGGGTCGTCGGCCTGCTCGCCGAGCTTCCAGGCCACGGTCGGCGCCACGGGCCCGGCGATCAGGTCACAGGCCTGGAAGCATGCCTGGAAGTCGTCGGCGATCATGCGGCGCAGCTTCTGCGCCTGCAGGTAGTAGGCGTCGTAGTAGCCGTGGCTGAGCACGTAGGTGCCGATCATGATGCGGCGCTTGACCTCCGGCCCGAAACCCTCGGCGCGCGTGCGCTGGTACATCTCCCTCAAGTCCGCATAGTCCTTGGCGCGATGGCCGAATTTCACGCCGTCGAAGCGCGACAGGTTCGAGCTGGCCTCGGCCGGCGCGATGATGTAGTACACGGGGATCGACAACTCGGTGCGCGGCAAGCTTACGTCGACCAGCGTCGCGCCCAGCTTCTCCAGCTCCGCCAGCGCGGCGCGCACGGCGCCAGCGACGTCGGCGGCCAGCGCGGCGGGAAAGAACTCGCGCGGCAGCCCGATGCGCAGGCCCGCCAGCGGCCGCGCGGCACTGGCGCCTTCGCGCGGCGCGAGCATCTGCGCATGGAAGTCCTGGGCGGGGCGCTCGGCGCTGGTCGAATCGCGCGGATCGAAGCCGCTCATCGCCGCCAGCAGCAGCGCGCAATCCTCGGCGCTGCGCGCCAGCGGGCCGGCTTGGTCGAGGCTGGACGCAAAGGCGATCATGCCGTATCGCGAGCACACGCCGTAGGTCGGCTTGATTCCGGTCACACCGGAGAAACTGGCCGGCTGGCGGATCGAGCCCCCGGTGTCGGTGCCGGTGGCCGCAGGCACCAGCCGCGCCGCCACGGCGGCGGCCGAGCCGCCCGACGAGCCGCCGGGGACACGAGACACATCCCAGGGGTTCCTCACCGGGCCGAAGGCGGAGTTCTGGTTCGCCGAGCCCATCGCGAACTCGTCGCAGTTCAGCTTGCCCAGCGTGACCATGCCCGCCTCGCCCAGGCGCTGCACCACGGTGGCGTCGAAGGGGCTGGCGTAGCCGGCGAGCATCTTCGATCCGGCCGTGGACGGCCAGTCGCGGGTGACGAATATGTCCTTGTGCGCGACCGGCACGCCGGTCAGCGCCTGGGCCTGCCCACTGGCGCGCCGCGCATCGGCGGCGCGTGCCGCCGCCAGGCTGGCCTCGGGCGCGGTGGCGAGGAAAGCACCCAGATGTTCAAAGGCTGCAAGACGTGTCAGCAGATGTTGCGTCAGCTCCGTGCTGGAGAAGTCCCCGGCGGCCAGCGCGCGGCCCAGCTGCGCCACGCCCATGTCGTGCGGCGCGGTCGTCATTCAACCACCTTGGGCACGAGGAACAGGCCGTCTTCGACCGCCGGCGCGCTCTTCTGGTTCTGCTCGCGCTGATCGACTTCGGTGACCACGTCGTCGCGCAGGCGCAGCGCCGCGGCGTGCAGCGCCGACAGCGGTGTGTACAGCGGCTCCACGCCGCGCGTATCGACCGCACCCATGCGCTGCACGATGTCGAAGAACTCGTTCAGCTGGGTCAGCATCGCGGACTGTTCGGCGCCGGACAGTTCCAGCCGCGCCAGCGCGGCAATTCGATTCACGTCCTCGGGGGTCAGCAACATGCAGGGGCTCGGGTAGCAGACCCGCCGACGCCGCGAGAAGCGGGGCAGAAGCACCGGTTTGCGGCACTTCGCAGCAGGGTCGATGCGGTATTATCCCCGGTTATCCCCAATAGCCTTGGTGCGGTGTTCGGCTGAGCTGCAGCGCGAGCCCGGCCCGGGAAAGAACCGAGCCCGCTCGGCGCCGACGGCCACAGCCGCGCTGTGGCCGACCCGGTGCCGCAACCCTTGCTGCCACCGCCCGTCCGATGCACCCTCTGGGCTCGACAACGAATCCGATGACGGCACCCCGCCGCCGCTGACGGCCTCCAGCCGCCACCCGCCAAGACCTAAACATGTTTGCCTCCCTGCGCCGCTACTTCTCCACCGACCTGGCCATCGACCTGGGCACCGCCAACACGCTGATCTACGTGCGTGGCAAAGGCATCGTGCTCGACGAGCCCTCGGTCGTCGCCATCCGCCACGAGGGCGGCCCCCACGGCAAGAAGACCATCCAGGCGGTCGGCGCCGAAGCCAAGGCGATGCTCGGCAAGGTGCCTGGCAACATCGAGGCCATCCGACCGATGAAGGACGGCGTGATCGCCGACTTCACTGTCACCGAGCAGATGCTCAAGCAGTTCATCAAGATGGTGCACCCGCGCGGCATGATGAAGCCCAGCCCGCGCATCATCATCTGCGTGCCCTGCGGCTCGACCCAGGTCGAGCGCCGCGCGATCCGCGAGTCGGCGCTCGGCGCCGGTGCGTCGGACGTGTATCTGATCGAAGAGCCGATGGCCGCAGCCATCGGCGCGGGCTTGCCAGTCTCTGAAGCCTCGGGCTCGATGGTCGTGGACATCGGCGGCGGCACCACCGAGGTCGGCGTCATCAGCCTGGGCGGCATGGTCTACAAGGGCAGTATCCGCGTCGGCGGCGACAAGTTCGACGAGTCGATCATCAACTACATCCGTCGCAACTACGGCATGCTGATCGGCGAGCCCACCGCGGAGCTGATCAAGAAGGACATCGGCTCTGCCTTCCCCGGCAGCGAGGTGCGCGAGATCGAGGTCAAGGGCCGAAACCTCAGCGAGGGCGTGCCGCGCAGCTTCACCGTCAGCAGCAACGAGATCCTCGAGGCGCTGACCGACCCGCTCAACCAGATGGTCAGCGCGGTGAAGAACGCGCTCGAACAGACCCCGCCCGAACTCGGCGCCGACATTGCCGAGCGCGGCATGATGCTCACTGGCGGTGGCGCTCTGCTGCGCGACCTGGACCGGCTGCTGGCGGAGGAGACCGGCCTGCCGGTATTGGTGGCCGAGGACCCGCTGACCTGCGTGGTGCGCGGCTGCGGCATGGCGCTGGAGCGCATGGACCGGCTGGGCGGGATCTTCACCTCCGAGTGAGGGGCCTCACGCCCGCTCCCTGACGCGCGGCCGCCATGGCGCTGGACACCATCGACCGCACGCCGCCGCCGTTCTTTCGCCAGGGCCCGTCGGCGCTGACGAAACTGTTGTTCTTCTCCGCGCTGGCACTTTTCCTGATGGTCGCCGACACCCGGCTGGAGTTCGCCAAGCCGCTGCGCGCCGGCGTGGCGACGCTGCTGCTGCCGGTGCAGCGCGTGCTGGCCGTGCCGGTGCAGATGTGGCAGGGCGGTGCCGACTACCTGCGCGGGCTCGACGGCGCACTGGCCAGCGCGAAGGCCGCGCGCGAGCAGCTTGCGCTGCAGTCGGAAAAGGCCGCGAGTGCCGAGCGGCTGGCACTGGAAAACGCGCGACTGCGCGCGCTGCTCGAGCTGCGCCCGACGCTGAAGGTGCACAGCCTGGCCGCCGAAGTGCTGTACGAGGCGGCCGACCCCTTCTCGCGCAAGCTGTACATCGACCGTGGCACCACGCACGGTGTGGCGCTGGGCGCGCCGGTGCTTGCGGCCGACGGCGTGCTCGGGCAGGTGACGCGGGTCTTCCCGCTGAGTTCGCAGGTCACGCTGCTGATCGACAAGGACGCGGCCATTCCGGTGCTCAACACCCGCACCTTGGCGCGCGGCGCTGCGTTCGGCGGCGCAGGCGGCGACGCGATGGAACTGCGCTACATGGCCGCCGACGCCGACGTGCAGGTCGGCGACGAGCTAAGCACCAGCGGTGTCGACGGCATCTACCCGACGGGGCTGCCAGTGGCGGCGGTGACTGCGGTGGAACGGCGTGCCGAATCGGGCTTCGCGCGCATCCTGCTGACGCCGAAGGCCTCCGCCGATGGCGTGCGACATGTGCTGGTGCTCGAGCCGTTGGCCGCGCAGATGCCGCCGCGCGAGGCGATCGATGACGCGCCAGGGAAGCCGTCGCGCGCCGCGAAGGGGCCGCGCAAGTGAGGACGCGGAACTCACCGCTCCTGGCGGGGGTGGCACGATGATCATGCCGCGCGGCTCGGGCCAGCTGCTGATGCCGGTGAACCCGCTGTTCATCGCGCTGACGCTGCTGATCGCGCTGGGCATCAACCTGCTGCCGCTGGGCCGCAACCCGGCGGTGCCGGACATGCTCGCGCTGGTGCTGGTGTTCTGGAACGTGCACCAGCCGCGCCGCGTCGGCGTCGGCGTGGCCTTCCTGTTCGGGCTGCTGATGGACGTGCACGCGGGTGCGTTGCTGGGCCAGCATGCGCTGGCCTACACGCTGCTCAGTTACGGCGCGATCAGCGTGCATCGGCGGCTGCTGTGGTTCGGCCTGGCCGAACAGACCGTGCAGGTGCTGCCGCTGTTCCTGGCCGCGCACCTGATTTCGTTGATCGTGCGCATGCTGGCCGGCGGCATGTTCCCCGGCTGGGAACTGCTGTTCGCGCCGTTGTTCGAAGCCCTTTTGTGGCCGGTGGCGAGCGCGCTGCTGCTGGCGCCGCAGCGCCGCCCGCCCGATCCTGATCAGAATCGACCGTTGTGAGCTCCCCTCCGAAGCGCCTTCGCGCCGGCCTTCTCCGGCCAGGAACAACCCACAGCGGTTGGCCCTGTTCCGGGCTCGCCCCCCACGGGGTGAGCAAGCTGCGGCCCGGCAGCGCCGGCCCCGCCGTTGCCGCTCGATGGTCCAGGCAGTCGACTGCTGCATCCCATGGCTGAACTGAAGAACCTGGAAAGCGAGCTCGACCGCTTCCGGCTGCGGCTGTTGGCGGCTGGATTGTTCGTGCTGTTCGGCTTCGGACTGGTCGCCGCGCGACTGAGCTACCTGCAGGTGACGCGCTACGAAGACCTGGCCGAACAGGCCGAGACCAACCGTACCGCGGTGATCCCGATCGTGCCCAACCGCGGCCAGATCCTCGACCGCAACGGCGTCGTGCTGGCCACCAACTACTCGGCCTACACGCTGGAAGTCATGCCGTCCAAGGTGGACGACCTGGAGGCGACGATCGACGCGCTGGCCGGCATCGTCGACATCGGCGCGCGCGACCGCAGGCGCTTCAAGCGGCTGATGGATGAAGGCAAGAGCTTCGAATCGCTGCCGATCCGCACCAAGCTGAGCGACGAGGAGGTGGCTCGCTTCCTGGCGCAACGCTTCCGCTTCCCCGGCGTGGACGTGAAGGCCCGGCTGTTCCGCAACTATCCGCTGGGCGAGACCGGCAGTCACCTGCTGGGCTACATCGGCCGCATCAACCAGGCCGAAAAGAAACAGATGGACGATTGGCCGGACGAGCAGCTGGCCAACTACAAGGGCACCGAGTACATCGGCAAGCTCGGCCTGGAACAGAGCTACGAGGAGGACCTGCACGGCCAGACAGGCTTCGAGCGCGTCGAGACCAGCGCCGGCGGCCGCGCGGTGCGGCGCCTGAGCAGTCATGCGCCGACACCCGGCAACACGCTGCGCCTGTCGATCGACATCCGCCTGCAAGCGCTGGTCGAGGACATGTTCGGCGAGCGCCGCGGCGCGCTGGTTGCGATCGACCCGCGCAGCGGCGAGGTGCTGGCCTTCGTCAGCAAGCCGACCTTCGACCCGAACCTGTTCGTCGACGGCATCGACCACGACAGCTGGCGCGAGCTGAACGAGTCGATCGACAAGCCTCTGCTGAACCGCGCGCTGCGCGGCACCTACCCGCCGGGCTCGACCTTCAAGCCCTTCATGGCGCTGGCGGCGCTGAACACCGGCAAGCGTGCGGCCTCGACGATCATCCAGGACAACGCCACCTTCGCCTTCGGCAACCATGTCTTCCGCAGCCATGGCGACAAGGGCCTGGGCCCGGTGGACATGTACCGCTCGATCGTCAAGTCGAGCAACGTCTACTACTACTCGCTGGCCAACGAGATGGGCGTGGACCTGATGCACGAGCAGCTGTCGCCACTGGGCTTCGGGCGCAAGACCGAGATCGACGTGGCCGGCGAGGTGACCGGCGTGCTGCCTTCGACGGAATGGAAGCGCAGCTACTACAAGCGTCCCGAGCAGCAAAAGTGGTACGCCGGCGAGACCATCTCGCTGGGCATCGGCCAAGGCTACAACGCCTTCACGATGCTGCAGCTGGCCAGTGCCACTGCGACGGTAGTGTCCGGCGGACAGAGGTACAAGCCGCGGCTGGTGAGCGAAGTCGTCGACGTCGTCAGCGGCGAGAAGCGGCGCATCGCCAACGATGCGCTGGAGCCGCTGCCCTACAAGCCCGAGCACATCGAGCTGATCCTGCGCGCACTCTATGGTGTCACGCAGGAGGGCACCTCGGTGCGCAGCTTCGCCAACGCTCCCTATAAGAGCGGCGGCAAGACCGGCACGGCGCAGGCGGTGGGCATCAAGGCCAACCAGAAGTACGATGCCTCGAAGATGGAGGAGCACAAGCGCGACCACTCGCTGTACATCGCCGCCGCGCCTCTGCCCAACCCGACGATCGCGCTGGCGGTGGTGGTGGAAAACGCCGGCTTCGGCTCCGAGGCCGCCGCGCCGATCGCTCGTCGTGTCTTCGACTACATGCTGCTTGGCCTGTACCCTAGCGAGGAGGATCTGGCCGCCACGCGACTGGGCAAGTCCGGCGCGCCGATCGGTGTGCAGAGACCCGCACTGGACGTGCCCTTGCCGGGCCAGGCCGCGGCCGCATCGGCGGCTGCCGTGCCCGTGGCCGCTGCGCCTTCTGGGTCCGCTTCGGGGCCGCTGCGGGTGGCCGCCGTGCGAGGGGCCACGCCTTGAGCGCGGTGCTGCAAAGTCCGTCGGTGTGGCAGCGCATCAAGCCGATGTTCGTTGGCTTCGACCTCTGGCTGGCGCTCGCGGTGGCGGGGCTGGCCGCGATCGGCCTGGTGACGATGTACTCGGCCGGATTCGACCACGGCACGCGCTTCGTCGATCACGGCCGCAACATGCTGTTGGCGCTGGGGGTGCTGCTGGTGGTCTCGCAGGTGCCGCCGCAGCGGCTGATGAGCCTGGCGCTACCGCTGTACCTGATCGGCCTGGCGCTGCTGGTGGCAACGGCACTGCCCGGCGTCGGCCTGACCAAGAAGGGGGCGACGCGCTGGCTCGACGTGGGCATGGTCATCCAGCCCAGCGAGATCATGAAGATCGCGATGCCGCTGATGCTGGCCTGGTGGTTCCAGCGTCGCGAGGGCCAGCTGCGCGTGACTGATTTTCTGGTGGCGGCAGTCCTTCTGCTGTTGCCAGTCGGGCTGGTCATGAAGCAGCCGGACCTGGGCACCTCGCTGCTGGTGCTGGCCGCGGGGCTGTACGTGATCTTCTTCGCCGGGCTGTCGTGGAAGCTGATCGTGCCGGTGCTGGTGCTGGGCGCCGCGGCCATCGCGGCCATCATCGTCAGCGCCGATGCGATCTGCGCCGACGGCGTGCAGTGGCCGGTGCTCAAGGAATACCAGCGCCACCGCGTCTGCACGCTGCTCGACCCGACCAAGGATCCCCTCGGCAAGGGCTTCCACATCATCCAGGGGATGATCGCGATCGGCTCGGGTGGCCTCACCGGCAAGGGCTTCATGCAGGGCACGCAGACGCACCTGGAGTTCATCCCCGAGCGCACCACCGATTTCATCTTCGCCGCCTTTGCCGAGGAGTTCGGCCTGGCAGGCGTGGGTGTCCTGCTGCTGGCGTTCACCTGCCTGCTCTTTCGCGGGCTGTGGATCGCCGGCGTGGCGCCGACGGTGTTTACGCGGCTGCTGGCCGGGGCGATCACGATGAGCTTCTTCACCTATGCCTTTGTCAACATGGGCATGGTCAGCGGCATCCTGCCGGTGGTGGGCGTGCCGCTGCCCTTCGTCAGCTATGGCGGCACGGCGATGGTCACGCTCGGCCTCGGCCTGGGCATGCTGATGTCGGTGTCGAAGAGCCGGCGCCTGATGAAGAGCTGAGCCGTCCGGCCAGCGGCGATCGAGGAGGATCAGCATGGCGGTCGTCGGCATCATCGGCGTGGGCAACATGGGCCTGGGCATGGCCTTGCGGCTACTCGACCTGGGGCACGCCGTGCGCGTGCGCGACATCGATCCGGCGCGCGAGCGCCTGGCGCTGTCCCGGGGTGCATCGGTGCACGCCGACGCCGCGACGGTGGCCCGCGGCAGCGACGCGCTGATCGTCGCGGTGGTCGACGCGGCGCAGACCCGACAGGTGCTGCTGGGCAATGCCGGTGCGCTGCAGGGCCTTGCACGGGGCACGGCGGTGCTGCTGTGCCCGACCATCGCGCCGCAGGACGTGGAAGAACTTGCCGCGGTGCTGGCGCGCGCGGGCGTCGACGCCATCGACGCACCGATGTCCGGCGGCCCGCAGCGCGCGCGCGATGGATCGATGAGCCTGATGGTCGCCTGCGCCGAAGAGGCCTATGCGCGCTGGCGAGACCTGCTCGCTGACCTGTCGTCGCGGCTGTTCCATGTCGGCACGCAGCCGGGCGCGGGCGCACGCACCAAACTCGTCAACAACCTTCTGGCGACGATCAATCTGGCCGGTGCGGCCGAGGCGCTGGCGCTGGCACAGCGCGTCGGCCTCGATCCGGCGGCCACGCTGGCGGTGATCGAAGCCTCCAGCGGTCAAAGCTGGATCGGCAGCGAGCGGCTGCGCCGGGCCTTGGCCGGGGACCCCGCAGTGGGTGCACAGGTCGCCCTGCTGGCGAAGGACTCGACCCTGGCGCTGGAGCTGGCCCGAGGCGCCCGCGTCGACGTGCCGGTGGGCCGCGCCGCGCAGAACCTCTTCGCCGAGGCCTGTGCACAGGGTCTGGCGCGGCAGGACGACTCGGTGCTGTGGCGCTGGCTGGCCGACCGTGACAGCGTCTGAGCGTCAACGCACTGGGCGCGGCCTTGCCGAGCGACGATCGTTCGCGGGGCAACGTTACGCCTGGTGGTGACTGGTCGAGGACGGCGGGCTAGCGAATCCGCGGCGCCCTCACTGCTTGAAGTCGCCTGCAAACACGAGCACGAAGTCCTCCGGCTTCAGGTACTTGCGCAGCGCGGCATTCACCTGTTCGGGCGTCAGCGCGGCCATCGCCGCATCGACCTTCGCGGACAACGCGAACGTGCGGTCCAGGTACAGGTTGCTGGCAAGCTGCGCGGCGAGCGCGTCGTCCTGCGCGCGCGACAGCCGGCGGAAGGCGAGCAGTCCGCTCTGCCCCGCCGCCAGCTCCTGCGCGGTGAAACCGTCCTTCAGCGCACGCGCGACCTCCTCGCGGAAGGCGGCCTCGACCTTGGCGCGGTTTTGCGGCGCGAAGATGGCACTGGCCGACCAGCTGGAGTTGGGCTCGAAGTTGTTCCAGGCAATCGAGCTGCGCACGTCGTAGGACAGGCCTTCGGTCTCGCGGATGCGCTTCCACAGCCGCGAACTGCCGCCGCTGCCCAGCAGGTAGTTGGCAAGGCTCATCGCGGGGTAGTCGTCATCGGTATCGTTCAACGCGATGCTCTGGCGCACGCGCATGTTGGCGTTCTGCTTGTCGGGCGTGTTCAGCAGCTGCTGCTGCGGCTTGCTGGCGACGATGGGCATCGGCACACGCGTGAAGGGCGCACCGGCATTCCAGTCGCCGAAGGCCGCCTGCAGCGCACGCTGCACCTCGGCCACGTCCATGTCGCCGGCAGCGCCGAACTGCGCATCGCGCGCGCCGTAGAACCGCTCGTGGAAGTTGCGCAGTTGCTGCAGCGTCAGCGCGTTCAGGTCCTCGACCATCTCGTCGAAGCTGGGCGCATGACGCACGTCGCCACGCGGGTAGGGGTTGCCGATGCGCGACAGCGCCACCGAGGCCACGGCGCCGGGCTCCTTGCGCAGTGTCTCGATGCGCGTCAGCGACTGGCGCCTGTATTCGTCGAAGGCAGCGGCCGGCAGCGCCGGCTGGCGCAGCAGCTCGCCGACCAGCGCGATCGCCGCCGGCAGATGTTCGCGGCGTGAACTCAGGCGCACGTTGAGCTGGCCCGGGCCGCTGCTGATCGACATCTCGGTCTTCAGTGCGTCCAGCCGGTCCTGCACCTGCTGGCGCGTCAGCGTCGCGCTGCCCTTGTCGAGCAGCCGCGCCAGCGCGTCGGCCGCGGCCTCCTGGCCGAACAGGCTCTTCTCGTCGCCGAAGCGCAGCGTCAGCACCGCCTGCACCGCATTGCCGCGCGAGGGCTTGGGCAGCAGCGCCGCCTTCACGCCACCGACGGTGAAGCGCTGCGTGCGCGCATCGATGTTGGCCGGCGTGGCGTCGAAGGCAGCGACGCGGGCGGTTGCTTCTTGAGGCTTGAAGGCCTGAAGCGCCTGCGCCACGTCCACCTTGGCCGGCGCCGGGGCGCGCTGCGGCTTGTCGGTGGGCAAGTACAGGCCGAGCGTGCGGTTCGCCGGCAGCAGGTACTGCTCCGCCACACGCTGCACATCGGCCAGCGACACGTCGCGCACCTGGTCGCGGCCCAGGAAGAACAGCCGCCAGTCGCCCAGCGCGATCGATTCGGACAGCGACAGGCCGACGTTCTCGGGGTCGGTGAAGTTCTGCTCCCAGCCGTTGAGCCATTG
>Ga0316195_10000599_pt1 | contig 14724 bp, 14 predicted proteins | sample Phised1_MG_FD_204937 | JGI IMG/M metagenome (GOLD analysis project Ga0316195, IMG submission 204937) | Coastal sediment microbial communities from Maine, United States - Phippsburg sediment 1 | ecosystem: Environmental > Aquatic > Marine > Coastal > Sediment | place: USA: Maine | collected... | reverse complement strand
TTCCGCGAAGTCGACGACGGGGCCGCTGGTCATGACGGGCGCCAGGTAGTTGAGCTCCGTCATCTGCTTGGCGGCGATTTCTCCGATTTCCTTCCGCCCGTAGCCAATGTTCACGCACCAGAGCCCGGCCAGCGCATCGAGCATTCGATTGCCGTTCTGGTCCGTCAGGAAGCATCCCTTGGCACTGACGATCCGGTTCGGCGTCGTGCCCCGCAAGGGCTGGTGCTGGGTGAGCGGACGCCACAAGTGGTCCGGCATGGCTTGGCTTCTTGTCGTTGTCATCGCAGTCCCCTTAGAAAGACATCAGTTGATAATTGCTACTCTGATCATTGGGCGTTGCGCCGGCCATCGCCTCGGACCGCCGACGCAGACGTCGCCAACGTCTTCAGATCACAGATCCGGTGCCGCAGACCAGCATGAATTTTGAGACGGTCTCCTTGATATCCCAGCGGACCGCCGATCCCTTCGGGAAGAAGAAGCTGTCTCCAGCCTTGATTTCCGTTGGCTCGCCGCCGTCGACCGTGATCAGGGCCTTGCCCCCGAAGAGGGTGACAAACTCGTGGAAGGGGAGCGAGGCCATCTCGATGACGCCGGGCGTGCAAGACCATATGCCCACCACCGGGCCCTTGTCTGGCGCCCCGTGATCGATGCGGAGAGATTTTTTCGGCGCGCCAGAAACGATCTTCCAGCCATCTTTTTCCAACCCGTGATGGGGAAGAACATTCTTCTGTTCAGTACTCTTGCGATAGTCGTACATATCAATTTCTACCTTTGCAGTCGCTGCTGATTGTCGGAGTTGCTTGGATTTGCGCTGCGCCCCGGCCGCTGAATCGGATACCGTCGTCCCGGTCGAGGCGCGCAGCACATTCCGCAGGTGTTACTCGATCGCCGTCCTGATGCGCATCTCGACCAGGCCTTGCGTGATCGGCGAAGGCACGGCCTCGGTGACGACTTCGACAAACGCGGGCCGGCTCTGGCCACGCGCGTCCTCAAGCGCCGATCGGATGCCGTCGACGTCGGCCGCCTGGCTCGAAAACACGCCTGCGGCCGCCATGATCGGGTGGTACTCCATCCGCCTGAGCGATGTGGCAACAACCTTGCCCGCCCACATCGCCTTCTGCTGGTTCTGGATCATGCCCCACTGCGAGTTGTTGGCCACAACCACGGTGACTGGAACGCCGCGATCGACCGCGGTCTCCATCGGCGTGAAGCCCGGTGCCAGTCCGAACGACCCGTCGCCGGTGAGCAGGACCACGCGTGATTCCGGGTTCGCCATCTGAATCGCCGTGGCAAAGGCCGGGCCGGTCCCCATCTGCTCCCAGGGGCCCGGGGCGAAGATGCCCTTGACCGGACGGCCCTGCAAGGCCCAGGCGTTGATCGCCATCTCGAACCACGAGGCGATGTCGCCGCCATCGATGACGCAGATGTCGTCTTCCCGCAGCGACATCAGCACCTCGTAGCAAAGGCGCAAGGGGTGCACGGCCCCGCTGGGGGCAGGCCCCGTCAGGATGTCGTTGAATTCGGCGACGTGCTGCCGGCGCCGCGCCTGGAGGCGATCCAGCCAGTCGGGGGCGATGGCCTTGCCAAGGTCGGGCACGGCCATCAGCGCCTGAACGAACATCCCGACGTCGCTGCACACGCGGACGTCGGAAAGCGCGTTGTTGCTGAGTTCCCGCGCCGTCGCGTTGACCGTGATCAGCACCGACTTCGGATTGATCAACGGTGCCTCGCCGTAATTCACCGGGAAGTCCAGCTGCCCACCGAGCATCACGACGACGTCGGCCTCCGCGCCGACCATCCGGGAGGCGTGGTTCTGGTGATAGTCGATCAGCCCCACCGCACAGCGATGGCCCTGGTCGATGGCCTTGGAATGCGTCAAGGGCACAAACACGGGGATGTTCCACTTGTCGCACAAAGCGGCCAGGTCCTTGTCGGCCTGGCCGTACCAGACCTGGGGCCCGGCGATGACGACCGGATTCTTCGCCGCGCGGAGCACCTTGGCGACTTCGGCAACGTCGGCCGGGTTCGGCGCCGGGCGGTGGATCTTGTTGCGGGTGCGGTCGAACGCGCGCGCGCCTTCGGGCGGCTCGGCCTCCAGTTGCTTGGTGAACAGGAAATTGGTCGGAATGCAGATCTGCACCGGCCCGGTGGGATGCTGCGTCGCGATGTCCCAGGCCTTGTCCAGGAACCAGCCAATGCGTTGCGCCGCATTGACTTCGATCGAATACTTCGTCATGCAGCGCACGACCTCGGCCTGGGGCATTTCCTTGAAGCCCTGGTTGTCGAAGTTGTTCGAGTTCGCACTCGCGCTGATGAAGATGACGGGGTCGCCTGCGTAGTAGGCTTCCGCAACCGCGGACACGTAGTTCGTGAAACCGCTAGGCTCGGCGATGCAGACCGATGGCTTTCGGGTGCAGCGCGCCGTCGCGGTGGCCAGGAAACCGGCTTCCATTTCGTTGCGCGTTCCGACCACTTCGATGCCGTATTCAAGGCAGCCCATGTAGATGGGGTTGATGAATCCACCGCAAAGTGAAAAGACGCGCTCGACACCCTTGTCGCGCAAAGCGCGGGCCAACATGGCGCCACCGGTGATCTTGCCCGGGGCCGTACTGCTTAGGTCAACCATTTAAAATCTCCTTGAGTATGTAGTTGCTCGGATTGGATCCCGGGGCAACCAGGTATTTCAGAATCTCTATGAAACGCCGAAGCAGAGAGGTGAGACTCCGCATTCAGCAAGTGAACCCTTCACACGCGAATTGAATGCCTCGCTTGAATCACGGGATATCGCCTCTCCTCAGGACGAAGCACATGGACCCAAGACCTCGACGATGCAGTCCGCCAGGCATCGCGACGTGTGCTCATTGCGTCCAGACCTTTTCCAGGCCGTCGAGCCATTCGTAGAACGCCTTGAGCCCCGTGATCTTCAAGTCAAACTGCCGGCCCGCTCGGAGGCAAGCCTCGAAGACGTTCTGCCCATGCGACCGGGCGCAGGCAAGGACGAATCCCGGGCTGCTCCCCCGCAGGTTGACCAACTGCACGCGCAGGCCGTGGCTGCTGGTCGCAAAGAACACCGGGCCCGCAGCCGTTCGAGGCTCCACGTCGACCGTCACCAACCGCTGCACGACGTCCAGAGACTTGGGCCCCCACAACCCCAGAAGGACCCATCCGTCGGTCATGTCGGTGTAGGCGCTGTCCGGCCACTGGGGTTCCACCGGCCCGCTCAGATCAAAGACGATCGCCTGGTCTGGCTTCATGCAGCCCACCACCGACTGACCGTTCCAGATCGCCTGGCCGGGCCTGCTCACGCCCAAGCCGCCCACGCCCTGCCCGTGCAGCGTCGCCTTCGGGCGATGGCTCAGATCGGTCAGTCCGACGTCGCAGCGACCTTCGGGCGGGTCGAAGCGCTCCACCACGGGCCAACCACCCAGTTCCCGTTCCACCGGCTTCCCTGCCCAAGCGGGGAGCGTTATGGCTCGCGCACGTGTCATCACGCCTTCATCCTTTCACCGGAAGGGTCATAGAACGGAGGCTTCGCAAAGTCAGCCACGGCCTGCTTTCCGCCGTCAAACCAGAACCTGACCTTGCCGCCCTCGCGCCAGTCTTCGTGCGGCGCGACCAGCGCCAGACCGATGGTCTTCTGCAGCAGCGGGCTGTAGCGAATGGAGGTGACGCGCCCGAGTTGATGTTCACCGTCGACCACCAGGGCGCCGTCGGTGACCGGCGATCTGCCCGCGATGCTGAACGCGATGACCTGCTCCCTCTGGGGCTGCCCCGCGTACAGATCCAGCATCGGCTTGCCGACCGTCTCTGTCTTGTTGCGGTTCAACATCCACCCGAACGACGACTCGAAGAGATTGGTGAATCCATCGGTGTCGAGCCCGGGGACGACGTGTCCCTTTTCCAGCCGACAGATGTTCAAGCCGCCCAGTCCAAAGGGAACCAGTCCCAGCGGCTTGCCCTCTTCGAGGATGCGGCGCCAAAGGAAGGCAGCCTGGCTCGACGGGCACATCAGTTCGTAGCTCAGTTCGCCCACGAAACCCATTCGCATCGCGATCACGTCGACGCCTGCGACCTCCAGCCGGGCCCAGGTGAGGAAAGGCAAAGCCTGGTCGGAGATGTCCGATGCCGTCAGCTTGGAAAGTATCTCCCTGGCGCGCGGCCCGGCGAGGTTCATGCCGGCGCGGGTCTCGGTCAGGTTGACGACGTGGACCTGCCAGTCTTCATCACGACACCAGCGCGAGAACCATTCCTCGGTGACCGGCGCACGGCCGGCCAGCGTGGTGACGAAGTAGTCGTGCTCGCCCATCTTGAGGGCCACGCCATCGTCGACGAGGATTCCCTCCTCGTTGCAGGTCGCGAAATAGAGAATCTTGTTGCCCGTCAGGCCATCGACCTTCCTCGTCATGATGCGGTTGAGCAGCTTTTCCGCATCCGGCCCGAAGACACGGAATTTGCCGAGCATGGAAACGTCGCAAATGCCGGCGGCGTGGTGAACGGCGAGACTTTCGGCCTCGTCGTCTCCGAAGTCAGCCATGCGGATCCAGCTGCCCAGCCGCATCGGCTTGCCACCGTGCTCCAGCTGAACGTGGTGGAGCGGAGACAACTGCGGGCGGTCATGGTGTCCGGCCGCCATGGCGCCCAGGCTCATGGACGATACGGGGGGCCGGGTCGTGGGCAGCACCCGGGCGCCAAGCTCCGGCCGCTTCTTGGCCAGCAGATGGGCAAAGTTCGCCTCGCACATCCCGCCCTGGCAGGCCCCCTGCGTCGCGGTCGTGTAGCGCTTGCAGGTCTCGATGTTGTTGAAGCCTTCCTCGATCGCCTGCTCGATGTTCTTCTCGCTCACGTCATGGCAGTAGCAGACGAAGGTCTTGCCCTTGCACGCGTCTTCGGTGACCAGGGGCTGAAGCGCAACGGTCTTCAATGCCGACCGGTCGGGCGCTGCCGCAGCAGCCTCCTCGTCTGCGGCAGCGACTTGCACCCCCAGACTCTTCAACGCCCTGAGGGCGGCGGCTCTGCCACCGGCCTGGATCGCGGCCGGGTCCTCCAGGCCAAGCAGTCTTCCGGCCGCCTGATAGGTCGGCGGCAACTTCTCCGGCAAGTAGAAGTTGAGCGTGGGCTCATAGATCATCCGGGCACCGATCTGCCCCAGCAGCTTGTGCCGCGGATACCTGCCGGACGACGCCACGATGGCGTCGCAAGCCACGACCTGCTTGCCGGAACCGTCAAGGGAAGCGACGATCGCGCCCGTGACCTTGCGCCCGCCCTGCGACCCGGTCAGCGTATGACCGGTCCAGACCTTCACGCCCTTCTCGGAAAGCCTCGCGCCGAGGGCGCGGTCCAGGCCCTCCTTGCGGTAGTCGACCACCCCCGCCAGGGCGACGCCCTTCTCGATCAGTTCAAGCCCGACCCGGGCCAGGTGGTCGTCTCCGCCGGCGAGCAGGACCTTGTTGCCGGGCTTGATGCCCCAAAGGTGCATCAACCTCTGCGCCGCTTCGGGCAGCATGACGCCAGGCCGGTCGTTGTTCTCGAACATCATCGGCATCGAACCCGCCCCCGTCGCAATGACGGTGGCCCCAGCCCTGACGTGGTAACTGCGCTCAACGAAATCCTGGTTTCCTTCCCCTCGGCACGCCTGGATGCAGATCGCTGCGCCATCGGGATAGATCGCTGAAACCCTGGTGGAAGTGAGAATCTTGACGTTGGCACACGCTTGCAGGCGGCGTACGGATTCCTGCACACGGCGGTGGCCCGCATCACCCTGGAAAGCCTCGAATCCCCCCAAATGCGCATCCATTTCGGCCAGGACGACCCGGATACCCGTCTTGGCTGCCGTGATGGCGGCCTCGATACCCGCCAGCCCCCCGCCCACCACCAGCACGTCCGGGGTCAGGTTGACGGCGTCGAACTGCGGCTTCTTTGCCAGCGACTGGAACTTCGCCATGTTGCCCGGCATGGCGCGGATGATCTCCTTGACGATCTTCCAGAACCACTGGGGCTTATAGAAAAGCTTGTAGTAGAAACCCGTCGGCATGGCCCAGGAAAAGGAATCGGCCACTGCCTTGGTGTCGAATTCGACGTTGCCCTGCGGTTCGACGACCATGCCCTCGCGCACCGAGGTCTGGCAGGTCTTGACATGCATCCGCCCGTCGACATTCATCGTGCAACGGGAGCAGTTTCCGCTCAGGCAGGACGGCGCCCTGCGACGGTGGTACTTGAACGAGCGCGAGAACGTGTCGACCCCCGAGGCCAGCAGCGCGGAAGCCACGGTGTCTCCCTCGTAGGCCTCGACGGGCCGCCCGCGGAAGTGGATCTTGACCGGTTTCGTCCGGTCGAAAATCTGGGTCGGGCTCTGTGGTAGACGGCCGGTCATGGGATTATTCCTCGGCGATTTCATGAGTCACTGTGTTGCGTCGGACCTTGATCCATTCGCCGCAACCCATGCCGTGGTACCACCATTCCTCCTGGAATCCCGACATGTTTTGATGGAAATAGAGATATTCGCACCAGGCGTTCACGTCGGCATCCGGCCGGGGGGCAGACTTGCTCTCACCACCGAACTTGAATTCGTAGACACTGCGGCTCCCGCAGTTCGGACAATTTAGAAGGAAAGCCATGTGCGATGCCTGTCAGATGATGATTTCACGAACCCGCCGCCGGTTGAAGAACCTGTCGAGCCCGAAATACTTTATCTTTTCCGGAATCTTCCCCGTGGCGATGTACTCGGCGCAATACTTTCCCGAGGCGGGCGTCGCCTTGAAACCGTAGTAGCCCCATGCAATATCGAGCGACAGCCCTTCGATGCCACTGGGCCCCATCACCGGAGCCGAGTCACCGGTGCAGTCGCACAGGCCCGACCAGCTGCGGACGACACGGGCGTGGGCCAGGTCCGGGAAATATTCAATGATGGCGGCGACGCGTTCCGAGCACTCTTCCCAGCTGGTGTAGGAATTCCAGGACTGCCACGGATCCAGTTGGCCACCCAGGATCAAGTCGCCTTTCAGCGTTTGCTGCGTGTACCAGTGCAGGCGGGGGGAGGCGACGTAGTAGTCCAGGAAGGGCGCCATCACGTCGGTGGTCATCACCTGCATGGGAAACGTCACGACGGGGAATTTGACCCCCAGCATGCGGGCAATTTCCGAGGAGTAGCCGCCGACCGCCACGTGGACCTTGCCGGCGGAGAGGTCGCCGACATTCGTCTTGACGCCGGTGACCTTGGCGCCGTCGAGGGTGAAGCCGGTGACCTCCACGCCCGAGCAGATGTCGACACCGTGCCGACCGGCCGCCTTCGCGTAGCCCCAGAGCGCGGCATCGTGGTGGACCGTTCCGCCTTCGGGGTGGAACTGCGCGCCGACGACAGGGAGCGCCGGTCCGTCGCTGACGTCGAGCGACGGAACCATCTTCTTGATTTCCTGCGGGCTCAGGATGTCGATCTTGATACCCGCCCGCCGCTGGGAATCGCTCTGCATGCGCATGCTGGCAAGTTCCCCTTCGCTGTGGGCCAGCGCGATCAGGCCCTTCTTCTGGACCATCAGGTTCCACTCGAGTTCGTCGCTCAGCCCGTCCCACATTTCCAGGCTTTCCTTGTAGAAAGGCAAGGTTTCATGTGCGCGCTTGTTGGCCCGAACCATTTCCGTGTTGCGGCCGGACCCGCCAGACCCGATATAGCGCCTTTCCAGGACGCCAATGCGCTTTACGCCGTGATACCGCGCCAGGTTATAGGCCGCAGCAAGACCGTGCAGGCCGCCGCCGACGATGATCACGTCATAGCTTTTCTCGGGCTGCTTGAACTGCAAAATCTTCTGTGTCGTGACCATCGGCTGCCTTTACGGAAGTCGTCCCGGGGTGCGCAAGGGGGCCCGCGGGGAACTCTTGGGAGCGGGCGCTGGGCTTGCGCTGAAAGCCCCCGCCCTCAACGCCTGCGCAGGCCCTGTATTGCGCATTCCGGTGGGACCGCCCCACCGTCGGGCGGCGTCCTTATCCTTCCTTTGCCTTGCCAGCCGACGCACTGGCATGCGCGGCGAGCTCTTCCTTGAGGATCGGTGCGCCCAGCGAGCAGGAATGGATCCCGATCACGCTGACCAGTTGCAGCACGGTCATGATCTCCTGCTGAGTGGCACCGAGTTCCAGCGCGGTACGGATGTGGCGGCGCACGCCGGGTGCGTACATGTGCGTGCAGGACGCATTCACGGCGAGAAAGATGAATTCGATCGTCTTGCGGTCGAGCGCGCCCGTGCGCATCGATTGCACGCCCATGTCCATGAACTTCTCGGTCCACACGGGGTCCAGTTCGGCAAACTCGTCCCAGTCCTCGTTCCAACCGCCAGACTGGCGCAGAAAGTCGGTTATCGGTGTCGTGCTCATTACTTACCTCAATCCGTCGTTGCGGCATGGGTTTTCGGAGCGCTGACGGTAACAAGCGGCGTTCGCCGCAGGTTGTCATTCGGCGACATCAAATTGACTTTTCGCGACAACCTGCAGGGGCGCCGACTTTGACGCGCCCGCCGGCCTTGCTGGCCGTGAACGGGACGGCGGCGGGCCGTGGCGCCGTCGTTGCCTGAACTCAGCTGCCGTCGCGAATGACGCGGCAGTTCTCGATGTCGAAGCTCACCGCGCCAAGCGTGAGCGAGGTCTGGTCACGCAGGCCGGCGGCGAAGTCGACGAAGCGCTCGGCGTCGGCGAAGTTGCTGGCCAGGCCGAACGAGACGCGCAGCGCGCCGGCGCTCTTGCCGCCACGCGTCTGCATCACCTGCACGAAGCGCGGCAGCGAAATCTCGTCGCCTTCGGCCAGGCCGGCACGCATGTCCTCTTCGGTCAGTTCCTCCGCGGTCTCGCCGGCGCCAGGGTTGCAGAAGCAACCCGTGCGCAGCGAAATGCGCTGCTCGCCGGCGAGTTCCTCGAGCCTGCGGTAATCGAGCAAGTGGCCTTCGGGGTCGTAGAAATTCATCGTCACCGTGCCTCCGCGCTCCGCCGTCGTCGCGGGCCCGTACAGGCGCACCAACGGGCGGCCGTTGCCATGGCGCAGGTCCAGCAGCGACGACAGCAGCCAGCCGGTGAGACAACGCACCCGGGTCTGGATCCGGTCCATGCCGACCTGCGCCAGGTGACGCAGGCCGATCTCCACCGCGGGGATGCCCAGATAGTTGAGCGTGCCGTCCTCGAAGCCGGCTTCACCGGGCGACAACACGTGCATGGCGCCTTGCACGGTGGCGAAGTTGACGGTACCGCCCCCGAACCAGGGCCGACGCAGCTGCGCCAGCGCGGACTTGCGGGCGAGCAGACAGCCCACACCGGTGGGATAGCCAAACATCTTGTAGAACGAGACTGACACGAAGTCCGGCTGCACCTCGCGCAGGTCGAGCCGGTTGGTGGGCACGAAGGCGGCGGCGTCGAGCAGCACGTCCCACCCCGCGGCCTGGGCCTGCCCGACCCATGCCAGCGGATGCTTCACGCCAGAGAAATTCGACTGGGCCGGAAAGGCCAGCAGGTGCCGGCGCGCGGGCGCGGCGGAGGCCAGCCGCGCGCTCATCGCCGCACCGTCTATGCGCAGCTCGGGCCGGGTCATCGGCGCGTAGTCGACGCGGGCGCCCTTGGCACGAGCGAACTCCCGCATGCCGTTGACCGAATTGTGGTTGTCGGCCGTCAGCAGCAGGGTCGAGCCAGGCGCAAACGGATACGCCTCGGCCACCAGCTTGATGGCACCCGAGGCATTCAGCGTGAAGACGGCGGTGTATTCGCCATCCGCATTGAAATGGGCCAGCACCGCCGCGCGCGCACTCTCGACGCGCTGCGTCATTGCGGACGAACTCGGGCTGGCCGAGTGCGGGTTGCCGAACACCTGTGCGTTGAGCAGTTCCGCATGGTCGCGCACCTGCGAGCCGGCGTGCAGCCCCCCGCCGGTGTAGTCCAGGTAGACGTGCTGCTGCGCGTCGAGCCGCCCGTACTCCGTGCGACGCAGATCGTCCAGTTGTGCGGTGGCGGCGTAGTCCGGGTGCTCGGACAGAAAGCGTTCGAATCGGCTCATCGGCGTCAGTCTACCGACAGCGCTTGGAGCGAGCGGAGGGATCGGGCACGCTGCTGCGCCGGGCGCCTGGCGGGGCGGGCGGGACCGGTCAACGCGCGCCGCCCGAAGAGCCCGACGCGTGCGCCGGCGTCACGGGCACGGCGCCGCCACAAACCGATCCACCTGGGCGCCACGGCGGCAGCGCCAGGCTCGATTCACTTCCTTGATCGCCCAGGCGCCCGCCGGCGTCCGCGTGAGGCTGATGTCCCAGCGTTCTCCCCTGACCGAGTCGTCCAGCAGCCCGTCCCTGATCACCGTCACGCGGGCCACCGTCGGCGATTCGGCGCCTTCGCTGACCTGGAAGATGTGCTGCGTCGAGCCCTCGAATTCGCCCGCGACCTTCAACGCGACTTCCAGCGGACCGCGCCCCCGCGCAGCCAGGTCGGCAGCCGCTCGGTACGCCGACGCGTCGACGAGCTCCATCTGTGCGACCGGCAGCTCTGCCAGCGACGCAGGCGTTTCCGCCGCGGCGGCCCACGGGGCGAGCAGCGCGACCCAACAGGTCATCCATCCGATCGGTCCTTCCATGAGGCCTCCAGGATGGGGATTCTCAACCCAATGAGCGCCCCGACGCGCTTGGCGGAGCGCCGCGGCGGCAACGCACAGACCTGCACCGCCTCCTTGCCGCCGGGCGCGCGCAGGGGCGCGGATGCTTTCGTCGAGCCAGTGGCGCCAGAGGACCCGGCCAAACGCCTTGCGTGCGGCCTCGAAGTCGTCCCGCACGCGCCGGCCCCGCTTGTGATGCCCGGGATCCCGTAGCGCCCTGGTCGGCGGCCTCTGGCGGACCGCCGCCCTCCGGGGCCTCGTTGCGAGCACCGCCCGATACACCCGCGCAGACTTGGCGTCAGAATCAGGCTCGTATGCCACTCAAGCACGCACTGACGATGAAGCGGCGACTCGCAGATCCGCTGCGGCGGCACCGACCGGCGGTACCGCAAGGCTTCGTGTCCGGTCGGCTACGCGGCGCTTGCCGACATCGGCCGGCCCGGCCATCCTGATGCTCGATCGCCAGCGGATCCATGCCTGGCTGGCCGCGCGGTCGCGCCTGCAGGTCATCGCCCTGGCCTCACTCGGCGTGGCCGTGGTTGGCGCGGCCGACCACCTCACCGGGTACGAACTGTCGGTTGCGGTGTTCTACCTCTTGCCGGTGGCGCTGGCGGCCTGGTACGCCGGGCGCAGGATCGGCCTGGGCCTGTGCCTGGCGTCCGCCATCACCTGGCTGGTGGTCGATCAGACTTCGGGCCACCCGTACTCGAACGCAGCGTTCGTCTATTGGAACGCGGCCGTTCGGCTCGGCTTCTTCGTCGTCGTCACGCAGCTGCTGCACAGGCTGCGCGTTGCGCTGGCCGCCCAGGAGTCGCTCGCCCAGCGCGATGCCCTCACCGGCCTGTTGAACGGCCGCAGCCTGCGCGAGCGCTACGGGCAACTGGCCGGACTGGCAGCGCGAGACCTTCATCCGATGGCCATCGCCTTCATCGACCTGGACGGCTTCAAGTCGGTCAACGACACGCTCGGCCATGCCGTCGGCGACGAGGTGCTGCGGGCCGTCGCGGCAGAACTCGGGCGCCAGCTGCGCGGCACCGACGTGGTCGGGCGCATGGGCGGAGACGAGTTCGCCGTGCTGCTGCCGCAGACCGATCGCGCCGGCGCGGTTGCGGTGACGCAGACCCTGCACGAGGCCCTGGGGGCGGCGGTCGCAGCCCGGGGCTGGCCGATCGGGTTCAGCATTGGCGTCGCCACGTTTGCCACGCCCCCGCCGGCCGAGGCGGCCGCCTTTGCCAGCGCGGACGCACTGATGTACCGGGTCAAGAAATCGGGCGGCAAGGGGGTCCTGGTCGAGGCGGTGCCGGGGGCCGCGTCGGGGCACGTCGGCGGAGCCGCTCAGGGCCACCCGTTGGCCCGCGAGCCGCGCGGCCGCGGCAAGGTGGCCTGATCGATATGGCTCCGGCTACGATGTCAAGGCGCGCAGTGTTGGCCTGGGCTTGAGCCCCGCTACCCTGATCTGCCGGGCGCAGGCCCACGATTGTCGGGAGACCGCCCGTGACCATCCATCCGATCCGCGCCACCGGGGAATCCGTGGCCATGACCGAAGCCCGCATCCAACTCGCCGCGGCGCACCGCATGGCTGTGCTGGACGGGCTGGAAGAAGGCATCGACAACCACTTCACGGTCCAGGTGCCCGGACGCGGCGGCGAGTACCTGATCCTGCCGTTCGGTCGCCACTGGTCCGAGGCCCGGGCCAGCGAGCTCATGGTCTTTGACGAGAGCGGCCGCACGCTGCAAGGACACGGCACGGTCGAGTTGTCGGCCCAGTGCATCCACGCGCCGATCCACCGCATCACCGGCGCGCCCGTGGTGCTGCACACCCACCAGCCCTGGGCCTTGGCACTGAACATGCTGCAGGACAACCGGCTGCTGCCGGCCACCCAGACGGCCGCGTTCTTCCACGGCCAGATCGCCTACGACGACGACTACACGGGCCTGGCGGCCACGCTCGGCGAAGGAGAGCGGCTGGCCGGGTTGATGGGCGACAGGCCGATCCTGTTCATGAAGAACCACGGCGTCGTCGCCACCGGCCGCACCATCGCCCAGGCCTACCGGCGGCTGTACAAGCTGGAGCGGGCCTGCCGTACGCAGGTGCTGGCCCTGTCCACCGGCCAGCCGATCCATGTGCTCGGCGACGACATCGTGGCCCGCGTGCAAGCCCCGGACGAGCACGACCGGCACCCGCGGGCCGAACGGGAACGGCTGTACTTCGAGGCCATGATGCGCGTGGTCGACCGTGAACTGCCGGGCTACGCGGACTGACCCGGGGCCGTCCCTGGTCCCCCGGGGCGGTGGCGTCAAAGACCCAGCTGCTTCAGGCGCGCTGGCTCGATGATCTCGATCCAGTACCCGTCGGGATCCTTGACGAACGCCACGTCCTTCATCTTGCCCTGGTCGGGCCGCTTGACGTAGGGAACGTCGTTTTCGTCCAGCCAGCGCACGGCGGCGTCCAGGTCCGGCACCGAAAAGCAGATGTGCCCGAACCCCTGCGGCTGCCCGTTGCCGTCGTGGTACTTGAATCCCGCGTCGGCCTCGGTGCCCCAGTTGTGCGTCAGTTCCAGGATGCCGCGCTGGCCGAAGGTCCATGCCGTTCGTTCGCCGGCGTCGTCCGGCGCGGTCTGGCCCTCGGTGGCGCGGTGCAGGAAGTACAGCGAAAAGCTCATTTCGGGAAAGTCGAGCTTGCGCAGCACCCGCATGCCGAAGACGCGCGTGTAGAAGTCCAGCGACACGGCCGGGTCCTTCACGCGCAGCATGCTGTGGTTGAGCACGAAGCCGTCGCTGGCACGGCTGGGCTGGGCGCACACGCCCGGGTGCACCTCGGTGGTGAAGCTCATCGGTCGATCCTGGTTGGCTTCGTTCAGGCGGCCCTGTGGCGCGCCGGGCCCGCCGGCGCCAAAGGGCTCACGGACACCAGCGCGGGCTTCTTGGCCGTCTCCGGGCGGGCGAGCGTCTGGCGTCGCAGGTAGCGCATGCAGGTCACGCGCAGGAAGGATGCAAAGTTCGGCACCTCGCCACGATGGGCCAGGATCTCGTCGTGGAACAGCGCAATCAGCGCATTCGTCGTGCGGCCTTCCTCCTCGGCCATCTCGGCCAGCGTGTCCCAGACCAGGTTCTCCAGCCGGATGCTGGTCAGCACGCCGTGGATGCGCACCGTGCGCGAGCGCTGCTCGTACAGGATGGGGTCGGCCTTGACGAAGAACTCACACATGTCGACCTCTCAGTCAGGCGGTCAGATGGCCCGCGCAGTCATCTGCTTGGCAATGTACTCGGCCTGGCGGATGGCCAGCGTGACGATGGTCAGCGTCGGGTTCTCGGCCCCCCCGGTGGTGAACTGGCTGCCGTCGCTGATGAACAGGTTCTTCACGTCGTGCGTCTGCCCGAAGGCGTTGCACACGCTGCTGCTGGCCGACGCGCCCATGCGGCAGGTGCCCAGGTTGTGCGTCGACGGGTACGGCGGCGTGCGAAAGCTCTTGACGGCACCCGCCGCTTCGTAGACACGCTGCCCCTGGCGGAATGCGTGCTCCCGCATTGCGACGTCGTTGTCGTGGTCGTCGAAGTGCACGTTGGGCGCCGGGTTGCCCCACTGGTCCTTGACCTTGTCGTTCAGCGTCACGCGGTTGGTCGCGCGCGGCATGTCCTCGCCCACCAGCCACATGCCGGCCAGGTGCGTGTAGTTGTCCATGTATTCGGCAAACTCGCTGCCCCAGCCGCCGGGGTTGAGAAACGCCGCCATGAACGGCACACCCAGGGAGAGCGTCTCCATCTCGTAGCCACCGGCAAAGCCACGCTTGGTGTCGTGGTGCGCCTCGTCGCGCACGATGCCGGCCATGGTGGTGCCCCTGTACATGTGCACCGGCTGCTTGAACATCGCGTAGACCGAGCCCGTCATGTGGCGCATATAGTTTCGACCGACCTGCCCCGAGCTGTTGGCCAGGCCGTCCTTGAACAGGCTGGATGCCGACAGGAGCAGCAGCCGCGGCGTCTCGATCGAGTTGCCGGCGACACAGACGATGCGTGCCTTCTGCCTCTGCTCCTTGCGGTCCTGGTCGAAGTAGACGACACCGGTGACCTTGCCCTTGTCGTCGTGTTCGATGCGCGTGACGTGGCTCTGCGGCCGC
>Ga0316195_10000598_pt1 | contig 14733 bp, 14 predicted proteins | sample Phised1_MG_FD_204937 | JGI IMG/M metagenome (GOLD analysis project Ga0316195, IMG submission 204937) | Coastal sediment microbial communities from Maine, United States - Phippsburg sediment 1 | ecosystem: Environmental > Aquatic > Marine > Coastal > Sediment | place: USA: Maine | collected... | reverse complement strand
GCCCTCGATTTCATCGATTTCGGTATGGCAGACACCGCAGGCATGCACCCGAATCAGTATTTCGGATGGGCCCGGTGCCGGCGTTTCGAGGCATTCGGCGCGCAACGGCAGCCAGGATCCGTCAAGCGGACCAAGCGTGTGGATGCGCATGGCCCGCATTTCGGCGGGAACGCTCACGGTGGGGCCGGGTTCACGTTGCGTCATCAGTCAGAGGATAGTGCCCGTCATGTTCGTCCACTTTGACCGGTGTCATCCATTTTGCCGTGCCGTGGGCTAGAATGATATTGGATGGGTCACTTTTTGTGATGCATCGGCATGAACCCAACGTGGAGAAGGTTATGTCCGGGTACACAAAGATCGCCGTTGCGATTGACCTCAGCAGCGAGTCGGCGGCCATCATGAAGCGCGCCAGGGACGTGGCGGCTCCGGATAGCGAAATCCACCTGATTTACGTCCAGGAACCCATGGATTCGGTGTACATGGGCGTTGTTCCCTATGGCCCGGTGTTTGTGGGAATGGACGAGGTCGAGGAAAATCTCAGGTCCGAACTGCAGCAGAAACTGGACGACATCGGCAAGCAGTACGAGGTGCCGGAAGCGTCCCGTCATTTTCTGAATGGGACCCCCGCCCGTGAAATCCGCCGCTTCGCGGAGGAAAATGGCATGGACCTGATCGTGCTTGGGACACATGGCCAGAAAGGTGTCCAGCTGCTGCTGGGCGCGACGGCTAATTCGGTCCTGCATGGTTCCGCTTGCGACGTGCTGGCTGTCCGGGTCTTCGAAGCTGAATAGGACCCGCGAGCAGTTCGCCAATAGCCAGGATTCAAGGCTCGCTTTGACGGCTGTCTGGCTGAGCGTTTTTTTTGGAGTGCTGGTCTGGTCGGCCTGGGCTCCACATGACTATCCGACCTGGTGGCTGGAGGTGGCGCCGGCGCTGGGTGCGTTTATCCTGCTGGCGGTAACGCGCCGGACCTTTCCGCTGACGCGCCTGGCTTACTGGCTGATCCTCGGCCACGCCATCGTCCTCATGATTGGCGGCCATTACACCTATGCCGAGGTTCCGGCCGGTGATTGGCTGCGGGACCTGGTGGGCGGGTCGCGTAATAATTACGACAAGCTCGGACACTTTGTGCAGGGATTCGTCCCGGCCATCGTTGCGCGTGAAATCCTGGTACGCAACCAGGTGGTGGGCCGGCGCGGCTGGCTTGGATTCGTTGTCGTGTGCATCTGCCTTTCGATCAGCGCTTTTTATGAGCTGGTCGAATGGTGGGTCGCATTGCTCAGCCAAGAGGCTGCCGAGGCGTTCCTGGGCACGCAGGGTTACGCCTGGGACACGCAGTCCGATATGTTCCTGGCCCTGATCGGAGCTGTGCTCGCCGTATTCTTCCTCAGCCGATGGCATGACCGGCAGCTTCAGGGCCTGCCGTTGCGTTAGGCCGAACTGGTCAGGACGATTCTTTCAGATGCAGTCTGACTACCAACTCCTGGATTCGGCGCTGTTCGAATACCACCCTCACTTTCTGCCTGAGCGCGAAGCCGACCGGGTGTTCGAGCGCCTGTGGCGGGAACTGGACTGGTCCCAGCGCGAGATCACGCTGTTCGGACGTCGACTGATGCAGCCGCGACTGATTGCGTGGTATGGAGAACCTGCTGCGGTTTACAGCTACAGTGGCTTGACGCTTGTGCCGTTGCCATGGCACCCGCTGTTGCAGAGACTGAAAGCGCGTGTCGAGGAATTCAGTGGAAGTCGCTTCGACTCGGTGCTGGCCAATGCCTATCGGGATGGGCGTGACAGCATGGGCTGGCACAGTGACGATGAAAAGGAACTGGGCCCGGAACCGGTGATCGCCTCGTTGAGTCTCGGTGCGCCACGCCGCTTCCTGCTGCGGCCAAAAACCCGGGCTGCAGGTGAGCGCGGCGGCACGATCGCACTGTCACTGGCGCATGGCAGCATGTTGTTGATGAAGGGTGCATCCCAGCAGCGATTCCAGCACTCGCTACCGCGCACCACGCGCCCGGCTGGGCTGCGGATCAACCTGACCTATCGGTGGGTCGGAGCTCAGGCTCCGGTTTGACGGATTGAATGTCCGTGCACGGTAGGGGAGCGGCCGCTGGACGCAAAACGGACGATACGTGCCTGGATTCCCTCGGCATCGAGGCCGGCCTGATGCAGGCACTCCTCGCGCGTTCCGTGCTGGATGAAGCTGTCCGCCAGTCCAATATTGAGCACCGGGACCTGTAACCCTTCCGCTGCCAGCAATTCGTTGACGCCCGCCCCGGCGCCGCCCGCCACGGCGTTCTCCTCGACAGTCACCAACCGGCCATGGCGTGTCGCCGCGTTAACGATGGCGTCACGGTCCAGCGGTTTGACGAAACGCATGTCGATCAGGGTCGCGTCGAGGCGCTGGGCCACGCCGCTGCAGGGTTCCACCATGCTGCCGAAGGCGAGGATCGCCACATCCTTGCCGTGCCGCAAAAGTCGGGACTTGCCGATCGCCAGGGTCTGCATTTGCTGTTCGATGACAGCGCCCGGCCCACGGCCACGCGGGTAGCGCACCGCCGCAGGGCCCGGGTGCCGGAAACCCGTATACAGCATCTGTCGGCATTCATTTTCATCCGCTGGCGCCATGATGACCATGTTCGGTACGCAGCGCATGAAACTGAGGTCGAAACTGCCCGCATGCGTGGGTCCGTCGGGTCCGACCAGGCCCGCCCGGTCGATCGCGAAAAGCACGGGCAGGTCCTGCAACGCAACGTCGTGGATCAGTTGGTCGTAGGCTCGCTGAAGGAAAGTGCTGTAGATGGCCACCACCGGATGGACGCTTTCGCAGGCCATGCCCGCGGCCAACGTGACACTATGCTGCTCCGCGATGCCCACGTCGAAGAAGCGCTCGGGGAACCGCTCGTGGAATTCGACCATGCCGGAACCCTCGCGCATGGCCGGCGTGATGGCCAACAGGCTGTCGTCCTGTTCCGCCATGTCGCACAGCCACTGGCCGAAAATTTCCGTGTAGGTTGGTGGGGGCCGGGAAACGGCCGTATTCGGCTGAACACCCTTGCTGGGGTCGAAGGGGCCGACGGCATGATACTTGATCGGGTCCTTTTCGGCTGGTTCGTAGCCCTTGCCTTTCTCGGTGATGATGTGCAGCAGGTTTGGGCCCTCGATATCCCGCGCGGTGCGAATGGTGCGGACCAGGGTCGGCAGGTCGTGGCCGTCGATCGGGCCCAGGTAGTTGAAACCGAGCTCTTCGAACAGTGTGCTGGGCATCACCATGCCCTTTATGTGTTCTTCCCAGCGACTCATGAAGCGCCAGGTGCGAGAGTCCTTGTGCATCAGGCTCTTGCCGCGTTCGCGGATGCCCGTCATGGTCGGGCCGCTCATCAGGCGCCCGAGCATCTTGGTCATGGCGCCGACATTGGGCGAAATCGACATCTGGTTCTCGTTGAGCACCACCAGCAGGTTGGTGTCCAGGTCGCCGCCGTGGTTGAGCGCCTCGTAGGCCATGCCGGCCGTCATGGCGCCGTCGCCAATGACGGCAACGCACTTGCGGTCTTCCTTTTTGAAGGCCGAGGCAATCGCCATGCCCAGCGCGGCGCTGATCGAGGTCGACGAGTGCCCGGTGCCAAAGGTGTCGTACTCGCTTTCCTCGCGCTTGGGGAAGGGTGCAAGGCCCTGCCGTTGCTTGATCGTCGTGATGCTGCCGGCGCGCTCGCAAAGGATCTTGTGTGGATACGCTTGGTGGCCGACATCCCAGACCAGGCGGTCATGCGGCGTGTCGTACAGATAGTGGAGCGCCACGGTCAACTCGACACAGCCGAGTCCGGCGCCGAAATGGCCACCGCTGGTCGCGACCGAGGCAATCAGGTAGCGGCGCAATTCGTCGGCAACCTGGGGCAGCATCTCTTCATCGAGTTTGCGCAAGTCCGCCGGCGAAGCGATCGAGCCGAGTATGGGGTAGAGCTCCGTATTCATCTGTACCATTCTAGCCGTGAAGCAGACTGGAAGCTATCGGTCGCGACTGACCACGTACCCGGCCAACCAGGCCAGCGTGCGGGTGTCACCGGGCACATGATCGAGGCTGCTAAGGGCCTGGTCGCGCAATTCCTGGGCCTGTCTTCGGGATTCTTCCAGCCCGAGCACCGATACGAAGGTCGGCTTGGCGAGTGCGGCGTCTGCCAGGGTGTTTTTCCCGGTCAGTTCGCTGTTGCCCGCAACGTCCAGGATGTCGTCGTGAATCTGGAAAGCCAGGCCGATGCTGTCGCCGAAATGGGCCAGGTGAGACACCGTTTGCCGGTCGGTCCCGGCCAGCAGACAGGGCGCCGTGACGGACGCGCGGATCAGCGCGCCGGTTTTAAGGCGATGCATCTCCTTCAGGCCGGATTCGTCGAGCTGCCGGCCCACGGCGTTCAGATCGAGCGCCTGGCCGCCGGCCATGCCGGCTGAGCCACAGGCCCGCGCAATCTCCTTGATGACGGCCAGGCCGTTGCCAGACGGAGGTACGCCATGGGCGAGAACCTCGAAGGCCAGCGCTTGCAAGGCGTCGCCCGCCAGTATGGCGGTCGCCTCGTCGAAAGCGCGGTGGCAGGTCGGCCGGCCGCGCCGCAGGTTGTCGTCATCCATCGCCGGCAGATCGTCATGAATCAGCGAGTAGGCATGAATGCACTCGACCGCGGCGGCAATCGGATCGAGCTGTTCACCCAGCAATCCCAGGGTTTGGCCGGTCGCGTAAACCAGTACCGGGCGAATGCGCTTGCCGCCACTCAGCACAGAGTAGCGCATGGCCTGGTGGAGAATGGCCGGATCCTGGTTCTCCGGCGGCAGCTGACGATCCAGGACAGCTTCGAATCGTACCTGCCAGGCCTCTATTTCGGCGGCATGATCAGTCACCGGAATCAAAGGGAGCCGCTGATGCAGCATCCGCCGGGTCGAGCAATTGCTCGACGGTTTGCTGGGCTTGCTCGAGAACGCCCTGGCAATGTCGCGTCAATTCGACGCCCCGCTTGAACTGTTGCAGCGACTGATCAAGGCTCAGATCTCCGGACTCGAGCTGTTCGACGAGCGATTCGAGCTCTGCGAGGGCTTTTTCGAAATCAGGCAATTCCTGGGTTTTTTCGTTCATGGCCTTGAATCTCAGTCGGACGAAGGAAACTAACCCAGCCGCGGGCGGCGGTCAACCGCCTACCGCTGGCAATCTGATTGCAGGCGCGCCAATACGGGGTCGGCAGGCTCCCAGCGATATTCCAGGTCGCTCTCCAGCAGCCACTCCTGCAGGCGATGACCAATAATCCAGTCGCCCAGCGCGACGGGTTCGCCGTCCCATTCCAGCACTGGAATGCCAGATCTGAGCCATGGGGGGATGGAAGCAACCTGGAAAAAGTGCTTGAGCTTCTGGCTCGAACCGTGAGGGCGAGGCCGGATGCGGTCACCCGGCTGTCGAGCCCTGACCTGCCAGCCCCCGGGAATGTCCGTCGGTTCGCCGCGCAGAACCAGCAATCCCGACTCGGGGCCCAGTTCGACTTGCATGCCGTGCCGCCAGGGCGTCCGAGGACAGGCCATGAACGGCCTGCTGCGGTGCAGCCACAAATCCAGCTGGTAGTGCTTGATCATCCAGCCTTCCCACTGGACTTCGGCGCGGCTTTCGGCGCTGGCCTGAGATAGTTGCTTGAGAAACTCCCTGAGGCGTTGTTCCGGCAGCACGGGGACTTCGTGCCGTCGCAGCCACTGGCGAAGGATCAGCGTCTGCATCTCCGGGTCAAGCTCAAGCAGTTTGTGCAGAGGCATTTTGAGCCGATCCCGGATCAATTCGCCAGACTGGCTCTCGATAAACATGGCCATGGCGCCAGCCGTGATGCGGGCGTTGCGCGCCGTGCGTGAAAGCCGCTGCACCAGGCCGGGCCAGCGCTGCTCAAGCATGGGAAACAGCTGCTGCCGCAGGTAGTTGCGGTCAATCCTGGTGTCCACATTGGACGGGTCGGTCAGCCAGCCGATATTGCGTTTCAGGAGATACGCCTCGAGATCGCTGCGGTGCATTTCCAACAGGGGCCGTGCCACCCAGCCATGCTCGAGGTTGCGCAGTACCGGGATCCCCGCCAACCCCTCCACGCCACTGCCGCGCATCAGATTCAGAAACAGTGTTTCGGCCAGGTCCTCGGCATGATGAGCCGTGAGGTACATTTCCTCGCGGCCGAGCACGGCGGCCACGGCACGGTAACGGCTATTGCGGGCAGCTTCCTCGGTGCTCGATCTCGCGGAACGGTCAATTTCGAGCATCTCAGCCCGGTAGGGCAGGTCTCGCTCGGAGCAGAACGACTGACAGTGCTCCTGCCAGGCATCGGCTTCGGCCTGCAGGCCGTGGTTAAAGTGCACCACTTCGATCGGCGCCGGCAGCCGACCCCGGCATTCGTGCATGGCATGCAAGAGGGCAGTCGAGTCAGCGCCGCCGCTGAATCCGACCCAGTACTTTCGGGGCGTTGGCAGGCGGCCCAGGCTGGTGAGCAGCCGCTCGCTGCTGAAATGGGCTACGGAAGGGCTCACCGCAAACCGTGAATCAGTCCTGGAACACGCCGTAAGACAGCAGCCTCTGGTAGCGCTGCTCCAGCAGCTGGTCCGTGGTCAGCGCGCTGAGTTCGTCCAGCTGCTTTTCAATGCAGTCGGCAATGCGCAGAGCAACTTCATCGGGTTCCTTGTGGGCTCCGCCGAGCGGCTCGCTAATCACTTCGTCCACCAGGCCGAGTCTTTTCAGGCTATCGGAAGTGATGCCGAGCGCAGTCGCCGCTTCCTCGGCGTTCGCTGCGTCTTTCCAGAGGATCGAGGCACAGCCCTCTGGCGAGATGACGGAGTACGTGCTGTACTCCAGCATGTTGATGCGATCACCCACGCCAATGGCAAGGGCGCCGCCGGAGCCGCCCTCGCCGATGACGGTACAAACAATGGGTACCGGCAATTGCGACAGCACCATGAGGTTGCGGGCGATCGCCTCGGACTGGCCCCGTTCCTCGGCGCCTACGCCGGGATAGGCGCCGGGCGTGTCGATAAACGTGATCAGCGGCAGGTGAAACCGCGCCGCCATGTTCATCAGGCGCAACGCCTTGCGGTACCCCTCGGGGCGCGGCATGCCGAAATTGCGAAAGATCTTGGCCTTGGTGTCCCGGCCTTTTTGCTGGCCGATGAAGACCAGCGCACGACCCCGAAACCGGGCCAGGCCGCCGACGATGGCATGATCATCCGCAAAAGCCCGGTCGCCATGTAATTCGTGGAATTCATCGAAAAGTTTCTCGACGTAGTCCAGCGTATAGGGGCGCAGCGGGTGGCGGCTGAGCTGTGAAATTTGCCACGGCGTCAGGTTCTTGAAGATGCTTTTTATTTCCTGGCGCATCTTGGCCTGCAACCGCTGGATTTCTTCATCCAGGTTGATGGCATTATCCGAGCCCACGTTCCTGAGCTCGTCTATCTTCGCCTGCAACTCGGCGATCGGCTGCTCGAAATCGAGGTAGTTGGGGTTCATTGCTTCACTCAGTCAGGCAAGGCTGCATTATAGCGTGAAGAGATCCTGCTTGATCAGCTGAACGGTTTGCTGGACTCTGAGGGCTCAGGGGTAACTGCGGTACGCGCTTCCCGTGGCACAGCCGACAGGCGCCAATTGTCTTCTGCCCAGCGCCACAGGCTGTCGAGGTCGAGGCCGCTTGGGCAGCACTGGCCGAGAAAACGCAAGGCGGCTTCCAGGGCCCGGGCCGGCTCCCCGGACGCGATGGGATCAGAGCCGAGGCGCTTACTGAGTTTCTGGCCGTCGGTGCCGCGGACCACGGGATAGTGCGCGTAAGTCGGCACCGGCAGGGCGAGGCACCGATGCAGGTAAATCTGGCGTGCCGTCGACGTCAGCAGGTCAGCGCCCCGCACCACCTGCGTAACCTGCTGGTAGGCGTCGTCGACCACCACGGCAAGCTGGTAGGCCGGGAGGTCATCGGCGCGCCAAAGCACGAAGTCGCCTACTGTCTGTTCGAGGTTTTCCTCGACTTCACCCTGGACCTGGTCCGTGAAGGAAACGGCTTGCGCCGGTACGCGAAGGCGCACCGTGCGTGCGCGTTTGCCGCGAGGCAGTCCGTGGCGGCAGGTGCCTGGATAGACACCGGAGCGAGGCAGGTCGGCGCGGCTGCAGCCGCACTGGAACGCCAGTCCCCGATCGATCAGATCCCCCAGGGCTGCCCGGTACGCCGCGTAACGCGTACTCTGGAACAACACCGGGAGGTCGGGGCGCATGCCGAACCGCTGCAGATCCCGCAGGATCCGCCGGGCGCTGCCCGCTACTTCGCGAGGTGGATCGATGTCCTCGATGCGCACCAGCCAGTGCCCGCCACAGGACCTGGCCTGCAAGAAACTGGCGACCGCGGCGAGCAACGATCCAAAGTGCAGATCACCTGTGGGGGAGGGTGCGAAGCGACCGGTTGCTGACGGCCGGGAAGACTGACGGCGCATGGGGAAAGTGTAGGGTATGACTGCGCGGCGTCAATACCTCGCAGAACGAGCCCCGGTTTATTGCGCCTGCACCTGGCTCGATTCGTTGACGAAGGTCCCGGTGATCAGTTTGACACCGCACTGCCAAAGTACGGCCAGGCAGGACGTATCTCTGACCTCATCGGCGATCACGGCGACCCCATGCGACTCGGCGGCCTCGACGATGGCCCGGACACTTTCCTGGTGCTTGGCGTTCGCAGTCAGTTCCTCGGTCAGTCCGGGACGCAGTTTGATGTAGGAGACATCGAGGTGCTCGAGCAGTTGACGGGTGCGTCGCTCGGCGTCGAACTGGCTGATCGACAAGTGACAACCGAGCGGCTTGAGTTCCTTGACCAACCGTTGTGCCGGCCGCAGATTACCAAGCGCTGTGGCCGCGCTGATCTGCAGGATGATCCTGCTGCCGTCAACGCAGGCGGCTCCCAGCTGCTCCGCAAGCCAGCCCGGAAAAGCGTAATCCAGGACCGAGTTGCCGCTGAGGTTGATGATTTGCCGCTGTTCGCTTTCAACGGCATTCTTCAGCAGGCCGGGGATGACTTGACGGTCGATGCTGCCGGCCAGGTCGTTGCTGTCGGCAATGGCCTGGAATTCTGTTGGCGCATGATCGCCCGTATCCCCATGCATGAAGCTCATGTTTTCGACGATCTGCTCACCGTCGCCATCCAGGTCGATAATGGACTGTTGCACGCTGTAGAATGAGTGATTGTCCAGAGCCTGCTTGATTCGATCGAGCCACTGGTGCTCGCCGCTCACCGAGCTCACGGCGGTCAGCTGCGGTCGGTACACGACCAGCTGATCACCGCGTTCGGCCGCCTGTGCCTGAGCTTTGCGAGCGCCCGCGATGATTTCGGAGGAGTTTACGACGAGCCGCCCGACACTGCTCAGGCCGATGCTGCAGGAAACCGTGAGCGAACGCTCGCCAAGCTCGACGATGTGCGTCCGGTAGGCAACCAGGATCCGTTCGGCCAGCTCTTCCAGTTCGGCTTGGGTGGCGCGCTGGGCGAGCACCGCGAAGCCCCGCTCGCTGATGCGCGCGGGCACGTCGTCCTCCGCCAGGCAGTCCCGGATGACTCTGGCGATGTCCGCGATGAAGGCGTCGGTGGCCTCGACAGTGAGGTTTTCGTTCAAGTCCTCGAAACCATCGGGCTCGAGATACAGCACGGCAGCGGTGCCCTCGACGTTGCGGTCGGTGATCCACGCCTCCAGGACATCGACGAAGGCTTTGCGGTTATGCAACTGCGTAAGCTGGTCGGTGAAGCGCAGCCGTTCGAGCTCCGCAGCCAGTTCGTTCGCGGCATCCCTGCGCTGCATCATCATCTGCGTGCAGTCTTCGCCGTCGTACTGTGCGGGCGAGAACGTCAGGCTGGCTTCGAACTGCGAGCCATCGGGCCGGGTTATTTTGACCGCGAGGGCTTCGCTGGGAAAGAGGCCCTTGGCAAATCCTTTCAAGAGCGTCTTCAGGTTGGTTTCGCCGGCGTCGACCATTTCCAGCAGAGACAGTCCCGCCAGGGCGCTTTCTTCGTTGACCCTCAAGGCCTCCAGGTAGGCACGGTTACTGTAGACGTGGAGACCCTCGTGGATGTAGGCAATGGCGTCCCGCGAGCTGTCGAGCACCAGGTCGTAACGGTGCTCCAGTTCCTCCAGCCGCTGCTGCCGCGCAGCCTGGTTGCGCTCGTTCTGGGAGGCGGTGATGAGGCGATTGACGGAATCCATCAGCAGGTCTTCCCGATCGGCGCTGATGACGAAGCAGGCCGCCTGGCCCAGCAGCCTGGTCAGTCGTTCGGGATCGTCCATGCGGGCGAACAATGCCACTGGCACACTGAACGCCGCGGCCAGTTTGGCGACCTCCTCCAGCGGAGCGTCGTTCTCGTCGGCATCTGCGTAGAGGATAAGGACGGGGCAATCCTGGTCCAGGGCGCGCTTGATCTCAGCGCAGGCTTGGACATGCAATACATGAATTTTGATTCCGGAATTACGAAGCAGAGAATTAATATGCTCAGCGGATTCAGGTGATCTATCCGTGACTAGCAGATTGACGCTTTGCATGCGCAACAGGCCTCCTTGCCCCTTTCTAACACTCTGGTTGTATCACACTTATCTTGTTGGAATCAATAAATTACAGAATCTTTTAAAACTCATTTCCAAGATAGGAAGGGATCTATTCCTCGGGCAATTATGGCTGAAATCGGCTTGAATATACAGTGGTCTTTGGCGTTCATGGTTTCCTGCCGCTGATCGGGTTATCATTTCTTATTTGAGTACACTGTGGCGCTGGCTGAAGCCGAAGCTGACTGCACAGTGCCTCGACAGACTTCCCGGAGCCCAACATGGCAACCTACAGCACCAATGAATTCAAGAGCGGTTTGAAGATCCTGCTCGACGGCGATCCCTTTGTGATCGTCGAAAACGAATTCGTCAAACCCGGCAAGGGCCAGGCATTCAACCGAGTGCGCGTTCGTAACCTCAAAACCGGCCGGGTCATTGAACGCACCTTCCGCTCCGGTGAGAGCGTCGAGGCGGCAGACGTCTTCGACCTCGAGGTCCAGTACCTCTACAACGATGGCGAATTCTGGCACTTCATGCACCCGGACACGTTTGAGCAGCATGCGGTATCGAAAGAAGCCATGGGCGATGGGGCCCTGTGGCTGAAAGAGGAAGATCTTTGCCAGATGACGCTTTATAACGGTGTCCCGATCACGGTTACGCCACCCAACTTTACCGAGTTGCGCATCGTCGACACCGATCCGGGGTTGCGCGGCGACACCTCCGGCGGAGGGGGCAAGCCCGCCACGCTGGAAACCGGCGCCGTGGTCCGGGTTCCGCTGTTCGTCGACAACGGTGAATTGATCCGCGTCGACACGAGAACCGGCCAGTACGTATCCCGAGCGAAGGAATAACCTGCACGGCGATGACTTCCAGTCAGGCAACGGGCGACAGCCAGGCGGGGCCCGTCACGCTGATCCACTCCAGGTACGTCGTTCCGGTCCGGCCCGCGCGCGTGCTGCTCGAGGAGCATTCCGTGGTGGTCAGCGACGATCGGATCGTCGCAGTCCTGCCGCGGTCAGAGGCCGAACTGCGGTGGCCTGACGCGGGTGCAGTCGAACTGCGCCGTCACGTGTTGCTGCCGGGTTTGGTCAATTGCCACACCCACGCGCCGATGACGCTGCTGCGCGGTTATGCGGACGACCTGGAACTGCATGTCTGGTTGCAGGAGCATATCTGGCCGGCCGAACGGCAGTTCGTAGGCCCGCAGTTTGTCGGCGACGGGACGCGTCTCGCGATCGCCGAAATGTTCAGGAGCGGCACGACCTGCTTCAATGACATGTATTTCTTCCCGGATGCCGCGATCGAAGCTTGCCTGGAGGCTGGCATGCGGGCCAGCCTCGGCCTGATCGTAATTGAATTCGAGACGGCCTGGGCCAAAGACGCCGGCGACTATCTCGCACGGGGTTTGCGGCTGCACGATACGTACGGGTCCGAACCATTGATTCGTTTCACGCTGGCGCCGCATGCGCCATACACCGTTTCGGACCAAACTTTAGGTGAGATCGCCGGCCTGTCGGCCGATCTGCAATTACCCGTCCATACGCACCTGCTGGAGACCGAGTGGGAGATCAAGCAATCGTTGCAGCAGCATGATTGCCACCCGATGAGCCGGCTCGACCAGGTGGGGCTGCTGAACTCCCGCCTGCAAGCCGTGCACATGACCCAGTTATCCGCCGACGACATCGAGCGCGTGGCGAAGTCGGGTGTCAACGTGATTCATTGCCCACAATCCAACCTGAAACTGGCCAGTGGTTTTTGTCCGGTGGCACACCTCAAGCAGGCCGGAGTGAACGTGGCGCTGGGCACCGACGGTGCCGCGAGCAATAATGATCTGGACCTGTTGTCGGAAGCGCAGACCGCGGCGCTTTTGGCCAAGGGCGTGGCCGGTGACGCCCAGGTGGTCGACGCCTTCGAAACTGTCGAGATGCTGACCATCAACGGCGCCAAAGCGTTGGGTCTGGAACAGCATATCGGCAGCATCGAACCGGGCAAGCAGGCCGACCTGTGCGCGCTGGATCTTGGCGCGCCGGAGACCCAACCGCTGCATCACGTGGTTTCACAGGTGGTGTATGCTGCTTCGTCCCGGCAGGTCAGCGACGTCTGGGTGGCAGGCCGGCGTGTGCTTGATACGGGCAGGCTGACTACGATCGATCTTGATGAGGTCCTGCAGCGTGCCGGCCAGTGGCATTCAAAACTGGCTCGCCGGCAGGACAAATGGGATGCCAATCGGCAGGAGTCTGCAACGTGAAAGCAGAAACACAGCACAACATCGACCGCACGGAGCAGGATAAATTTGACGCCATCGCATCCGGCTGGTGGGATCCCGAGGGACCCTTCCGTCCGCTGCACGAACTGAATCCGGCGCGGCTCAAGTTCATCGCCGAGCGTGCCGAGATCGCCGACCGGAGGGTCGCCGACGTGGGTTGTGGCGGAGGAATCCTGGCAGAGTCGCTGGCCCGCAAGGGCGGTCGGGTTACCGGGATCGACGTGGCCCCCCGGGTCCTGGCGACGGCCAGACTGCATTTGCACGAGTCCGGACTCGACGTCGATTATCGTCAACTCACGGTTGAGGAGTTGGCAGAGGAGTCGCCGCAGGCTTTCGATGTTGTGACCTGCATGGAAATGCTGGAGCACGTGCCGGAGCCGCTGTCCATCGTGCGCAGTATTCATGCGCTGCTGAAACCAGGCGGGCACGCATTTTTTTCGACGCTCAACCGCACCCCGCGCGCATTTCTGCTGGGCATCGTCGGCGCCGAGTACATTGCGCAACTGCTACCGCGCGGGACACATCGCTACGATCGTTTCATACGCCCATCGGAACTCAGCGCCTGGATTCGCGAGGCGGGGCTGCAATTGCGGGATGTCGCCGGGTTGCACTATAACCCCATCACGCGCAGCGTGATGCTGGGCGGCGATGTCCAGGTCAACTACCTTGTCCACGCGACCCGTCCCGCCGAATGAGCACCATTCGCGCGGTACTGTTCGACCTGGACGGCACGCTACTTGACTCCGCCCCGGACCTGGTCGGCTCGTTGAACTGGGTTCGCCGCAGCGAGAACTTGCCGCCGCTGGCGGTTTCGGAAGTGTCGCGCTTCGCTTCGAAGGGAGCTGTCGGCCTGCTCAAAGTGGGCATGCCGCCAGCCGATGCCGCAAGGCTCGAGGTCTGGCGGCGGCGCTTCCTCGATCACTATTCGCAGAACAGCTATCGCGAATCAGTGCTCTACGAGGGGATTCCCGAGGTGTTGGCTTTCCTGGGTGAAATGGGCATCCCATGGGGTATCGTGACCAACAAGACCGAAGCCTTGACCCTGCCCATTGTCGAGGCGGCAAACCTTGCCGCCACGATAGGCTGTGTCGTCTGCGGCGATACCCTCAGCGAAAGCAAACCGCATCCTGCTCCGGTGAGCCTGGCCTGCGGCATGGTGGACGTGGCCCCTGGTGAGACTCTGTTTGTCGGCGACGACGTCAGGGATATCCAGGCCGGCCGCGCCGCTGGAACGCAGACGGCAGCCGCCTATTACGGCTACGGAGCGCACGAGATGGATGACGATTTTGTTGCCGACAGCTTCCGCATCCATCATCCCGCGGAGTTGGTGGAACTGGTGAAGAAATCCAATGGTTACGGTGGTCCAGAACGAGACGAATGAACGCCGGTTCTGCTGGGAACAGGTGCTGAGAACCAATCGGCTGTTCCGGATTTCGCAGGTTTTCGCGCCGGCCGACCGTGCCGGGCAATTGCTGCCCCTTTACGCCTTGTTCGCTGCTGTGGAGGAGGTTTGCTCGGAGCATTCCGACGAAGACGTGGCGCGCCGCAAGTTGGGTTGGTGGCGCAGTGAGTGTGCGCAACTGGGCGTGCGCGGCAGCGATCATCCCATTCTCCGCGAACTCGAGCACAGTGGCGCCCGGCAGGTGCTGCGCCCGGAAAGCCTGGAGCGGCTGTTTGGTGATGCGGAAGCCCGGTTGGACCCCACGCCTGTTCCCGATCTGGACGACTTTCAAGCGCGATGCCGGCAAGTCAGCCAACCGCAGATCGAGTTGGAGCTTTCGCTTTGGGGAAGCAGCCCATCAACCCCGGCGCCCGTCGAGGCCATCGCCGCGACCAACGGACTGGCGCAACTGTTGCGGGAGGCCGCTCGCCGTGCAGACCCGCACAAGTATTGTTGGCTGCCTCTTTCGCTG
>Ga0316195_10000597_pt1 | contig 14738 bp, 10 predicted proteins | sample Phised1_MG_FD_204937 | JGI IMG/M metagenome (GOLD analysis project Ga0316195, IMG submission 204937) | Coastal sediment microbial communities from Maine, United States - Phippsburg sediment 1 | ecosystem: Environmental > Aquatic > Marine > Coastal > Sediment | place: USA: Maine | collected... | reverse complement strand
AAGCATGGTCATAGATGCCTCGGCTGTTGCGCTATTCGCCATGCCGCGTTTCGGGTCCTGGGGAGTCTGCGCCGGAAGACGGTTTGCAGAGACTCGGCTGACAGAGGTGATCACGCAGACGCGGGTTGCCGTGCTGGATGTGCTGCGCCAGCTCGACCAGAGGATGCAAAGGGCCTGATCACAGCAGGAATTGCTTGCTCCGGGTTGTGACGCCTGGCCCCGAAGGCCGGGATCGTTGCTTGTCGTCATCGGGCCACCCATGCTGTAATCGGCTGCTGATCGACGAGGAACCCGCATGAATTCAGCAGAGCCCGCCGCAGCCCCGGAAAAACGCCGCCTGACCGACCGCTTCCTGGACACGGTCGAGCGAGTCGGCAACGCCTTACCCGACCCGACCACCTTGTTCGCGCTGTCCGCGCTGGCGGTGATCGTGCTGTCGGGCATTGCCGCACAGTTCGACCTGTCGGTCGCCCACCCGACGACCGGCGAGGTGATCCACCCTGTCAGCCTGCTGTCGGTGGACGGCCTGCACCGGATCCTGACCGGACTGGTCACCAACTTCACCAGCTTCGCGCCACTGGGCACGGTGCTGGTGGCGCTGATCGGTATCGGCGTGGCCGAGGCGTCGGGGCTGATCGGCGCCGTGATGCGCCTGTTGGTGCTGAAATCGCCGCGCGCGCTGCTGACACCGGTGGTGGTGTTCTGCGGCGTGTTGTCGAATGCGGCCAGCGAGGTGGGCTATGTGCTGCTGGTGCCGCTGGCCGCGCTGATCTTCAAGGCCGCCGGCCGGCACCCGGTGCTCGGCCTGGCCGCCGCCTTCGCCGGCGTGTCGGGTGGTTACAGTGCGAATTTCGTGTTGGGCACCATCGACCCGCTGCTGGCCGGCCTGTCACAGGAGGCCGCGCAGATCATCGATCCCAACTACACGGTCAGCCCGGCCTCCAACTACTACTTCATGTTCCTGTCCACCTTCCTGATCACCGCGCTCGGCTGGTGGGTGACCGAGAAACTGGTGGCGCCGCGCCTGGCGGCGAATGGCGGCGCAGAACTGGACGGCGACGGCGGCGACGATGCCGACGAGGCGATCAAGCCGCTGGCGCCGGGAGAGAAACGCGGCCTGAAGTTTGCCTTCGTGGCCTTCGTGCTGTTCACGGGTCTGCTGCTGTGGGGCCTGCTGCCGGGTGACGGCTTCCTGCGCGACCCGGTCACGGGCGGCGTGCTGCACTCGCCCTTTCTCAAGGGCATCGTCGCCATCATCTTCTTCTTTGGCGTCGGGCTGGGCGTGGCCTACGGTATCGGCGCCGGCACCGTCCGCAGCGACCGCGACGTGATCAAGGGCATGAGCCAGCAGATGTCCACCCTGGGTGGCTACATGGTCCTGGTGTTCTTCGCCGCCCAGTTCGTGGCTTTTTTCAACTGGACCAACCTGGGCCTGATCTTCGCCGTCGAGGGCGCGCAGGTGCTCAAGGCCGCCGGCCTGCACCAGGTGCCCCTGCTGCTGAGCTTCATCCTGCTGTCGGCGGTGATCAACCTGGTGATGGGCTCAGCCTCGGCCAAGTGGGCGCTGATGGCGCCGGTGTTCATCCCGATGTTCATGCTTCTGGGCTACCCGCCGGAACTGATCCAGATCGCCTACCGGGTGGGTGACTCGGTGACCAACGTGATCTCACCGATGATGAGCTACTTCGCGCTGATCATCGCCTTCGTGCAGCGCTACGTCTCCAGGGCCGGCATCGGCACGCTGGTGTCGCTGATGTTGCCTTATTCGATCACCTTCCTGATCGGCTGGTCGATCATGTTCGTCGTGTGGCTGATGCTGGGCTGGCCCGTCGGCCCCGGCGCGCCGACTTCGCTCAACATTTCGGGCGGCTGAAAGCCGGCGGCCTTCGAGCCGGCGCGCACGGGTGCGGCGAGCTGTATTTCGGTCGGCGCCCCTCAGCGGTTGATCGATTCGTACCTCGCGTAGCGCGGCAGCACCGGCTCCAGCACTTCGATCAGTTCACCGAGGTGGTGTTCGTAGCGGCGCCAGCGATGGATCGACTTGGTGTAGATGGGCTGCCGGACCAGCTCGGAACTGGCGGTACGAACCGGCCTGTCGGTCTCCCAGAACCTCACTCAACCCTCTTCGAACGGCAATTCGCAGTCGTCCAGCAGGCGCCGGACCTGGTTCTCGAAATCGGTGCCGAGGGCTTGTCGGCATCGACCCTGACCCGTGCTCGCCGTGGCACGATCTTGGCACGGTGCCTGCAGTTCGGCGCAAACACCCCGTGAAACCGGGTCAAATTCAACCGCGGCCTGGGCAGGAGGGACGCCAGCCTCGCCATGGCCGCTCTTGCGCATCCCTGCGCCCGCGGCATACCGCTCATCCTGAACATAAAATCTAATGGCTCCATTACCACGTGCGTCGACCCATCCCGAAACGGCCGCTACTGTTTTGGTATAGGCCAATGGCAGCTTATGGCCGTTAGCGTCAGTTACTCATGAGTTGCCAACGGGTTTGGCTATGGGTTGCAAGTCGCCTAAGTTCTAACAGGAAGCAGTTATTCGGCCATTCAGCAGATGGAGCTATTCGACTGAGGGTCAGATAAGCGTGGCCGGATTGAACTTTGGGATTCAGGTGAATATAGCGTTTGTTTTACCTATACTGTTGGCAATAGTTTGCAAGTAGTCCTGAAGAGGAATATATGGATTCTAAAAGTAACATGCTTTTTCTCACACTTTGTTGTATCGGACTAGTGGGGCTTTATGTACCTGGTGCAATAGCGCAAGAATCTAAAATAGATGTCTGCCACATACCGCCGGGAAATCCCGAAAATGTCCATACCATAACCATCAGCGAACATGCGCTTGGTCCTCATTTGGACCATGGCGATCACCTCGGAGCATGCGACTCAACCCAAACAGCTGGGGTGGGCGAACCCCCGAATCGATCTCAGTCCGCATGCACCTGCCCGAGAGCGGGTGTCTGGCGGGTTACCAACCTGGAAGGCTGGATGGAGTGCAGTGCTTTCGGTATCAAGCGAAAGGACAAGCGCGCAGACAAGAACGACGGAGCGGTCTGGATTCTGAACGACGATTGCTCGACCATCTTCTCCGAAGCCTATGAGAAGCAACGGGAGGACGTGATCATGGATCGCGGACGTGACTGCCTGTTCTTTGGCACCGCCCCGGGCGAAAAAGACGGCGCCAAGGTGATCTTCGACGGCGCCTACAAGGTCGAGACCGAAGAGTTCATCACCGGCGAGTACCATATGGAAATGTCGAGCATGGGAATGGAATGCACGGGTTACAGTCCTTTCGAGATCGAATTCCTGAAGCCGCTCAGTGAGAAAGACTACGCCAAGCTCGAAAAGACGATGCAGAAGGAACTGGAGAAAGCCCGCAAGACGCGCGACGAACACCGCAAACAAATCGACGAGTACCTTGAGAAGACGGACGGCGGTAAAGCCCTGGGCGGAAGGAACGGCCAGAATTAAAGGGGTCGGATGTGGATAGGAATTATTGACCGCCTCTCCAGGCATTCAGACAAGCATCAGGGGTATTTTTCTGACCGCAGATGAGGCTCTGGCGCCCCCTGAACCATCGGAGTCTTCGCCGGCAGGGCAGCTGCAGGCGCTTCCAACAACCTGCGATGACTCAATTCCCGTCGCGCAACCGAAAGCCGCCCTGGGCTGACCCACCCACGGCACGTCAAATCAGGTTAAACGTCTGTTCCTGGTGGCCGGGCGGCGCCCGCGCCAGGGAGCCATTGAGTGCCTCGCCTGCCCGAGTAAAGCCGTGGCGCGTGCAGGCAATGACCCGCAGCCTGCAGCGGGTCCAGGCTGGAACCGGCTTCGAATTTGAGCGCGGGACACTCCGGGTCTGCAATCAGCAGGCCCCGCCGCTCCAATTACCGTGCGATACGCCGGCTGAGGGTCTCGAGCAGTTGGCCCAGCTGCGCGTTGCTGGGCCGACGCGTGCGATGAAAATCAGCGCCACGCCCGGCAACTGGAATGCTATTGCCCTGTTCAACCCCGTGGCCTACCTGATCAGCGGCTTCCGCTGGAGCTCTTACAACAGCTCCGACGTGGACGTGGCCATCAGCCTCGCCGCCGTGCTGGGCTTTCTGCTGTTGTGCCTGACGATCGTGTGGTGGATCTTCCGGACCGGGTACCGGTTGAAGAATTGAAATGGGCTAAACAGGGGCTGACACCAGGGTTTCCAGCAATTCATCCAGTATTTTCCGAAGCTTGCGCGGGTCGAGCGCCGGTGAACGGGGAGCGCGTAGCTTGAGCCCCTCGATCAGGCACAACAGCATCAGGGCCCGTTCCGCCACATCGTCATCCGGCAGCCCGCAACCGCCATCTCCCCTGCCCCGGCGCAGCCAATCGCCGAGTTCGGAACGTACCGTGACATCATAACGCCGCAAGGCTTCTGCAATTTGCGGGTCGCGCGTGGCCTGGGCCGAGATCTCCAGGTAAAGCGGGATGCTTATCGATTTTTCGTCTTCGGGTTCCTTTTCGTCCAAATAGTCGAAGATCCGTTTGGACAGGTTTTCGGCCGATTGCAACTGCCGGATACGTTGGCGGGCTACTGTCAGCTGCTGTTCGATAATGGCGAGAATAATCGCGTTCTTGTTTTCAAAATAGCGGTAAATCAGCCCCGGGCTCATTCGGGCCGTGCTCGCGATGGTCGCCATGCTGGCCGCGTGAAAGCCTCGCTCGACGAAACACGCTTGCGCTGCGGCCAGGACACGTTCTTTTTGCGCGCGGATGCGGGCGGCCGCTTTTGTCTCACTCTTTTCTTTTTTCACGACTGCTGATCTCCGTTAGCGGGCCCGGAGACGGCTGCCCGCTTGCCTTGCCGGTGCGCCCGGCCATGCCTGCCGAGCCATTTCTGCACCACGACGAAAAACAGCGGGATAAAGAAAACACCGAGGAAGGCGCCGACGATCATGCCGCCGAGCACGCCGGTACCAATCGCTCTCTGGGCGCCGGAACCCGCGCCACTGGCCAGCGCCAGGGGCAATACACCCATGCCAAAAGCCAGGGAAGTCATGATGATCGGCCGCAAGCGGTCGCGCACAGCCTGCATGGTCGCATCGATCAATTCCATCCCCTGCTCAAGGTTGTCCTTGGCAAATGAAATGATCAGGATGGCGTTCTTGCTGGTCAGTCCGATCGTGGTCAGCATGGCGACCTCGAAATAAATATCACGCTCCAGCCCGCGCAAGGTTGCCGCGAGTGCGATGCCGAGAATGCCAAGCGGGGCCACCATCAGAACCGAGGTAGGTATCGACCAGCTCTCGTACAGTGCGGCCAGGCACAGGAATACGACCAGTATCGATAAGGTATAGAGCAAGGGCGTCTGTTTACCCGCCCGCCGTTCCTGGTAGGACAGCCCGGTCCATTCAATGCCGAATCCCTGGGGAAGACCCGAAACAATGTTTTCGATTTCGGCCATGGCGTCGCCGGAGCTCACTCCCGGCGGAGCTTCTCCGTTGATTTCCAGGGCCGGTAGGCCATTGTACCGCTCGAGACGCGGCGAACCGTATTCCCAGTGCCAGGAGGCAAACGCCGAGAATGGCACCATCTCGCCGTCCCCATTGCGCACCGACCAGAGCCTGAAGTCTTCGGGAGTCATCCGGAAAGGCGCATCGGCTTGCACATAAACCCGCTTGACGCGCCCCCGGTCGATAAAATCATCGATGTACTGGCCGCCCCAGGCGGCCTGCAGGGTCGAGTTGATGGCGGTCACGGAAAGACCCAATGCGCTGGCCTTCTCATAGTCGAGGTCCAGGCGAAATTGCGGCGCATCGGCCTGGCCGTTATGCCGGACATTGATGAGCAGGGGGCTCTGGGCTGCCGCCATCAGCAACTGGCCGCCGGCCTCGGTCAGCGCGCCGTGGCCCAGGCCGGCCTTGTCCTCCAGGTAAAAAGTAAACCCGGCCGAACGTCCGAGTTCCTGGATGGCCGGCGGCGCGAACGGGAAGACCAGGGCGTCCTTGATCTGGCTGAAAGCGCCGAAAGCGCGGGCCGCGATAGCCCTGACACCCTGCTCAGGTTCGGTTCGTTCGTCCCAGTCCTTGAGCTTGATGAAGGCCATTCCGTTATTCTGGCCGCCACCGGCAAAACTGAAACCCTGCACGGCAAACATGGATTCCACAACGTCGGCCTCATCGTCGAGAAAATGGTCTTCCACCTTGTAGAGCGACTCCATCGTTCGCTCCTGTGTCGCGCCGACCGGCGCCTGCACCAGGGCGAACATGGTGCCCTGGTCTTCCTGAGGCAGGAACGCGGTTGGGCGCTGGAAGAACAAAAAGGCCATCAGCCCGACGAGTATGGCAAACACCGCCATGAATCGCCCGCTGCGCGCCAGCATGCCGCGCACACTTTTGCGGTATCTTTGCGCGCTGCGGTCAAAAGCGCGATTGAACCCGCCGAGGAAACCCTTTTCATGGTAATGCTCTCCCTTGTGGAGCGGCTTGAGCAAGGTCGCGCACAGGGCCGGTGTCAGGACAATGGCCACCAGCACCGACAGCGCCATCGCCGAGACGATGGTGGCGGAGAACTGCCGGTAGATAACACCGGTCGCCCCACCCAGGAAGGCCATCGGCACGAATACCGCGGCCAGCACCAGTCCGACGGCGACCAGGGCGCCGGTGATCTGGCGCATCGACTTGCGTGTCGCCTCCAGCGGAGACAATCCCTGCTCGGTCATCAGGCGCTCGACGTTTTCCACGACCACGATTGCATCGTCGACCAGCAACCCAATGGCCAGCACCATCGCGAACATCGTCAGCATATTGATGGAAAAACCCAGCACGGCGAGCAGCCCGAACGTACCCAGCAGCACCACCGGAACAGCAATTGTTGGGATCAGTGTGGCCCGAAAGTTCTGCAGAAACAGGTACATCACGAGGAATACCAGCGCGATGGCTTCCAACAGGATTTCCAGGACGTTCTTGATCGCGATCCGGACAAAAGGGGTAGTTTCGAACGGCACGACCGTGCGAAGCCCCGGAGGAAAGAAGGGCTGAAGCTCCGCCAGCCGTTCCTCGACAGCCTGCGCCGTTTCCAGTGCATTGGCGCCGGTCGCCAGCATCACCGCGATACCGCTAGCCGGCTGCCGGTTGTAACGTGAAATTGATCCGTGACTTTCCGCGCCCAGTTCCACCCGGGCGACGTCACCGAGCTTCAGTAACGATCCATCCGGGTCGCTGCGCAGGATAATGTCACGGAACTGTTCCGGCGTTTGCAGCCGGCTCTGTGCGGTAATCGTCGCGTTCAGCTGTTGTCCTTTCACGGCAGGGGTTCCACCGAGCTCGCCAACTGCAACTTGCCGGTTCTGCGCCTGCACCGAGGCGATGATGTCGGCGGGCGTGAGCCGGTAGGCGTCGAGCTTGTTCGGGTCCAGCCAGATGCGCATCGAATATTGCGATCCGAACACCTGCAGGCTACCAACGCCGGGCACGCGGCTCAGCGGGTCGACCAGGTTGGCTGACACGTAATCGGCGATATCGCTCCTGTCCATGCTGCCGTCGGAGGACACAAAGCCGACGACCATCAGGAAACCGCTGCGCGCCTTGCCCACATTTACACCCTGCCGCTGAACCTCCTGTGGCAGCAGCGGCATGGAGAGTTGCAGCTTGTTCTGTACCTGTACCTGGGCAATGTCCGGGTCCGTACCATTTTCAAAGGTCAGGGAAAGGGCGGCACCTCCATTGGCTGAACTGGTAGAAGCCATGTACAACAGGCCATCCAGACCCTTCATATTCTGTTCAATGACCTGGGTTACCGAGTCTTCCACCACCTTGGCCGACGCACCCGGGTAGTATCCGTTGATCGTCACGGTCGGCGGCGCAATGTCCGGGTACATGGAAATGGGTAACTGCGTGATCGATAGCGCACCGGCGAGCATGATGATAATGGCGATCACCCACGCAAAAATGGGCCTGCCGATAAAAAACTGTGCCATGGCCGCCGCCCCTACTGCGCCTGGCGCTCGACTGCCGTAACGGGTATTCCCGGCTGGATTCTTTGCAGGCCCGCGATGATCACGCGGTCCCCTTCAGCCAATCCGCTGCTCACCAACCATTGATCGCCGATCGTGCGGCTGACCTGCACGGCGCGCTGTTGCACGGTACCGTCTGCTGTGACGACCATGGCGCTGGCATTACCCTTGGCGTCGCGGACCACGCCCTGCTGGGGCACCAGCAGTCCGCGATCAAGCACCGCGTTACTGACGGTAGCGCGCACATACATGCCGGGCATCAACAGACCGTCAGGATTGGGCACCACCACGCGCAGTGCATAGCTGCCGGTCATCGGGTCGACGGCCACATCCGTGAAGGCCAATTCGCCTTCATGGGTGTAAGTGGTTCCATCCTCCAGGATTATGGTTACCGGGATTCCTTCGGTTTGGCGCACGGCTCCGCTGGCAAGCTTCCGGCGAAGTTCCAGCAGTTCATTCGCCGAGCGCGTCAAATCGACATAAATGGGATCGAGTTGCTGCACGGTAGCCAGTGGCGCCTCCTGGTCGGCCGTGACCAGGGCGCCCCGGGTCACTGTTGACTTGCCGATACGCCCATCGATGGGTGAGGTAATGCGCGCATAACCCAGCTGCACTTCGACGCTGGCAACCCGCGCTTCGGCGACGCCTACATCTGCTTCCGCCTGCCGCTCCAACGCCCTGGCGTTGATCAATTCCTGCTCACTGATCGCCTTGGATCCGATCAATTGCTCCGCGCGGTCGGCATTGAATCGTGCAATGTCCGCCGCCGCCTGCGCGCGAGCCAACAGGGCTTTTGCGCTATTGACGTCGGCGCGATAAGTGGCGTCGTCGAGTTGGTACAGCGGCTGACCTGCTTTTACCCGACTGCCTTCGGTGAATAGCCGTTCCTTGACGATTCCCGTCACCTGGGGACGGACCTCCGCAACGACAAAGGGATTGGTGCGCCCGGGCAGCTCACGGGTCAGCGTGACGGGTTGCGCCTTGAGTGTAACCACGGTCACCTCTGGCGTAGAAGCCTGCATGACCGGGGCCTGTTTTTGTTCGCAGGCAACCAGCGTTAAACCCAGCAAAGGGACGGCAACGAAGCAACGAATGAATGCGTTCATGAGAACGGAACCTGAAAGCAATAGTTTGGATTGCCCGGGATGGGCATACCAGAGCCACACTTTATTTAGAATGAACGTTCATTCTAAACTTGTCAATGGCTGCAAAACAGGCTCAATCTCGACTATCGATACGCGGGGGAATCCGCCGGCTGGAAATGCCCACAGGTCCGGTCTCAGGTTGGCGATTCGCAGGATTTGACCTAGATTCACCCAGCTCCCATTTTTCCTTCCCCCATTGTCCTGCTTTTGGTGCAATTCATCTGCCAAACTGCATCAATCGGTTCTGCAGGCTTTTTTCGAAGAAAGACGAGCCGAGTGCTGAAAGGAATTTCCACATGTCACACGCACCCAGGTTGTACGCCATGGACCTGAACGAACGCGGCACCGAATTCATCACCATCGACCCCGCTACCTGTTCGGTCTTGCCGGCCGAAGAACAAGCCAGCCTCGAGTTCTACGATCTCTGCTACCGCACGCTGTGCGCGGTGATGTTCAATCACGCTTCCTCGGGGCACCCTGGCGGTAGCGTGTCCAGCGGGCGGTTCGTGGCGTCACTGGTTCTGCGCCAGATGGAGTACGACTTCTCCGACCCGATGGACCGCACGGCCGATATCATTTCCTACGCCGCCGGGCACAAGGCGTTGGGGCTGTATGCGATGTGGGCCTGCCGCAACGAGGTGGTGCGGCAGACCGATGCTGCTGCCCTGCCGGCCGACCTGCTCCAGCAATTGCGCCTGGAGGACTTGCTGGGCTTCCGCAAGAACCCGATCACAAAGACGCCTTTGTATCTGAAACACAAGGCAAAACCACTGGATGGGCATCCCACGCCGGAGACGCCCTTCGTGTGGCTTTCGACTGGTCCCAGCGGGGTTGGCGTGGCCAGTTCGGTGGGGCTGGCGTTGACGCTGAAGGACATGTATCGCGAGTCTGCGCCGGCGGTGCACATCATCGAGGGAGAGGGCGGCATGACCCCCGGCCGGGTGGCCGAGGCGCTGGCTTCCGCGGCCAGTTCCGGACTGGACAACCTCTACTTCCACGTGGACTGGAACCAGGCCTCGATCGACTCGAACCGGGTCACGCGCGAAGGTGCGGAGCGCGGCGAATATGTGCAGTGGGACCCCTGCGAGTTCCTGCTCATGCACGGCTTCAACGTGATCTACGTGTCGGATGGTTTCGATTTCGCGATGATCCGGGCGGCACAGGAGCGGGCGCTGGCGCTGAACAACGGCCGCCCGACCGGCCTCGTCTACCGCACCGTGAAGGGTTGGCGTTATGGCATCGAGGGTTGCAAGTCGCATGGCGCCGGCCACGAGTTTTACAGCGAGGAGTACCTGCAGGCGCTGCGACCGTTCGAGCAGGAGCTTGGCCTGAACTTCCCGCGCTTCACCGGCGAGAAGACCCCGCAAGCCGTCGAGCAGGCCTATTACGATTCGCTGCTGACGATCCGCCAGGCCTTCGAATCCAATCCCGAATTCACCCGCCGACTGGGCAATTGGGTGCTGGAGTGCAAGGAACGACACGCAGCCGCCCCGAGAAGCCTGCGCGCCGGCGCCCCGGAACTTGAAAAACTCTACTCCGAGCGGCTCGTCTCGCCCTTCGAGCGCCCCGCGGGCTGTACCTACGAAATCGGTTCGGCCCAGACCCTGCGCGGCTCGCTGGCCCACTGCCTCAACCACGTCAACACGCTGACCGGCGGCGCCGTGTTCGCGGCAGCCGCCGACCTGTACGGCTCGACCAATGTGGCCAGCATCAGCTCCGGCTTCGGCGCGGGCTTCTGGCACCCGGTCGACAACCCCGATTCTCGGCTGTTTTCGGCCGGCGGCATCACCGAAGACGCGATGGGCGGCATCTGCTCGGGCATCGCCACGATGGGCTACCAGATGGGGGTCGGCTCGTCCTACGGCGCCTTCATCGCGCCGCTGAACACGATCTGCGCCAAGACCCACGGCATCGGCCAGCAGACCCTGCGCCACCGTGCGCCGGGCGAGCCGAACCGCACCTTCGTGGTGGTATGCGGCCACGTCGGCGTCAAGACCGGCGAGGACGGCCCCACTCACGCCGAGCCACAGGCGCTGCAGATTTTCCAGGAGAATTTTCCCGGCGACGTGATGATTACGCTGACACCGTGGGATCCAAACGACCTGTGGCCGCTGACAGTCGAAGCACTGCTGCAGCGCCCGGCGGTACTGGCGCCATTCGTAACAAGACCCTCGGAAGTGATTGTAGACCGCGCCGCGCTGGGGTTGGCCCCGCCCGAGGCCTCGGTCAAGGGCGTCTATAAGCTGCTTGCCGCCAACGGTCAGCCCGAGGGCACCGTCGTCTACCAGGGCAGCGACGTGGCCTATGCCTTCGTCAAGGACGTGTTGCCGCGCTTGCGCGAGACCGGCATGAATCTCGACGTATACTACGTGGCCAGCGCCGAGCTGTTCGACCGCCTCGATCCCTTGGAGCGGCAGACGATCTATCCGGATGTGGCGGCCGCCTCGGCCATGATGTTCAGCGGCTTCACGGCGGGCACGACCTACCGCTGGATCATGTCGCCGCGCGGCCGGGAGTTCACGCACTACCCCTGGAAGCAGGGTTTCTTCCTCGGCAGCGGCCCGGGCGACGTCTGCCTCGAGCAGGCGGGCATGCACGGCGCAGCGCAGTGGGAGATCATTCGAAGGTTTGTTGCGGGCAAATAGCCAGGAAAATGTCAATGGGCGAAGCATTGCGAACGGTTTTTTACGACTGCCACCTCGGACACGGGGCGAGGATCACCGAGTTCGGCGGCTGGGACATGCCGCTGCAATACCGGGGCGGCATCCTGCATGAGCATCTGGCGACGCGCAAGCAAGCCGGGCTATTCGACGTCTCGCACATGGGCCGTTTCTTCATTCGCGGCGAACAGGCGCTGCCGTTCCTGCAACACGTGCTGAGCAACAACGCGGCGGCGCTCGACGTGGGACTGGGCCAGTACACGATGATCCCGAACGCCGCGGGCGGCATCATCGACGACGCCTATCTGTACCGCTTCTTCGAGGACGAGTTCCTGCTGGTGGTCAATGCCGCCAATCGCGAGAAGGACTGGAACCACCTCGAGAGCGAACGTGCGCGCTTCCCGCAAACCGGGATGGTGGACCGCACTTTCGAGGTCGCCATGCTCAGCCTGCAGGGCCCGTTGGCCAAGGAGATTCTTTCCGGGATCATCGAAGGTGAATTGCCCGAGCCGATGCGCAACGAGCTGAGCGTCGTCGAGATCGACGGCGCGCGGGTGCTGGTGGCGCGCACGGGCTACACCGGCGAACCGCTCTGTTTCGAACTGTTCATCGAGCGGGGCGCTGCAGTGCAGCTGTGGCAACTGCTGACCGATCGCGGTGCGGTGCCGGTCGGCCTGGGCGCGCGCGACTCGCTGCGCCTCGAAGCCGGCCTGCCGCTCTACGGCCACGAACTGGGCCTCGATCCGGCAGGCAAGGAGATCCCGGCCTTCGCCTCCGACCTGTCGCGTTTTGCAGTCAGTTTCACGCCGTTGAAGGGCGAGTTCATCGGCCGCGAACCGCTGCTGGCGCAGTTCCACGCCCTGAAACGCATCCTCGACCAGGACTTCGCCGACATCACGGCGCTGCCGCAGCGCGTGCTGCTGCTGGAACTGTCCGGCAAGGGCATCACCCGCCCCGGCGACAAGGTGTTCCACGGCACCGGGCACGTGGGCTACGTGACCAGCGGCACCATGGTCCCTTATTGGGATTCAGAGGGCGAAGGGGTCGATTCCCGCTTCACCGACACGAGCCAGAAGCGCGCCATCGCCATGGCGCTGGTGTCCAGCACACTGTGGGACGGCGACGAGGTCGAGGTGGAGATCCGCGGGCGCCGCACGACCGCGACCATCGTGCCCTACTTCCTGCGCGGCGAGGCGCCGCCGTTCGCGCGTTCCATCGTGCACACGCGGCCCGGGGAGGAGGCATCGGCCACAACGCAGGCGGAGCCCGCACAGAAGGCCCGCGCTCTGCTCGACGATGCCATCGCCAACACGCGCTGGCGCCAGCAGGACTGCATCAACCTGATCCCTTCGGAGATGTCGCTGTCACCGGCAGTGAAACTGCTGTCGGTGATGGACCCGGTGGGGCGCTATGCCGAGCACAAACAGGTAAAGGCGCTGGACGAGGTCGAGGTGTTCTACTACCAGGGCACGGCTTTCATCTGGGAAGTCGAGGAGGCGCTGAAGAGCGAGATGTCGGCCTACCTCGGCTGTCCATCGATCGAGGCGCGGCTGGTTTCCGGCCAGATGGCCAACATGACCGTGTTCAGCGCCATGGTGGATTACCTCAACCGCGCCGACCGCAAGAGTGAGCAGCGGCGCATGCGCATGGTGATGAACAACCACATCATCAAGGGCGGCCACCTGAGTTCGCAGCCGATGGGCGCGCTGAAGGACTACGTTGCACGCGATCCGCGCACGGAAAAAGCCGCGGCGGTGAATTTCCCGGTGTTGCCCGACAATCCCTACAAGATCGATACGGCGGCGGCCCGCGAGCTGCTCGAGGAGCACCGCCCGGAACTCGCCATTCTCGGCAAGAGCATGGTGCTGCACCCCGAGCCAGTGGCCGAGCTGCGCGCTTTCATCGACGAGCTCGACCTCGATTGCCTGCTGATGTACGACATGGCGCACGTGCTGGGGCTGGTCGGACCGCATTTCCAGGAGCCCTTCAGAGACGGCGCGGACGTCGTCACCGGCTCCACCCACAAGACCTTCTACGGCACGCAGCGCGGCATCATCGGTTCACGCTTCACCGAGGACGACACGCGCTTCCCATTCTGGGAGGCGGTCGAGCGGCGCGCCTTCCCGGGCGCGGTCAGCAACCACCACCTCGGCACGCTGCTGGGCCTGCTGATGGCGGCCTACGAGATGAACGCCTTCAAGGAAGTCTACCAACCGGCGGTTCTCGCCAACGCCAAGGCCTTCGCGCGGGCGCTCAACGACTGCGGACTGAAAGTGTCGGGCGACCCGGCCGTGACCTTCACCGAAACGCACCAGGTGCTGCTGGAAGTGGGCTACTCCAGGGGACCTGAAGTGGCCCAGCGCCTGGAGGAAAACAACATCATCGTCAATTACCAGGCGGCGCCGGAAGAAGAGGGTTTCACCGCCTCGGGCTCGCTGCGCATGGGCGTATCCGAGATGACCCGCTTCGGCATGGGGCCGGAGGATTTCGGCGAACTGGCCGAACTGATCCGCGACGTGGTTGTCGACCGCGCCACGGTCAAGCCACAGGTTGCTGAGTTCCGCAAGCGGTTCCTCGAGATGCGGTATTGTTTCACGGAGGACGAGTTGAGCGGGCGCCTGGAAACGATTTACGATTTGCTCTAGGCAATCTGCAGGACCGACGCGCAACGGCATTCAGCAGGCACGCACGACGGCATTCAGCAGGCTCTTCTTTCGGCTTCGCCGAAAACCGTTCCTGCTTTTCTTGCGTGCGCTCGATCGGGAAATTCACCCCCCGGTCGCGGCTGAAGCCGCTGCTACAGGGTCAATTGGATTCCCGAGGCCACGAATTGTCTGAAACCTTTTGCGTCGCGGGCCGCAGCTTCGATGCGGGTCACCGCCTCGGCCAGGTCCTTCGCCCCGGTTGCAACGGACAGGCGCAGAAAGTGCTGCCCCTCGCT
>Ga0316195_10000596_pt1 | contig 14748 bp, 9 predicted proteins | sample Phised1_MG_FD_204937 | JGI IMG/M metagenome (GOLD analysis project Ga0316195, IMG submission 204937) | Coastal sediment microbial communities from Maine, United States - Phippsburg sediment 1 | ecosystem: Environmental > Aquatic > Marine > Coastal > Sediment | place: USA: Maine | collected... | reverse complement strand
AAGCTGGTGGACGTCGTCAATATCGCGGATATGACCCGTGATGAGCACTTCGAGCGGGAATTGCTGCTCATGAAGGTCAAGCTGCACGAGGGTGTTAGCGTGGCTGACATTATCTCGGCTGCCGGCGCGCGGGTACTGGACCATGCGCCGGGCAATTTCACCGTGGAGCTGACCGGCACCGGTATGCAGATCGACGGGTTTATGGAAACCCTTGGTTCGCGCTCGGAGATACTTGCAGTCGTTCGCAGCGGCGCAATGGCGATTGCCCGCGTGACGGCGACAAGCAGTCCGGCATTCTGATTGCAGCGACCATTGAGCTGATGAGCACTGATATGCAGCGGTCCGTCGACATGGAACCTTTGACCGGTGCTGCCCGGGTTGTCGTAAAGATCGGTTCGTCCCTCCTTATAGATAAGGGTAACGGGGCACTTAACCGTGCCTGGCTGGAATCCCTGACGGGCGAACTGGCCGCCATGATGCGCGCCGGTCAGCAGGTCATCCTTGTATCGTCCGGCGCAATTGCGCTCGGTCGCCGCTACCTGGAGTTTGGGCCGGGGCAGCGGCGCCTCGACGAATTGCAGGCCGCGGCCGCAGCAGGCCAAATCGTGCTGGCGCACGCCTACCAGGAGTTGATGGGCGCCCACGGTATCAAGGCAGCACAAATACTGCTCACGCCGGATGACACCGAGGATCGGCGCCGCTACCTGAATGCCCGCAGTACGATGGAAACCCTGCTTGGGCAGCGTGTCTTGCCGGTAATCAATGAAAATGACACCGTCGCGACGCAGGAAATTCGATACGGCGACAACGACCGGCTCGCTGCCCGCGTTGCAGAAATGACGAGTGCCGATTGCCTGGTTTTGCTGTCAGACGTCGACGGACTCTATGACGCCGACCCGACTGCCAATGCGAATGCCCGTCTCATCCCCGAAGTGCTCGAGATTACGCCGGAAATCGAGGGGCTGGCCGGTTCGGCGCGCACGGCTTTCGGTTCGGGGGGCATGGCAACGAAGGTGGCTGCCGCGCGAATCTGCATGTCGGCCGGTTGCGCTACACTGATTGCCAACGGCCACAAAGACCGGCCGCTCGCGGCCGTCATAAATGGCGGTCTGCACACCTGGTTTCTGCCGTCACGCACCCCGCTGGCAGCGCGCAAGCAATGGATTGCCGGCACGCTCACGCCGCGTGGCAAGCTAACTGTCGATGCGGGCGCCGAGCGGGCATTGCGCGCCGGCAGCAGCCTGCTGCCCGTGGGTGTTACCGCAGTTGACGGTGAGTTCGACAGCGGCGATGCGGTGGTCATTCTGTCGGCAGCCGGTCGGGAAATTGCACGCGGCCTGGTTGGCTATGACAGCCGCGAAGCTCGCCGGCTGATGGGCCTGCACAGCAATGAGCTGGAGGCGCGACTGGGTTACCAGGGCCGCGACGAGCTGATCCACCGCGATAACCTCGTGTTGGTCAATAACAAATCCTAGAATGACGATATGAATGATTCCGGAAAAAGCATTGCGAGTTTAATGGACGATATAGGCGATCGCGCGCGTGCCGCGGCGGCCGTACTTGCCCGATCGACGGAAGCCCAGCGCTACGACGCTTTGATCGCTGCCGCGGCGGCAATCGATGCCCGCTGTGCGCAAATACTTGCTGCCAACGAGCAGGATATGCAGGCAGCGAAAGAACGCGATTTGTCGGGTTCGATGCTCGATCGCCTGTTACTGAACAAGGCGCGCGTCGATGCGATGTCGGCCGGTGTCCGCCAGGTCGCCGAGCTCGATGATACCCTGGGCGACGTCACGGACGAGTGGTTGCGGCCCAACGGCCTGGTGATACAGCGCGTCCGCGTACCGCTGGGCGTTATCGGCATCATTTACGAAAGCCGGCCTAACGTGACGGCGGACGCCGGGGCCCTGTGCCTTAAATCGGGCAATGCCGTCATCCTGCGCGGCGGCTCGGAAAGTTTTCATTCGAGTACCGCAATTCACGAGTGCATGGTTGCCGGCTTGATCGAAGCCGGTTTGCCAGCCGATGCCATTCAGATGATTCCCACGACCGACCGCGATGCCGTCGGCTACCTGCTTTCGTCCATGCAATCCAAGGTCGATGTGGTCGTTCCCCGCGGCGGCCGCAACCTGATCGAACGTGTACAGGCGGATGCACGGGTGCCCGTGATCGGCCATCTCGAGGGCATCTGCCATGTCTATGTGCATGAATCCGCTGACATCGACAAGGCGCGCAATATCGTGCTGAATGCCAAAATGCGGCGCACCGGCATTTGCGGGGCGGCCGAAACCCTGCTGATTGACAGGTCCTGTCTCGAAACCCACTGGCATCCGGTTGCAGATGCGTTGCTGGATGCAGGTTGCGAGATCCGGGGCGACAGCGTGCTGTGTGCCTTCGATTCGCGCGTCAAGCCTGCGGTGGAGGCGGACTGGGACACTGAATACCTCGATGCCATCATTTCCGCGCGTGCGGTCGAAGGGGTGGGGCAGGCCATAGAACATATCGAAACGCATGGCTCGGGCCATACGGAGGCGATTATTTCCGAAGATGAAGAGGCAACCGAGCGTTTCCTGCATGACCTCGACAGTGCCATCCTGCTCCATAACGCATCGACGCAGTTTGCGGATGGCGGGGAGTTTGGTATGGGTGCCGAAATTGGCATCGCCACGGGCAAGATACATGCCAGGGGGCCCGTGGGCGCCGAGCAACTCACCAGTTACAAGTACGTCGTGCGCGGTGACGGGCAGACCCGTCCCTGAACAGTTATTCGCGGTTTGCGGAGCTCTGGTATGCTTATCCGATACCGATTACAAAAAACAGGAATTGCCGGGCAATGCGGGGGAAGACGCATTGGCAGGAACGCGGCGCAAGCCGCGTTTTTTTTACCCTGATTTTGTCGCCCTGCAAAATAAAATTTTGCCCACCGCTGCTGTCAGGGTCGACCGACGCCCTGCAAATGCCGGCTTATTCGGCGGGCGCAGACGCGTGCTGCATGCAGTTCATCCAATTGGATGATGGCCGGAGCGTCGCTGGAGACTACTATGGCGGGTACGCTGGGCGGGAGGGTCAAATAACATGCTTAATCGCGTTTTAGTTTGTGCCTGGATTGTTGCGACTATCTGGGCTGTTTACGCCGCAATTGCCTTATACGAAGAGCTCTGGACAGGTTTCGTAATCGCACTCACGGGATTAATCGCCACGTTGTTCATCGTCGGCGCGTTCCACAGCCGCAGTCACAAGCGGTCTTATCCGGACAAGCGCCAGCTGCACAACTGACTGATATGGCACGGATCGATAGCCGCTGCCCCTGTATTTGTCATGTGCCGTGTCCGGCGGCCGCTTTGCGGCTAGATCGCCGCGATAATTTTATTCAGCGTCGGACTCGGGCGCATGGCCGTCGCCGCGCGCTTTGCATCCGGATGATAGTAGCCGCCTATATCGACTGACTTTCCCTGTGCATTGCGCAGTTCGCTAACGATGGCCGTTTCCTGATCTGAGAGCTGTTGTGCGATTTTGCCAAACCGCGCCTTCAGTTGCGGGTCATCGTTCTGCGCTGCAAGTGCCTGCGCCCAGTAAAGTGCCAGGTAGTAATGGCTGCCGCGGTTGTCGATACCACCTACCTTGCGTGACGGCGACTTGTCGTTGTCCAGAAACTGACCGTTGGCCTGGTCCAGCGCTGCGGCCAGGACCTTTCCCTGTGCATTGCCGGTTTTTGCAGCCATATCTTCAATGGATACGGCCAGTGCCAGGAACTCGCCGAGTGAATCCCAGCGCAAATAGCCTTCCTGCAGAAACTGTCGCACATGCTTTGGCGCCGAGCCGCCAGCACCCGTTTCGTAGAGGCCGCCGCCCGCGAGCAATGGCACGATGGACAGCATCTTTGCGCTCGTTCCCAGTTCAAGGATCGGGAACAGGTCTGTCAGGTAATCGCGCAGCACGTTGCCGGTTACGGAGATGGTGTCCTCGCCCTTGCGGACTCTTTCGAGTGTGTATTGCATGGCCTCGACAGGCGCCATGATGCGAATGGTCAGCCCACTGGTATCGTGTGTTTTCAGGCATTCTTTGACCCGGACGATGAGGTTGGCATCGTGCGCCCGCTGCTCATCCAGCCAGAATATGGCTGGGACGCCCGTGGCCCTCGCACGGTTGACAGCCAGTTTTACCCAGTCCTGAATTGGCAGATCCCTGGTCTGGCACATGCGCCAGATATCGCCTTCCGCAACGCGGTGTTCCAGCAATACTGCGCCCGCCGAATCAATGACCTTTACCGTTCCCGCAAAGGGGACCTCGAAGGTCTTGTCATGTGAACCGTACTCTTCGGCCTTCTGTGCCATCAACCCAACGTTGGCGACATTGCCCATCGTCTTCACATCGAATGCGCCATGCTGTTTGCAAAATTCGATGACAGCCTGGTAAATCCCGGCATAGCAGCGGTCCGGAATCATTGCTTTCGTGTCATGCAGTTTGCCGTCCTTGCCCCACATCTTGCCAGAGGAACGGAGCGCTGCCGGCATCGAGGCATCGATAATAATATCGCTGGGCACATGCAGATTGGTGATGCCCTTGTCGGAGTCGACCATCGCAAGCTCCGGTCGTGCGGCATAGCAGGCTTGCAGATCGGCTTCGATCTCCGCCTTCTGTGCTGCCGGCAGGCCGGCGATTTTGGCGTACAGATCGCCGAGGCCGTTGTTTGGATCAACGCCGAGTTTCGCAAACAGCGCTGCATGTTTCGTGAATACATCCGCGAAAAACACCGTAACCGCATGGCCGAACATGATGGGGTCCGAAACTTTCATCATGGTGGCTTTGAGATGCAGCGAAAGGAGGACACCGGCCTTTTTGGCCGCCTCTGTTTCGCGCGCATAGAATTCACGGAGCGCCTTGCGACTCATGACAGCCGCATCGATGACTTCACCCGCAAGCAGGGGTGTGCTGGCTTTAAGTGTACGTGCGTCGCCGTTGTCGCCGATGAGTTCGATGCGCACACTTGTTGCGGATTTGATCACAGCCGAGCGCTCGCTCGAATAGAAGTCGCCGTCGTTCATATGTGCAACGTGTGATTTGGAGTCCGAACTCCAGGCGCCCATCGAATGGGGATGTTTCTGCGCGTAGCGTTTTACGGGGCCGGCAACGCGGCGATCGGAATTGCCTTCGCGCAATACCGGGTTGACAGCGCTTCCCAAAACCTTTGCATAACGCGCCTTGATCTCTTTTTCTTCATCATTGCGCGGCTCTTCCGGATAGTCGGGCAGGGCATAACCCTGCGACTGCAGTTCTTTAATCGCGGCGCCAAGTTGCGGTATCGACGCGCTGATATTGGGTAACTTGATGATATTGGCTTCAGGCTTCTTCGCGAGCTCGCCCAGTTCTGCGAGAGCGTCACTCTGCCGCTGTTCAGGTTTCAGCTTTTCAGGGAACGCGGCAATAATTCGTCCGGCCAGCGAGATATCACGCGTCTCGACATCGATACCGGCGGCGTGAGTAAAGGCCTGGACGATAGGCAACAGCGAATAAGTAGCGAGTGCAGGCGCTTCGTCAGTTTCGGTATAGATGATCTTTGCAGTGGTCATGGTTGCGGCTCGCTTTGCTAATTCAGTCGTCCGCACTGCTATAGCCTGCTGGCAGGTACAGAGTGCCGGGTGGGTGGGCGGCTATTATCCAGACCTGAGCCCCGAGCAGCAACCCGGGTTTACCGAGAGGCAAACCGGCCTGCGGTTATAAAACGCGGTCGCGGAGTGTCGTCAGGCGCCGGGCGTGCGCCATGTCAGCTCCAGATAGACTTCGCGGTCATGACCCGGGAAGTAGCGATAGCGCTTGTCCGGAGGTGCCGTCAGCTGCAGGTCGGCACGATCGGCATAGGCTACGTCGGTAAGATTGTTGATGCGCAAAGCCACTTCCCATACGGGGGTCGGCGTGACTATCAGCCGCAGGTTCAGCAGCTCGTGGCCTTCGTAGGTTGCCGTGTTGGCAGCATCCAGAAAATATTCATCCTGGTAGACCCATTCGAGCTCTGCCAGTCCGTACTTATGCTCGTAGCCAAGCCGTGCGCTTGCCAGCACCTGTGGTGCGGTATCGATTTCATTGCCTTTGCTGATGATTTCGCCCTGCGAAGCATTACGATCAAAATCGTAGATTTGTTTCGCGAAACTGCCCACCAGCGAAAGGTATACCGGGTCGATTATTCGCCAGGCGATGTTGCTTTCTACGCCGTAGTGCTTGGTTTTCCCATCGCTGACATTGACTTCAGCTGAATCCCTGAAGATGACATTCGACTTGCGCATGTAGAAAGCAACGGCTTCGATGCTGAGCTGACTGTCCTGATGCCGTGTTCCAACCTCCAGGGAATCAAGTCGTTCAGAGTCGATATTGGAAGGGTCCTGCTGAGCTTGCAGACGATACAGCTCGCTGGCCTGCGGTGCCCTGAAGCCGCTGGTGAAATTCACGAACCCGACCGTGGCATCCGTGAATTTGTAGAGCACGCCGATATTGGGCGACAGATTGAAATAGTTATCCGACCGGTCTGCCGGCCGAAAATACAGGCAGCCGTCGGGCGGGTAATCGGCGATGCTGTCCGTGCATTGCCCACCATCGTCGCGTGTATTGCCGCTGAGCATCTGGTTGTTGTAGTCATAACGCATGAATTCGCCGCGCAATCCCGCCTGCAAATTCCAGCGTGTGTCGAGTGGCAATTGCAGGCTGGCAAAGGCAGCCGTCATATAGCTGTTCACATCGTAGTCGTAATGCTGCCCGGCGGGCCGCGCCGGCAGAAAAGGCTTGTTGTATTTTGGGTCCTGATATTCCTGCAGGTATCCGTTTGCTATTTCACCGTCGAGGCCGAGTGTCAGCTCGGAATCGTGCCACCAGTCGCGGCGTGTCAAAAACATGACTCCGCCGCTCGTCTGGCCGTTTTTCTCGGTAGGTTCCGTGGGCAAGAAATGTTGCAGGAAGCGCATGTTGGAGTTGCGCAGAAAGAACCGGTACTCGGGAGTCCATGCTCCGGTGCTGTCCGGTAACCATGCCGACGACAGGCGCAAACTGTAGGCTTTTCTGTAGGCCTCCGGATTGTCGTTGCGGAAGCGGTCGTCACCCTTGTAGGCATCCTCGCCGGTAATAAAACCTGCCGTCTCCTGATCCAGCCATGAACCGCTGGCATTGAAAGTCAGCGTGCCATTGGCTAGTGCGTGCATGCTTTTGCCAAACAATTTTGCCTGGTTGTAGCCGGAGTCTGCCTGGTAGCCTCCATCGCGATCGTAGAGGACTCCGCCCGCGAATGCGTTGTCGCCCGGGCCCGAATCCCACAGCGCCTTGCCGCGCCAGTAATCGTTAGAGCCGCCCATAACGCTCACTTCGCTGCCCGCGGCCGTGCCGGGCAGCGGCAGCAGCGTATTTATCGTGCCATGCAGGCCATTGGATCCGTACAAGGCATTTGCAGGACCTCGTATCACTTCAATATCGCGTGCAAGCTCGTCGGGCACTTCAAATAGCTGGTTAGCATTGCAGAATCCGGCAGGTCGGGTCGGAATACCATCTTCCATCACCAGGAACGCGCCGCAGGAGCCGGGCCCGGTCAGCACCGGCGAGCGGATTGCAGTGAGATGTTCCTGGCCATTACCGCGACTGATCCAGACGCCGGGGACACGGACACCCAGATCATAGGGGTGTGTTGCACCCGTAATATCGATGTCCGTCGAATCGAGCGCGGTAATGTTTCCTACAGTATAGAGTTCGGGCTCCGGCACGCGCGATGCGGTGACGACCATAACCTCCGGAGGCTTGGTTGCAGTTTCCGCCGCCTGCCCATTGCCGGTTGCCAGCAGCCCGGCAAAGCAGGGCAGCAGCAGCGCCTCGCGCCAGCTTGATCGAGCCGGAATTTGCATGTTCAGATTCGTTATCCGGCTGATCTTTTTATCGCTTCAAGCTTTATCGCGGGTGCGTCACTCCGCCGCGAGTACTCGTGCCTGCGCTGCATATCGAGAATAGCCCGATCGCGCTCCCCCTGGGTGGCATACCAGTGTGTCTTTTTCCAGTCAGCGCCTACAAGCGCAGCAAAGGGATCATCGCTTGCCAGGCTGACACGGATTCCAAAGGGCAGACCGCGTGTTTCCGCTGATTTCATAAAGACTCGTTCAGGTAGTTTGTTTCTGGGTCTATTTTAAGCACAGATTGCCAACGCTGGCGAATGGATCAGGCGAACCGGCATGCAAGTGGTCCCGCGTGGCCTGCCGGATGCGTTGCGCCGCATGGAGGATGCATGCAATATTGAACAACAATTACAAGCGCGTGAATGTATTCCGGCAGGTGGATGCAGCTTGCGCAATTCATGCTTGATCAGTCGGCAGCCTGCCCTTCCGGATACCCGAATAGCAATGCGACAGAGAATCCGAGATCCGAAGTATTACGCAGTAGGCGGTCCTGTCCAGCCGGATCGCGATTGTTACCAGCAGCGCACTGCCGATGCTGAACTGTTGCAGCGTATTGTCGACAGAGAGTATTGCTGTGTGCTGGCACCACGGCAGAGTGGCAAGACGAGCCTTGCTGCCCATGCAGCCCGAATACTGCGGGAATCCGGGACGCTACTGGCTATGGTCGATCTCGTTCAGGCCAGTCGCGAAGATCCCTCTGAAAATTCGGGCCGGTGGTACTACAGTATTGTTTATCGCATTGTGCGCGATCTTCGCATTCGTGCTGATGTGCAAACCTGGTGGAAAGAACGCGCCAGTCTTACCAACCTGCAGCGAATGCGGGAGTTTTTTCTTGAGATCGTTCTCGCGGAAACCACTCAGCCAGTGGTCATTTTTCTTGATCAGGTCGAGGCAGCTGCATCGGAGCCGCTTGCCCAGGATTTGTTTACCGCAATTCGATCGTGCTATGACGCGCGTGCCAATGATGCCAATTTCCAGCGCCTGACCTTTGTATTGCTCGGTTCCGGAGCGCCGGCTGAAATTGTCAAATCTGTGCAGGGTTCGCCTTTCGAAATTGCCACGCCAATTGCACTGGACGACCTGACTGCGCAGGAGATGGCCGCCTTGCTCGTCGGGCTGGGCGAACCGTTACCGGATGCGCAAGCCATTCTGACCCGTGTATATACCTGGACGCGCGGGCATCCCTATCTGACCCAGAAAGTATTGCGCAGCCTGGCCAGGCGCAGGGATGAAATTCTGACAGCTGCCCAAGTCGACGAACTGGTGCAGACGCAGTTTCTGACGCCTAATTCCTTGCGTGACGAATTGCACCTGTCCGCCCTTGCCGAGTCTCTGACAGTGAATGATTCCACTCGCACGGCGAGGCTGAACTGTTACGGGCGCATTCGTAAAGGTGCGAATATTATTTTTGACAGCAACTCCGCCGCGCAGCGCGAATTGCTGTCGGCGGGACTTGTAAAAGTTGGCGAGGGAGGGGTGCTGCGTGTACGCAATGAGATTTATGCTGCCGTTTTTGCGCCGCGCTGGATCAATCACAATTTACCGTATGGAAGCCGGAAAATCGGTGTTGGTGTCGCAGCTGTTATGGCCGTGCTGGTGGCGCTTGTCTGGTATGTCGAGTACCTGCCCAGACCTTATATAAGGGCAATGACTGCAAGTAACCAGGATTTGGAGGCAGTCCAGCGCGCCTATCAGAGTCTCGTTGCTTTTCCCGGGCACGGGGCCGCAGCCGACCGCATGTTCGGCGAGTTTCTGACGCGGTCCGGCCAGACTGCGAGAACATTTCCGGAGATGCAGCGCCTCGCATCTGCGTTCGCCGCATTGCCCGAGGGTGCGGAACAGGCGCAATTGTTGCTCGCCGACTTCTGGGAGCGGCAGGCTGTCGGGGCAGCGCGGCTCGGTGATCGCGATGCCGCCTTGTTGCAGTTGCTGGAAGCGATGCAATCACCGACCGATTATCGTCGTCGGCTGGGGGGCGAACTGGTGGGGCAAAGCTATCGTAACCTCGTTGCCACTTTGCATACGGAAAAGCCATTACGAAATATCGAAGTCGATGTGCAGGCCGGTGTGCTAATGGCACTCGATGCCGGCAATAACGTCGATATATGGCAACTGGATGGCGATTCGCCACGTTTCGTTCGTCGCCAGATGTTAACGGCAGAGGAGCTTTTGAGTGTAGAGGATCGACGCTCGGTGACGGATCTGAATGGCTGGCCTTCTCTGCTGATCAAAACGGATCATCCCCGCCCGGCCCAGGTAAGCGTGCTCCTGCGGTCGCCGTCAGGGCAGGAAGCCCGCTTGCAGCTGGCAGCGGCGCGTGTGCGTCGCACAAACGTCTATGCCTTCGATTTTTCAGATTACCCTTCATTGCGCGCGCTGCTGGCGACAGGTCGGAACGGAAACTGGACGCTGGTACTTGGTGATACTGAACGCGGACTGACCGGTGACCTGCTCGACTGGGGCATCGTTGGCCCGGGCGTGCAGGATGTCGCAACAAGGAATGTAGTGCCGCAGCCTATACCGGAACTTCGCACCGCTCCCAATGCCCTCAGCCAGCTTGGCCCCGGCGGCAAGCAGGCTTTGGCATGGCCCGCAGATAGTTCGACTCAGGGTCCCATACTGGTCTGGGATATCGAGGCCAATAAAGTACTGGCGCGGTTGCCGCGCAGCGCTGACTTTATCGATGTCCGCATGGTCCTCGAGGGCAAACGAGTCATGACCCTCGAGCCAAGGACAATAAGGTTGTGGGATGCAATTTCAGGCGGAAGCGCGGGAAAAATTGATCTTGATTTCGCGCCGGATGCGTTGACGCTTTCGGAAAACGGACGTTTCCTCGCTTTAAAAACGGTGGAGCCCAACGATGCCCTTGCGGTGGTTGTCTGGGACCTGGAAAAAGTTCGTCAGGTCGGCCGGCCGGTGAAAACACAGAATATCGGGGCTGTTGCAATCGATGCGGCCGGCCAGTATCTGGCGATTGCTGGTTCAGACTCGAGATTAAGAGTCTGGTCTTTGCAAAAAGGGTCACTTATTGGCGAATATGGCCATACATCACCATTGCGATCCGTGCAATTTTCGCCATCGGGCGAATGGCTCGTCACGGACGATTTCAGCAGTACATTCCGGTTGTGGAACCTGAAAAATTTTCGCGAGCCCTTACTCGAGCGATCGGGAAACAGTCCATGGCTCGCCGATTTTTCGGCGGATTCTATGCATCTACTTTACGGTTCTTCCGAACGGGTGTACGACGTAATAAGCCTTAGGGAAATGACAGGCGCCGGCATCGGTCTCCAGCAGGCGATTCGATCAACCCTTTCTCCTGCCGGCGGCAAACCGCCCGCACCGGTGATGCTGGCGGAACGCAATCTGGCGGTTACAAATGACGCTGATCGCAGTATCAAGATCTGGTCTATTCCCGATGTAATGCCCGCCGGCGGTGAAAAAACCAAAGCGCTGCCGGGCTTTTCGGTTGCCGCATTGAGCAAGGACAGCAGCCGCATTGCAGTGGCATCCGGCAATGGCGAAGTGCAGATGTTTGCGGCAGGTGCGACCGCCGGCACTTTGCTGGACAGTGGTGAGGAGAATCAGCAGTCGGCCGGAGATGCCGAGGTCGTGCAACTCCAGTTCTCCGGTGACCGCAGCCTGCTGGCAGGTGCGTCCCTGGATGGTCGTCTGCTTCTCTGGACCACGCTTGACGGGCAACAGCGGCAATTGCCGGTTATTCATGCGGATGGCGCAGCGCATGATCTGGTTTTTCTTGATGGTAACCGCTATCTGGTGTCAGTCAGTCGGGCGGAGGTAATTGTCAGTGATATCATCGCGGGCCAGTCGCTTGCGCGTCTGCGCATCCAGTCTAATCATCCGCAGTTGGCCATTGCTCAGCTGACGGGTCAGGTATTTGTCGCCGACGATCTGGGTGGGGTAACCGCATGGAATTGGCAGACTGGCGAGATCGATCGCCTGAACCTGGCCGACAGTCGCATTCGCAAGATCGCCGTCACGGCGGATGGCAAGAGGTTGCTAAGCGCCAGTGATCAGCAATTACTGACATTGTGGGATGTCGACGCGGGGACCCCGTTGCAACAGAGTGTGCGCGCGGCCGGCAAGGTCGACGATCTGCAAATTGTGGCAGATGGCACTCGGGCTATTGTTCAGGCGGGGCCGTGGTTGCAGGAACTTGTACTTGCCCCGACCGGCGTCATTGCCGGCCATACGCGCTTGCTGCCCTTCGCACCGTCTGCAATCCAGCCCGAGGAAAACGGACTCTCGATCAATGTGCTCAAAGCAATTACGTCGCAGCCGGTGGTGCAGCAGCTGCGTATTGATACACCGGGTGATCTGCGATTAAACGGGGATCCTGCCCAACTTCGGTCGGAATGGCGCAAGCGACTGGCAATGGCGCTCGATGATGAGGGGCGGGTGCAGCTGGTTGCAGGTGATTACATTCCGCCACCGGCTGATCCGGTATCGGGCGCACAATAAAAACGCAGCAGTCAGCCTGAAGCAACGTCGCAGCCGGCAGTTCGCTGCCTCGCTCAGGTATCGGCGCCTTTTGGCGTCGTGACGTCCCTGGTGCCATCCGGCAACTGCCTGACCCAGACGTCCTGTTGGGGGAACGGAATAACGATTTTTTCCTCGGTGAAACGCCGATAGATCGCGCAGTTCAACTCGTGAACCAGCAGTCCGCGCAGCGATGGCTCAATGATCCATGCGAGCAATTCAAAGTCCAGGCTCGAAGGGCCAAAAGCGCGGAACCTGACGCGGGGTTCGGGGGTGCGGCATACCGCATTGTTTGCCAGTGCGATGCCTTCCAGCACGCTAAGCACATGGTCCACATCGGAACCGTAGGCGACGCCGACGCTGACCCGGATTCGGTAACGTGTATCGCCGCCGCCGGACTCGTTGACGATCTTGGCGCTACCCATGACGCCGTTCGGGATGCTCACTTCGACATCATCTCGCGTCATGAGCCGGGTCGTGCGCAAGCCTATTGCGGTTACTGCACCGCGTTCACCCGTGTCCAGCACGATATAGTCACCGATGCGGTACGGGCGGTCAGCAAGAATCGCGACACCCGCGAACAGGTGGCTCAAGGTGTCCTGCGCGGCGAAGGAAAGGGCGAGGCCTACTATACCGGCAGATGCCACGAAACCCGTGACGTTGATATCCCAGGCCACGAGGATCGCATACGCACCCGTCAGCACCAGCAGTACCATGGCCAGATTGCGAATCAGCGGCACGGTGTCTTTCTGCGCAAACTTGAAACGGGTTTTGTTGCTCTCCATGCTGCTGAGCACAGGACTGGTCGCACGCAGGAAGAACAGAACCCAGCTGAGAATAATCATCGATTTCAGCAACGAGAGAACGATAGGCAGCAGCTTGTCGCCGAGCTGATCGCTCAGCGTATGCGCTGCCACAATGAGCCCCGTAACTGCAAGGCTGGTGAAAACCGGCTTGTGCAGAAGTTCCGCAATGGTGTCGTCGATGCGGTTTTCCGTTTTGGCCAGCAGCCGCGAAAGCAATCCTACAAGTACCAGGTCGGCCAGCTTCGCGACGATCAGACCCGCAACAACCAGTATGAGAGCAGCTACCCACGGGTTTGGTGACAACGCGTCGAGCCATTGCGATGACGTTTCAGTGATATTTTCTATTTCAGGAATCATAGCTTCTGTACCGCCGGACGGGTTAAGAGGCCTCGCTGAATGAAAGCGGCCCCATTAGCATGATAATGCAAGGGCGTATGCTCTTGTGCAGGCAAAAAAAAGCGGCCCCAGAAGGGCCGCAATGCGGAGGAAGTCGTTTGATCTGTTCGAGCTAGAATACGGTTTCGTCGCGGCCACTGACTGGCGGGCCGTCAGGCATGTCGTTATCGATCGGTTCAAGCGCGTAAGTCTTGACCTCGGCAGCTGCAGGCGCGGGGTCCGCGGCAGCAGGTTTCGGAGCAATCGTGGCTTGTGCCGAGCGGCTTACCGGCGCTCCGTCGAGTCTCGGCGCCGTTGCCGCGAGCAGATCAACGAGCTGGCTTGCCCCGGCCGGCGCTGGCATATTGCTGGAGGCAAATATTTCTTCGGCGGTCATGCCATTGTTGTAGTAGTCGTCGTTGCCTTTCTGGTCCATGGCAATCCAGGCACCATCCAGCGCAATTCCCGCAAACAGGCCGCGGCTGCGCGAGTAGGAGTAAATTTCGGCGCCAAGGCGTTCATCCGTTGCGGCCGACGCATTGCGGCCTACCGGACCGGCCGCTGCGGATGCATCGCCACCGATCGTCAGTTTGCCGTTGTAAATATTGTTGATGCTGCGCTGATCACGGAAAACCAGCAGTATGTCGGTGGATTGAGCGCCTATTTGCAAGCCCAGGCTGCCGCCGCCAAGCGAGATGAACGCCGGGTTGCTCCAGCTGCCATCCTCTTTGCGCACCATCAGCACGCCGCGGCCGAAGCGGCCACCAATCGTAAATCCGACCTTAATAACGCCCGGTAATATGGCGACGCCGTAGGCATCACGCAGAATTCCTTTCGGAATGGCCTGTTCAGGTATTTCGGTGAATGTTCGCAAGACCTCGATGGCATTGCTCATGCGCGTTTCGGTCTTGGTTGCCGCTGTAACGCTGCTGGTCCATACCAGCGCTGCCACTAAGGCGGTAAAAGCAGAAATGAATCTCTTCATGGCCATATCCTCGCTACGTTCCCTGTATCGCGGGCCTTCTTGCCGAGCCTTGTCGCGTCCTGACAGTCCTTCAGACCTCCATGGTCACTCGTATAAAGACTGCGATTTGGAATTTAACGTAATTCATACGCTTATGGAAGTAATTTTTAAAAATAGTCAGCAG
>Ga0316195_10000595_pt1 | contig 14753 bp, 12 predicted proteins | sample Phised1_MG_FD_204937 | JGI IMG/M metagenome (GOLD analysis project Ga0316195, IMG submission 204937) | Coastal sediment microbial communities from Maine, United States - Phippsburg sediment 1 | ecosystem: Environmental > Aquatic > Marine > Coastal > Sediment | place: USA: Maine | collected... | reverse complement strand
GCTGTAACCGGCCGCCTGGGTGTAGCCGGTCTTGAGACCATCCACGGAGGGGTCCTGCCACAGCAGCTTGTTGCGGTTTGACTGCGCGATGTCGTTGAAACTGAAGCTGCGCTCGGCATAGAGCGAGTAGTCCTCGGGAAAGTCCCTGATGATGGCCTGCGCCAGCAGCGCCATGTCCCGCGCCGTGGAGTACTGCTCCTGCGCCGGCAGCCCATGCGCATTGGCAAAGCGCGAGTTGCGCATTCCCAGCAACTCGGCGCGATGGTTCATGAGATCGGTGAACGAGTCCTCGCTGCCGGCGATAAACTCCGCCACGGCCACCGCGGCATCACTGCCCGAAGAGATGATCACGCCCTTTTGCAGCGCATCGAGTCGCACCTTCTTGCCAACCTCGATAAACATTCGCGACGAACCCTTGAACACCGGGTTCTGCGCCCAGGCATTCCGGCTGATGGGCACGAGATCGTCGGCGTGCAGGTTGCCCTTGGCCAGTTCGGACGACAGGATGTAGCTGGTCATCATCTTGGTCAGACTCGCCGGCGGCAACCGCTCGTCAGCGTTTTCCGCCACCAGCATCCGGCCGCTGTCGGCATCGAGCAGGACGTAGGATCGGGCGTCGAGCCGGGGCGGCGTCGGGATCAGCACCGGGTCTTCCGCCGCGTTCAGGGAGATGGGCAGCCATTGGATGGCAAGGAGGATAACCAGGGGCATTGCTCGAATAAACATACAGCTATACTCGCTTCTTTGCTCGGTGGCGGGCGCGTCCGCGCCGCATTGTAGCAGGTTTGCGGGCCAGCACACGGCCGTGGACCGCGACCGCCGGCGCGACCCGCTATGGCGCCGCGCTAATCGATGACGGGATAGGGGTGGCCGAGATTCTCCGCCATCATCAATTCGCGAATCTGCAGCTCCTCTTCGGCTGCCAGCAGGGGACCTATGCGCACGCGATACGGCGCCGGCTGGTCCTCGCCCCCGAAGGCAATGGCCACCGGCTTGCGCAGCAGCTGTGCCAGCCGTTGGCGCAGCGCCTCGGCCTTGGCGCGCTCGCTGAAGGCGGCCGCCTGCAGGTAGCGGCGCGGCGCCGCGGAGTCGCTGTCCGCAGCCGCGGGAGCCGCCTCGGGAGCCGCCTCGGGAGCCGCCGCTGGCAACGCCGCGGCATCGATCACCGCTATCTCCACATTGGCGACCCCGCGCTGGGCATAACCCAGCTTGGTCGCGGCCGCAAACGAGAGATCGATGACTCTGGCGCCGTGAAAGGGACCGCGATCGTTGACCCGCACGATAGCGCTGCGGCCGTTGTCCAGATTGACAACGCGCACGTAGCAGGGAATGGGCAGTGACTTGTGCGCCGCCGTCATGGCGTACATATCGTATATCTCGCCATTGGAGGTCTGGTGCCCATGAAACTTGGCGCCATACCATGACGCCACGCCGCGCGTCCGGTAGCTGCGCGCGTCCTCCTGACTCATGACGTGGTAGGTCTTGCCCAGGACGCGGTAGGGGCTGCGGTTGCCCGCCTGACGAATCACCTCAGGGCGGGGTACCGCGTCCTGAATCGTGGCGGGATCGAGAATCCCCTGCGGTGCGGAATCCTCACGCTGCTGGTAGCGCGAATCGGTGGTGCAGGCCGGCAGCAGCAGCGCCAGCAGCAGGCAGGACGGGAGCCTCCGCCAGTGACTAGCTCTGGCCGCCATCACTGCGATCGCCGACCAGCTCGCTCAGTTGATTGACTGCCATGGCGTAGAGGCGGCTCTGGTTGTAGGTTGTGATGACAAAGTAATTCTTGAGGCCCAGCCAGTACTCGGCGCCGCCTTTGCCCTGCAGCTCAACGGCCCCCGCCGGCTGCTCGGACACTTTCACCGTGGCCCGATAGCCCTTGTTCGCCAGCTTCAATACGGTACTGTCCGGCTTGAGCCCCCGATTGAGCACCGCCCTGTCGGCATCGGCCGCCGCCTGGGCGCGCACGGTGATGGCGCCCCCGCGCTTCCAGCCGTTCCTGCTGAGGTAGTTGGCGACACTGCCGATGGCATCGGTTGGGTTGTTCCAGATGTCGGCAACGCCGTCGCCGTCGAAATCCACGGCATAATGACGATAGCTGGAGGGGATGAACTGACCGTAACCCATGGCTCCCGCGTAGGAGCCCTGCAGCGACAGGGGTTCCAGACCCTGCTCCTTGCACAGCAGCACAAAGTGCTCGAGCTGCTCGTGGCCGAAGCGCGAGCGCCAGGTGCCCGCGTCAAACTCGAAGGCCTGGGTGGCCAGCGTGTCGATCACCCGATAGCTGCCCATGTGCTCCCCGTAGTAGGTTTCCACCCCGAGGATGGCGACCACAACCTCAGACGGCACACCGAAAGACGCCTCCGCCCGCTGCAGCTGCTCACCGTACTTGTCGTGGAAGGCCTTGCCCCCGTCAACGCGCTTGGAGGTGATGAAAATGTCCTGATATTGCGCCCATTCCTTCGATTCCGCCGGGCGCGCGATGGCCTTGACGACGGCGTCCTGACGCTCGGCCTCGGCCATCAGCGCAACCAGCTCGGCCTCCTGCCAGTCGTGTTTGCGCACCATGTCCGCTATCCATTGCCGGGCCCTGGGGTCCGACGAATAGTCGGCCCGGGCCGTGAGTGCTGTAGACAGCAACAACCCCGCGATTGTTAGCGAGCCGCAGCGAAACCCTGTTCTCATATCTCACCCTCGGTTACCGTGTAATCTTTTTGTCTTCGGTACTGATCGACATCAGGATGCCGAACCCCACCATCAGCGTAGTCAGGGCGGTGCCGCCCTGACTCACCAGAGGCAGCGGAACGCCGACCACCGGCAGCAAACCTGACACCATGCCCATGTTGACGAACACATAGATAAAAAAGGTCACGGTGATACTGCCGCCAAGCAAGCGCGCGAAGGTATCCTGGGCATTCAGGCAGATCACGATGCAGCGTGCGATGATCAACAGATAAAGACCCAGCAGCAAGGCGACACCCACCAGGCCAAACTCCTCCGCGAGCACGGCGATGATAAAGTCCGTGTGACTTTCCGGCAGGAAATCCAGATGGGACTGCGTTCCCGCGAGCCAGCCCTTGCCCTCCCAGCCGCCGGAGCCGATCGCCGTCTTCGACTGAATGATATTCCAGCCTGCCCCCAGCTTGTCACTCTCGGGATCGAGCAGCGTGAGAATGCGCTGCTTCTGATAATCGTGCAATAAAAAATTCCAGGCGGGAAAACTACCTGCCACCACTAACAGCATAGCAGTCAAAATATACCACCAGCGCAAGCCGGCAAAAAAAAGCACCAGCAAGCCGGAGGCGGCAACCAGCAGGGCAGTACCGAGGTCCGGCTGGCGCGCAATCAGCAGCGTGGGAACGCCAACGATTGCCAGCGCAGCCAATACGTCGCCTGGCACCGGCGGCAACACCCGCCTGGCCAGGTACCAGGCCACGGTCATCGGCATGACGAGCTTGAGTATCTCGGCCGGCTGAAACCTGGGCAGTCCGGGAATGGCCAGCCAGCGCTGTGCGCCCTTGGCCCCCGTGCCGAAAAACAGCACGGCGATCAGCAACAGCACGCCGCCAGCGTAGGCATAGGGGGCGACCCCGCGGAAAAAGCGCACATCGAGCTGACTCACCACCAGCATGGCCGCGTAGGCCAACGCAAAATAGGTGCCTTGCCGCGCCAGCGCCGACCAGTTGCGATCGCTGGCGCTGAACAGCACCAGCAGCCCGGTGGCCGTCAGCGCCAGCAGCAGCACGAACAGCGGCAGATCGATATGCAGGCGCTGCAGCAACGGGGGCGACGTGCGCAGGTTGCCAGCGCCAGTCGGCAGCTGCCGGACGAAATCACCATGCGACAAGCTCACCCTCCCCGGCGCTAACCGGCCACTTCTTCTGCAGATAGGTATCCATGACCCGGCGGGCCACCGGCGCCGCCGTCGACGAGCCGTGTTCGCCATTTTCGACCACCACCGCCAGGGCGATGCGCGGCCGCTCGACCGGCGCGAAAGCGATGAACAGCGCGTGATCCCGATGGCGCTCAGCGATGCTGGACGCGTCGTAGTTCTCGCCCTGGGCAATGCCGATGACCTGGGCGGTACCCGTCTTGCCCGCGATGCGGTAGCTCACGTCTCTGGATATCCCCTTGGCCGTGCCCTTGGGCCCGTGCACTACCGCCTCCATGCCGCGCCAGATCTCGTCCCAATTCGCCGGATTATTGAGCTCGACCTGCTCGAATTGCGGCGGCTCGGGAATCTCCTGGGAGATCGATTTCAGGATGCGCGGGCGGAACAGCTTGCCGCGACTGGCGATGGCCGCGGTGGCGACGGCCAATTGCAGCGGCGTGGCCAGCAGATAACCCTGGCCGATGCCGACGCTGAGCGTCTCACCGGGGTACCAGGGTTCGCGCCGCCGCTCCCGCTTCCACGCCTGCGATGGCAGCAAGCCCGCCCGCTCGATGGGCAGGTCGATGCCGCTGGCACGGCCCAGCCCGAACTGCGAATTGAAGGCATGGATGCGATCGACGCCCAGCTTATACGCCAGGGTGTAGAAGTAGATGTCGCAGGACTGCTCGATCGCCGCGTGCAGATCGATGCTGCGGCCGTGACCACCACGCTTCCAGTCGCGGTAGTGGCGCCGGTCATTGGGCAGCCGGTACCAGCCGGGGTCAGCGACCACCGTGAACGGCGTCACCAGCTCGTATTCCAGGCCTGCCAGCCCCATCAGTGGCTTCACGGTGGAGCCGGGCGGGTACTGCCCCATGGTGGCTCGATTGTACAACGGCAGGTCGGGAGAATCGTTGAGGGCGCGGTAGTCCTTGCCACTGATCCCCCCTACGAAGAGGTTGGGATCAAAGCCCGGCGTGGACACAAAGGCGATGACATCCCCGTTGTTCGGATCGATTGCCACCACCGCGCCGCGCTGATCACCCAGGGCCTGGTAGGCCACACGCTGAGTGTCGGCATCGATGGACAATATCAGGTCGCGGCCGCGCTGCGGGTCGGTGCGGTCCAGCGCGCGCAGCACCCTGCCGCGCGCGTTGGTTTCGACGTTCTCATACCCCACGCGCCCATGCAGGGTATCCTCGTAGAATTTTTCGATGCCGGTCTTGCCGACCACGTGCGTGCCGGAATAATTGACCGCATCGAGCCCCGCCTGCTCGCTCTCGCTGATGCGGCCCACATAGCCCAGCACGTGGGCGAAATAGGGCCCCTGCGTATAATAGCGCGCCAGCTCCGCCTTGACCTCAAAGCCCGCCAGGCGATAGCGGTTGACGGCCAGAATCGCTATCTCCTCCTCCGTCAGCCGGAACTTGAGGGGCACCAGCTCAAACGGGCGCTGGTTGCGCACCTGCTGCCGGAATTTCTCGACGTCCTCCGGCTCGATATCGATCAGCTTCTGCAGTTCGGCCAACGCGGCATCGATATCGCCAACGCGCTCGCTGATCGCGACCAGCGTGGAACTCGGCCGGTTGTCCGCGAGCAACACCCCGCCGCGATCATAGATCAGGCCCCTGGAGGGCGGCACCGGCTGCAGGTGCACCCGGTTGCGCTCGGACTGCGTGCGATAATCTTCATATTGCAGCACCTGAAGGCTGAAATATCGCAGCAGCAGCACCAGGCTCAACACGATGATGAACAGTGCGGCAGCGGTGAGCCGCGCTTTGAACTGCTCGCGCTCGTCGCGGTGGGAAGGAAAGGGAATGCGTTCAGTCATGCGGCAATGTCAACGGTGATACGGGTGGCCCTGGTTGATGGTCCAGGCCCGATATATCTGTTCGACCAGCAGCACTCTGACCAGCGGATGCGGCAGCGTCAGCGCCGACAGCGACCAGCACAGCTGCGCGCGGGCGCGGCATGCTGAGCCCAGCCCGTCGGGCCCGCCTATCAGCAACGCCACGTCGCGCCCCTGCATCTGCCAGTCGGCCAACTGCCCGGCCAGATCCGCTGTCGTCCAGCTGCGGCCGCGCTGATCGAGCGCCACCACCAGGTTGTCCGGGGCGATTCTGGCCAGCATGGCCGCACTCTCCGCCGCAACCGCTCGCTCCGCATCAGCACCTCGCGACCGCTGCCCGAGTGGCAGCTCGACCCAATCGAGCCGCAATTCACGGGGCAGCCGGCGCGCGTAGTCCTGGCAGGCATCAACCACCCAGGCGGGCATGCGCGTGCCCACTGCCAGTATGCGCAGCCGCATCAGCCGGAGGAGCTTTCAGGGGCGGTCAGCCTGCCCTCCGACCAGAGCCGCTCGAGATCATAAAAGCTGCGGGTCTGCGGCAACATGACATGGAGCACGACATCGCCGAAATCCACCAGCACCCACTCAGCCGGCCCCTCGCCCTCGACGCCGATCGGTCGCACGCTCTCCTTGCGCAGTTCGTCCCTGGCGTTGTCAGCCAGGGCCTGCACATGGCGATTGGACGTGCCTGTCGCGATGACCATGTAATCGGTCATGTCAGTCAGGTCGCGCACATCGAGCTCGACGATGTCGCGACCTTTGATATCCTCCAGGGCATGGACGATGTGTTGTTTCAGCTGCTCGGAATTCATTCTTGTTTCGCGGGCGCTCCTGGTTGAGAAAATCCGTACAGATGCTGTTGACGAATATAGGCCCACACGGCATCAGGCAGTAAATAGCGGGCTGAACGGCCCTTCGAGATCAACGCTCGAATGCGCGTGGCAGCAATATCCAGGGGCGACAGGGCAATAAACAGAATACGCCCAGCCGCCACGCCCGCCAGTGTATCACTGTTATCGGTAAAGCGGTCACGCCAGCACTCCATTGGTCCCAGGTCCCGCGGCAGGCGCCAGCCCGGACGGGTCACCACCACGATGTGAGCCAGCTGCGGCAGACGCTGCCACTGGTGCCACGACGCCATGCCGGCGAAGGCGTCGGCCCCCACCAGAAAGCACAGCGCTGCCTCCTCGCCAAGCTCCGCACGCAGCTCCGCCAGCGTGTCCACCGAATAGGACGCCCCGGCGCGACGGCATTCCCGCGCGTCGACCACCAGCTGAGGCTCCCCCGCGACGGCCAACTCCAGCATGCGCAGCCTGCGCTCCGGCGAGGCGGCGGGCGCGACCCGGTGGGGCGGCCGCGCGGCCGGTATCAGCAGCACGCGGTCGAGCGCCAGCTGCTCGGCGAGCTCCAGCGCCAGGCGCAGATGGCCGCAGTGAACCGGGTCAAACGTGCCACCGAGCACGCCGATGCGGTGGCCGCACTTCACGCGGCCGGCCTATGCACGGATATTGCCATCGCCGAGCACGACAAACTTCTGGCTGGTGAGCCCCTCCAGGCCCACCGGGCCCCGCGCGTGGATCTTGTCCGTGGATATGCCGATCTCGGCCCCCAGGCCGTACTCGAAGCCGTCGGCAAAGCGGGTGGACGCATTGACGATCACGGAACTGGAGTCCACCTCCCGCAGAAAGCGGCGCGCATGCGTGTAGTTTTCGGTGATGATGGCATCGGTGTGCTGCGAACCGTAATGGTTGATGTGTTCGATCGCCTCATCCAGGCCAGCCACCACCCGCACCGCCAGTACCGGGGCCAGATACTCCTCCGACCAGTCCGATTCCTGGGCCGGCAGCATGTCCGCCACCAGCGCGCGGGCGCGCTCGCAGCCCCGCAGCTCGACCCCCAGGGCGACGAGGTCCCGGGCCAGCGGCGGCAGCACCCTGGCCGCTATCCCCGCCCCCACCAGCAGTGTCTCCATGGTATTGCAGGTGCCGTAACGCTGGGTCTTGGCGTTGACGGCGACGCGGTGGGCCTTGGCGACATCCGCGGCGTCGTCGATATAGACGTGGCACACGCCATCGAGGTGCTTGATGACCGGCACCGTGGCGTCGGCGCTGATGCGCTCGATCAGGCCCTTGCCCCCGCGCGGCACGATGACATCGACGAACTGCGGCATGGACACCAGCGCGCCAACGGCCGCGCGATCGGTGACGGCCAGCACCTGCACCGCGTCTTCGGGCAGGCCGGCCTCCCGCAGGCCGAGGCCTATGGCCTTGGCGATGGCCTGGTTGGAATGAATGGACTCCGACCCGCCGCGCAGAATCGCGGCGTTGCCGGATTTCAGGCACAGGCTGGCAGCCTCGACGGTGACATTGGGGCGCGACTCGTAAATGATGCCGATCACCCCCAGCGGCACGCGCATGCGCCCCACCTGGATGCCCGAGGGCCGGTACAGCAGGTCGGTGATAGCGCCGACCGGGTCGGGCAGCGCAACCACCTCCCGCAGACCGGCGATCATGGCCTCATAGCGGGCAGGCGTCAGCTCCAGGCGATCCAGCAGCGCAGGCGCCAGGTTGCGCTCGCGGCCATTGCGCAGGTCCTGCTGGTTGGCCAGTTGCACGTCCCCGGCTGCGCGCTGCAGGACCTCGGCAATGGCCAGCAGCGCGGCATTCTTGCTGCCGGTGTCCGCAGCCGCCATCGCGCGCGACGCACGTCTCGCCTTCTGGCCCAGTTCCACCACGTACTGTTGGACATCCATCGGCGCGCAAAACCTCCTTTGAACCGCTTCGAAAAACCGTTATTGTAACACCGTGACCGACTGCATTTGGACCGCGCTAGTGGATTGGGGTGCCTGCCTTGACGTTTTTTACCGACCGCGGTCGGAGGGTGGTCGCGCGTTATCGGCTGCGCGGTCGAATCCAGCGCACCGGCCCAATGCCACGGTAAGCCCGCCACTGCCTCCCGTGTGCGGGGCCGGCGCATGCTAGACCCGCTGCTGCTGATGGTGGCGCTGATTGCGGGCGTCGCCATCCGCAGAATCAACTATCCCCCCATGCTGGGTTACCTCCTCGCCGGTTTCGCCCTCAATTTTCTGCCGTTGGAGCCCGGCCCCATCCTGGACGAGATCGCCGATACCGGCGTGACCCTGCTGCTGTTTACCATCGGCTTGAAACTCGACCTGCGGCAACTGGCTGCGCCCCAGGTCTGGGCGGTAGCCAGCGTCCACATGCTGGCCAGCGTCCTGATCATGGTGCCGATCCTCTATATCGGCTTCGCTATATTCGCAGCACAATCCGGCATCAGTGGCAGCGCCATCTGGCTGATCGCCTTCGCCCTGTCATTTTCCAGCACGGTGTTTGCCGTCAAGGTCTTCGAGGACCGCGGCGAGATGGCCACGATCCACGCCAAGGTGGCGATCGGCATCCTCATCATGCAGGACCTGGCGGCGGTGGTGTTCCTGGGCATCAACTCGGGCAAGACGCCGGATTTTTCCGTCACCATGCTGGTCAGCGCCGCGCTGCTGCTGCTCAGCCGGCCCTCGCTGGTCGCCCTGCTGCGGCGCAGCGGGCACGGCGAGCTGCTGCTGCTGTGCGGCATCACGGCGGCGCTGGGAGGGTCGGCGCTGTTCGAGGCCTTCAACGTCAAGGGCGACCTCGGCGCCCTGGCCATGGGCATTCTGCTGGCCGGCAACAACAAGAGCTCCGAACTGGCCGGCGCCCTGCTCGACATGAAGGACCTGCTGCTGGTCGGCTTCTTTGTATCGATCGGGCTCAGCGGCCAACCCACCGGCAGCGAGGTTCTCCTGGGGCTTGCCCTGGGGCTGCTGGTGCTGTTCAAGCCGGTGCTGTACTTCGTGCTGATGACGGCCCTGCGCCTGCGCGCCCGCACGTCGCTGCTGGCGTCACTGGCGCTGTTCAATTACAGCGAGTTCGGTCTGATTGTCGCCTCGCTGGCCGCCAGTTCGGGCCTGCTGGACGAGCAGTGGGTCATCGTGCTCGCGCTGGCGATGTCATTCTCCTTCCTGCTCGCCACACCCCTGAATGCCAGAGCCTACGCCATCTACCATCGCTACCGCCGGCAACTGCGCCGCTTTGAGCGCGGGCCGCGACTGCCGGCAGAGACCCCGGGCAACCCGGGCGATGCCAGCGTGCTGATACTGGGCATGGGGCGCATCGGCGTCGGCGCCTATGAATACCTGACGCAGGTCTACGGGGAAGCGGCGGTTTCGGGGGTGGAAACCCGCACCGAACAGCTGGCGACACTGCGTGATATGGGCGTGCGCGCCGTGATAGGCGACGCGACCGACGAGGATTTCTGGAGCGAGATCGACTTGTCGCGCATCGAACTGATCATGGTGAGCCTATCCAAGCACTCGGAAAATAAAGCCGTCTGCGAGTTGCTGCTGCAGCTGGGATATGGCGGCCACCTGGCCGTCATCGCCCGCCATCCCGACCAGCGCAAGGAATTGAGGGAGCTGGGCTGCATCGCCTTCAATCTGTATCAGGAAGCCGGCTTCGGCTTCGCCGAGCACGTGCACCTGCGCATCCAGGGCAACACCGAAGAGAAGTTCACCGTCAGTCACTTCACCTGACCGCAACGCGCTGCCTATAATCTCAGGCCACTGTTTCGACGCATAGGAAAGCGCTCATGTTACTCGCCATCGGCGGCCTGCTTGCGGGCTTCGCGCTATTGATATGGAGCGCCGACCGCTTTGTGCTGGGGGCCTCCAACACCGCGCGATTGTTCGGCATCAGCCCGCTGCTGGTCGGCATCATCGTGGTCGGCTTCGGGACCTCCGCACCCGAGCTGCTGGTCTCCGGCATCGCCGCCATGGACAACCAGCCCGGCCTTGCCATCGGCAATGCCGTGGGCTCGAACATCGCCAATATCGGGCTCATCGTCGGCTGCACGGCGCTGTTCTATCCCCTGCAGGTGCGCTCCCGCATCGTTCGCCGCGAGCTGCCGCTGCTGCTCGTCTTCATGGTGCTGGGTATCGGCCTGCTGGCCGACGGTGAATTGAATCGACTCGATGGCGCGCTGCTCCTGGGCGGCCTGATCGGCTCGATCGCCTGGTCAGTCTACGAGGCACACCACCAGCGGGGTGACATCCTGTCGACGGAGTTCGCCACCGAGATGCAGGAAAAGCTGAGTACCGCCGACGCCCTGGGCAATCTGCTGGTGGGCCTGGTGGTACTGGTGGCGTCATCGCGCCTGCTGGTGTGGGCCGCCGTCGATATCGCCCAGACCCTGGGCATCAGCGACCTGGTGATCGGACTCACCATCGTCGCCCTGGGCACCAGCCTGCCGGAGCTGGCCGCATCGATGACTGCGGGGCGCAAAGGGGAGCACGACATCGCCCTGGGCAACATCGCCGGCTCCAATATGTTCAATCTGCTCGGGGTCATGGCGCTGCCGGGCATCATCGCGCCCGGCGCAGTGGACCCGATGCTGCTGAGCAGGGATTACCCGGTCATGCTCGGGCTGAGCATCCTGCTGTGGTTTTTCGCCAGCAACTTTTCGCTCCACCGGGGCGGGGTGATCCGGCGCGCGGAGGGCGGTGCCCTGCTCGGCATTTATATCGCCTACATCGCGCTGGTGAGCTACCAGGCGGGCGCTTTCTGACCACCCGGCGATGCCGTGATGCGCGTCCGGCCCCGGCTCGGCGAGCCCTTATCTGAGCAGTGACAGCAGGGTTTCGATGGCGCGCAGCCGCGCCAGCGGGTCGGACAGCTCCAACAGCTCCTGCTGCTTCGCCGCGGGAATCGGCAGCAACCGGGCCAGCTGGTTACCGACGCACACGGCATCCGTCGGATCGGTCCGCATGCCGAGCCTCGCGACCTCGGGGTGCCGTGCCAGGCTGGTTACCAGTTCAGCATACTCGGCATACTCCGGGGGCAACGGCTGTGACGGCTCCGCAGGCAGCCACTCCACGGCCGCATACATCACGCGGGCGCGATCGACATGCTGGGAGCCCACGCGAAACCGCCCCTCACCCTGCACGATCAGGCCCAGCATGCCGTGGGGCAACGCCTCCCAATCCACGATACGCGCATGGCATCCCACCGCAGCGACGCGCGGTTCGCGCCAGCGCCCCGCACTGTAGACCTCGCTGCCCTCCAGCAGGCGTACGACGCCGAAACCGGCACCCGCCTTGAGGCAGGCGCTGATCAGGTCCAGATAGCGCACCTCAAAGATCTGCAGTGCCAGGCGTGTTCCCGGCAACAGCACCGCACCCAGCGGCAGTATGGGGATGACGTCATCCTGGTTCATCGCCGCGCATCGTGCTCGCCGCGCCAGCGCCCGGGCCGATCGTCCCGGGTAGCCAGCTCAAGGGCAGCGATCAGTTCCATGGCCTCTCGGGCACTGTCGCCGCAGATATCCGGCGCCGCCCGCAGGCGATCGCATACCTCGGGCCTGTCGGCGGTGCCGTACAGTCGGCAGCGGTTGCGCTCGTCGAGCTGCACACAGCGCACGCCCGCGGGCTTGCCGTCCGGCATGCCGGGAATCGCGCTGGAGATCGACAGCGCGATGCAGCAGGCACCGCAGCCTAGGCGGCATTGCATGGCACAGCCTCCGGGTTCCGCACCGGGCCGAAGGGTCTGGCCACCAGCAGCAGGGCGGGCAGCAGCAGCAGGTTGCCGATGAGCGCGGCCACCATGGAGGCGCCCGTGAGCAATCCGAAATAGATACTGGGGCGGAAATTGGACAGCACGAGAATGCCGAAACCGAAGATGATGATCATTGACGTATAGTACATCGCCCTGCCGATGCTGCGATGGCAGCGGTGCATGGCGGCCAGGTAGTTGCCGTCCAGGCGGAACTCCTCCGCGAACCGATGCAGGTAGTGAATGGTGTCGTCCACCCCGATGCCGATACAGATGGCGGCGATGGTAATGGTCATCATGTCCAGTGGAATGCCGGTAAAGCCCATGACGCCCAGGATGGCGCCCGCCCCCAGCAGGTTGGGCGCCATGGCGATGATGGCCAGCTTGAACGAACGAAACAGCAGCACAAACATGGCCATGATCGCCACGAACACCGCACCCAGCGACAGGATCTGCGACCGGTAGAGGCTCTGCAGCATGTTGTTGTAGAGCACCAGCATGCCGGTCAGGTGGACCTGCTCGGGCGCGAAACCCAGCTCCTCGACCAGCGCCGTCCTGATCTGCCTGAGCAGATCGTCCCGCCGGAGCTCCCGGTGGGTTTCCAGCACCCGCAGCGCCACGCGCGTCTGCTCGTTGGGCTCGGAGAGATACGGGTCCACCAGTACCGAGCTGACGCTGTCGGGCAGGCCGCTCTTGGTCAGCGCCAGCTCGACGTTGTCGATATTGTCACCGACCAGGTCCTTGCTCACGGCAAAGATCGTCGCCAGGGAGATGACCTTGCCGGTCTCAGGCAGGGCATCGAGGTAGTCGTGCACGCGGCTGACCTGTTCCAGGCCGCGGCGGGTGAACCAGAAGCTGGAGGTCTGGCTGTTGCCGTCGTCCGCGAACAGGTCGTCCTCAGATGCCTCGGCGGGCGCCGCGGCTGCCAGCTCCCTGGGGTCGGCGTCGATGATCACCTCCAGCGGGATGGTGCCGCCAAGCTCGCGATCGATCGTCTCCATGCCCTGGTAGATTTCAGTCTCTTCGAAAAAGTTGTCGATAAAGCGGTTTTCGACCTCCAATTGCGTCACGCCCCAGGCGGCGCCGAGCGCGGTGAACGAGGCCGCGACCAGGATGGTGCCGCGAAACCGCTCCGTGAGCATGGCAAAATAGCGCGTGAGGGGCTTGTCCGAGCGCACCACGCTGCCGCCGGTGCGCGGCAGCAGCATGCTGATGGCGCCGAACAGCACGAACGAACTGACCAGGGCGACCATGACGCCGATGGCCATCATCCACCCGAAGTCGATCACCGGCCTGATGCCGCTGACCACGAAGGAGGCAAACGCGACCAGCGTCGTCAGGGACGTGTAGAAACAGGGGCGAGCCATGGACCGGAGCGTCCCCAGCACCAGCTCGCGCTGCGGCCGCTGCAGGTCATCGGCGGCCAACTCCCGGTAGCGCACCACGAGGTGCACGAGAATGGACAGATTGATGATCAATAGAATGGCGGCGAAATTGGAGGAGACCACCGTCAGCCGCCAGTCGAGCCAGCCCAGCCATCCGAGCATGCCGAGCGCAGTGGCGCCGCAGATGAAAAGGGGCATCACCACCCAGCGCACGCTTCTGAAAATGACGATCAGCAGCACCACGATGAATGCCAGTATGCCGGCCCCGAACACCGCCAGGTCGCTCTTCATGAAGGCGATCAAATCCACGGCGATCATGGGCACGCCGCCGAGGAAAATCTGGGCATGGTCGCGATAGCGCTCCAGTATGGCGCGGACCTCGCCCACGATGCGCTCCTGGCGCGCATTGACCTTCAGCTTGTAGTCGGCGAAGGCCCGCTCCGCTGCCCGCAGGGCCGACCGCTGCTCCGCCGTCGGGCGCTGCTCGCGCGCCTGCTGTCGAAGCCCGTCCCTGGCGCTCATGAGGGCGAAGTAGGTCTCGTCGCGCTGCAGATTGACCTGCAGCGCCGTGACGGAATGGTCCGCATTGGTCAGCAGGCCGCGGTAGATCGGGCTGTCCCTGAACTCCGCCGCAGCCAGCGCCCGGTCGACCGCAGGGTCACTGAGAGTAGGCAGATCATCGCTGATGCGCGACAGGCTGATTCTGGGGCTGTAGAGCAGCGGCACATCGAGAACGGAGACCACCGACGACACCGCGTCCACCGCCGCCAGTTCATCCCGCAGCGACGTCAGGCGCTGCAGCACCGCATCACTGAACAGATCGGCATCAGGCCGATAGGTCACCAGCAGGAAGTCCTGCGTGGCGTAGCGCTCGCTGATCTGCCTGGCGTAGCCCAGCGAGCTGTCGCCCTCGAGCACCAGCGCGTCGGCCGATGCGTCGAACTTCAACTGTGGCAGGTAGCTGGCGAAGAACGCCACTATCAGCAGCGCGACCAGCAGGGTCGAGCGCGGAAAGTCGACGATTGTTTCGAAAATGCGCAAGCGCTGTGGCA
>Ga0316195_10000594_pt1 | contig 14753 bp, 15 predicted proteins | sample Phised1_MG_FD_204937 | JGI IMG/M metagenome (GOLD analysis project Ga0316195, IMG submission 204937) | Coastal sediment microbial communities from Maine, United States - Phippsburg sediment 1 | ecosystem: Environmental > Aquatic > Marine > Coastal > Sediment | place: USA: Maine | collected... | reverse complement strand
ATCCTCGACCATGTAGCAGCCTCCATCCTTGAGTGCCGGGCGGAACAGTGCACCGAAACTGATGTTCTGGTGATGTGTCTTGTGGCTGCCATCGTCGAGAATGATGTCGAACGGGCCGAACTCCTCATTCACTTTCGCCAGGAACAGAGGATCAGCCTGACTGCCGATGCGTACAAATACGTTGCGGTCAGCGATCTCGTGATCCTTGCAGGACTTGTCGATATCGATGCCGACGATGGTCGAATCCGGGTGGAAGTACTCTTTCCACATGCGCAGCGAGCCACCGCGAAACACGCCGATCTCCAGCATCTTGATCGGTCGATTGCGATAAGCCTCGAAATGTTTGCTGTAGATATCGAAATAGTGGTGCCATTTATGGACATTGGTGTCCGCCGCAAAAATATCGAAGAGTTCGTTTTTGGGCGTGTCGGTGGCTGCCTCGACAGCGACCTTCTCGGTGAGCTCTTTCGGGAACGCAGCAGACGTCGTTAAAGACTTGTCGGCGAGCAGCGTTGGGGCTTTCGTAATGAGCAGCCCGAACTTGACGAGCAGTTTATTGAGTAGTTTTCGCATGATAATCCGGGCGTATAGGGGCGGTCTGGGAAGCGAATGATGCCCGAATTTGCCACGAAATTCAGTGGATTTCGAACTGCGTTGCGGTGATTAATGGCCGCCTACCGCGTACAATTGCCCATTCCACTGAAAGAAGCTCCCACGTGAACGAAGAAATTAGCGGCGTTGTCCGCGAAGTCAGCAGCTGCCGCAACTGCGGATGCACCGATCTGGTCAGCTATCTCGACCTCGGCTTGATGCCGTTGGCCAATAACCTGGCCGCGAGCGCAGCCGACGCCAAAGCGATGCGTCGTTTTCCGATGCAGGTCCAGGTCTGCACGGATTGCTGGCTGTCGCAGCTAACCGTGGTTATCGATCCGCGCGAGATGTTCTCGAACTACGCCTACCGCTCGTCCATCAGCAAGTCGTATGTCAATCATTGTCGTGCAATGGCGAATGCAGTTCGTGATGCGCTCGGACTCAAGGCGGGTGATCTGGTCGTCGATGTTGCAGGCAACGACGGCGCCTTGCTCGCGGTATTCAAGGACGAGTTGGGCGTGAATGTCGTCAACGTGGATCCGGCCGAAAACCTGGCTGAGATCGCGGAAGCAGCGGGCGTTACGACCATTACCAATTTTTGGGGCGAGGAGGCGGCGCAGCAGGTCGTCAGAGAGCACGGCCGACCGAGCCTGATCACGGCCACCAATGTGTTCGCGCATGTCGATGACATTCGCGGCTTTGTCGCGGCGGCAAAGGGCTGCCTCAAGGCCGACGGCGCGTTGATGCTCGAATTTCCTTACGGCGTCGACTTTATTGAGCACCGCGAATTCGACACGATCTACTTTGAGCATCTGAGCTATGTGCTGCTGGAGCCCGTCAGGCGTTTGGCCGAAAGCCTGGGTATGGAGGTCTTTAACGTTCAGAAGCAGGACATTCACGGCGGCACAATACGCGTCTTTATCGGCAATGCCGGTGCCCACGAGGTTCTGCCATCCGTCGCCGGCTTTATCGCCAGCGAGCAGCGAGAGGGCTATCACGACCGCGCAATTTACGAGGCGTGGAATCGCGAAATCGATGCCTTGATCAGCGATCTAAAGAACAAAATCACAGCGCTCAAGGTGGGCGGCGCAAAAATTGCGGCCTTCGCCGCGTCCGCCAAGGGCAATACGCTTCTCAATGCCTGCGGATTCGATGCCGGCACGGTCGAGTATATTGTTGACGATACGCCCGAGAAAATCGGTCGCTTTTCGCCGGGCACCGGTATTCCGATCGTCGATCGCTCCGTGCTGGCGCAAGAGCCGCCGGATTACCTGATCATCCTCGCCTGGAATTTTGCTCGTGACATTATCGCGGGAACGGCTGACTTCAGTGCTGCAGGCGGCAAGTACATTATTCCGATTCCGGCGTTCAAGCTGATCGAATCAAGCGGCGAGGGACACGATGAGTAAGACGACCAAAGGCATTATTCTCGCCGGTGGCACCGGCTCGAGATTGCACCCGCTGACATTGTCGGTCAGTAAGCAACTCATGCCGATATACGACAAACCCATGATCTATTACCCCTTATCGACGCTGATGATGGCGGGGATCCGGGACATTCTGGTCATCACGACACCTGAGGATCAGAGCGCGTTTCAAAAGCTGCTCGGCGATGGCAGTCAGTGGGGAATCGCGATTTCCTATGCGGTGCAGCCGGATCCGGGCGGCCTGGCCCAGGCATTCATCATCGGCGAGGAATTCATTGCGGGTGACGCAGTTGCGCTCGTTCTTGGCGATAACATTTTCTACGGGCACGGACTGCAGCGCCAGCTACGCGATGTTGCCGATAGTTCTGCCGGCGCAACGGTTTTTGCTTATCACGTCAAGGATCCACAGCGTTATGGCGTGGTGCATTTCGACAAAAGCGGCGCAGCGATAGGAATCGAGGAAAAGCCGGCCAAACCCAAATCGAACTACGCGGTCACGGGTTTGTATTTTTACGACTCGCGCGTCGTCGAGATGGCGAAGAACCTCAAGCCGTCGGCACGTGGTGAGCTCGAAATCACGGATATCAATCGACTCTATCTCGAGGCGGGTGATCTGCAGGTTGAACGCATGGGGCGTGGTGCTGCCTGGCTGGACACCGGCACCCACGAGTCCTTGCTCGAGGCAGCACAGTTTGTGCAAATCATCGAGCAGCGGCAGGGGTTGAAGATTTGCTGCCCCGAGGAGATTGCTTACAATGGTGGCATGATTGACGAGGCCCAGCTGCGCATTCTGGCCGAGAATCTCGGCAAGAACGGCTATGGTGAATACCTCATGGACGTGCTTGCGGAGCAGACGCCGGAATGAGCAATCCGCGAAAGGTACTCGTCACCGGCGGCGCAGGCTTCATCGGTGCAAATTTCGTGCGTTACTGGTGTGATCGCTACCCAGCAGATCGCGTCGTCGTGCTTGATGCACTGACCTATGCCGGTAATCTTGCCAACCTCGAATCGGTTTCCGGCCGCGATAACTATGCATTCGTACACGGCAATATTCTCGATCCGGCCTTGCTTGACGATGTGATGCAAAAGGAAGCGATCGATACCATCGTGCACTTTGCTGCTGAGTCTCATGTCGACCGCTCGATTCACGCGCCCGACGAGTTTATTCAGACAAACGTCATTGGCACCAACAATCTGCTCATGGCGGCCCGCAAGTTCTGGATCGACAGTGAATCGGCGCCCGCAAAGCACCTGTTTCACCACGTTTCGACCGATGAGGTCTATGGCACGCTCGGACCCGAGGATCCGGCCTTTACCGAGCAGACTCTGTATGCGCCGAATTCACCTTATGCCGCGAGTAAGGCGGCATCGGATCATCTCGTACGTTCCTACCACCACACTTTCGGATTACAGGTGACGACGAGTAATTGCTCCAACAACTACGGCCCGTTTCAGTTTCCCGAGAAGCTCATACCGCTCATGATCGTCAATGCGCTCAGTGGCAAGGCTTTGCCCGTCTACGGCGACGGCTCGAACATTCGCGACTGGCTGTATGTTGAGGATCATTGCCGCGGCATCGACCTCGTCATGAACAAGGGCCGCGTTGGAGCTACCTATAACATCGGCGGCAACAACGAGTGGCGCAACATCGACATAGTGCATCAACTTTGCGCCAGCATTGACGCAGCGTTTGCCAGCGACGAGCAGCTTGCCGGGCAGTTTCCGGATGCTCCCGCCGCACAAGGCAAAAAGACCGAATCGCTGATTACATTTGTGAAGGATCGCCTGGGCCACGACTGGCGCTACGCCATCGACGCCAGTCTTGCCGAGTCTGAGCTCGGCTACAAACCCGAAGAAAGTTTCGAGACCGGATTCCAGCTGACGCTGAACTGGATGCTGCAGAATGAACAGTGGTGGCGATCTGTGATGGACGGCAGCTATCGCGACTGGATCAGCAAGAACTACTGAGCCGATTCCTGATTGGCGACCGCGCGCGGGCTGAGCCACGAGCCTGAATCAATGACGCCTGCGTAGTATCGCAACAGGCCCGAGAGCATGCGGCTGCGGACGCGCAACACAGGAACCTGGCGCAGCGTTACAAGGTCGAGCAGACCGGCGAGGAGCAGGACCGGCAGCCGCAAAATAATAATTAGCGAATGCATCAGCCAGCGGCGCAATCCTTGCGTATGGTTCTTGGCATAGACATGTTTGGAAATGATGACCTCGAGTTTGGTCATCGACTTCACATCAACATTCAGCCGGCTCGAACCGCCGTGCGCGTGAATGACTTCGACTTCAGGCGCGTAAGCAACACTCAGGCCGATGTCGTGCCCCTTGCGACACAGGTCCACATCTTCAACATACATCCAGTAGTCTTCGGTCCATCCACCAATCGCATCAAAGTCATTGCGATCGATCAGTAGCACCGAACCTGTCACCCAGTCGCAGTAGGTCAGCTCGTCATAGCTGGCGCGCGGATTGAGAAACTTCCTTGGCAACAATATCCGCAGCAGCGCTTTCAGTGTTTTGCTTTGGTTGGCGAGACTCGGGAAGTCATCAAATACTTTCTGCGCCTTACCCGACGCCGATACTTGTCGTGGGGCAATAATGCCAACCCGGTGCTGTGCCTTTATTTGCTGTAGCTTCTGAATATCTTCGACTTTTGCGATGACGTCGGGATTCATGAATAACAGCTGTTCGCCCGTCGCCTTCGCGATGCCAATGTTGCAGCCAGCGCCGAAGCCGCTGTTGGCGGGATTCGCAATAAACGTCGCCCACGGATAGCGTGCCGCGAAGCCGTCGAAGTCCTCGGGAACAGACTCATTGTCGACAACGATAATTTCCCAGTCGTCCGGAAAATCTGCAGCCAGTGCATCGAGCGCAGCCTGCAGATGTCCCCAGGATTTGTAGTTCACCGTGATGATGGACAATTTCATGCGCTGTGCCTCGGCGTCGCTTCGAGATCGAAGAAGTCGTCAATTCTATCAACGACGTCGGCCACCGTGATCAGATTCATGGCATCCGGGTGGCGAACGCGCTGGCCCCAGCGCAATTGCTCGACGCTCTTGCCGAGGTATTTTTCGGCGGCGTCGGGGTAACGATTGACCGTCAGCTCGCGCGAAGCATAGGGTCCGGTGCGATTTGGATTTGATGTCGCATAGAGTCCGAGCACTGGCGTGGCGAATGCCGTTGCCATGTGTGCGGGCCCCGAGTCCGGGCAGATAACCAGATCGGCCTCATTGATAAGCGCGGCTAATTGCTTGAGGGAAGTCTTGCCGACGAGGTTTTCGGCGAGGCCGCCTGCGGAAAGTGCGGCGCCGTACTCGACTTCAAGATCGCTGGGTCCGCCTGTCAGCAGGACCTGGCATTGTTGGCTATTGAGGTGCCTGATCGTCGTCTCGTAGTTCTCGATGCTCCAGTTACGAAAGTTTCGACTCCGATTGCTGCTGCATGGACTGATGACGACCAGCGGCCTCTGTGGTTCGCGGTAGCCGGCTGCAAACTCCCGTTCAGCCGCATCGATTGGAATATCCCAGCGGATGGGCTTTGGTGAGGCGCCAATCGCTGCCGCGAACGACATCATGGCCTCAAGCGCATGTTCGCCATGTGCCGGGGCAATGCGCCGATTCGTAAACAGGAACTGAAAATCCTTCGCCCGTTTACGATCGAAGCCGAGTCGTATGGGTGCTTTGATCTTTCGATACAGAAAATTGACGCGCATTGAAGCATGCATGCAGAGCACAATGTCGAAGGCTTTGCCGTTGAGACTGGACCGCACGTCTTTGTACGCATGATAGCCTCTGGATTTGTCGAAGATGATAAACTCAACATCAGGAATGTCGGCCAGCAGCTTCGCTTCCGTCTTGCCGATGATCCAGGTGATGCGGGCGTGTGGCCAGTTGTCCTGAATGCGGCGAACAACGGCCAATGCATGACAGGTGTCACCGATCGCCGAGAGGCGAACGACACAAATTTCTTCCGGCTGTTTTTTGAATTTCAGATCTGACAAGAGAGAAGGACGGACCCGTTGACCGAAACCGTCGAGAGAACCAGGAACGGCGCCATCCTATACGATAAGGCGATTATCAACCAGATTTCGGACCAGCGTTTCACGCCCGAAGGCTGGTTGCATGCCGAAGTCCTCACCGGATCGTTACGCTCCGGTGGACGGGGCAACACGATGTTTGTTGGCAATGTTCCGCGGCAATTCGTGTTACGACACTATATGCGCGGTGGTTTGCTCGGCAAGGTCATCAAGGATACCTACGTATTCTCGGGTGAAGACCTGACGCGTTCATTTATGGAATGGCGGCTGCTCGACAAGCTGGCGGCGAACAACATGAACGTACCGCGGCCTGCTGCTGCACGTTTTTGTCGGCGCGGCACGTTCTATACGGCGGACCTGATCACCGTGAGAATTCCTGGCGTGGTGTCGCTGTCGCAGTATATTGCTGCCGAATCACGTGACGAGGCGTTCTGGCAGTCAGTCGGTGCGGCCATCTGGAAATTTCATCGCGCGGGCGTGTATCACGCCGATATGAACGCCTACAACGTGCAGGTCGATCAGGATGGTGACATCTGGATGCTCGACTTCGATAAGGGCGCACTCAAGGCGCCCGGACCGTGGCAGCAGGAAACGCTAAACCGATTGCACCGCTCGCTAAGGAAGGTTCTGGATCTGGACCCGAGACTGCATTTTAGCGGACGCAACTGGGAGCAGTTGCTTGAGGGCTACTTCAACGCGTCGAGGTCAGCGTAGTAGTCGGGGTAGCTGTCGGGCAGGCCCTTGAACTTGCGATGTATCCAGAAATACTGCTCCGGGCAGCTTCGTATGTGTGCTTCAAGCACGTCGTTATAACGTCGCGAATCAGCAACCGGATCATCACTCGGGAAATTATCGAACGGCGGTAGCAAGGTCATTTCGTAGCTGCCGTCCGCCAATCGTCGCGGGAAAAAAGGAATGGTTACAGCCTTGCCGAGACGCGCCAGCGTCGAGGTTGCCGTGATCTGCATTGACGGCACGCCGAAGAACTCAACCACTTCTGCGCCCTTGCCAACAAAACTCTGGTCCGCTGCATACCAGACGATTCCTCCGGCGCGCAATTTGCGGACCATTTTCTTGATGTCGCGTTTTTCGATTGTTTCGGCGACGGTGCGCTCGCGCCCGCTGCGCTGCAATTCGGTAATGAACTCGCTGCGATTCTTTCGATAGACACCATCGAAGGGTGGGGCGTTTTTCGCCAGAACGCGCCCGCTGATCTCAAGCGTCGTAAAATGTGCCGACAGAAGAATAACGCCTTGTCCCTTTTCGGTAGCCTTCTGCAAATGCTCGAGACCCTTAACCGTAGTCATCGACGCAAGATTTTCGTCGCGGGCCCAGCGGCCGAGTCCCATTTCGATGAGCATCATGCCCATTGCTTCGAAATGCTTATAAGCCAGGGCGTCACGCTCTGCCGCTGAGAGCTCGGGAAAACACAGTTCGATATTGCGGCGCACGATCGCCCTACGCGACCCGCCGATTCTGTGTACGAGGCGTCCGACAAAGCGCCCGACCGCCAGCGCAGCGCGATGCGGTAACCAGCAGGTGACACGCAACAGCGCCATGCCGAGCCAGGTTGGCCAGTACTTGGGGGCCCAATAGCTGTAGAGAGGTTTTCGATCTGCCGCCATAGCGACCGCAGTTTACTCGGACATGCCGTCTACGTAACCACCACCGATGACTTTTTGCACGACTTCGACCGCTTGCTCACTGGCCGAAACCTCATCGGTCTGAATGCCGACGTGGAATGCTGCAAAGCCGGGCATAACAACCTGGTTGCGTGCCATACCGATGATTCGGCCGGAGTAGGGTGAAAAGAGTTCTGTTCGGGCATTGCTCATCGGGTCGGTTACCGAGCCCAGCACATCGCCTTTGCGAACCGTGCTGCCCAGCGACACATCAGACAGCAATATTCCGCCGTTGTCCGCGCGCACCCAGGAAGAGCGGTAGTAAACCGGCTCCGGGTCGCCCCATAGTCGCATGCGCTTGGTCATGCCAAGCGTATTCAGGAGTGTTTCGAGGCCCTTGACGCCGTGTTTGACTTCTGCGAGTTCGAGTTGTGATGGGCCGCCGGCCTCAACGGTTACGGTCGGGATTCCAGCCATCGTTGCCGCGTAACGCAAGGTGCCGACGGTCGGTTTGCTGTGCAGCACCACCATCGCGCCGAAGCCATGCGTCAATGTCAGCACATCGGGGTTGCGAAGATCAGCACGGATCTGCGGCAGGTTCGCCCGCTCAAAGGAGCCTGTATGCAGATCCACCAATGCATCGCAGTTCGCGATCACATCATTAAACAGAGAGTGTGCAATGCGTGCGGCAGCGCTGCCGTTCGGATTGCCAGGAAAGTAGCGGTTCAGGTCGCGGCGGTCGGGCAGGTATCTCGATCCACGGCGAAAGCCCTGGACGTTGACTATTGGCACACCGATCAATGCGCCTGACAACTTCTCCGGGTCAATGTCGTGAAAAACCCGGCGCACCATCTCGATGCCGTTCAGTTCGTCGCCATGCACGGCAGCCGTCAGGCAGACGATTGGGCCCGGCGCCATGCCGTTGGCAACCAGCACGGGCGTTGAAACCGGCACGCCTTCGAACAGCTCAGTTGCAGACCACGAGAGGCGCTGTGACGTGCCCGGTGGAATCTCTTCACCGAGAAGCTGCAAAGTCTTTGCCTGACCCTCAGCATCGGTGACAGCGTCCGCGAGCGGGCCCATATATTCGCGAGCGGGCTCGGGATCGATGAGTTCTTCGGCGGCTACCGAGGTTTCACTTGAACGAGAATCAAGATCGAATGTCGAATCTTCAATGACGTCGACACCATTGTCCGTCGGGTCCACCGCCGCTTCACTGGCGAGGCCGGATGCGGAGAGCCCAAACAACAGAATGCCGGCCAGGTATTGGCAAACGCGGCTGTTAGTGTCAAATTGTCGGCGAACGCGGTTCATAGCGCTCCAAAAATAGTGTATTTCACGGGATTTTTCTGTGAAGCAATCAAGGATTTACGATTGAAACTTGAATTAACTTAAATGACAAGCTCGAAAGCCCTTTTATTACTGATATTTCTGCTATTTTCTGCTTTTTCGAGCGCGGACGACACATTTCCGCAGCCGCCGGAACTGCAGCCGGATGTAGACTTCTGGATTGACGTTTTCACGACGTATGGCAACGATGAGGGCGTATTGCACGATAATCGCAGTCTCGGCGTTGTCTACAAACGGCTCGCAATACCGGAAAAGCTGTCGCGTCGGGAGCGTCAGCGTCGCGTCGAAGAGCATCGCAACGAGCTGCAGGCTGTCCTCAGGTCGCTGGCATCCGGTAAACGCGACAACCTGACTGCCGAAGAGGCGCGGGTACTCGCACTCTGGCCCGAGGGCGTCAGTAACCAGACCTTGAGCGACGCTGTTGGACGGATTCGCTATCAGCAGGGTCTGAGAGATCGCTTTCGGCAAGGGCTGCAACGTTCGGGTCGCTGGCGCGAACATATCAACAGGGAGTTTGCAGCCCTGAACGTACCGATCGAGATCGCAGCACTGCCGCACGTCGAGTCGTCCTACAACCCCGATGCGCGCTCCCACGTCGGTGCTTCAGGCATCTGGCAATTCACACGCAGCACCGGGCGCCGTTTCATGCGCGTCGATCATGTCGTTGACGAACGCAATGACCCCTTTGCCGCAACGCGGGCAGCCGGGCAGCTCATGGCCTATAACTACTCGCTCACGGGTAACTGGCCGATGGCGATCACGGCCTATAACCATGGCCTCGGTGGCGTTCGCCGCGCGATGAGTGAGTTTGGCGATACCGCCTATGTCGACATACTCAGGAACTACAAGGGCAGAACCTTTGGCTTCGCATCACGGAATTTTTACGTCGCATTTCTGGCAGCCATGGAAGTGGATCAGAACGTTGAGAAGTACTTCCCCGGCCTGCAGGCGGAGTCGCCAACAGCGTATTCCGTGACCGAGCTGCAGAACTATGTGTCCGTTTCGGGTCTGACGACCGCGATGGGAGTGTCGCCGCGCAAACTGGCACAGCACAATCCTGCCTTGCAGGAAACCGTCTGGCAGGAGAGTAAATACCTGCCCAAGGGCTATGCGCTTCGCTACCCGACATCTGACCTGTCGCGCGCGCTCGACGATGTCGTCAATACCTTGCCTGGAGATGCCATTTTTGCCAAACAGCTGCCTGACATGTTCCACAAAGTGGCGCGTGGCGACACGCTGTCGCAAATAGCCGAGACCTACGACACGCGGGTGTCCACCCTGGTGGCGCTAAACGGTCTGGGTAGCAGCCACCGAATTCGTGCTGGCCAGCAACTGCGTCTGCCTGCTGCAGGACCCGCGCCGGCGGTGGTGGCCAGTGCGCCGGTCAGATCGGAGCCGACGCCCGAGCCGGAGCCGATCGCTGAGCCAGAAATTGTCGTTGCAGAAGTTTCACCGAGTGCGATGGCCGAAGATGTTGCGTCCGCCTTGCCGGGCACTGTCCAGACTTCGCTGCTTTCGGATCCGAGTGATTACAGCGTTGCGGCGGACAACACGATCGAAGTCCAGCCGCTGGAGACATTGGGCCATTATGGCGACTGGCTCGAGATCAAGACGCAGCGGCTGCGTGACCTGAATCGTCTGGCTTTTCGTACGCCGGTCGAAGTGGGTCAGCGCATCAAGCTCGACCTCAACACTGTCAATGCCAGTGCCTTTGAGGAACGACGCGTCGCGTTTCACCAGGCGCAGCAGGATAGTTTTTTTCGCGAGCACGTCATCTCGGGCGTCACAGAGCACACGATCAGTCGCGGCGAATCGGTCTGGATTCTCGCACTCAGAAAGTACAGCGTGCCGCTCTGGCTCTTCAGGCAATACAATCCGGAAGTCGACCTGCACAAAGTGCAGCCCGGGACGAAAATCCAGATTCCATTGCTGACTGATGTCGAGCGTGACTGATGGACGGCAGCCTGAAATTCACGATCTGGCGCCTGTTGCCCGTGATCCTCGTGTCTGTCGCCGCCGGCTTCTGGTTTAACGATGTGCAGCAGGGTGGGCCCTATGTGTTGCGAAACCTGATGCCGTTGCTGTTGCTGGTCTTGCTGTCGGCAATGACGCTGCATCTCGGTGGCGGGCGCTGGGCCGGTAGCGGCAAGCGCCTCCCCCTGGGCGTCGTTGGCTATGCGATTCCGGCCCTGGGGCTGGCGCTTTATCTGCACTATGCCTATTCGATAAATTTGAACGGCATGTTTACAGATGCGACGTTTCCGGATCGTGTGTTCCACTACCTGCCTTACTACACTGTCGTCGCCGGCGGTATCGGATTTGCGATTGGCTGGATTGTCGGTCGCAACGTTTAGTGTGAAACGGAACGTTTGCCATCGTCCTGAGGTTTGCTAGGCTAGGCGCACAATGAAGCGATTCAACAAAATTTTGCTGCCGCTGTTACTGCTGCCGGGGCTGTCGTTCGGCAGTGATTTCCCGGTTGCTGACGAAGTCATCATCGACAAGTCAGACCGCGCCCTCTATCTGCTCAATAAGGGCAAGATTTTTCGCACCTTCAAGATTGCTTTAGGAATCGTGCCTGACGGCGACAAGGAGAAGGAAGGCGACTTCAAGACGCCCGAGGGCAAATACCTGCTCGACATGCGAAATCCGAATAGTGACTTCTTTCTTTCAATACACGTGTCTTACCCGGATTCAACTGACCGTCAGGAGGCGGCGCGTCGCGGTGTTGATCCAGGTGGCGCAATCATGATTCACGGTCAGCCAAACGAGCCCTCGCGATCGGAGACCTATTACAAGACGCAGGACTGGACTAATGGCTGTATCGCCGTGTCCAATTCCGACATGATCGATATCTGGTTGATGACCGGCGACAATACGCCTATCGAAATCCGGCCCTGAAGGTGGCAAATTCCAAGCACTGCGTAGACGCAGAAGTCTGGCCCGGCGGCAGTCTTGAGGTTCTTTCCCAGCTCGAAGTCGATCTTCTGAAGAGTAGCGGAACGGGTGGCTTGTACCCGTTGCTGCGGCGGTGTCTTCTGGCCGTGCTGAATACGGGCAGCGAATCGGACGATGCGAAAGAGGTGCTCGCGACCTACAGCGACTTTGAGGTCAGCTTCATCCAGCAGGATCGTGGCCTGAAGGTGCTATTGAAGAACGCGCCGGCCAACGCCTTCGTAGACGGACGCATGATTCGTGGCACGCGCGAGCTGCTGTCCGCCGTTCTTCGCGACATTGTCTATACGCGACATGAAATTCTGGACAGCAACCGCTTTGATCTCGATTCTTCGGACGGCATTTCCAACGCCGTGTTTCACATTGTTCGTAATGCACGCCTGCTGCGGTTACCGGCAAAGGTAAACCTGGTGGTCTGCTGGGGTGGTCATGCCATCAGCCGAGAGGAATACGACTACACCAAGCTTGTCGGCTATGAAATGGGCTTGCGAGAGCTTGATGTGTGTACCGGCTGCGGGCCTGGCGCCATGAAAGGACCGATGAAAGGCGCGACCATTGGGCATGCGAAGCAACGCATTAACAACGGTCGTTACATAGGCATTACGGAGCCCGGCATTATCGCAGCCGAGTCGCCAAATCCGATCGTCAATTCCCTCGTCATCATGCCCGACATGGAAAAGCGCCTCGAAGCGTTTGTCCGGCTGAGCCATGGCATTGTTGTCTTTCCGGGCGGCGTCGGAACAGCGGAGGAAATACTCTACTTGTTGGGCGTATTACTGCACCCGAAAAACGCCGTCCAGCCGCTGCCGCTGGTGATGACGGGACCCGCGAGCTCCGAGCCCTATTTTCGGCAAATCGACGAGTTCGTCGGCGCAACGCTCGGACCCGCTGCGCAACAACGTTACAAGATCATCATCGACGACCCGGGTGCCGTTGCCCAGGAGGTCACGAGTCGGCTGCATGATGTCTACAAGTTCAGGAAACAGCATGGCGATGCGTTCTATTTCAACTGGCGACTGGTCATCAACAAAGAATTTCAGACGCCATTTGTGGCAACCCACGAGTCCATGCGTAATCTCGATATCTCGGACGGACTGCCGACGCATATTCTGGCGGCAAATCTCAGGCGCGTATTTTCGGGCATCGTTTCGGGCAATGTTCGCGATGACACAGCGGAGCAGATCGAGCGTCATGGGCCCTTTGAGATCAACGGTTCGCAGCGAGTCATGGACATGCTGGACAGGTTGCTGGCGGCCTTCGTTGAGCAGAAGCGCATGAAGATTTCCGGTCGAGACTACGACCCGTGCTACGTGATTAAGTAAAACCGACGCATAAACCACTGATTTAAATAACAAAACGGACAGGGTGCATTGTGATGCAGTTCCTGTGATTTATGGTGAATGGTCTTTAGCATTTGTTCAAAGGGAATGACTGAGCAAAGACATGCCAGATAGTAAGCACATTAAGTGGGCGGACAGCTTCGGTAAGGATGCCGAGAAGGACGCCAAAGCCAAGGACGCGACGCTGGATAGTAAAGTGCCGGCAGCGAATGACGCGGATGGATGGCAGCAGTATCGTCGCTGGATTTCGAAAGCGCCGACGCCGCGCACCCGACGTTCCGGAATCGATCCGTCCCTGTATTCCTGGAAGGGCTACCGCGACTGGTCGGATCAGGTAAGAAGAAACTGGTCCAGGGACGATAAGAAAGACGACTGACCATGCCCTGCAGGTTAAAGCATTCACCTAAACGCCGACTTCTTGTCGGCGTTTTACGTAATGCGGCGGGCACTCGCATTGCGCTGTTTTTCGACCGTGAATCAGGTCGCCGGGAACACCGGAACTGCGTCTTGTTTTTGGCTTAAAAGTGTCCTGTTACGAACTTTCTAAAGCAAGCTGTGACCTGCCTCACGGAGTGCGCATCCGCGGATATCTATAGTCGAATTATCACCTCACGGAAGTTGTCGAGAGTATGTCAAAGAAGCAACCGAAAAATGATCTGCCCATTGAGGGGCTAACGAATGAATCAGCGCGCCAGCGCTGGGAGCTGTTTCATCGTGCGATCGCACATGCCAAGGAGTCCAACAATGCGTTGCTGGACGATGGCGAGGTGGCAATTGCTGACACCGAAAGCGCCGGGCCTTTACTCACAATAGTGCGCTAGCCGCAGTCTTAAAGGGGCAAACCATGGAACGACTACTGCAGTATCTTGACGATCTTGATGATCTCTACGGAATGGTCGGACTTGTTGTGGAGCGACTGCGACGTTTTGCCTACACCCTGTTGTCGTACTGTTTGCTCCTTGGTGGCGCTGCTGCAGGCATGTGGCTGGCCCTCGTTCACCCGCCGGTCGCACTGGCGACCTCGATAGTTCTGTTCGTCACCCTCCTGTACCGCTCCGTCACCGGGCCCGCCCCGTGGCAGCAGAGTACCGCCTGAGCCCCAGTCATTCTTAGCGCTCGGGCTTGAAATAGCCCCGGAAGCCCATATCGTCTGTGTCCCTTTCATCGTCGGGAGACGTTTGCGTGAGCGACCAGCGCGAAACCCTCGGATTTCAAACCGAGGTACGTCAGCTACTGCAGCTGATGATCCATTCTCTGTACAGCAACAAAGAAATTTTTCTGCGTGAGCTGATTTCTAATGCGTCTGACGCGGCTGACAAGCTGCGCTTCGAGTCTCTGGCCAGTCCTGGGCTGCTGGCAGACGATACCGAGCTCGGTATCAGCATCGAAGTCGACAAGGAAAAACGCACGCTGACGGTGACTG
>Ga0316195_10000593_pt1 | contig 14754 bp, 15 predicted proteins | sample Phised1_MG_FD_204937 | JGI IMG/M metagenome (GOLD analysis project Ga0316195, IMG submission 204937) | Coastal sediment microbial communities from Maine, United States - Phippsburg sediment 1 | ecosystem: Environmental > Aquatic > Marine > Coastal > Sediment | place: USA: Maine | collected... | reverse complement strand
GAGGGAGCAGCCAGGCCGGTCGCACCCAATGGCAAGCCACTGATGGCGCGCAGGTGATTTTCGAATTGGGAGGTCTCGGCGCCATCAATCGTCCAGTGCCCCGAATTGTGTACGCGCGGTGCGAACTCGTTGAACAGCAGTTCGCCGTCATGCAGAAAAAACTCGATGGTGAGCACGCCGGTATAGTCCAGGTGGTCCATCAACCCGGTCATGATGCGCTCCGCCGCGGCCTGCAAGCCGGCTTCGAATCCGCCGGGCTTGCTCAAGGCGAGGATCCCGTCCAAATGCACGTTGCCGGTCAACGGCCAGAATCGCGTATCCCCGTCGCGCGCCCGCACGCCGATCAGCGAGCACTCGGCCTCGAACGGCACGAAGGCTTCCAGGATCAGGGGAGAGTCACCCAGCTTTTGCCATGCACGCTCGAGGTCTTCAGCATCGCGCAGCACGGCCTGCCCCTTGCCGTCGTAGCCGAAGCGCCGGGTCTTCAGCACCGCCGGATAACCCAGCCGTTCCAGCCCATCAAGCAGGTCGGTCCGACTGGATACCTCGTGGTAAAGCGGCACCCGGGCGCCGAGACTGACCAGCAGGTCCTTTTCGACCAGGCGGTCCTGGCTGGCCCCCAGTGCGTTGGAGCCGGGATAGAGCGGGCAGAGTTCCGACAGCGCCCGGGCCGAGGATTCCGGTACGTTCTCGAAATCGAAGGTCGCGACATCGACTTGCCGGCCGAGTTCGAGGGCTGCTTCGCGGTCATCGAAGCCGGCCTCCAGCAGGTCTCCGGTCACCGCGGCGCAGGCGTCAGGCGCGGGGTCCAGGAACAGAAATCGGAACCCCAGCGGGATGCCGGCCAGGCCGAGCATGCGGCCCAACTGGCCGCCGCCCAGAATGCCGATGCGGAGGCCGCCGGTTGGCGAAAGCAAGGGGCCGCTTTTCATCACCTCAGGCCCGGCTGGGGTCCGAGCTGGCCAGGACCGCATCGCGGCGCTCGGCCCGGAACCGTTCCAAGGCCTCGCGGACTGCAGGCCGCTGGTTGCCAATAATGGCCGCAGCCAACAGGGCTGCATTAGTCGCTCCCGCCGCGCCGATGGCCAGGGTGCCCACGGGAATGCCCGCGGGCATCTGCGCAATGGACAGCAGAGAGTCCATCCCGTTGAGCGCCCTTGACTGCACCGGAACGCCCAGCACGGGCACCACGGTCTTGGCGGCGACCATGCCAGGCAAGTGGGCTGCTCCGCCCGCACCGGCGATGATCACCTGCAGGCCGCGGTCTGCCGCCTGCTCGGCGTATTCGAACATCCGGTCGGGTGTCCGGTGTGCAGATACGACGCGGGTCTCATAGGCGACGCCGAGGGACTCGAGCATTTCAGCGGCGTTTTTCATGGTCTCCCAGTCCGACTGGGAACCCATGATGATGCCGACAAGGACATTTTCACTCACGGTTCGGATCCTGTGTGAACGTTGAGGAACCCCTGCAGGTTCTTCTGAATGGAAACCGCGTATTGTAGCAGTACAATAAGGCTATCGCTCAACGGACGGACGCCACCATGCCCATCGACGGTAAACTGCTGGAAATCCTGTGCTGCCCGGTCAGCAAGACTCCCCTGGTCCGCTTGCCCCCGGACAAGCTGAAAAAACTGAACGCGGCGATCGCCGCCGGTGAAGTCCAATACGTGCATGGCGAAGCGGTCACCGAACCCTTGCGCGAAGCCCTCATGACGGAGGACGCCCGCGTGGTCTACCCGGTAATCGACGAAATACCGATCCTGCTGGAAGAAAAAGGCATCGGTACGACGCAGCTACAGGAATTCTGACGTGGCCGGGGTGGCGCTGCCGCCACGCGAGGTGGTCGCTGACGACGTGGCGCGTGCCCTGCGCGAGGACGTGGGCGACGGCGATCGCACCGCCAACCTGATCCCGGCGGATACCGAACTGGACACGCGCGTGATCAGCCGTGAAGCGGCAGTGCTTTGCGGACGCCCCTGGTTCGAGGAAACCTTCCGGCAACTCGACCCCGCGGTCCGACTGCACTGGCAGGCCAGCGATGGCGAGCTGATCCGGCGCGACCAGGAGGTCTGTCGCCTGCATGGGCCGGCGCGCGCCACCCTCAGCGGTGAGCGGACCGCACTGAATTTCCTGCAGACCCTGTCCGGCACCGCCACCCAGGCGCGCCGCTATGCGGAAGCCGTGGCCGGTACCGGCGCCATCATCCTGGACACCCGCAAGACGCTGCCCGGACTGCGGCTGGCGCAGAAGTACGCAGTGCGCTGCGGTGGTGCCCAAAACCACCGGATTGGGTTGTTCGACGCCATCCTGGTCAAGGAGAACCACATTTCCGCCGCCGGTTCGATTACCGCGGCCGTAGGGCAGGCGCTGCGGCTTTATCCCGGGTTGTTGCTGGAGGTCGAAGTGGAAAACATCGAGCAGCTGGAGGAGGCACTGCGCGCGGGCGCTCAGCGGGTACTGCTCGATAATTTCAGCCTGAATGGCCTGAAGGCCGCGGTCGAACAGTACAAAGGGCGAATCGAACTGGAGGCTTCAGGCGGTATCGATCTCGAGTCGGTGCGGGCCGTGGCCGAAACCGGCGTGGACTTCATTTCTACCGGGGCCATCACCAAGAGTGTGCAAGCGACCGATTTCTCGATGCGCTTCGTCGGCCTGTAGGAGCGGCACGCACTGCGCTTGGTTCGCCCTGGCGCGGAGATATCGGCTACCCCTCCTCAGGACACGCTCAAGACGTCCCTGTGCGCTATTCGACTGTTCCCGACAGCTCGAATGTCCTGAGGAGGGGTAGCCGATACCTCCTTTGGAACATACTTCCCCAGCAGTGCGAGCCGCTCCTACAGCAGCTTTCCAGGGTTGAAGATACCGGCAGGGTCGAACACATTCTTGATGCCCTGCATCATCTCGATTTCTGCGGCCGAGTGCGCCCGGTTGAGCCACGGGCGTTTCAGAAGGCCGATGCCGTGTTCCGCCGAAATACTGCCGCCGATGGACTGGGTCAGGGCATAGGTCTTCTCGCTGATCTCGTGCGAGCGCGACTCGAACTCGGACAGTTCCATCGCCCCGGGCTTCAGGATGTTCATGTGCAGGTTGCCGTCGCCTATGTGCCCGTACCACACCACCTCGAAATCCGGACAGATCTCGTCGACCAACTCGTCCATGCGCTGCAGGAACTCCGGCACGCGCGAAATCGTGACCGAAAGGTCATTCTTGTACGGTGGAAAGTGACTGATGGATTCCGAAATGCCCTCACGGTAGCGCCAGAGCTCGGCGACCTGCCGATCGTTCTGGCTGATTACGCCGTCCAGCAGCCAGTTCTGCTGCACGCAGCGCTCGAAACTGGCCATCGCACGATCCTCCTCCGCGCCGGTCGGGCAATCGAACTCGGCGATCACGTATAGCGGGCAGGCCGTGTCCAGCGGCTTGGGCAGCCCAAGCCCGGCACGCACGTGATGCAGGGCGCGATCGGTGAAAAACTCGAACGCCGTCAGGGCCAGGTCCGCTCGGAGCGTGTCGAATACGTTCATCAGCGCGTCCATGCCGCCAACGCCGAGCAGCATGACCTTGCTCGGCAAGGGCGGGTCAGTCAGCCGCAAAGTGGCCTCCACGACCAGGCCCAGCGTTCCCTCGCTGCCGATGAACAAGTGGCGCAGGTCATAACCACTGGCGTTCTTGACCAGGCCACGATTGCATTCCAGGACTTCCCCGCGGCCGGTAACCACTTTCAAACCCGCAACCTGCTCGCGCGTCAGCCCGTAGCGCAGTACCCGGATGCCACCCGCGTTGGTGGCGACATTGCCACCGATCTGGCTGGATCCCTCGGAGGCGAAGGAAACCGGATAGTACAGATTCCTGGTACGGGCCAACTCCTGCACGGCGGCCGTGACCACGCCGGCTTCGACCGTAACCGTTCGGTCGATGGGATCGAAATCCAGCACGCGCCTCATCCGATCGAAGGATACGACGACTTCCCCATGAGCCGCGACTGCGCCGCCGCTCAGTCCCGTCCGGCCGCCCGATGGCACCAGAGGGATGCGCTCGGCTGAGGCGCACGCGACCAGCTCGCAGACCTGCTGCACGGATTTCGGAAATGCCACCGCGCAAGGCGCCGGCTCCCGGAAACGGGTCCAGTCACGGCCATGGCTGGCGAGCACGCCCGCCTCGGTCACCAGGCGAAGTTCCGGGCAGGCCCGTCGAAGCGCATCCGTGGCGCCGCTTGTCTTGAAATTAACCATGATCACCTTTCATCCGGGATACGGAGCCTGCCCGGTCCACCCGACGCGTCGGGCGGTTCCGTCGGCCAGGTTTTTCCGGATGGTGCCCGCGGTGCGATAATGCGCTAGCATGACTCGTTTTGGGCAATGGCTGGCACCATGGCAAGCGAACAGGGAAGCAACGTCGGAACTTACTCTCTCGACAAGTCAAAAATCAAGTTTCTGCTGCTCGAGGGCATCCACGAAAGCGCCGCCGAGATCATCCGGGGCCACGGCTACAGCGAGGTCGAACTGCTGCGCCGCGCGCTGACCGGCCGTGAACTGGGCGACGCGCTGCAGGGCGTGCATTTTCTCGGGATCCGCTCACGCAGCCAGGTTGACGCGGCGGTGATTGCGGGCGCTGACCGGCTCACCGCGATCGGATGCTTCTGCATCGGCACCAACCAGGTGGACCTGCAGACCGCGGCCCGCAGCGGCATCCCGGTTTTCAACGCGCCATTCTCCAACACGCGCAGCGTGGCTGAACTGGCCCTTGCCGAGATCATCATGTTGATGCGCGGCATTCCGGGCCGCAACGCGGCTGCCCATCGCGGGGAATGGCTCAAGTCGGCGACCCGATCCCACGAAATTCGCGGCAAGACCCTGGGTATCGTCGGCTACGGGCACATCGGCTCCCAGTTGGGCATCATGGCCGAGAGCATGGGCATGAATGTGGCGTTTTACGATATCGAGCACAAATTGCCGCTTGGCAACGCGCGGCACCGCCCGAACCTCTGGGAATTGCTGCGCGAAGCCCACGTGGTCAGCCTGCATGTACCCGAAACGGCACAGACATTGCGCATGGTGGATGCGGAGTTTCTGCGTGCGATGCGCCCGGGAAGCCTGCTCATCAATGCCTCCCGCGGCCAGGTCGTCGACATCGATGCTCTGGCCGACAACCTGGAAAGTGGCCACGTCGGTGGCGCGGCGATCGACGTGTTCCCGGTGGAGCCAGGCTCACAAAGGGACACCTTCGAGTCACGGCTGCGCGGCATGGACAATGTCCTGCTGACGCCTCATATCGGCGGCAGTACGCTGGAAGCTCAGGAAAACATCGCTCTGGAGGTGGCGGGAAAACTCGTCAAGTACAGTGACAACGGCACCACCCGTTCAGCGGTAAATTTTCCGCAGGTCTCGCTGCCGGATCACGAGAACGCGAGCCGCATCCTGCACATTCACCGCAATGAGCCCGGCGTGCTGCAGCGCATCAACACCGTGTTCTCCGGGCGCGCGGTCAATATTGCGTCGCAGTACCTGGACACCCACAAGGATATCGGCTACGTGGTGATGGATATCGAAACCGCTGATCCGCTATCCCTGCTCAACGAACTGCGCGAGATTCCTGCCACCATCCGCGCCCGCATCCTGCACTGACCCGCAACAGCCAGATGCAGACTCCCGCGATTCCTCTATAATACGTGGCAAATGGTCTAGGCAGGACGCCACGGATTTCGTACCCCTCACCGCCACCAAGCAGAGGAAAGTCAAAATGCTGCAACAAGCTGGTCCCAATCGCCCTGAATCTCCGCTCACCCTTCGCGCAGTGCTGTCATTGGCTCTGTTACTCGCTGGCTTATCCACGACGGCGGTCAATGCACAGTCCGAAGAAAGCGCCAAGCCTGCCAAGCTCTTCAGTACCGAGACCACTCTGGAAATGACGATAACCGCTCCGTGGTCCGCGATTGTGAAGAAGAAAAAGAACCAGGACCCGTACCCGGCGAAGTTGGAATACCGCGACGAGTCCGGCCAGACGGTGACGCTCGATTTGACCGTCGCACGCCGCGGCATCAAACGGCAGGAAGCGTGTAAGTTCCCGCCCATCCGGCTGGAATTCGAGAAGGAAACCGTCGCGGGCACGACATTCCGCGGACAGAAGAAGCTGAAACTGGTCACCCACTGCGAACGGGCCACCGATTATGATCAGTATTACGTCCTCGAAATGCTGGCCTACAAAATGTACAACCTGCTCACCGACTACAGTTTTCGGGTGCGGCCGCTGCAAGTGACCTACGTGGACAGCAAGAATGGCAAAGAGGTTGACTCCAGATTTGCGTTTGTGATCGAGAGCCACGGCGACATGGCGAAACGCAACGATTTACACAAGATAGACATCCCGAAGATCAGTCACAGGCGGCTGGACCCGAAGCCGACCGGCCTGTTTTCCCTGTACCAGTTCATGATCGGGAACGTGGACTGGGCGGCGCTGATCGGACACGACCCGGACGAATGCTGCCATAACGTCAAGTTGATCGGCCCGGAGCCGCTGGGGGATAAAGATTTCGTCATACCGGTGTCTTATGACTTCGATTCAGCAGGCCTGGTCGACGCTGAGTACGCGGCACCACCGGACGGCCTGCCCATCAATCGCGTGACTCAGCGTTTGTACCGCGGTTACTGCATTCACAACGATGAGCTCGAAGCGGCGCGGCAGCAAACCCTGAACGAAGAAAGCGCCATCCTGGCCCTGATCTCAAACGAGAGCCGCTTGACCGACAAGAGCAAGAAAAAAGCGCTCAAGTTCATGGACGAATACTTCGAGATTGCCAAAGACCCCGGCGAGTTCAAGAAAGAAGTACTCGACGAATGCCGTGGGAAGAAATAACCGGCGGCGCCGCCGATAAGCCAGCTTACAGGAAGTGCGTCATTTTGAAATGCCGCAGGTCGGAACAGCCGGGGCCGGCGGTTCTGCAGTTTCATCGGACTGGGCAGCTTCGGTGGCAGCTGCTTCGATCGGTTCCGCCGGCGGTTGCCGCAACTGATTCAGTCGCTGGCGCAAATAGGGATTGTCCGGCTTGAGCTGAATGACCTGTTCGAGGTACGCGATGGCTCCGTCATCACTGGCCGGGAGCGGCAGTTTGGCTTCCTGGTAGCCGGCAAACAGGCCTGCGGAGGTTATTTCCAGGTAACCCAAGTGACCGCCGTAGGCGCGGGAGATTCCCGTGTCTATCATGATCACCTTCGCATCGTAGCGTGGCCAGATCACGCCGCTGGTCGGTGTATGCCCCACGGCGATATGCTTGATGCCATGCTGGGCAAGAATGGCGTCGACTGTTTCCGGTGTGGCCAAGGGCTCGACGCCTGACAGGCCGCGATACCAAAGCGGCCCGAAATCGTCCTCGAGAATACCCGCGTTGCCCGGCTCGAAGTTCTCCAGATGACTCCGTACATTCTCAGTCAATGAGTCCAGCGAGTTCTGGCAGTAAAAGCCGCTGATGCCGCCGTGCAGGAACAAGGTCTCGTTGATCCGGATGGCCACCTTGCTGTTGAGTACCCACTTCGCATACTGTCCGTCGGGGTTCCAGGCGGGGTCCCAGGCTTGACGGTGCTCCAGCCAACCCAGCGGATGCTCCATGTTCCACTTGTCCCTGAAATCCGCCGGCAGCGCAGCATACCGTTCCGGGTCCTGAGCTTCGATACGCGCCAGGTAGAGCTCGAAATACCGGTCCCGCAGCGCCTCTGAGCCGCGCGTTGCAAAAGCCGCATACTCCCCTTCAGAGACGTAACGCAAGTCGCCGTAGACGTTCATGGCTTCGTGATTACCGATCAGGCTGTGCACCCGGCCGCCCTTGCGCCGCGCCTGTTTATCGAGCCGGGTAATGTGTTCTATGATCTTGAGCGTGTCCGGACCGCGGTCCGGAATGTCACCGGTCTGCACCAGGTGCGCAGCGCCCCCCGCCCACTTTCCTTTACGGTCCACGATTCCCGCCGCGCGCAGCGTGGCCAGGTAGTTGTCGTAATCGCCGTGCAGATCCCCGACCGCGACTATGCGCTCCACGCCCTCCCACTGGTATTCGTCGATCTGGCGCACTTCAGCGTGTGCCAGACTGCTGAACACAAGGAATGCGAGAACCAGGTATTTCATTCGCATGCTCCGTTTAAGCGGCGTATGGCGCTGTCAGTCTCTGAAAACTCTGATAACCAGGAGACCGGCAAACCCTTGCATAGTTGATCTGCGGTTTCGTGAATCATATCGTGTTTACTTGAAGTTTTCCGGTGCAATATAGTGGAGAGCAACAAGGTCATCCACTCTGGTCTGCCACTCAAGGAAAAAACCAAGTCATGAAATCGCCACATATTATCATTTCGCTGCTCGCTGGCTCGCTGCTCGCCCTGTCCACGGCGGCGCATGCAAAGAAACAGGAATTGCCCGAAGTGACGGAAGACGGCCTGCATCGGGTGCCGGACTCGAAACTGGCCATCGTGTATGCGGAGCCGGGCGCCAGCCTGGCCGGATACCAGCGCGTTCAGCTGCTCGATGCCTACGTCGCTTTCAAGAAGAATTGGGAGCGTGATCAACGTAGCGGTTCCGCCCAACCTCTGCGCGTCACGTCCAAGGATGTTGAGAAAATCAAGAATGCGCTCGCCCAGGAGTTCCGCGAGGTCTTCAAGACGGTGCTGGAAGAAGGCGGTTACCCGGTGGTCGATGAAGCCGGCGACGATGTGCTGCTGCTGCGCCCGGCAATCATCAACCTGGACGTCAATGCGCCCGATACGCCGCAAGCAGGAAGGTCGATGACCTATGTTGCTTCGGCAGGTGAAATGACGCTCTACCTCGAGGCTTACGACTCAGTAACCGGGGACCTGATCGCCAAGGCCATGGACCGCAAGGCCGACCGTCGGAATGACGGCTTCTACACCTGGTCCAACTCGGTCACGAACCGGGCCGCCGCCCAGCGGATTCTGAAGGGTTGGGCGACCATTCTGCTGAACGCCCTGAACGAGGCGAAACAAGTGCATACCACTGCGAGCGCAGCGGCTGCAAATGAGTCATAATACCCGCCTCGAATTTCCGTGAACTGAAGGAGTAAACAAGAATGAATCTGAAAACCCCGATGCTGGCCGCAGTTGCCTTAGTGATGAGCATGAGCGGCAACCTGTTTGCGCAGGGAATCGTCGAGACCGTCGAACAGGGTTGTGCGACCGAGATTTCGACTTTCTGCAGCCAGGTAAGTCCGGGTGAGGGCCGTCTGCTGGCGTGCTTTTATGCCCACGAAGACAAGCTGTCCGGCCAGTGCCAGTATGCCCTTTACTCGGCATCCGCCCAGTTGGACCAGGCCGTCTCCGCGCTGGATTACGTGGCGACGCAGTGCCACGACGACCTGATGACCCACTGCGCCGGGGTGCAAGTCGGTGAAGGGCGCGTTCTCGAATGCCTGAGAGCCAACAAGGACTCGGTCAGCGCCGCCTGCACCACGGCTGTCAACGACGTTTTCGAATAGCACGCCCAAACCCGCGGGCGAAGCTTTAGCCCCGCGTGTTCAGAGAGACCGGCGCCCATGGCGCCGGTTTTTTTTGCACGGCGCACCTGAGCGGTGCGTTTTGCCGGACAAGCGGTCGGGGCCGTGAGTCATTATCTGATGTTCTTTGGATATACTATTGACAAAGAAGGGTATTTCAAAAATCGCTACGGATTGGCGGCTGGTGCGTCGTACTTGATTGACGACGCCCGGGACCTGAAGGGAAAAAAACCGATCCGTAGGGGATGTATGAACCTTCAACAACTGAACCACCCTGTGACCCGAACCCGGGGCATCACTCTCGTCGAGATACTGCTGGTCATCAGCGTGCTGGCCATCGTCATGGCATTCGCGCTGCCGGCGGCCGATACCGCCGCCGCGCGGGCCGAATTGAAAGCCGCTGTTGAGAACCTGGAGTATTCGGTCGGCACGGCGCGCAACGTCGCCCGCATGACCGAGTCGAGCATCAGCCTCGAAATCGAGTCCTTTCCGGGTGATGAACCGCAGACGATCAACTTTTCCTATCCTGGGCAAAACCCCGGCAAACGCGGACCCGATATCCAGCCGTATCGCCTCCCCGAGGGGATTGAGCTCGTTTCCGACCTCGACCGCTTCGTTTTCGACCCGCGCGGCATGGTCGAACAACCCGGCAGAATCCTGTTGGTCTCCCGTGCCGACGAAGAGATCACCTCTGCCCTGGACATCAACTGAGCCAATCAATACGGGGGAATGAACACATGAACGAGTGCAGTCAAACCAGGAATCGCGATCCTCGGATTCCAAGCGGCATAACCGCGATCGAATTGCTCATCGGACTGGCTGTGCTGGTCATCGTGGCGCTGCTTGCCATACCCGGTTCTTCCATGCTGATCGAGAGCTACCGCCTCAAGGCCGCCTCGAGCCAACTCGTCGATGGCCTCTACCTGGCGCGGAGCGAAGCACAGAACCGGGGGAGCACCGTCAAGGTCTGTCCAAGCGACGACGGCAGGAGCTGCCGGACCGACGGCGACTGGAGCCATGGCTGGCTGGTCTTCAGCGATGGCAATGACGACGGAGTGGTCCAGGAGATCGAGTTGCTCGAAGCATTCGAAGCCCCGGGTGCTCATGTCCGTATCGTCGCCTCGGGCGCCGCTCAGAAAGCCGCCGGCTTCACGTCAGCCGGGTTGGTCCGCGACAATGGTTCGGCCAGTGGCGAATTTATCCTCTGCACCGAGAATTCCCGCGCCGCTTCCCGAGTTATCGAAGTGGATTCGGAGGGTTGGGTAAGCCTGGCTTCGAACGACCGCCTTGAGTGTGAAACCGGCTGATCTGATGCGGCCGCCTGACGCCCTGCCCTCGGCGCAGGCTCGAGCGGTCAGACCTAATCAGTCGAACAGCCCGAACGGCAGGTAGTCCACGCGCCCGCCCTCTTCGATGACCTCGGCGGCTTTCTGGCGCACGAAGCCGTCACCCCAACAGGCGGAAAAAAGCACCCCACTGCTCTGGTTCGGAAACAGCTCGAGGCCAGACTCCGTGGCTCGAACCCGGAGATAGTCTTCGCGTTGGGATGCCTTCTTTGCAAAGCCGGAGAAGCCGGCTACCGGCTGAACCGTGGTATCGGCAATGCCCTGACAGGCCAACAGGTACGGGCGAGCGATCACGAGCAGGGTGACGAATACCGAGACCGGGTTGCCCGGCAGCCCGATGAATGGTTTGCCCAGAACCTGACCGAAGGCAAACGGCTTGCCGGGCTTGATCGCGATGCGCCACAGATCGAGACTGCCGAGCGACTCGACCACATCTTTGACATGGTCTTCCTCGCCGACAGAGACACCGCCCGAGGTAATGATGACGTCGGCCTGCTCGGCCGCACGCGTCATGCACTCGCGAACCACTTCCAGCCGGTCCCGTGCGACGCCCAGGTCGACCACATCGAAACCCCAGGCCGCCAACTGCCCTTTCATCGTAAAACGGTTCGAATTATAGATTTGGCCCGGGCCGGCCGATTCCCCGGGCTCCACCAACTCATCGCCAGTGGAAAGAATCGCCACTTTCAGCCGCTGCCGGACGGATACCGACGCGACCCCCAGAGAGGCGGCCAGCCCGAGGTCCTGCGACCGCAACCGCTGGCCCGCGGAAAGGACCTTCTGACCGACTGAGATATCCTGTCCGCGACGTCGAATGTTGGCGCCTTCCGGCGGACAGTGCAGGATACGCACTGACTCGGATGTTCCCTCGCAGTGTTCCTGCATGACCACGGTATCGGCACTGCCGGGAACCTCGGCGCCGGTGAAGATGCGCGCTGCCGTGCCGGGCGCCAACTCGCCGGGAACCGATCCCGCAGTGACGCGCTGGCTCAGCGGCAGCGGCTGTTCCGCGCCAGCCCAATCCGCACGGCGCAATGCGTATCCATCCATGGCGCTGTTGTCGGCCGGCGGCACGTCGATTGTCGCGACGACATCGCCCGCCAGCGTGCGACCGAGCGCTTCGAACAGATCACATGCTTCACTGCCGGCCAGGCACCGTGCCTGGCTCAACAGGGTTGTGATGGCTTCATTTACACTGAGCATGACTGCGCACTCTCACGGCGTGACTGCACCCAGCAGCTGGCCTGATCCAGCGCCACCTGGTCATTGACGTTGAAAAAAGGCGGCGGCTCCGCAAGTGGCCAAGGGCACTCGGCAGCCCGAATCGTCCGCATGAACTGCTTGAAGCCCGACAACGCCCCTTGCCCAATCGCCCGCTCCAGGTCCGGCAGCAGGCTGTGATGCCAGATCGAGAAGGTGGGTTGCGGCACACCGGCATAGACTACCCCGGCACAGGGAGTATCCGCTTCAATGGCCCGGTTGTGCAATTTGGCTGCGAGATCCAAGGGCAGGAAGGGTGCATCGCACGGGACCACGAGCACCCAGTCGTGGCTATGGCCAAAGTGCCGCAGGGCAGACAGCAACCCGCCCAGCGGGCCGTGGTGTCCGGACTGCGGATCCGGCAGTTGCAGCAGGCCGAGGGCCTCCAGCGCAGCAGATGGCGTCTCTACGCTGAGCGCCAGCACTCCGACCTGGGGCCTGATGCGATCGATCACATGCTGTATCAACTGTCTGCCGTCGAGCGACACGAATATCTTGTTGCGACCGATCATTCTGCTGGACCGGCCGCCAGCCAGAAGGATGCCAGCGATCGAAGGCAAACCCGTCAGGCTCCGGCCAGCCGCTGCACCGCGGCTTTTGCCGCCGGGTTGAGGCCGGCAGCACCGGCCACGTGATGCGCGACGATCTTCTCGCGCATCGATGGCGCCCAGAAACGCCGCAAGTGATCGGCGATCCGTTCACCGGCGTCATCATGAAATTCGAAGTTGTCGGCAATCTGGTTGGCCATCTTTACAAGGCTGTCGATTTCCTGCATCAGCTTGCCTCCCAAGCGTTGATACGTTCCTTGAAGGTATACACGTTGTGCCTGCCCGGCCGCGCGAAGCCGACCAGCGTCACCCCGCTGCGCTCGGCAAATTCTACCGCCAGCGTGGTCGGGGCGGATACCGCTACCAGCAACTCGATGCCGGCGGCCGCTGCTTTGGACACCATTTCATAGCTGGCCCGGCTGGACACTACGGCAAAACCGTTCGACGGATCGAAGCCGGTGCGCAACAAGCTGCCGATAAGCTTGTCCAGCGCATTATGCCGCCCGACGTCTTCGCGCAATTGGAGCACCCGGCCCTCGCGGCTGCACCAGGCGGCGCCGTGGGTAGCCCCAGTGTCCGCCTGCAGCGGCTGATGACGGTCGAGAGCAGTGACCGCTTGCTGCAACGCGGCATGTGTTACCACGAGGGTACGGCCGACTGGCGGCGGAAAACGCAGAGCCTGCTCGATATTCTCAGCGCCGCAGAGACCGCAACCGGTCCGCCCGGTCATGTTACGCCGCTGGGTGGCCAGCCGGTCGAACCAGTCAGCGCCGATGGTCATGGCCAGCTCCAGGCCACCCGGGCGCGGGATGACACGGCTGCTGAGCAAGTCAGCCGGACTCCCGATCAAACCCTCGGTGACTGAAAAGCCCAGCCCGAGATCCTCCAGGTCCGACGGCGTCGCCATCATGACCACGTGGGACATCCGGTTATAGGTCAGGGCCACCGGCACTTCAGCCGCAATGCGATCGTCGCGCGGTCCGGTATCGGGCCGGTCCTGGCGCCAATTGCTGACCGAAACGCGCTGCCAGCTGCTCATGGCCGGTCGTCAGGCACGGGCCTTGTCCAGCAACTCCTCCTGGCGGCGAGCGAAAGCCTGGTACTCCTTCTGCCAGGCGGAAGGCTCGCTGACCTTGCTCACCTGCACCGCGGTGACCTTGTACTCCGGGCAATTGGTGGCCCAATCGGAATTGTCCGTGGTAATCACGTTGGCGCCGCTGGACGGAAAATGGAAGGTCGTATAGACCACGCCGGGCTGCACGCGATCGGTCAGTACGGCGCGCAATACCGTGTTGCCCGCACGGCTGACCACGCCACACCAATTTCCTTCATCGATACCCCGCTCTTCCGCATCGAAGGGATGGATTTCGAGCACATCCTCGCTGTAAAACTCCGAATTGGCGGTGCGGCGCGTTTGCGCGCCAACGTTGTACTGCGACAGGATACGGCCAGTCGTCAAGAGCAAGGGGTACTTCCGAGTAGCGCGCTCGTCGGTCGGCACAAAGCCCGTGATGGCGAAATAACCCTTGCCGCGCACGAATTCCTCGACGTGCATGGTCGGCGTGCCTTCCGGCGCCGCTTCGTTGCAGGGCCACTGGATACTGCCCAGGCGATCGAGCTTGGTGTAATTCACGCCGGCGAAGGTCGGCGTCAGGCGAGCAATCTCGTCCATGATCTCGGAAGGGTGCCGGTAGTCCATCGGATAGCCCAGGGCATTGCTCAGGGCCATGGTGACCTCCCAGTCGGCCAGGCCGGCCAGCGGCTCGATGGCCCTGCGCACCCGTGAAATCCTCCGCTCGGCGTTGGTGAAGGTGCCGTCCTTTTCCAGGAATGAGGAGCCCGGCAGGAATACATGGGCGAAGCGCGCGGTTTCATTGAGGAACAGGTCCTGCACCACCAGGCATTCCAATCCGCGTAACGCCGATTCGACATGCTGGGTGTTGGGGTCGCTCTGCGCGACGTCCTCGCCCTGCACGTAGAGGCCTTTGAAGTGACCGGCCACCGAGGCGTCGAACATGTTGGGGATGCGTAGCCCGGGTTCGGGCCGCAGAGTGACGTTCCAGACCGCCTCGAACAGGTTACGCACCGCAGGGTCCGAAATATGCCGATAACC
>Ga0316195_10000592_pt1 | contig 14758 bp, 13 predicted proteins | sample Phised1_MG_FD_204937 | JGI IMG/M metagenome (GOLD analysis project Ga0316195, IMG submission 204937) | Coastal sediment microbial communities from Maine, United States - Phippsburg sediment 1 | ecosystem: Environmental > Aquatic > Marine > Coastal > Sediment | place: USA: Maine | collected... | reverse complement strand
CGCCAGCACGGGAGCGAGGTGCTCGGCGTGGGGCAGCGCCGACGCGGCGGGCAGTTCGGCGATGTTCCAGAACCAGCCCATCTCGTCGCCCGGGTTGCTGGCGATCAGGCTGTCGAGCAACTGGCCGGAGCGGATGAGGGCGATCGAGTCGTCCAGCCGGGACGTCTCGCGCTCGAAGGCGCGCAGCGCATCCTGGTACAGATCGAGCGCCCGCGCGTGCGCGCCGAGTTCGGCATGGGCATAGGGGACGGCGAGCTTGGCCTCGAGCACGGCGGCGTCGGTGGGCGTGCGCGCGGCCAGTTCGGTCCACGGCACGAGCGCCTCGATCATCCCGTTGTTCTTGGCGCGGTGCGTGACCGCGGTCGCATGGGCCGCCGCGGCCCAGCCGTATCCGAGCAGCGCCTTGTTGGACAGCATGCCCGACAACCGCACCCGCTCGAGGTAGCGGAACGCGTCTTCGCCGCGGTCGGCCTTCAGCGCGGCGAACCCGAGGGCGACGTTGGCCTTGTCGCGCAGGCTGCGGAATTCCTCGGAGGCGGCCGGCAGTTTCCCCACCTCGTCGAGCAGCGCGCTGCCGCGCTCCTGCTCCCCGCTGCTGATCAGCGCGACTCCGAGGTTGAAGCGGACATAGCTGCTGGCGCCCGGCCCCTTGGCCAGCGAGTCGAGCACGCGGGCGGCCTCGGCGTACCTGCCGCGTGCCATCAGCACATTCGCCTGCAGCAGCGCGCGATCCTCCTCGAGGTCGCCCGGCAGGGGCGGCTCGATGCGCGCCAGCGCGTCCTCGGCCTCGGACAGACGGTTGCGCTGGAAGCGGATCTTGGCGAGGTAGTACCAGGCGCGGTTGCGCACGGTCGGCGCCGCGCCACGCTCGATCAGCCTGGCGAACACCTCGCCCGCCTCGCGATGCAGCCCGTAGGACAGGAACAGGCCGCCGCGCAGGACTTCCGCTTCGTCGTCGTGCGGCGAAAGGCGCGCGAAGTGCTGCGACACCATCAGCTGCGTCACCGACGTGAAGTAGCGCCCCTGGTAGAAGTAGAACAGGCTGTCGCCGTAGTGCGGCGACTGCACGCCGGTGGGCGGCGGCGGCTTGCCGTCGCTGCGCCACGACCACAGGCCGGACCACGTCGACCAGTCGGTCCAGCTCGACGCCGCCGGCGCCGGGGCCGGGACTGGCTCGGCGCCCGCGGACTGCGCCAGGGCGACCGACGCCGTGCCGGCGAGCGCGACCATCAGCACGCCGCGCCGCAGCCAGCGTCCAGCCGGTCGGAGCATCGGGCTCACCGCGTCCATCCGTCGGTCACTGCCAGACCTTGACCTCGAATTCCGGCTGCAACTTGCCGGAGGAGTCCTTGATCTGCAGTTCGATGTATTTCGGATCGGTGCCCTTGTCGATCTTCACCGTCGCGCCGCGCTTGTAGTCGCGGTCGTGCGGCCCCTTGCCCGTGAAGAACGCCACCAGCTCGTGGGCGCCCGACTTGAGGTTGCCGACGAACAGGCGCTGGACGCCACCGCGGTGCAGCGCCTGCACTTCGGCCGGCGTGTACAGGTAACCGGCGACGTCCTTGCCGTCGATCTGGACCCGCACCGAATCGAGCGAGAAGAGCTTGCCCACGTCCATCGACACGAAGACGGCCACCTGCGTGTTGGCGGGGAACAGCAGTTCCTCCTCCAGCACCATCAGGTCGCGGTTGAGCCGGATCACGTCGGACTTCGCGTCCTGGATACGGTCATCCAGGCTCGTGGCAGCCGGCGCCGGTGCGCCGGCTGGAGCGGCCGCGGGTGTCGGTGCAGGGGCAGCGGCCGGCTGCGCCGGCGCGGGGGTCGACTGGGCCCACGGTGCCGGTCCCGGCAACGCAAGGGACAGGAGGCCGGCCACCAGCAGGCTGCGGCATCGGTTCGACATGATGCTTTCCTTCATTCAGAAATCGGCAGAGACATACAGTTGCAACACCGTCGCGCTGTACGAGTACAGGCTGCCGGTGCGGATATCGGTGAAATCGCTGTAATCGGTCTTGATCTGCTCGAGCGCGCCGTTCAGGCGGATCTCGTAGCGGCCCGGCACGCGCTTCCACGTGTAGGTCGCCCTGGCGCCCAGCCCCAGGTTGTCGTAGGTGCCCAGCTGCCGGTTGCGCGTGATGTAGAGCGTCTCGGACGTCGCGTTGTTCGAATAGAACAGCGCGCGATCCTGGCGGTAGGTACGCGCGTAGGCGTCCACCAGCCACTTTTCGCTGAAGCGCTTCGACAGCCCGAGTTCGAAAGTGTGCGACGTGACGTCCCACGTGTCCCAGAAGTAGCGGTACTCGCCGTGCACCGACAGCGCCGGCAGCACTTCACCAACCAGCCGCAGGTCGACCGAGCGGCTCGTGCGGGTACGCGGCACGCGCTCGGGCACGGCGGCGCCGAAGACGAGCGCGGTCCGGTACGGACTGCCGAGGTAACCGTCGTCCGATACGACCTCGAAGTTCGCGCTGGCGAGCCAGCGTGGGGTCAGGATCTGGGTCAGGCCAAGCCGGTAGCGCCAGTGCTTGGCCGTGTCGAAGAAGCCGACATCGCGCTTGCCGACGTCGTCCGAGCCGTAGGTGTAGCCGAGGTTCACGGTCGTCATGCCGCCGAAGACCTCCTGCGCCACGTCGATGTTGAACGTGTCGGCGACGTAGTCAGGCTCCCTGCTGAGGGATCCCGCCAGCGTGATCAGCGCGTCGCGCACCGCATAGTCGACCCCGATGCCGAACTCGTTGCGCGTTTCGTTGTACGGGCTGGCGGTCGTGACCACATCGATCGAAGCGTTGCTGACGATGTCGGCGTAATACGACGCCGACAGCGAGACCTTGTTGAGCAGGCTCTTGCGCACCAGCAGCGCGGGCCCTGACGCCGTCACGCCGCCGCCGTCGTAGCGGTGGTACATCAGGTCGCCGCGGTCCCCGGGCAGGCCAGCCGCCTGCGCGTGACCCGCCGTGACGATCCCGCCGAGCGCGCCCAGCAGGCGCGCCGCCGCCAGGAACGGCAGGCCGCGCAGGCCCGGGCATCGCTCGCCGAGCCCGCGCAGCGTGCGCTGGGCCCGCTGCAACACGCGCTGGCGGCCGTCAGTTGCAGCCACAGCCGCCCCCCTGCACCCCGGTGCCGCCGCGCGACCCTTCGCGCACCTCGCGCACGTGCTCCAGATGCTTGGCCGACAAGGCGTCGCGCCGGAACTGCATCAACGGGTCCGCCAGCCGCTCGCGCTCATAGGGCTTGACCCAGGGCTCGGGCATCGCGCAGGCGCCGAGACCGCCGGTAATGGCCAGGCCCGCGAGCACGGCGCGCAGTGCGCGCCAGGGAATCGATCGGAAGGACTTCATTCGCGCAGCAGCTCCCGGATCTGCCTGTCGTAGGTTTCCGCATAGCCGTCGCGGTAACCGCGGTGCACGTAACGCACGCGGCCGTCGCGATCGACCAGCACCGTCGAAGGCATCGTCCCCAGGTCGTACAGCTGGCTCACCTTCTTGTCGGTGTCCAGCAGCACCGGGAATCGCATGCCGAGCTGGGTCGCGAGGTCCGCGGCCTTGCGCGGGTCGTCGTCGATGTTGACGCCGAGCACGACGAAGCCCGACGCGCGGTACTTGTCGTACAGCCGGCCCAGGTGCGGCATCTCCTCACGGCACGGGCCGCACCACGTCGCCCAGAAATTGATCATCACGACCCGGCCGCGCTGCTCCTGCAGGCGCAGGTTCGGGCCGCCGATGCTCGGCAGCGTGAAGTCGGGTGCCCCGGCCGAGGGAGTGACGGCCGCGCCAGCGGCGGCGCCGCCGAGCGCGAGCGTGGCCAGCGCGAGCGGTCGCGCGAGGCGCAGGAAGAGTCGTGCGAACGGGTGCATGGCGGATGTCGTCTAGAAGAAGAAGGTCGCGCCGGCGGTCATCTCGAGGTTCTGGGTGCTCTTCTGGCGCCCGAGAAGGTCGAGTGAGAAGACGTGATCGCGGAAGTCGACCTGCAGCGCGAACGAGTCCTTCAGGAACACGCGCACCCCCAGCCCGAAGTTCAGCGTCTGCTTGCTCTGTTCGAGGAACTTGGTGCTGCCGACGCCCGCCACCAGGTACAGCGCCGAGGCCTTGGCGTACTTGCCGGTGAAGAAGACTTCGCCCGGCAGGACGTTGTAGCCGACGGACAGGTTGTAGTAGCCGAGCTTTTCCTCGGATGTCGGGAAGACGCCTCCCGGAAGGATCTGCCGGAAGTTCTCGTCGCTGACCTTGGTCGTGCCGTACAGGGCCTCGACGAAGAAGTCCTCGGTGATGTGGTAGCCGATGCGCGCGCCGTACACCAGGCTCGCGCCGAAGTCCTCGGTCGCGTAGGTGCCGACGAAGGCGCCGACGATGAAGTCGTTGCTGGGGATCTTCGGCACCCGCACGTCGCGCCGCGGCACGGCAGGCTCGATCACCTGCTCGTTCGACGGCTGGCTGGTCGCCTGGGCGGCTGCCGGGGCGACGGCCAGCGGCATGCCGGCGATCAGGAGCAGGACGGAGAGGAGATTTCGCATGAATGGGCGGCTAGGCCGTCGTCAGAAGAAGAATCCGATGCCGCCCGTCACCGCCCTGTATTCGGCGCTGCCGGTGTCGGCGATGTAGGCGGTGTAGATGCCGTAGTCGAGCCTGGCCACGAAGCGCTCCGTCAGGTGGTAGCGCAGGCCGATCGCCGCATCGGCGAGGTTGGCCTTGGTGACGACCGCACCGACGAGGCTGGCGTTCGGAATGTTCTTGAAGCGGCCCAGGCCGATGCCGAAGAACGGCGACAGCCGGCGATCCGACCACGGTTCGACGTTCAGGTTGACGTGCCAGAACTCGGTCCCCGAAAACACGCCCTGGACCTGGCCGATCGTGGCCTCGACGCTCAGCGCGTCGGAGAAGCGGTACGCGCCCCAGACCTTGAGCATCGGTTCGCTCTTGAACTGCCCCCAGGCGGCGCCGAGTTCCAGCCTCCTCTTCAGGTAGTCGTCGAGCAGGACGTCGCGGAAGGCCTTGGTCGTGCCTGCCTCGGTCAGCGTGGTCTCGAGCTGGGCCCGGTTGACCCAGCCTTCGCGACCGTCCGCCGTGCGCACCTTGAACCAGTCGGTGTGACGCAGCAGGATCTCGATCCACTCCTCGCGCGGCGCGACGTGGAAGATCGGGTAGCCGCGCCCCGGACCCGTGCGCAACTCGATGTACGGATCGGTGACCTGCAGCTTTTCCGCCGCGGCCGCCGACAGTCCCGCGCCCGCGCCCAGCGCCGCGAGCAGCACGCACGCCACCGCTCGCGCCAGCGCCCGGTGCCACCACCGGAACTTCGAGGGCGTCGACGTCATTGCGTATTGCAGGCGCCGACATTCGGGTCAGCCGGAGTGAACATCGTGTAGGCCGCGTTGCTGAATTCGTCCTGGCCCTGCGGCATCGGCCGGCTGATCCAGTAGCGGATCAGCTTCACGTTGGGATCATCCTGGCTCAGGAAGATCAGGCCACCGCCGTGCAGCACGTTGAGCAGCAGCGGCTTCGCGAGCAGCCGGCTCGACAGCGGCGCACCGAACACCACCTCGCCCTGCGCCGAGTAGAAGTTCTTGTACATGTCGGTGGCGCGGATCGCGTCGGGCGTGTTCGCCGGGTTCGACAGATCGACCGGCGGCGCATTGCCGAACAGGCGGAATGCGCCGCCCGTGCCGGTGGCGTTGTCGTGGCAGCCCGCCGCGGCGCAGGTGTTCGTGGAGATGGCGCCGCCCTGGTTGATCTGCAACTGCGCCAGGAAGATCGGCTGGATGCACTTCTGGAAGTAGATGAACGACAGCTTCTGCCCGCCCACTGTCTGCGGGTTCTGCACCGTGGGCGGGTTGTCGAGCGCGTTCCCCTCGCCGCCGCAGCCCGCCAGCAGCAAGGCGGCCGCAGCAACGGCGGTCCGCCATGCCCGTGGCAGCGAGCGTGCGATGCTCAATCTCATGGCGTGCGGCACCCCGAGCTGATCCACGTCGCGATCGCGTTGTAGCCGGCGCTGGCCGCGGGCAGGACCGCCGTCGTCTGCCCGACGGCGCCGGCGGGATGCGGCACCGTCGATGGCCGCTGCAGCAGCGCGTTGGACGGCGCGTTGCAGGCGTCGGAAATCATCGTCAGCGTGACGTTGTAGTCGCCCTCGGCGTCGCCGGTCAGGATGTAGCGGTTGCGCAGGTACGACTGCCCGCTCTGCGTCGCGCCGGCATTGCCGGTCGGCTGGTGGCAACTCGTGCAGCCGGCCTGGATCACCGGGTAGACCGTCGCCTCGAACGCTGTGCGCGACAGCGCGGTCGCGGAACGCACCGGGCTGCCGCTCGCCGACACGTTGTTGAAGTACTGGCCGCCGAGGTCCATCCACTCGGAGATCAGTCGCTTCTCGGCAAGGTTCAGCAGCTTCGAGTGGTCGGGTGCGCCTGCCGGCGGGTTCGGGTGCGCGGTGCGCGCGCCGGCGGCCGCCTTGAGTTCCTCGCCGAACATGATCTCGCCGAGACGGCTCGCGCGCGTCATCCCGAGCGCGTTGCCCACGCGGTTCTCGACCAGTGCCGCATTGCGCACGACCACCGGCACGCCGTCCTCCAGCCGCGTGACCGGCTGGCCGCTGACCGGATCGATCACCGGATCGCCGACCAGCAGTTCCTCGTACGACACCAGCCGCCCGGTGCCCGCCAGGGTCGCACGCAGGTCGAGCCTGGCCGCATCGTTGTGGCAGTTCGTGCAGGTATCGACCCCGCCGGTGCCGCGGACCCGCGTCCACAGCGGCTGGATGTGGTCCGGGTAGTTGATGATGCCGTTGGTCGGCACCGCCGTCGCGAGATCGTCCGCGGTGGCGGCATTGCCGGTGTAGCGCACGATGATGCTCGGACGCGCGGTCACGCCCGCGGCCGTCGTGTCGGCCCAGTTGTCGGCGTGCACCAGATCGGAACCGAGGCGCAGCGCGGTCGCATCGAGCCTGGTCCGGGTCGACGCCATCGTTTCGCCCGACTGGTGCGCCGCCGCCATCGCCGGCAGCAGCGCCGCCGGCACCGTGTTGACGATCGCGCCGGAGTTCAGCGAGGCGCCGCGTCGCGGGCTGTGGCAGCCGTCGCAGGTGCGGCGCTCGCCCGGCCTGACCTGGATCCAGTTCAGGTGGGTCTGGATCGCGCGACCCTTGGCGTCCAGGATCGCCAGTCCGAGCGGCGTGTCGGCGGGCACGAGCAGCTTGAACGATCCGTCCGGTTCGACCGGGGCATAGCCGAGGATCTGCTGCGGCTCGAAGTCGGTCTCGCCGATCGCCTGCCGCATGCCGACCACGTTGGCCTGCGGCGCCACCGCGCGGAAGGCGCGCACGAAGTAGGCCGGCGCGCACCGATACGCCGCGTCGGCCGGGTTCTTCATGCGGACGATGTCGGGCACCTGCGAACGCGTGTCGGCGGCGTCGGCGGGCGCGGTCTTCGCGATGCTCGCGCTGCACCCCGGGCCGAGATCGGTCGGGGCCAGCATCGAGTCGCCCATGCGGTCGAGGCCGTCGGTGTCGTACACGCTGCGCACCTCGATCAGCGCCAGGTTCTGCGCCTTCAGCGTCTCGTCGATGACGGTCGGCTGGGTGGCATTCGGCTCGGTGCGCGGCTGGATCGCCACCGGATCGGTGTACATGAAGCCCGGGGGCGGCGCGGCCACGATCAGGAACGTCTGCTTGGCCGGATCGACCATGTAGATCGCGTAGGCCGCGGGTGCGTTGTCCTGCACCGGAAGCTGCGCCAGCTGGGCGCGCGACATCGTCTCGTCCGCGAGCATCGCGCGCTCGGCATCGGTCAGGCTGGCGCACGGAACCACTGTCCCGTTGCGCGTCACCTCGCACGGCCGGTAGGCCAGCAGCACGCGGTTGGTGCCGTCCCACAGCGGGAACGGCGCCGTGATCCGGCCGAACAGCGACAGGCCGCGGCCGAGGTCGATCTCGCGCTCCGTCCACTGCACCTGCCCGCCCTGCGCGACGACCTGCGCATTGGCCGGCGTGTTCTGCTCGGAGTAGTTGGCCGCGTCGATCAGCATCAGCGCCCCGCCCTCCTGCGTGCCGGACAGCGGCATCAGCGAGGACACGACCTGGCCCTTGTAGGGTCCGCTCGGGTCCATGTCGCGCGGGTGCAGGAAGCTGTTGCCGCCGCTGTGCGCCCCGTACAGCACGAACATGTCGGTGCCGTCGGGCTTGACGCGGAAGATCGCGAAGCGGTTGCGCTGGCCGACGTGCTCCCAGCGCGAGAACATGATGTCACCGTTGGGCCGCACCACCGGATTGCGGTCGTGGCTCTGGTTGACAGAGATCTGCTCGATCGAACCGCCGTTGCGGTCGACCGTGTGGAGGTTGAAGACGCGCTCGCGCTCGTACTCGTCGACGGCGTAGTAGGTCTGGCCGAGCGCCTGCGTCTTCGAGGTGGTCTGGCGGTTCGACGAGAACACGAAGCCGCGATCCGCCGGCAGGTAGGCCGGGTCGACGTCATCGTCCGTGGTCGAACTGGTGATGCGCCGGAAGCTGCCGCCGGAAAGGCCGCCGGCGGTCATGTCGTATTCCCAGATGTTCCAGCGCCCGGTGCACGCCGGCACGCCGCCGACGCTCGACGTGTTGCTCGTCGGGCAACGCATCGCGAACACGATCTTCCTGCCGTCGTAGGAGACTTCCGGATCGGACACGTCGCCGTTGCCCTGCGTGATCGGCGCCGTGACGTTGAACTCGCGTGCGCTCGGCGAGGACTTCTCGCGGATCATCAGGTCCCCGCCCGCGACGAACGGCGCGCCGTTGGTGGGGTTGATCCTCATCGCCGTCGATCGCTTGGCGTAGGCGATCGGCACGTCGCCCGCGACGGTGAGCGTGGTGGTCGAGTCGCTGCCCGAGCAGCCGGCCAGGCCGGCGACCGCGGCGAACGCGAGGGTGACTGCCAGACGACTGGAATGCGCTTGCATCAAGGTTGCTTCCATAGCGTGCCTCGTTGCTTCCATGGCAAATCCCTCCACGAAGCGAATGGGCGCGGGACATCCGAATTGTCCCGAGCCGTTGTTCGGGTTGATCGACCGATCAACCACCTGATTCGCGCGCTGATTCGCCGCGCGCGTCATTGCGCTAATCCTTTCGGATCGCGATTTGAGTCATCGGCCGCTGCGAGCAGTCCGGCCGAGAAATGGAGTTCGCCGCCGGCGTCGACGACGACCGCGTCGACCTCGGGGACCGACTCGACGATCCGCATGCCCTGCTCGACGCCGAGCACGAAGACCGTCTTCGACAGCGCCTCGCTCGTGAGGCCGTCCGGCGCGATCACGGTGACGCTGCGCACCGCGTGCGGCGACTTGCCGGTGCGCGGATCGAGCAGGTGATGGCAGCGCTCGTCGCCGTCGTCGAAGAACCGTTCGTAGTCGCCCGACGTGGACACGGCCACGTCCTCGAGCGGAAGCAGCGCGACGACTTCGTCATCGCGCCGCGGATCGCGGATGCCGATGGTCCACGGCCGGCCGCAGCGGTCGCCCAGCATGCGGCTGTCGCCCCCGGCGGTCACCACCGCGTGCCGGACGCCAAGACGCGCCAGGATCGCTGCGCCGTTGTCGACCGCATGCCCCTTGGCGAACCCGCCCAGGTCGATGCGCATGCCGTCGCGCGCGAAGCGCACCGTGCGTGCAGCCCGGTCCAGGCGGAGGTTCCTGTAGCCGATCGCCGCACGGGCGACCGCCAGCTGCTCGTCGGTGGGGCGGATCCGCCTGCGGTAGTCGTACAGATGGCCGGCGCTGGCATACGTGATGTCGAACGCGCCGCCGGACAGCTCGGAAAAGCCGATCGACCGCTCCAGCAGGTCGAACAGTTCCGCGCAGACCCCGACCGGGTGCCGGGCCGCGTCGCGGTTGATGCACGACAGCTCGGACGACTCCTTGTAGGGACTCATCAGCGCATCGATCCGGTGCATCTCGCGCATCACCGCGTCGATCGCTGCGCTCGCCGCGACGCCGTCGTTGCCCCACAGCTCGACATGGATCGCGGTGCCCATGATCGCTTCGTCGCGGCTGAACCAGCGCCCCGAAGCATCCGGGGCTTCGCTCGTGGTCCTGCGCACCAGGCGTCGCAACCCGCCTAGCATGAAGTGCCCGCGGATGGCCCGCGCAAGTCGAGCGCGCCGCCCGCGGGCGCGCGTTGCCTGCCGAAAATAGGCGAGTCGGTTCTCAGCACTAGCGGGACCGCGGCCAAGGCGTGCAGGATTCGATGCCAGGAGAGCACAACTTGCGCGCGCGGTGGTAGGTATCAGGTTCGATCGACTCTAGCGTGAGCGGTCGTCGCGGACACTCATCCGGTTGGTTCGTTTGCGGGAGTCCGTTCGGTCGACCGAAAGCGTTGCCTGCGATCACACGGAAACACAAGGGAAAGATTCCCATGCACCCGGATGACGACCTCGAGCGTTTCGTCGACGCACAGCACGACGTGTACGAAGCGGTCCGTGCTGAACTGAGGGCCGGCCGCAAGTCGACCCACTGGATGTGGTTTGTCTTTCCGCAGTTGCGCGGCCTCGGGCGCAGCGCGACAGCCGCGTACTTCGGCCTCGATTCGAAGCGCGACGCCGTCGCCTACCTCGCCCATCCCGTGCTCGGCGCGCGACTGCGCGAGTGCGTCGGCATCGTGCTCGGCGTTCAGGGCCGCACGGCGCACGAGATCTTCGGATCGCCGGATGACCTGAAATTCCGCTCGTCGCTGACCCTGTTCGCCGCGGCGGCGCCCGAGGAGCAGCTCTTTCGACAGGCGCTCGATCGATTCTTCGGCGGCGCCGGCGATCCCGTCACCACGGAGCGTCTGCGGAAGGCCGACTAGAGGGCGCGGCGCGCGCTTCGACTCATGGCGCGAGTTCGAATGCGCGGGTGAAGAAGTCGGGTCCGCCGAAATTGCCGGACTTGAGCGCGAGCGCATAGGGCTTGCCATCAGCGGCGCGCGTCCACGGCACTCCGGGCGCGATTTCAGGGCCGATCGCCAGCGCGCGCACGCCGAGCGCCTCGACCACGGCTCCCGACGTCTCGCCGCCGGCGACGACGAAGCGCCGCGCGCCCGCCGTCGCAAGCTCGACCGCGATCCTGCGCATCGCGTCTTCGACCACGGTGGCCGCGCGCTCCCGACCCAGCGCCGCCTGCGCGGCCGCCACCCGGTCCGGCGGCGCCGACGCGCTGAGCAGCACCGGCCGCTCCCCGAGCTCACCCCTGGCCCACTCGATCGCCGCATCCAGTTCCCCGGCGTCGCGCGCCAGTGCAACCGGATCGAGTTGCCGGCGGGGCAGCCGGTTTCCGACCTGTTCGAGCTGTCCGAGCGTCGCCGTCGAGCAGCTGCCGGCAAGGATGACCCCGGGGCCCCGCGGCCAGTCGAGCGTCGCCGCGGGCCGGCCGCCGGCGCCCGCGCTCAGGCTCGCCGCCATGCCCGCCGCGAGCCCGGAGCCGCCCGTCGCCAGCATCTGCGGCGTGATCGCCGCGCCGAGCGACTGCAGGTGCGCATCGTCGATCGCGTCGGCGATGACGTGCCGGCAACCTTCGTTCTTCAGTGCCGCCAGCCGCTCGCCGATCGCTGCGGCGCCCTGCGCGACCACCGCGCTGGCAAGCAGGCCGACGCGGTGCCGCGTCTGGCTGCCGAGGACGCGAACGAGGTTGCTGTCGGTCATCGGCGTCAGCGGATGGGTGCGCATGCCGGTGTCGGACAGCAGGCTCTCGCCCACGAACAGATGGCCCTGGTAGACCGTGCGTGCGTTGCGCGGATAGGCGGGGGTGACGACGTTCAGCCCGGTGCCGAGGGCATCGCACAGCGCATCGCCGACCGGTCCGATGTTGCCGGCGGGAGTCGAATCGAAGGTCGAACAGACCTTGAAGTAGATCTGCCGGGCGCCGCGCCGACGCAGCCAGTCGAGGGCGGCCAGCGACTGGGCCACCGCCTCCCCCGCTTCGATGGTGCGCGACTTGAGCGCCACGACCACCGCGTCCGCGTCGGGCACCGTCAGGTCATCGGCGGGAACGCCGTTGACCTGGATGACCGACAGGCCCTCGCGACTGATGGTCACCGCCACGTCGGTGGCGCCCGTCAGGTCGTCGGCGATGCAGCCGATCAGCAATGCCATGAGGCGTTCTCCCGCTCGGACTCGACTCATCGTACCGCCGGCCGATGGAAGACGCTGCAGGTGCCTGACCATCGGGCCGGGAAAGGGCGAGCTCGTTCGGCTCGCCCGTCATCCAGCACAATGCGCCCATGAAGGCACCGAGCAGATTGCGCCCGCTGATCGACGAAGGACTCGTCGACAGCGTCGTGCGGCAGTTGATGAGCGGCAAGGAGGCCGCCGTCTACGTCGTCCGTTGCGGCACCGAGACCCGCTGCGCGAAGGTCTACAAGGAGGCCACCCACCGCAGCTTCCGCCAGGCCGTCGACTACACGGAAAACCGCAAGGTCAAGAACACGCGCCAGGCGCGGGCGATGGCGAAGGGAACGCGCTACGGACGGCAGGCGACCGAAGCCGCCTGGCAGAGCGCCGAGGTCGACGCCCTGTACCGGCTGGCCGCCGCCGGCGTCCGCGTGCCGAAGCCGCTCAACTTCTGCGACGGCGTGCTGCTGATGGAACTGGTGACCGATGAACATGGCGACGCCGCGCCGCGCCTGAACGACGTCGTGTTCACGCCCGAACAGGCGCGCGCCTGCCACATGGTCCTGATCAGGGAAGTGGTGCGGATGCTGGTCGCCGGCGTCGTCCATGGCGACCTGTCGGAGTTCAACGTCCTGCTGGCAGCGGACGGGCCGGTGATCATCGACCTGCCGCAGGCGGTCGACGCCGCGGGAAACAACCACGCGAGCCGCATGCTGCTGCGCGACGTCGCCAACCTCAGGAACTTCTTCGGGCGCTTCGCGCCGGATCTGCTCCAGTCGAACTACGGCGCCGAGATCTGGGACCGCTATGTCCGCGGCGAACTGCGCGACGACAGCGTGCTGACCGGGCACTTCGAGCAGAAGCACGCCGCCGTCGACCTGGCGAGCATCATGCGCGAAGTGGACGACGCGCTGGCGGAGGAGAAGGAACGGCGCCTGCGCGAGCGGCTCGTTTCGTGAGGCGCGCGGGCGGCCGGGGCGAACGGCCGAGCGCCGCAGGCGCCCGCCCCCGCGCTACGGCGGCGCCGAGCAACAGGCGCTGCCAGCTTGCCGAGGCGGACACGGCACCGTGCCGTACGAACAGAAGACGCAGCAGTCGCCTGGACGAGGTCGCAACAGCGCATTGCAGGCACGGCACTCGAAGAACCACTGGCATGCATCCGTCGGCATGGTTTCGGTGGATGAAGCGCCGCACTGCGGGCATGTGATCGTGGATTGCAGTTCCATGGGCGAACTCAGTGGCAGCATGACTCGAGTCGGGCTCGAACCCTGCCGTCGCATCGACCGGCCGACCACGCGCATGGTACGTCCACACTGCAACCCGATCGACGGAGTCGCGCAGCGAAGCCGTGCACCGGCTGGCCGCCTGACAGCACGATCGCGACGTTCCCGCTGCACGGCTCGCCGTTGCCCGAGCCGCACTTCGCCCATCAGGAAGCCGTGCGCCCGTAGTCATGAATCAACATCAACTATCCATCTCAAGTAGATGAATAACAAGCGTTTTATGACTTCAAGTGAATTCTCGCACCGGCCGCGCGCGGGACTGCCGGCTACCGTCGGGGGCGCTACGCTCATTCATCGTTGCACACGCCGTCCACCTGAACCGGAGAGGACCCGGACATGACCCAGCCGCCGAACCGGCCCTGGCTGCGCTCCTTCGGCTTCGTGCCGCGCAGCTTCGACGATCCGCGCCGCACGCTGCATGAGGCCGTTGCCCGAACCGCGCAGCGCGCGCCCGATGCGCACGCCCGGCATTTCTTCGGCACGACCTGGACCCACCGCGCGCTTGTCCAGGCGAGCGAGGCCGGAGGCCGGCGCACGCTGCCGAAGTCCGGTGTCGGCAAGGTGGACTTCAAGGCGCCGACGGTGCAGCGCGCCGAGTCGACGACCGGGGCGGCGCAATGAACGGCGGGGAACACGTCGCCGATGTGCTGCGCGCGAACCGGGTCGAGTTCCTGTTCACGCTGTGCGGCGGCCACATTTCCCCGATCCTCGCCGCGGCCCGGGCGCGCGGCATCCGCATCGTCGACACGCGCCACGAAGCGACGGCGGTGTTCGCCGCCGATGCCGTCGCGCGGCTGACCGGCGCTCCGGGCGTGGTGGCGGTGACGGCCGGTCCCGGCCTGACCAATACGATCACCGCGCTCAAGAACGCGCAGCTGGCGCAGAGCCCGCTGCTGCTGCTGGGCGGCGCGGCGCCGACGGCGCTGCAGGGGCGCGGGGCGCTGCAGGACATCGACCAGCGCGCGCTGATCGCTCCGCACGTGAAGCACCTCGTGCGCGTGCGGCGGGTGCGCGACCTCGCGCCGGCAGTGGAGGACGGCCTGCGCCGCGCGGTCGGCGGGGTGCCTGGCCCGGTGTTCGTCGAATGCCCGGTCGACCTGCTGTACGACGAAGCCCTGATCCGCCAGTGGTACGCCGACGCCGCGGGCAAGGGCACCGCGCCCGGCGACCGACTGCTGCGCTGGTACCTGAACCGGCACGCGCGCCGGATGTTCGCGGGGCACGACGCGGCGTCGGAACCGGCGGTCGTGCAGGTGGATCCGCCGCGCGCGGCGCCGAGCGCCGTGGCCCGCGCGGCCGCTGCGCTGGCCCGCGCCGAACGCCCGCTGGTCGTGATCGGCAGCCAGGCGCTTCTGGTGGCCGGCGAAGCACGGCG
>Ga0316195_10000591_pt1 | contig 14811 bp, 11 predicted proteins | sample Phised1_MG_FD_204937 | JGI IMG/M metagenome (GOLD analysis project Ga0316195, IMG submission 204937) | Coastal sediment microbial communities from Maine, United States - Phippsburg sediment 1 | ecosystem: Environmental > Aquatic > Marine > Coastal > Sediment | place: USA: Maine | collected... | reverse complement strand
CATGTCAATGATGCAGACCTGCGCTTCTTCCCCGTATTTTGGCTCGCGGTCCTGGAAAGGAAACTTGGTGCAGGCCAGGTAACGCTGTGACGGGCTCCAGGGGCAAATGTCATAGAAGCTGTGGAGATAATAGCCATCATCCGGTGTGACCCTGTGAACCGGCACCAGGGTGCTGGTCTCACGGTATCTCCTGAAGTCATATTTTACCGGTCCAGCTGCGCCGGGTGCAGCAACTGCAGACGTGGCGGTATCAGTCTTGCCGAATACACCATGCACGGGCAGGGCAGCCAACGAGCTGGCGATGGCTGAATTCTTTATAAAATTTCTTCTTTTCACAACTCACCCTGTCACTTGGACTGGTAAAGCTCAGATGCGGCAAGCAGGAACGCGCCCACACCATATAACTGGCTGTCGCTTGCAAGTACGCTGTCCGGACCGGCACCAACCGGCTGCACCCAGCCGAGTTTGCCATCGTCAGCAACCGCAGCAACCAGTGCGCTCCAGCCCTTATTGACCACTGGCCCGTAGGTGGCTGCATCCAGGTGACCATTATTTAACCCCCAGGCAAGACCGTAGGTCATGAAACCTGAACCGCTGGTTTCAGGTGTTGGATCCGGATTCTTGTCCAGCAGGGACGGAGTCCACATGCCGTTGTCATGCTGCAAGCTTGCAATCGTCGCAGACATACCTTTGTATAGCTGCACATACTTCGGATAGGACGGGTGGTCCGTTGGCAGGATTTTGAGGATATTTACAATACCTGCGTATACCCAGCCGTTGCCACGAGCCCAGAAAATCTTGTTGCCTGCTTCCTCGCGCTGTTCAAAATAACGGCTGTCGCGGAAATACAGGTGGGTTTCAGGATCCTTCAGGTATTCGGTGGTGGCCCAGAATTCGCGGTCGGCGAATTCCATGTATTGCGGTTCACCGGTCGCCAGTGACAAACGCATCCAGGTTTGGGGCGCCATGAAAAGAGCATCACACCAACACCAGCGCAGCTGGCACTCCCGCCCGACCCCGGGTATGGAATCACCGAGAAACTCCAGCGAGCCCTGTGGATTGGCCACCAGGATTTGGTTCAACTGCATGATGGTGTGCTCGATCATGCCCTTGTCTTTTTCTTTTTCATAGAAGGTAAGGTACAGCTGCCCGACGATATGGTCATCACCATGGAAAAGGCGGTCACCCAGCTTCCAGCCTTCCTCCTCGGAAATCTTTCTGAGTGGTTCAAGGTAGACCTCATTACCCGGCAACGCGGCCCAGGTCATCATGCCAACGTAAAAAGCGCCGTGGTGCCAACCGCGACGGTCGGCGACGTTGTTACGGTAATTGCGTATGTAATCGCTGAGATTGTCGAGATTGGCGATCTGCCACTCCGCCACCTTGTCACCAATGGCGTCTATGGTGGCCGGGTCAAAGGCATTGGTGCTCCTTTGTGCAAAAAGATCGGCTTTGCTCGCCGGTGTTTCGGCGCACGCCGACAAAACGGTTACGCATGAAACAAGCAGTACCAGTAATTGGAGAGTATAACGTCGTGTGTTTTTCATTTTTTCACCTGCAAAGTCATTGCTGCATGGACTGTCACAAAATGTCTTTCATCTGGACATGATCCATATCCGGGAAGTCCTGGTTTTCACCACCCATGGCCCATACGAAAGTGTAGTTGCGGGTGCCGACACCGCTGTGTATTGACCAGCTTGGCGAGGCGACGGCCTGGCCGTCCCTGACCACCAGTGAGCGTGTTTGCTCCGGCTCACCCATGAAATGGAACACGCATTGATCGTCCGCCAGGTCGAAATACATGTAGACCTCGGTGCGGCGCCGATGCGTGTGGACCGGCATCGTGTTCCAGTTGCTGCCGGGAGCGAGTTCAGTGAAGCCCATCACGAGCTGGCAGGATTCCACTTTCCCCGGGAGTATCGCCTGGTTAATGACACGGGCGTTGCACTCCTCCATGGAGCCCATCTCGAGACGGTTGACATCGGATTTTTTAACCAGCCTGGTTGGATATGCAGTGTGCGCCGGATAGCTCACAAAGTAGAACCGCGCGGGCTCATCACCCGAAGCACTGGTAAATTCCACCTGCCTGCTGCCGCGGCCAATGTACAGGCTGTCGCGGTTGTCGAGATCAAAGGATTTACCATCTACCACGATGGTCCCCGTTTGACCGATGTTGATCACGCCGATTTCCCGGCGCTGGGCAAAGAAATCCGAGGCCAGTTCCTTGTGCACCGGCAACTCCAGGGCAGCTGTGGTGGGCACTGCTGAGCCGACGATGCTGCGTTCAACATCAACATACTCCAGGGTCACTGTTCCTGCCACGAACATGCCGTCAATCAAAAAGGCTTCCCGCAATTCAGCGGTGCTCATACGGCGATAACGTTCACGGTCTGCGGTGTGTAAAAACTTCATTTCTTACTCCATAAGTGTTTAGTGCAGTTTTGCCCCTGCACCTGTTTCATTTATCAGTCATATCTTTACTACCAGGGCTTACTCGCCGGCCCTGGCATCAAGGTATTCATTCCACTGTTCAAACGATGTGATTTCCTGTGCTGCCTGCCACGCAAATCCGGCCCTGAAACTCAATTGGCCATTTTCATCAGAGCTCGTTATCAGCCAGATGTGGCTGGCATCCTTTTCTTCGCTGGGCTTGTGCAAAATCATACTGGTGCGGTCAGGCGCCATCAGGACACCGGTACCGACGCCGTTGCCATCGATGACCTCCCAGGTCGATATCCTGCCCAGGTCACCATTGCTGGCCACTTGCGCTGCCTCGTTGTGGGTGGTCAGGCCAATTGCCAGCGGCACTGACGCGGGCTTTGAGTCCAGCGTGAAAACTGAATTCACGCGGTACAACTGCTCACCCATTGCCAGTGATATGGTCTTGCTCTCTCCGACCTGCCCCAACGGGGTTTCCCACTCGTAGTGCAGCGTGAATTCGATCACCTCGCCACCACTTTGCAGTACCTCAAAGCTCTTGAACTTGCCCGCTGGCCAGGCCACGCCGTCGATCCAGATGGCCGTGCCACCTACACCCCGGCTGTCGCCGACGTGAAAGGGGTCATAACCTTCACCGCGATCTTCGTGGTAAGTGATACCATCCAGATAGCCCGCGTACCATTTATCAATGATGGAATAAGGAACCTTTTTGAACCAGGCATCCACGCCACTGACCTGTCCTTTACCGTTGGACAATGGGCCGTAGACCCTGAAAGCCACCTTGTCGTTTTCCCAGGCGAAATCGTCTTCACGCTCGGGCACGAAACGGCCATAGGCCATGACGGCGGTTTCAATTCCGTGTTCGGATTCAGGTTCGGCCCGTACCGGCTGTTCGCTGACAGCGGTCTCAACCGCTGCCTGGGCGGGCGGGCTTTCATCGCCGGAAGGACCGCATGCGGCGATACCGAAAAACATAACAAGCACCGTATTGATGCTGATAATGGTATTAATAATCTTCATCGTATTTCCCCGTTATTCCAATAAATCCAGTTCACTGCGTTCGGCAATGGCCATCGGGTAGTCCGCCAGCGGCAGTTTACCAAACGTGGTCTTACCGGAAGATGTTTCGAATTCCTGTACTGCGTATACATTACCGGTCAGCAAATCCACCAGCACCGGCTCCTTGTAGCCCGCCATCACATCCAGCGACACCGTCGCGTACTTCGCAACGTTCTCCTGCGGGAACCAAGGCAGCCAGTAAGCGATGAATGCGGCTTGATCCGACTGGTAAGAAGCGAGCAACGGCACCGAGGGAAAGGCGTCCTCGTACTCACCTATGCCGTAGAAATGCCCGGCATCCGTGACCCGAAAGCGGTATTCCGGATCGATTCTGCGGTATCGTGCATCCATCGCCGAACACAGGTTCTGGTAGGCAAAATAGGCGGGTTTGGGTTGTCCCGTTACCGCGTCCAGGATGCACTTCTGGTTGATACCGTCGGCGTGCATACGGCTGCCATCACGTTCCGGGGCTCCGAATTTCCTGTCGAGCTCGGTCGGCTCCCGCTTTGTTGGCCCGGGTGTCGGGGTTTTATCGTCGGACAGCTTGAAATAATTGCTCAGCGTAGTCTGGCAGAACCATGTATCCAAGAAGCTCTGCCGCAGCAGCCACTTGGCCTGGATATTGTGCCCCCAGGGGCCGATGCCGCGGTAACCGGTCGTGCGGCTCTGGGACGCCATGCCGCACTCGCCCTGCCAGATTTCGAAACCCGGGTTGTACTTGTCCAGCACCTCCTTTAACTCGGCCATCCGGTATACCCTGTTCTCGGGCCTCGTACCGTAGTTGTGGAAGCTCATGATGTCGATCTGTTCAGGTTCACAGTGGGCCAGGAACTTGTCACAAAAGCCGGGCGAGATACTGGCCGTCGAACCGGCGATGATCTTTGCATCCGGGTGCAGTTCACGGATTTTCCTGACCGTAACCTTCACCAGTTTGCCGTAATCCGCGCCATCCGGTGGCGCCCCCCAGTATTTACGGTGGTTGGGCTCATTCCAGACTTCCCAGTAACGGATGCGGTCCTTGTAACGCTCAATGGCGTGCTCGACGAACACCAGCCAGGCTGAGCGGGTGGCATCATCCAGCGGCGGCGCCGGGCTGTCGCCATAAATGGCTGCCAGTTTCGGGTCATCGTAGCGACCAACCCCCGTATACATGGCGTTTCCGTTGGTCAGGGTCACGAACGGAGTGATACCAAAGCGTAGTAAGGCATCGACGGTTTCATCACTGCGCGACCAATCGAAGCGGCCCTTTTCTGTTTCCACGCCGCCCCAGCCAAATAGAACCCGGGTCCACTTGACACCGATCGCCTTGGCCATCGACAGTGTTTTCTCGTCGAACGCACCGGCCTGGATACCCCAGTAAGAGCCGGCTATCTGGTCCGAGGACCTTGGCTGTAGCCTGCCGAGCGGCGTATAGCCCTTGAGGACCTGGTTCACCGTATCCTTATCGTCACACGCTGACCCGGCAGCCGCTCCGGCTACTACACTGATGGGCGTGGCCGCAGCCCCGCCCAATATCAGTGATGACTTTATGAATTTGCGTCGTTTCATCATCTGTCTCTGTATTTTTGCCCAGTCCCGTATCCTTGCTGACCAGTCTGGTGATTGCTCTATTGATCCACGGGCGCCGGGGCCAGCTCCGCATACCACTCGCTGAGCACATGAAATGCCGCCTTTTTATCACCCAACGGTGAAATGATACCCTTGCGGTTCCAATAATCCTGGTACTTGTGATTCATGCGCCGGGGCGACTGAAAATCCTTGAGTATCCAGGGCGACAGGCCACTCAGCCCGGGTACTTTTTTGACCATCTCCAGGGTTGCGCGGTAATACCCTGCCTGGAACTCCTCCGAGAATTTTTCCATCTCCGGGTCGTGGAACCCGTACAGGGCACCGGCACCGAACTCGGAAAACAGGAATGGTTTGCCACTTGGGTTGCTCCACTCGGCGCCGGGGACTTTGTTCAACGGCGCATTGCCATACCAGCCCTGGTAGGTATTCACGGCGACCACGTCGATCAGCTCCGCCAGCGGATCGTCAACCACGAAAACCCCACCTTTACTCCTTACGTTATGCAAGGCCGTGGTCATCAGCCGGGTTCCATCCAGTTTGCGGGCTTCGGAGATAACCTTGTCCAGGAAGCTCAGGCGCTCTTCTGTCTGGGGTGTTTCATTGGCGACACTCCAAAAGACGATCGAGGCCCGGTTCCGGTCGCGCATAATATTTTCCCTTTGCATCTGCTTCGCCAACGCCAGCGTCCCCGGATTTTCGAAATCGACATCCCAATACACCGGGATTTCACTCCACACCAGCAAACCCATTTCATCGGCCAGCCTGGTCATGATTTCCGCATGCGGGTAATGCGCCAGTCGCACAAAGTTGGCATGCAGGTCGTTCTTGGCAATACTCAGCAAAGTCCGGGCACTTGCCTCATCAAATGCCCTGCTGGGTGGCTCCCCCAGGGTCTCTTCATGAAGGGATATACCGCGCAGGAACACCGGTTCGCCGTTAATCAGTATCTGGCTGCCGTCAACCGCAATGGTACGGAAGCCGATGCGGTCACCAACTGCATCCCCCGGTGTGCTGACGCTGACGTCGTACAGCTTTGGCAGATCGGGGCTCCACCGTTCCATTCCCGATGGAATCTCTATCACCATGGAAGCGACGCCGGCTGCATCACTTGCTCCGCGCAGGTTCATATCCAATCCTGGTATAGCCACCTCGACTTCGCGGTTTGTCACATCACTCCCGCCCAGGCGGACCGTCGCCAGCAAGTGATTATCAGACAAGCGCAGGAAATAGTCGTGCACGTAGGTATCAGGTACGCTAACCAGGTGCACCGGCCGTGTCAGCCCACCATAGTTCTTCCAGTCCGTGATGGGCGTGGGCACAGAATCATTGGCGTGCTGCGAATCGACACCGACCACGATCGAATTTCGCCCGGTTTTCAAATTTGCCGTAACATCGAACGCAAACGGCGTAAACCCGCCTTCGTGCTCACCGGCTTTCTCACCGTTAACATAAACAAGCGCCCTGTAATTGGCGGCACCGAAATGCAGGAACTGCCGGCCTGCCCGGGACTCTTCGAGTTCGAGCACGCGCCGGAACCAGACCAGGCCGTCATACCAGGTCAGGGAGGGATCGCGACCATTCCAGTCGCCCGGGATCGACATCAATGGGGCGGCGTCGAAGTTGTATTCAAGAAAATCCACCGGGCTGTTCGGCCCGGGAGCATCTTCAAAAACCGCTGTCCTGCGCCGGTCTCCACGTAAAATACCGATTTTTTGCGGATCGACGATGTAGTTCCATTGACCGGATAAATCAATTGCATCACGTGCGGTGACATTGATCAATGCGGTTGAATAACTGCCGGCAACGGGGCCCTCGTCTTCTGCTAATGCCCCACTGCTGAGTGAACTGGCGGTCAGGAAAAGACCACACAACAGAGAGATTTTCAGGCTTATCCGGGAAAAATGTTCAAGGCATTCACGCGGTTCTTTCATGCTACACCCATGCAGGTCGTCAGGTTCTGAGAGGCAAAAGACACCATCGTCAGCTTGCGGTATTGCACCGATTATATGTTAACGTTATCATTTTGTGAACAGTGTTTCAGATATTGGGGCCATTTCTCCAGGAGATCACCATGAGAAGATCGCAGATGCGTAACAGACCGGGAGGATATCGAGCAACATTTTCGACTGCATTTTTGGCCTTGTTGACCATGATACCCACCATCAGCTGTGGCAAAGCACCAGACGGTAATGACCAGACCAAGCCGGTTACGGTCCCGCATACCTACAAGATTTCCAGTCAGGCTGATTTCGATTCGCTCAAGCCGCTCGTTTTAAACGGTGGTGATCAAATTCTGCTTGAGCGTGGCAGTAGCTTCCAGGGTTCACTGTCCCTGAAACGCAGCGATTTGAGAGCGGACACCGTGATCACCGTGGCGGACTTCGGAGATTCGTCAGCACCCCGCCCTGTTATCAATGCCGATGCCCACGGTATGGGAGCCATCGATATTCGCGACTCCGGTGGCTGGTTGATCGAGAATCTTGAAATCACGAACCAGTCAGACGTTCGGTCGGAACGCATGGGGATCTTCGTGACGGCCACCGACAGCGGAACGCACAAGAATTTCGTGGTGCGAAACTGCTATGTACACGATGTCACTGGCGAGTTTAAAAACTTCAACAACGGTGGAATCATCTTCAGAGTCACCGGCGAGGAAGTGCCAACAAATTTCGACGGTGTGCTGATCGAAAACAACGAAATTCGCAATATTTCCGGTGTTGGCATCAGGACCAAGTCAACCTGGGAATCCGACCCCGACGATCCGCGCGGCCTTAACAGGTACCTCATCGGACGGCACGCCCATCTCAATGTTGTCGTTCGCGGCAACCGGATCTCTGACATCACACGTAATGCCATTATCGTCGGCAGTGCGGACGGCCCATTGCTCGAATACAACGTAATGGGCCCGAATATTGCCACCGAGACCACCGGCAATACCCTGTACACCTACGCAACGGATGACGCGCTCGTGCAATACAACGAAGCCTTCGGCAACCACGGCCCCGCTGAAGACATTGACCATGGCGGATTCGATGCGGATTACGCCAGCCGCAACACGGTGTTTCGTTACAACTACTCCCACGACAATAACTTTGCCTTCGCGATCATGCGTAAACACCTGAACAATACCCGCATTCACCACAATATCAGCGTCAATGAACGCTTTGGCTTTATCCACTATGGCTTTGGCAAATCCTTTGAGATTACCGACCTGGTCATCAGCAATAACACCTTTTTTTCGGCCAGCCCCAACATGAATCTGTTTATGAACTTCAACAAGGAACGTGAAGCAATAGACACCACCCTCATCGACAATATCTTTGTGTTTGCCGGAGAGGGCGCAAACTGGGGCTCAGTGCCAACCGAAGAACGCGGCATGGTATTCGAAAACAACATCGTGGTTGGTCTTCAGGACCCCGAGTACATCACGCTGACAGCCGACCCCCTGCTGGCTGCACCAGGTACGGACGATACCGAAATTGACATGACTGATCCGAAGCGGATAAGGGGCTATAGCTTATGCAAGGGCTCACCCGCGATCGGTACTGGAAAAGAGGGTGATAACGAAGCCAGGGTCGATTTTTGGGGCAGCGATATCGCCAGTGTGAACATTGGCGCTTATGGCGGGGTTGGGGTAGATTGCAATGCCCCGTAGATATGGACAAATACGTTTTTGGAGCGCAGCACACTAATGACCGGTAAAAGACAGAACCCTTCCAGGGATCGTGAAGCAACCATCAAGGACGTTGCCCGTGAGGCCGGCGTATCTGCCATGACCGTCAGCCGGGTCATCAATGGCAAGAGCAATGTCCGGCCAGCCACCCGGGACAGAATTCAGAAAGCGGTCACGAAAGTCAATTACCGGCCCAATGTCGGTGCAAGGCTGCTGGGCGGCCGGCGCACCTACCAGTTCCTGATGTTGTACAACAACCCGAATGTTGGCTGGATGGGTGAACTGCTGATCGGAATGATGAACAGTTGCCGACGCATCGGTTATCACCTCGCCATTGAAGGTGTTGGAGAGTTTGAAGGAGAAACCGCCGGCGCTGACGTCGACGCCGCAGAAGTTGCCCGGGTGATTGATGGTTCACGTGTTGACGGTATCATCCTGCCCCCGCCCATCTGTTTTAACCAGACCGTACTGGATGTTATCAGTGCCCAGGGCATCCCCTGTGTACGCATAGCCGGTACGTCCCAGAGTGGCATCAGGCTGCGGGTGACTATCGATAACTGTGCCGCGGCACACGAAATCACCAGCCATTTGATCGACCTGGGCCACGAGGACATCGCAATCATCAAAGGTCCGGACCTCTTCGTCGCTTCCGGTCTGCGCTTTGAAGGCTATGCCCAGGCCATGCGCCAGCACGGACTGGCGATCCGGGAATCCAACATCGCCACCGGTGATTTTGACGTGCAGTCCGGCTATAGATGCGCCCGCAAATTACTACGTCAGAAACATCGCCCGACGGCCATCTTTGCCAGCAACGATGAAATGGCCGCCGGCGCTTTGTCCGCCGCCCAGGAACTGAAAATCAGCGTACCCGAGCGTCTGAGTGTCGCGGGTTTTGACGATGCCCCGATCGCGCATTCCGTATGGCCCAAATTGACTACGGTACGTCAACCCCTGCGGGCCATGGGTGAGAAGTCGGTCGAGTTACTCGAGCGTTATGTCCGGCACATGGATGATGATACGCTCGAAGAGGTGGAACCGGCCATTTCACTTGGATACAAGTTGGTGGTGAGACAGTCGACCGGGCCCTGCCCTTTCGACAAGCAATGAGATTGGATCAGTGCGAAACCTGTTTCTTGCAATCCTGATCCTTGCTCCCTGGCACACGATGGCCGCAGAAAGTCCCTGGTACACCCAGGGGAATTTCAAGCCCGTGCAAAGACTGGAATTCACCCTCACCAACACCCTGGATTTTGACCGGCAGAATGCCCCGGTAACCATCAAACGTGAAGATTTCCCGTTGCCCGATGTACACGAAATGTGGGTAACGGTGGTGGATCCGGCATTACCGCCGTTTGAAGGCCCGTCTGAAGAGTTGTTACGTTTACAGGGCGGGCACCAACTGCGTGCTGAAAACAACGGGCATGCGGTATTTCACCAAATGGACGACCTGGACAAGGATGGCATCTGGGATGAGCTGTTTTTCCAGACCAACATGGTTGCCAAGTCAAAAAAGACGATTTATGTCTACCTGGGTGAAAACATACGGGGGTGGAACAAGCATTTCACCCACGCCAATATCGGCAGCTACGCCCGCCACCTGATGCCATTCTGGGAGAGCGAAAATGTTGGCTGGAAAATCTGGTTTGCCAACGCCGTCGACGTCTATGCCAAGCGCAAGCCGGTGTTGATGTCACAACACCTGTACATGGAGAACCTAGATGGTTATGGGGTATCGGGCATCAACCGCGATTGGGGCTCTGATATACAACGGGTGGCGGGTTCCTTTGGCGGAGGCGCGATCTGCCTGTTCGAGGATCCAGATAAACCGGACAAGGTATCCCTGCCCCGCTTCACACCGTTGAAACTTGAATCTTCTCCCAAATCTTCCTGGAACCTTGGCCAGATCAGCGACACGCGCTATGCCTACGAGGTGATAGCCAACGGCCCAGTCCGTTCGATGATAAAAATCAAGGGCATGAATTGGAATACGGCGAAGGGATCTTACGCTTACGAGCAATATTACACCGCATTTGCAAAGCAAAGTTACACTGCATCAAAAGTGGTATTCAACACGTTTTCAACGGCTGTTCCGGAAGTCAAAATGGGTGTCGGTTTTCGCAAGAAACCGCAAGAAAATCATTTTGTCCAGGAAGCCGGCATTATCATTTCGAGCGGACCCGAAGAAATCCGCGACCCCGAGAATATCGATGACAGGAAAGCACAACAGGTTGATTTTGTCGGTACCGCACTGATCGTCAAAGACACCTATAAACCGGAATACCAGTTTGTCAGCGATCACCAAGGAAACCACACATTCAGGATAACCGCGCCACGGGATAATTCGTTCGAATTCATGCTCTCATCGGCCTGGAGCGAGGGTGCGGTCTACAACAGCGCCAAAGATTTTACAGATTACATCAAAAAAACTGCCCTGGAATATAACGACCCAGTTCGAGCCAGGTTTGTACAGGAACAGACAAAGGAGTAAGCACCGACATGTCCACAAAATTATTTGACCTGACCGGCAAGAATGCCCTGATCACCGGCGGCACACACGGTATTGGCATGGCCCTGGCCACCGGTCTGGCTGAAGCTGGCGCCACCATCATAATCAACGACATATTTCCGGAAAAACTCGAAGAAGCCAAAGCTGAATACGCCAAAAATGGCATCCACATCCATACCTACGTCCTTGATGTCACTGATGAAGAAGCCGTGGATAAAACCATTCCGCTTATTGAGGAAGAAGTAGGCCCCATAGACATCCTGATCAACAACGCCGGCATTATCATGCGCGTTCCCATCCTGGAAATGGAAGCCAAGGATTTCCGGCAGGTACTGGATATTGACCTGACCGGTCCATTTATCATGGGCAAGGCCGTCGCAAAGGGAATGATTGCCAGGGGCCACGGAAAGATCATCAATATGTGCTCGATGATGAGCGAACTGGGCAGAAACACCGTATCAGCCTACGCCTCCGCCAAGGGCGGCCTGAAGATGCTGACCCGCAACATGGCCACCGAGTGGGCCAGGCACAATATCCAGATCAACGGCATTGGGCCGGGATATATCGCTACATCCCAGACCGAACCCATCCGTGTGGATGGACACCCGTTTAACGATTTCATCATTCAAAGGACACCCGCCGGTCGTTGGGGTGACCCTGAAGACCTGGCCGGAGCCGCTGTATTCCTGGCTTCCAGGGCATCCGATTTTGTCAATGGGCATGTCCTTTACGTGGATGGCGGAATCCTGGCTACGATTGGGAAGCCTGCAAACGAGGAGTAGCTGGAAGAATCACGCACTATCTAATTTCCCTCCTGACTCAAGACCGAAATCTGCTTTACGGTCTGAAATTTGCTTCACTATTACGGTGGGGGGCGCTGGGGCGGGTACCTACTGCCAGGACACGCCATAAACACGTCCGTGTGGGCTCGGTCGCGACTTCCTGTCGCTCACGGTCCTGTCAGTAGGTACCCGCCCCAGCTTGGGTTCATACGACGTGCAATCAGCTGACATCAAAGCCATTGATGGTTAGGTTCGCACTACTTAAGCCGAGGGTGTGCGGGGGCTTGACCCCGGACCGTGCGAGACACGAAGTCGAGCCCGAGGCCCCAGGGAGGGGTTCATGACGTGTCCGGGGTAAGCCCCCACACCCCCTCGGCGATAGAATCCAAGACGGTCTGGTTAGCTATTTGAAATTTAATGAAATGTAAATTATTACCCTGGCTCTGAATAATTGACTATGATTATCATATGGATAGGACAACTCACCTGGCCTGGGTGTTGAGCATCGGTCTTTGTACCGGGCTAAGCTCTGAAGCCATTGCGGCCAACCAAGTGGATCCTGAGGTGGTTTGTGGTCAGATGGTCGCGAAAAGGGATGTGCTCGTCCTCAACCTCGAATCGATGCGTTACGACCCTGAAAAAGCCCAGCAATATATAATTGATCAAGCCGGTGAATTCAGGCTGCTCTCACCGAAAATTGAGGAAATCTTAACTCGTTCCAGACCCTCCAAAGACGCGTATAGCATTACCAGGCGTGCGCAGAAGTTAGCGGAAAAATTGGGCTGTGACCTGGTGCTGGTAGTTAAAACGGGGCCCTACTTTGGCCGGCAAAGGAGGCCGAATGCCAGGATCAAAGACGGCGGGTATGCCTGGGTCGTCATGGGGCAAAGGGTTTCAAGCCGCTGACGCCCGACCCAAAACTATTCCGGCGCCTCCTGCCGGACTACGTCGAGCAGTTCGAGTAACCAGGTGGTCCAGCGTTCTATCATCAACCGGGCGGCGCGCCTGTTGGATGGGCTGTCGGCTTTTTCCATATAGCCGCTGTAAGGATCATCCAGGTATTTCCAGCTTTTGGCCAGCAACTCACCGCTGACTGCATCATGAATTTCCAGCTGCAGCGTCATAGACAATTTTGAATCCGCCAGGGTTTCGCCAATACGGTTGCTTACCCTGTCCGGCGCAACGATATCCAGGTCCATGATACGCGGCGTGAAGCGCATAACACCTGCACCACTTTCATCGGATATGAGGTATCTGCTTTTGTCAGGCAACTTCTGCCTCAGGACATCGTCGAGCAGTTCCAACATGCCGGTCTTGATCCGTTCCTCGTCTTTCTCCCTGATGATGTTGTCATAACGCTGCCGCTGATCGTGTACCCAGTCCTTCCTGAATGTGACCGTGGCTTTTTCAAGTTTAATCCCCGAGTAGGAACTCCAATCAACGCCGGCGGCCAGGAATTCGCCGTACTTGTTCTGTTCGATTGCCTCCAGGTCAGAGCGGTCCGTTTCGGATGGAGCAGTGTCGGCCAACACGGATAACGACAAGACAAGCAAGGTACAAAATGTCAGGCCGCTGTTTATTTTCATTCCTGTCTTCCGAGTGAATAAGGCTTACAAGCAAATGCATTGCCACCGGTGGCATGATCGACTAGTATATTCCTCAGCTACTGAGCCGGCAACGCCACGCCGCTGATCTCTTTCCTGCGACCCGGGTGCGACGTTCACGAATGGATGAAATGACACTTTCGTTGTGGAGAATCTTCAATGAAATCTATGTGTGGGAGAATTGGGAAAAACGGCCTGGTTTTAACCACTGTTTCATTCTTCCTGGCAGCACCCTGCATGGCTGCGGTTTCTGGAACGGTGCTGGACAACAGCGCCCAGCCGCTGACCGGCTGTGAAATCCTGCTCACCGCGGCCAACGACCTCACCGCTGCCGACGGATCTTTTGCTGTCGAATCAATCCCCGCGGAAGAAGCGGGCCACAACGGAACCTTGCAGATCAACTGCCCCGGATACGCACCCAGGTTCATAAGTCTCGATGCTGCCGCGACAGACCTGGGGGCAATTACCCTCAAGCGGCCCAATTTCATCCTGCTGCTGGCCGACGACCAGGGCTGGGTGCAGACCTCCACGCAAATGGATCCTGATGACCCGACAACCAGGAGCGATTATTTCAGAACCCCGAATATCGATTCCTTTTTTGAAGGTGGAATCCGGTTTGTGCGCGGCTATTCACCAGGAACTTATTGCCTCCCCACGCGACGGGCCATCCAGGTATCCCAGTCACCGTTGAAACACGTCTTTAACGGCAGACCCGTTGATGAATGGACCGCCGCGTACAGAAACCTGGCGTCCATTCCGCGGGTACTGAAGGCTGCGGACCCCGCTTACCGGGCGGCCCATTTCGGCAAGTGGGACCACAGGTTTGACAACCCGGATCCCGCGACCCTGGGTTATGATGAGAGTGACGGGCCTACCACAAACCGCGAAGGCAACACGGGCGCTTACGTGGACGGCAAGCTGGATAAAGTCACCGCCCGGCCCGCGGCAGACCCAAAGAATATTTTTGACCTGACCCGGCGTGGTTCGGTTTTCATGGAAGAGCAGGTCCAGGCAGGCAAACCGTTTTATCTGCAGTTGTCCCATTACGCCCTGCACCTTTCAGTCTTTTACCGCCAGGACAGCTACGACGAGGTGACAAACTGGCCGAAGGGCGAAAAACACTACATCACCTCCTTTGCATCGATGCTCAAGGATATGGATGAAGGTTTCGGAATGTTT
>Ga0316195_10000590_pt1 | contig 14822 bp, 13 predicted proteins | sample Phised1_MG_FD_204937 | JGI IMG/M metagenome (GOLD analysis project Ga0316195, IMG submission 204937) | Coastal sediment microbial communities from Maine, United States - Phippsburg sediment 1 | ecosystem: Environmental > Aquatic > Marine > Coastal > Sediment | place: USA: Maine | collected... | reverse complement strand
GCTTGACCGAAATTAACTGGAAACGTAGGACCGAATTCACTCGGGAAAAAACGGAAAACGCAGGACCGAATTCACTCGGGAAAAAACGGAAAACGTAGGACCGAATTCATTCGGGAATAAATTGGAAAACGTAGGACCGAATTCATTCGGGAATAAATTGGAAAATGCAGGACCGAATTCATTCGGGAATAAATTGGAAAACGTAGGACCGAATTCATTCGGGAAAAAATCGGTTTGGAGAGATTGAATGAACACTGGTAACGACAATAGCGGCGAGCGCTTCACCGGCCACGGCCCGGAATGGCGCGACGCCAACTTGAGCCCCGCGGAGGCGCAAAAAGCGACCGCCTGGGTCGAGCAGGTGATCAACAAACGCTCGATGGAGGTCAACAAGGACCGCGTCGAGGACGTGCGCGACGCCATGTGGGAGCTGGAAAAGGACGGCGAAATCGTCGTGCATCGGATCACCGAGCAGCACGCCCCGCGTATTGCCAAGACCATTTACGGCTGGGACAAGAAGGTGCCCACCAACCAACTCTGGCACCACAAATCCTGCGGCCAGTGCGGCAACATTCCGGGCTATCCGACCTCACTGCTGTGGTTGATGAACGAGATGGACATCAGCTACCTGGACGAAACCGACCAGACCTCCTGCACGGCCTGGAACTACCACGGCTCCGGCATCGGCAACATCGTCAGCCTGGCCGCCGTGTTCCTGCGCAATTTCCACCAGGCCTATATTTCGGCAAAGGCCCAGGGTCTGCCCGAGGGCCATTTCTATCCGCTGGTGCATTGCGGCACGTCGTTCGGCAACTACAAGGAGGTGCGCGCCTACTTGCTGCACTCCGCCGAGCTGCGCGAGAAAGTAACAAAAATTCTCGCCAAGCTGGGCCGCCTGGTCGATGGCAAGCTGCTGATCCCCGAGGAAATCGTGCACTATTCGGAGTGGGTGCACATGATGCGCAGCGACATTGCCGAGCGCCAGACCATCGACGTCAGCAATATCCGCGCCACCATTCACCCGGCCTGTCACGTCTACAAGATGGTGCCGCAGGACGCGATCTACGACGACAATATCCTGGGCGGCAACCGGGTCGCGGTATCGACCGGCATCATGGAGGCACTGGGCACCCAGGTGATTGATTATTCCACCTGGTACGACTGCTGCGGCTTCGGTTTCCGGCACATCATTTCGGAGCGCGAGTTCACCCGCTCGTTCGCCATTGACCGCAAGATCAAGGTTGCCGTGGAGGAAGCGAATGCCGACGTGATGATTGGCCACGACACCGGCTGCATCACCACGCTGGACAAGAACCAGTGGATCGGCAAGGCCGCGGGTAAGGACTACAGCCTGCCGGTACTTGCCGACATCCAGTTCGCAGCGCTGGCCTGTGGCGCCCACCCCTACAAGATCGTGCAATCCCACTGGCACGCCTCGGCCACCGAGACCCTGATGGAGAAGATGGGAATCGACTGGCAGGCCAAGAAGGCGGAGTTCGAAGCCTACCTGGTGGAAGTGGAGGCCGGCAGGTTCGAGAGCCTTTACGACCCGCGGCTGGCGATAACGTCCGGCCCCGGATTCAAACCGGTAAAACAACTGGCCGCAGGCGGCAGCTGACAGATTCATTAAACGCTAAGCAAGAGCAAGGTTGAACACCATGACAAAACCGATCCTGATTGTTGGCGGCGGACCGGCCGGGCTGGCCGCGGCGCATTCGCTGGCCACTTTTGGCCAGGCCTGCATCCTGGTTGAGAAGGAAGACCGCCTGGGCGGGGCGCCGATCCTCGAGGGCTACGCCAAGCTGGTGCCTTCCGGCGAGTGGGCGAAGGACGCCATCGGCGGCATGGTCGACCGTGCGGCGAATCACGAACTGGTGGACGTTCGCACCGGAACCACGGTGAGCTCGTTCAGCGGCGAGGTGGGCAATTTCACAGCCGGGTTATCCAATGGCGACTCGCTTGACGTTTCAGCAGCCATCCTCTGCACCGGTTTCACCCATTTCGATTCGGCCAACAAGCCCGAGTGGGGTTTCGGAACGTTTCCGGACGTCGTGACAACTTCCCAGGTGGAACAGATGATCTCTTCCGGGCAGGGCGTGCGCTGCCCGTCGGACGGGCGCAAGCCGCAGCGCGTCGCGATCCTGCTCTGCGTCGGCTCGCGCGACCGGCAGATCGGCCGCGAGTGGTGCTCCAAGATCTGCTGCACCGTCTCCGCCAACATGGCCATGGAGATCCGCGAGGAATTGCCGGACTGCCACGTCTATATCTACTACATGGACATCCGCACCTTTGGCCTGTACGAGACCAAGTACTACTGGAAGAGCCAGGAGGAATTCAAGGTCAAGTACATCAAGGCGCGTATCGCCGAGGTGACTTCCGATGGCGAGAAGCTGATCGTCAAGGGCGAGGACACGCTGGTCAAGCGGCCGATCACCATACCGTTCGACATGGTGGTGCACGCCATCGGCATGGATCCGAACGTCGACAACAAGGACCTGTCCGCCGTGTTCGGCGTCGATCTTGAACCGCACGGCTACATCGGCAAGGCCAACAGTTACTCGGCTACCGGTTTGACCAACCGCACCGGTGTGTTCGTCGCTGGCGCCGCCACCGGCCCCGAGACCATCGACGACTCCATCGCGCAAGCCAAAGCGGCGGCGATGGCCGCGCTGGAGCAGCGGCAACTCGCGGCGCGACTCGTAAGCTGATACGCGCGATGCCCTCCGCCCCCCATTTTCTGCGACCGCAAACCCGCCCGGAAATTGAACGGCCGCGGCTGGACCTGAGCGGGCCGATTCTGGCGCATGCGCTCGAGACCTTGGTGGTCGGCACTGAAGAGCAGGGTGGCATCGAGCAGTGGATTGACGCGCTCAAGCTGAAAAGCCGCATGTTCCAGCAGGCGCTGGAGCCGTTTCTGGATGGCGCCCGGACGTCAGAGCTGCCGCTGGACAGCTTCGCCGGCCTGTGTGCGTTCATGGCCAGCGTGCGGCGCCGCGTGGGCCCGTTCCTGGAGCAACCAGCCTACGGGCGCATGGTCGAGGCCATTGCCGCCCTGCTGGAAGGGGCAAAGAATACGACTGGGACGGACGCTCGCCTGGCCGCTTTCTGCGAGCGCTTCCCGCAGGATCGCAAGCACCGGTGGGTGCGTGATCTGGCGGCCGAAATTCTGCACAACGTGGACCCGGAACGCTACCCGCTGATGTGTCGCTGGGTGTGGGACCGCAAGGCCAATACCGGCGTGATCCGGGAGATCTGGTTCGACGATCAGGTGGACAACATCACGATCGACGTCCCGGACGGTTACGGCACCTACCTGGTATTGCGCGAGGAACTCAGCCAGTACCTCACCGACAATGGCGTGTTCCGCGATGTGCCCTGGTACGTGGACCTGCTGTGCGCCAAGATCTACGCCGATTACATCGCGGCGCAGGGCGGCGTTTACCTGCGGGCGGATTTTTCCGCGCCGGGTGACCCGATGGAACACACCCGACGCCTGTTGGGACTGGACGGGGTGCGAGCCGGTACGGGGCGCACCCGCCTGAAGGCGATCAGCGGCGAAGCCTACGTTATCGAAGACAGCCATTCAGTCGAAGACAAAAAATTATTGGATTGACCCATGCCCATTCATGAGAAATCACTGATCCGCCCGGAAAACCTCGAGGTCCACGAGCATCTGGAAATCGAAGGGGTGGATGTGTCCGGCCACTGGAGCACGTTCATCGGGAGCCGGGTGGTCGCGGATTACAACGAAGCGATGGAGGAAGAGATCGCGGCCCTGCCGGGCGGTGAGTACATCCACCGCTGTTGGCAATGCGGTTCCTGCACCAATTCGTGCACGGTCAACGCACTCAACCCGGACTTCAATCCGCGTTACTGGATCTACCTGATCCGCATGGGCATGGAATCCGAACTGCTGCGCGACAAGGACATCATCTGGCAGTGCGTGTCCTGCCACAAATGCACCCACGTCTGCCCGCGCGACGTGGTGCCCGAGGGCGTGATGAAGGCCACCTCGCACTGGCTGGAGCTGAAGGGGCACACGCCGAAGTCGCACTCGATGATCTTCGATGAAGTGTTCAGTGAGCAGGTCTTCGAAACCGGCAAGATCGAGGACGGCCGAGTCATCAAGCGCTTCTTCAAACGCACCGGGCAGGCTTTGGCGCAGCCCTGGATGGTGGACATGGTCAAGGGCATGCTGCGCAATCTGCCGCTGGGTCTGTTGACCCGCATGGGACTGGCGACACTCGTCGCGCCCCGGACGAAGGACTGGGGCGATGCGCGCGCCGCCATCGAGGAATACGTTGCCGAGCGGGAAGAGCACAATCGCAAAGCACTGGGGCTGGATGAATTGATCCAGTCGGCCCGTACCGAAATTTAGTACTGTCAGGAACTCAACTTATGCCCGACAAGAAAACGAAATACAAGGAAGTGGCCTATTACCCCGGCTGTGCGCTGGAGGGTACGGGTCACGCCTACAACCGCTCCACCAAGGCGCTCGGCAAGGCGCTGGGCCTCAAGCTGAAGGAGGTGGAGAACTGGAACTGCTGCGGCGCGATGGAAGTGAAAAACATCGACCCGAAACTGCAGACCTATCTGTCCTCGCGGGTCATGTCCATCGCCGCCAACAAGATGAAGATGGATGTCGTGATGGCCCCCTGTAACGGCTGTTACCACAACCTCAAGCGCGCCGAGTACGATCTGGAGAAGGACGAGCAATCACGAGAAGTGGTCGATCGCCTGTCGCAGAAGGCGGGCCACGAAACCTACCAGGCCGGCCAGGTGGAAACGATCCATGCGCTTGACTGGATCAAGGACAGCATTGGCGAGGAAGGCCTCAAGGAACGGGTCAAAAATTCGTTGGACGGCATCAAGATTGCCAATTACTACGGCTGCATGTACACGCGGCCACGGCATATTTTCCCCGAAAAAGACAAGGGGCCGGCCAGCGAATCGACCTCCAAGCCCCACTTCATGGACGACCTGTTGGAAGCGGCCGGCGCCGAAAACGTGGACTTCCCGTTGAAGACAGCCTGCTGTGGCGGCGCCCACACCCTCTCCGACAGCGACACTTCCACCAAGCTGGTGGCCAATATCCTGATGGCGGCCGAGGCTGCCGGCGCCGAGGTCATAGCGACCGAGTGCCCTACCTGCCACAGCGGTCTCGAGATGCACCAGATCCGTGCCGCGAAGACGCTGGGCATCAAGACCAGCGTGAAAATCATCTACTTCACCCAGTTACTGGGTATGGCCATGGGCCTCAAGCCGAAGGCGGTGGGCCTGCACGAGAACGTTTCCGATTCCTTCGCCTTCGTGAAACAGAAAGGCCTCGCGTGAACGACAACACGCCTTCCGTGGCCGCCATCGGGCAGCGCCTTGACGCGCTGATTGCCGCCCCGGCGGCGGCTGAAGACGCCGCGGAGATGCTGGCGCTGGGCGAGGCGATTCTCGAACACTGGGTGCGTGCAAAAGGCAAGGAACCCACTTGCGACGAACGCGAAGGCTTCCGCCTGCTAGCCCTGCACCGCCAGGGGGCCGACAAGGATCCGAGCTTCAACGCCTGCCGCGAGACCTGTCGCGAACTGGTTTATCACTACAACCTGCTGAGTCTGGAGCCGGATCACCCGGCGACGGCGCAGCGGGCGCGCATGATGGCGCTGGTGGCCAATCACCTGTACCTGTTCATCAGCGGCAAGATGGAAACGGAACAGCTCGGCGAATTCTGCTGCTCGTCAAGGCCGCTGCGCGAAAGGGTTGACTCGGGGACGCAGGCCCAGTAGAAACTTTCATTAGCGACACATGACACATTGAATCAATTCGGGAGGTCCTGACTATGCCAACGGTTCGCGGATGCAATTTGCCGGACGATCTGCTCTACGACGTGGAAAACCACATCTGGTTCACCGAGGTGGGTGACGGCACGGTCAAGCTGGGCATGACCACCATCGCCACGGCCATGGCCGGGCAACTGGTGGCGTTCACCCCGAAAAAAGTCGGCCGCGCGGTGCGTGCCGGGCGCTCCTGTGCGACGGTCGAATCGGGCAAGTGGGTCGGCCCCGCCAAGTCCGCTGCCGGCGGCGAAGTCGTTGCGGTGAACGAAGATCTGCTTTCCAACCCGAGCCTGGCCAACCAGGATCCCTACGCCAACTGGATGGTGCAGCTCAAACCGGAAGACTGGGATAGCGTCAAAGCCAGCCTGACGCCTGGCGGCGCGGTGGCCGGCCCCTATGAAGCCAAGATGGCCGCCGACGGATTCGAGGGCTGCGGCTAAACCCGGCTGGCGTATTCCATCAGGGATTTCAGCAGCATGAACTCCCTGCGGGACAGCTCCATCTCCGCGTCGTTCACCAGCACGCTGTTGTGGTTGATGTTCAGTGTGACGTTGCCAACAGTGATTTCGGCGGTTCTGGCCGTCGTCAGTCGCCGCTCCATGACCCGCAGGCGAGCGAGCAACTCGGTCATTTCAAACGGCTTGGGCAGGTAGTCATCCGCTCCGCTGTCCAGGCCCTCAATCCTGTCGTCGAGTCCTGCGCGGGCCGTCAGCAGCAGGATCGGGAGATCCACGTCGCGGCTGCGGACCTGTTTCAGAACCACCAGTCCATCCATGTCGGGCAGGCCAAGGTCCAGTATGACCAGGTCTGGCGGCTCGGTTTCGATGGTGTGCAGCGCTGCCGCGCCGGTGTCAACCGTGTTGACACTGTAGCCTTGCTTGTGCAGGGCGCGCTCGAGCGCGCGGGCTATCGAATGGTCATCCTCGACCAGCAGTATCAGCATGCAGTGTGCTCCCGAAGTTCACGTGCGGAGGTGCTTCTGCGCCCTTAATAATGGCTTTTGACGCTCGTGCTGTCTCCCGCCGTTGACTGATCGCCACTCATTCCCAGCGGTTGGCCTGCTCCGCGAAATTCGCACGTCCCGCAGGCACCACGCAAAAACGCTGGCCGGTCGGCGCCTCCATCACGACCCAGCTACGGATATCGCTGATGCGCCTCGCACCCAGTGCTTCCAGCCGCTGCACTTCGGCCTCGATGTCGTCGGTCTCGATGTCGAGGTGCACACGACCGGGGTGATCCACCTTCTGCACTTCGATGTGCAGATCCTCGGGCTGCGTGTCGAGCCCGACATAGTTGGCCTCGGCGGGATTGTCGAAATGTTTTGTTGCCAGGCCCAGAGCTGCGCTCCAGAAGGCGGCTGCGGTGTCGAGGTCGTCAGTCTGGCAATCGATGATGAAGCCGCCCAGCTGGCTGCGGTGCATGGTCAACTTCCCTCCGTGGCGGCCGGGCTGCTGACGCTGGCTTTGGGAACGGTGAAAAACCGAAGCTCCTCGAGCCCATTGTCCAGACGATGCTCGGGTGGCGACGGCCCGCCCGTCGATGCGCCGGCCAACTCCTCGGCCAGGCGCCTCGCTTCCTTCACGAAAGCCGCATACAAATGCTTGCGCTCGTCCGCGCTCAGGGTGCGGGACTGGTAGCCCTGGCAGGCCAGCGCATCATCCAGCGAGAAACCTTCCAGGCAGGTGCAGTCGGTCTTGTGCAGCCAGGCACCGGTATGGACATCGAAGTTGTACAGCGGCATGAAGCGATGGCCCAGTTCAGCCACAAAGTCGATGGCATCGAGGATGTAGTCCACTTCAATGTCGTCCATGACGTAGTGCAGGCTGATCCGGCACCAGCCGGGCTTGATGCCGCAGAAGCCTTTCTGGATCCACTTGCGGTATTGCTCGGAGGTATCGTGGTCTATGTCCAGCAATCGATGTCCGTAGGGGCCCGCGCAGGAACAACCGGCGCGTGACTGGATGCCGAACAGGTCGTTCAGCAGCGTGGTGACGAACTTCGGGTGCAGATACTTGCCGTGCGGGTCCTTGAGATTGAAGGACACGATGCTGATGCGCCGCTCCGGGTCAGGGTTGCCGAGAATCTCGATGTTCGGGCTGTCACGCCAACGTTCGAAGGTGCGGTGAAGCAGTTCCCGTTCGCGCTTTTCGATCGCCGGGACACCAACGCGATCCTTGATCTGGAAGGCCAGCCCCGCTTTCAGGGTCTGCAGCACGCCCGGGGTGCCGGCTTTTTCCCGCTCTTCGATGTCGGTGATGAAATCCTGGCTGTCCGGCCCGACGTAGTCGACGGTGCCACCGGCGCTGACGCTGGGGGGAAGCTCGCTGTGGTAGATGCGCCGGTTGAACACCAGCACGCCGCTGGAACCGGGCCCACCAAGGAACTTGTGCGGGGAAATGAACACCGCGTCGAGCGATGCATCGCCGGCGTACTTGCCCGCTGGGGGGTTCATGTCGATCTCTACGTAAGGCGCGCAGGCCGCGAAGTCGAAGCAGGCCAGCGCGCTATGGCGGTGCAGCAGCGCCGCGATTTCGTGCACCGGCGTGCGCATTCCGGTCACGTTGGAGGCGGCTGAAAAGGAGCCGATGCGCATGCGGCCCTGGTAGGCCGGATCCTGCAGCAGGGCCTCCAGGTGGGCCAGGTCGATGCCACCGTCCTCATCCAGGGCAACCTCGACTACGGTGGCCAGGCCCTCGCGCCAGGAAATTTCATTCGAGTGGTGTTCATAGGGGCCAACGAACACCACCGGTTGATGCTTCCGCAGGTGCTCGGCGAAGCGGATTTCGGCTTCCTCGCCGAGCAGTTCGGTCAGCATCACGGTCAGCTTCTGCCGGGTAGCGGGCGGCAGCGCGACGCCGATGATCTGCTGCAGCTTGTCGATCGCGCCGGTGGCGCCGCTGCCGACGCAAATGATGCAGCCGTCGGGGCCGGCGTTGACGGACTGCTTGATGGCGCCTTCGGCCTGCTCCAGCAGGTGCGTCATCGAACGGCCGCTGATGTCGTCCTCGGTATGCGTGTTGGCGTAGATGCGCTGTAGGTTCTGGATGTAGCGCTCCACCAGGCCGAGACAGCGGCCGGAGGCCGTGTAGTCGGCATAGACCATCAGGCGGTCGCCAAACGGCGTGGTGACGGTGGCGTCGGCGCCGACCACCTGGTTTCTCAGGAATTCGAAATCCAGCTTGCAGGAACTTGTCATGTCACACCCAAAACTCTTTAAAAAAGAACGCAGAACGAACCCTCTGCGCGTCGGCCCATTGTAACGGCAATGCGCCCGGCGTGGCTGCTTGAGAATTCGTCTCGGCAGCATCACTTGGATACAATAGGGAATTGAATGGCCGAATCATCCAAAGGACACGATCCCATGCTGGACACTCTCAAGACCACGCTTAAGCTGAAGAACCCCGCACTCCTGCGCGAACAGGCCTACATCGACGGCGCCTGGGTTGCAGCCGCTGACGGTAGCACTTTCCCGGTAACCAACCCGGCCGATGGCTCGCTGGTGGCCAATGTGCCGCAGCTTGGCGTGCCGGAGACGAAAACGGCGATCGAGGCGGCCAATACCGCCTGGCCGGCCTGGCGCGCGAAAACCGCCAAGGAACGAGCGGCCATCCTGCGCCGTTGGTACGACCTGATGGTCGCCAACAAGGACGACTTGGCCGCGATCATGACCGCCGAGCAGGGCAAGCCGCTGGCCGAATCGGCCGGCGAGGTGCTGTACGGCGCCTCCTTCATCGAGTGGTTCGCCGAGGAAGCCAAGCGCGTCTACGGCGACGTGATTCCGACCCACCTGCCCGACCGCCGCATCCTGACCATCAAGCAGAGCGTCGGCGTGGTCGCCGCCGTGACGCCGTGGAATTTCCCAAACGCCATGATCACGCGCAAGGCCGGACCGGCCATGGCAGCCGGCTGCCCGGTGGTCATCAAGCCGGCTTCAGAGACGCCGCTGTCTGCGTTGGCGCTCGCGGTGCTGGCCGAGGAAGCCGGCGTGCCGAAAGGCGTGTTCAACATCATCACCACCACCGATTCACGCGGCACCGGAAAAGAGCTGACCGAGAGCCCGCTGGTACGGAAGTTCTCGTTCACCGGCTCGACCGAGGTGGGAAAGACCCTGATCCGGCAGTGCGCGTCCACCGTCAAGAAGGTTTCCATGGAGCTGGGCGGCAACGCCCCCTTCATCGTTTTCGATGACGCCGATGTCGATGCCGCGGTGCAGGGCGCCATTATTTCCAAGTACCGCAACGCCGGTCAGACCTGCGTCTGTGCCAACCGCGTGTATGTGCAGGAAGGCATTTACGACGAGTTCGTCGAGAAGTTCAAGGTCGCGGTGCAGAAACTCAAGGTCGGCCGGGGCGAGGAAGCCGGCGTCAATATCGGCCCGATGATCTCGCAGAGCGCCATCGACAAGGTGGAAGAGTTGATGGCAGACGCCAAGGCCAAGGGCGCCAGCGTCGTCGAAGGCGGCGCCGCTCACTCACTGGGTGGCCTGTTTTACCAGCCAACCGTGGTCAGCAACGTCACGGCCGACATGGCCTTCGCCCGCGAGGAAATCTTTGGCCCGGTGGCGCCGATCTTCAAATTCAAGACCGAGGAAGAGGTGATTGCGCTGGCCAACGCAACCGAGTTCGGCCTGGCTTCCTACTTCTATGCCCGCGACCTGGGCCGCGTGTTCCGCGTCGCGGAGGAGCTGGAGTACGGCATGGTCTGCGTCAACGACGGCATCCTGTCGACGGAGGTTGCGCCGTTCGGCGGCGTCAAGGAGTCCGGCATCGGCCGCGAGGGCTCCAAGTACGGCATCGACGAGTACATCGAGATCAAATACATTACGCTGGCGGGTATCAATAGCTAGCGCTGCTGCCGGCTCATAGAGTCATCGCGGCTGAAGCCGCTCCCACCAGTAAACCTGTGGGAGCGGCTTCAGCCGCGACTGCGAGAAGGGGGCAGATTAGCACTCTGACCCTATTCTTTTCGCGAGCAAGCTCGCTCCAGCAAAGACCTTAGCGTCGCCGGGCGCCGCCTTGCGGCCGTGGCCGCGACATTTCACGTGAAGCGCCCGTCTGCCGCGCACTGTGCGAACGGTTCAGGTCCCGCGTATCAATCGAGGGGCGACTGGCCGGACGACTCGTCGGGGTCGTCGGACGGGTGCTCGGGGCGGTCGGCCTCGCAGCAGGCTTTGTTGTCGGTGCAGTTGGCCGGGCTGCTGGCTTGCTCGCGGGACGCTGCTCGGGAACCGCGGGCTTCGCCTCGGGCGCGGGCTTCCACTGACCCGCTTCCCGGGTTTGCCACTGGTCGCCGTCGCGCTTGGCTACCTGGCCGCTGCGGTCTGCATAGAGGTCGTTGGCGCGGCCGGTCGCCGGGCGGGCCTGCTTGAGATCACGGGACACGGCGGCCTTGTCGGCATTGCGGGTCCGGTTTTCCGGCCGGTTGTACACGTTCTGCCGCGAATTCTCCATGCGGTTGCCGATCTGGGTGTTGTTGCCGATGCGGTTGTTGATCTCGTTACGGTTACCGATGTTGATGTTGTTGCCGATGTTGATGTCGCCGGTGTTGATCACCACTGGTCCGCGGTAACCGCCGCCGTAGTAGCCGCCACAGCAGCGCCCGGGGTAGTAGCCGCCACCATAACCGCCGCCCCAGCTCACGCCCATGCTGAAGAAGCCGTTGCTCCAGCTGAGGCCGAAACTCCAGCCGGTCCAGGGGTTGTAGCCGACGTTGAAACCCCAGGTCGGCGGGCGTGGGTAGTACCAGCGGCCATAATAGGGCGGGTAGTGCCAGCCGGTGCCATAGACCGGCACACCGTAGTACGGGTAAGACCACATGTAGCCGGGTGTATAACCTACGTAGACGATCTCCGGAGTGGATTCGTAGACGTGCACGTGCGTGGTGTTGTAAACGGGCGCGGAAGGCGGGATCTCGGCGATCTTGTCTTCCGGCACCTCGTCGGCCACGACCCAGGGTCCGGTGGCGGAGCCCGAGGTAAACCACACGCCGTTGTCCACGGCGTAGTAGCGGCCGCCGACTTCCAGGACCTGGGCGCCGGTGTTCACCGCGTACGACACTTCCGTACCCTTGATCTTTTCGAACTTGGGCTTGCCGTCGTACTCGACGGTCAGGGAAGCCTCGGAACGCTTGATGGCGGCGGTTTGCGGGATCGCGGCATCGCGCACGGCCTCCTCCGCCTCGGGTGTGCCGGCCACCGAGGTGCGCAGGCCGCCGATGTCGGACGCCGGCGGGATGGCGGCAAAGCTGGCCGGCAGCTCATCCGGCTTGACGAAGGTCCAGGGCCCCTCGGCCGACTTGGAGCGGTACCAGCGGCCCGACAGCAGCAGGTACATGTTGCCGGTGGCCAATTCCCGCAGCCACGGTGACTCGGTGTTCTGCACGTACAGCAATTCACCGCCGGCCAGCGCGGTCCAGTTGGGCTTGCCGGCCGTCGCGATCAGCTCGGTCGGTTCGGTGGCGACGACGATGACCGGGGGAGAGGCAGGTGAGCCTTCTGCGCTCTCGGGTTCGGGCATCATTTTGACCAGGTCGGCCGGCGGAGAAGACGTCGGCGCCCACGGGCCCAGCGGATCCTTTGCTTCGTACCAGAACGTGCCGCTGGACAGCCAGCACGGCTTGCCGCCCTTTTTGCAGGCCAGGGCCATGGGTACGTTCATCACGCGCTCGTAGGGACTGCCTTCGATCTCGGACAGGCGCGGCTTGCCGTCGAACAGCAGCAACACCGCCAGTTCCTCGCGGAACACGATCATCGGTGGATCGGTGTTCAGGTCTTCCAGGCTCTTCTGCACGATCTCGGCGGTAGCCAGGCTGGCGGCGAGCCGCTCCATCGAGATTTCGAAACCGGCCGCGGGAACCGCGCCCTCGACGATCGAGGTGAAGCGTTGCTCATCGGCGTCTTTCGAATCCGGCCAGGCCACGCGCTCGACCCTGAGGTCGCGCACGATCGCGACGTCGGCATCGCGGTCGGTGTCGAGTTTCGCCGTGAACCACATGGCGCCGAATACGGGCTCTTCCCGGTTCTTGAACTCCAGGGAGATGGCGGCACGGCCGCTCAGTACATTGCCGGCCAGGCCTTCCGGCTGCGGCTGGTAGACCACGATGGTGCCTTCGGGCGCGGTGATTTCCTGCGGCCAATCGAGTTGAGCCAGGGCTGGGGCGCTCGCGAGCACCAGGCTGCAGAGCAGCAAGAGACAGACGGTTCGAGTGAATCGGATGGGTATATTCATGGTTGGCTCCGGATAAATTTTTACTCTGACCCCAAATTTCAATGATTTGTGCGTGTTCATGGTTTGCTCACTTGGGAAACAGCAGGGTTATGGCGGCCCGGAATGACCAGCCTTCGGGTCCACCGGGCGTGGACTCGACGTAGTAACGCGGCCCGGCCTGGAGCGAGATCATCTGCTTGCCGAGCCGGACCACTTTGGAGACAAGGAAGCCCACGGGCACGTTCCACTGTTCGGCTTTCCAGTCGTAGGTCGCCTCAGCCTGCAGCGCAAAGCTCCAGGCGGTGGGGGTCGTGTAGGTAACAAAGGGCTGCAGGAAGGTATTGCTGATGTCGTTGCGGTCGCCATCGCCGGCGAAGGACCAGATGTGGTTGGCCAGCGCGCCGTAAGTCCAGGGCCCGACCTGTTTCAGCGCCACCCCGGTAGGACCCGCGCCCCACTTGTCCGCGCCCAGCAACTCGTCGGTCGCCGTCGGCAGCAGGAACACGGGGCCTGCGCCCCAGGTCCAGCCGCTTTTGGTGAGCGCCTTCGGCGAGAAAAACAGGCTCTGCACGGCATCACCCAGCCCGAATTGATCGCCGCTGCCGGGAAAGATGTCCTCCTGGCTGACCACCGGCAGAATGGTGCGGCTGATCAGGTTCCAATCGTCGTTCAGCGAGACGGGAATGACTGGCTGCACGTTGGTGGTCAGGCGCGAGCCCTGGTCCAGCGGCCCGATGTCGCTGTCGAAGTTGAACTGGAACGGCACCGAGATCAGCGACGCGATCGGGTTGGCGAGATCCTTGGCCAGCTTGGCCGCATCCTGGGCCTGGGCGGCCGGGTGGGCCAGCATCGACGCGACCAACAAGGCGGCAAGGCAGAAAAACTTGATGTTCATGATCTCACTCCGAAACTTGGGAAAATTTGGGGTCACAGAGGAAATTTGGGGTCAGAGGGAAATTTGGGGTCAGAGTAAAAATTCCTGTTGCAGGAGTTTTTACTCTGACCCCAAATTTGCTCTCAGGAGTTTTTACTCTGACCCCAAATTTGTGACCCCAAATTTGCAAATTTGCCAAATTTGCTAGGGCGTATACCAAATGGGCGAAGTATAGGCTCGCTCCTGGTGCGTCGTTTCGGCACCTTCCGGGATTTCCGTGCCAAAGCGGAACGCGTCGTAGACGATCCAGCGCGGGGTCGGGATCTCGAGCACGCGGGCATAGTAGAAGGCCGACTGCCCGGGATCGAACTCGGGGTCGGTCCACACCGTGGCGAGCTCCGAGGCCCCGATCGTGTTGAGCCAGTTGGCGGCTTCAACGTCTACCGTGTTGCCGACCGGCGGCAGCACGCCATTCGCATCGGGCTGGCGCCCGCTCGACCAGGCGACGTCGTAGACCTTTTCGTGTGTCTTGCCCTTGCTATCCAGCCAACCCTTGACGATCTGGATGCGGTCGAGGTTGGCGCCGATCGGGTCACGCAGCGCGTAGACCATGAAGCTCGGTGCGCCCTGACCCTCCGGTGCCGTCAGGTCGCCGCCCATCGGCACGCCTTTCTCGTAGCCGCGAAAAGCGGGTGCGCGGCTGTTCAGGTCCTCGGCGGTAAAGTCCCAGCCGCCGAAGAAACGCACGATGATGCGGGGTCCGGTGCTGGCATAGACTTCCTTGCGCTCCATCGCGTCCCAGATGGCCTCCCGGGTGTTTTCCTGAGCCCACACGGCGGCGTAACCCGACGCGACGAGCTCATAGCCCTCGAAGGTGCCGTTCTCGGTCTTCGTGAATGGGTGCTGCATCCGTTT
>Ga0316195_10000589_pt1 | contig 14826 bp, 14 predicted proteins | sample Phised1_MG_FD_204937 | JGI IMG/M metagenome (GOLD analysis project Ga0316195, IMG submission 204937) | Coastal sediment microbial communities from Maine, United States - Phippsburg sediment 1 | ecosystem: Environmental > Aquatic > Marine > Coastal > Sediment | place: USA: Maine | collected... | reverse complement strand
AGGCCTAACCCGGAGAAATAACATGGCAGACGTATCCATGCGCCAGATGCTTGAGGCTGGCGTGCACTTTGGTCATCAGACCCGCTACTGGAACCCGAAAATGGCACCGTACATTTTCGGCGAGCGAAACAAGATCCACATCATCAACCTTGAAAAGAGCCTGCCCATGGCTCGTGACGCATACGCGTTTATCAAGACTATTGTGTCTGACGGCGGCAGCGTACTTTTTGTTGGTACAAAGCGCGCAGCACGAGAATCCATACGTACGGAAGCCGATCGTTGCGGGATGCCGCATGTCAGCCATCGCTGGCTGGGCGGCATGCTGACCAATTTCAAAACGGTGCGGCAGTCGGTCAAGCGACTCAAAGACCTTGAGCAAATGCAGGAAGAGGGCGGCTTCGAGCGGCTCACCAAAAAGGAAGGTCTCGGCCTGAGGCGCGAGCAGGAAAAACTCGAAAAAAGCCTTGGTGGCATCAAGAACATGTCCGGCCTGCCGGATGTGTTGTTCGTGGTCGACGTTGACTATGAAGATATTTCTGTGCGCGAGGCGCGCAAGCTGGGCATTCCAGTGGTTGCCGTGGTTGATACGAATTGCTCTCCGGACGGGGTCGACTACGTCATTCCGGGTAACGACGATGCCATGAAGGCGATATCCCTTTATGCGACGCTGATTGCGGACGCGGTCATGGACGGTAAGGCCTCATTGCCGGAAGTTGTGCTGGGCGAAGATGACTTTGTCGAGCTGGATGAGGAAGGCAAGCCGAAGCGGGCCAGCAAGCGCAAGCCGGCACGTAAGCCTGCGCGCAAAGCAACGGTGCGGAAAAAAGCCGACGTTACCCGCGATATCGCCAAATCGGCAGACGCCAAGAGCGAGAGCGATGCGCCGGCAGCGGAAGCTCCTGTCGCGGAAGCTTCGAATGCGGACGCCCAACCGGCAGCAGTCGCCGAGGACGTCAAATCGGCAAAGGCTGAGGTTGATACGGCTGCAGCTGCCGAGGCCCCGGCCGCTGAGGATGTTGCAAAAAAAGTTGCCAAAAAGGCGGCGAGCAAGAAGCCAGCCGTAAAGAAGAAGGCAAAAAAGGCGGCAGCAAAAAAAGACGCTGACTAATCAAGAAGCTGGTGGCCCGCAGGCTGGCTGCCAGAGACTTTTACAGGAATTCATTTAGAGGTACACAGTGATGTCAATCAGTGCATCTATGGTCAAGGAACTCCGCGAGCGCACTGGCGCGGGAATGATGGAGTGCAAGAAGGCCCTCGTCGAGGCAGAGGGTGAAATCGACGCGGCAATCGAGCTCTTACGCAAATCCGGGCAGGCGAAGGCGGACAAGAAAGCTGCGCGCGTGGCCGCTGACGGGCGGGTTGTGATCGCAATCGATGGTCGCAGGGCGGCGATGGTCGAAATCAATTCGGAAACGGATTTCGTGGCGAAGGATGAGCATTTCGTCGGCTTCGCTGAGGCGGTCGGTGCATGCGTGCTTGGCAGTGACACAGCCGATGTTGGAGCCCTTGCTTCCGAGTCGCTTGCCGATGGTCGTACTGTCGAGGCTGCGCGGACCGAACTCGTCACCAAGGTCGGGGAAAATATTTCGGTTCGCCGTTTCGAGAAATTGGAAGCGGATGAATTCCTGGGTTCCTATGCGCACGGCGCCAGAATCGGATCCATTGTATCGCTCAAGGGCGGTAGCGAAGAGCTGGCGCGTGATATTGCAATGCACGTTGCGGCGACCAACCCGGTGTGTGTTGACGAGAGCGGTGTCCCCGCGGAAACACTTGAGCGCGAGCGCCGGATCTTCTCGGAGCAAGCAGCGGAATCCGGTAAGCCTGCCGAAATTATCGAAAAAATGGTGCACGGTCGGGTGGCTAAGTTTCTCAAGGAAATTACGCTGGTTGGTCAGCCATTCGTGAAAGATCCCGACACAACTGTTGGCAAGCTTCTCAAGGGCGCTGGCGCCGAGGTGACCCGATTCGTTCGTTTCGAGGTTGGCGAAGGCATCGAAAAGAAAGAAGAGAATTTCGTGGAAGAAGTGCTTAACCAGGTTCGCCAGGGCTGATAGCGGCGGCTTTGGCGCGCCCGGGCTGCCTGTGGCTTCTGTCATGTGCGTTTGTGATTGATTTATTTGACAATCAGTCGCAGCGCGGCGACCAGGACTGGTATTCTTCGTGATTCCGGAGAACCCGGGCTTGGCGACTTTAAGGCATTGATTATTAAGGAAAGGAAGGCAAAATGACGGAAGCACCGGTTCTCTACCGACGTGTGTTGCTCAAACTGAGCGGCGAGGCGCTGATGGGTGAACTGGACTACGGCATTGAGCCGGCAGTGATTCAACGAATTGCTGCTGAAATCGCGGCGGTGCGCAAACTGGGCGTCGAAGTTGCCATCGTTATAGGCGGCGGCAATATATTTCGTGGTGCAGGCCTTGCGCGCGCCGGCATGGATCGTGTCACCGGCGACTATATGGGCATGCTGGCCACCGTCATGAACGCGCTGGCGATTCAGGACGCACTGGAAGCACTTGATCTTTACGCCAGGGTTATGTCCGCGATCCGGATCAACGAGGTCTGCGAAGACTACATTCGGCGCAGGGCGGTTCGCCATCTTGAGAAAGGCCGCGTCGTCATCTTTGCCGCTGGCACCGGGAACCCGTTCTTTACGACCGACAGCGCAGCGGCATTGCGGGCAATCGAAGTGAATGCGGACGTCTTGCTCAAGGCGACAAAAGTGAGCGGTGTCTATGACTCTGACCCGCGATTGAACTCGGAGGCTGCGCTATTTGACACGGTCTCGTTTGACCAGGTTCTGGCGGACAAACTCAGTGTTATGGACGCGACCGCGATCGTAATGTGCCGCGATAACAATTTGCCGTTGCGCGTTTTTGATATGACTGAAAGCGATACTCTGGTCCGGGCGATGACTGACCCGGACGTAGGAACACTGGTAACGGCCTGAGCTAAAGTGCTGAACGAAAAGGGGCGACGAGCATGATTGAAGATATTAAGAAAAATGCTGCCGAGCGAATGGACAAAAGCATTGCCGCATTGCGGCAGGAGCTGACCAAACTACGTACCGGCCGCGCACACACGAGCTTGCTCGATCACATTACCGTTGACTACTACGGTAGTGAAGTGCCGCTGAACCAGGTCGCCAATGTCAACGTCGAAGACTCGCGAACGCTGACAGTTTCTCCTTGGGAAAAGCAGATGGTTCAGCCGATTGAGAAAGCGATAATGAAATCCGACCTGGGACTGAATCCTGCGACAGCTGGCACCATTATTCGCATACCTCTGCCGCCACTGACGGAGGAACGCCGCAAGGACATGATTCGCCTGGTGCGGCAGGAAGCAGAGGGCGGCCGCGTTGCCATACGAAACATTCGCCGCGACGCAATTTCCGACGCCAAGGATCTGCTGAAGGAAAAGATGATCGGAGAGGATGAAGAGCGTCGCGCGGAAGACGAAATTCAGACGATTACGGACAAGCACGTTGCTACGATCGACGAGATACTGGCGCAAAAAGAAAGCGATTTGATGGAAATCTGATTCCGAATCGCACTGACAGTGAAAGACTCCGCAGCAAAAAATCAAGATTCCGGCGAGCCGCAGGTGCCGCGGCACGTTGCTGTCATTATGGACGGAAACGGCAGGTGGGCGCGCGCCAGGGGATTGCCACGACATGCTGGCCACCGCTCGGGCGTCAAGTCCGTGCGCAAGACCGTTGAATATGCCGCCAGGCGCGGTGTTTCCTACCTGACCCTGTTTGCATTCTCCAGCGAGAATTGGCAGCGACCGGCCGAGGAAGTCAGTCGGTTGATGGGGCTGTTTCTTGAGGCGCTGCAACGGGAAGTCGATGATCTGCATCGTAACAAGGTAAGGCTGCGGTTTATCGGCGCGCGGGATCGACTGCAGCCTGATCTCGTGGACAGCATTAGCCGGGCGGAGGACAAGACCAGGGATAATGACGGTCTGAATCTGATTGTGGCTACTGCCTACGGCGGGCGCTGGGACATCGTTCAGGCGGCCAGGTCGTTGTCCGAAAAAGTAGCGTCAGGAGCGTTGAACTTTGACGATATCGACGAAGACCATATGGCAGCGGAGTTGTCGCTCGCCGGTATCCCCGATCCGGATCTGCTGATCCGGACTGGCGGAGAACGACGCATCAGCAATTTCCTGCTTTGGAACCTGGCGTACGCAGAACTTTGGTTCTGCGATTGCCTGTGGCCGGACTTCCGCGAAACAGAATTCGAAGAGGCGATCGACTATTACGGCAGCCGACAGCGCCGGTATGGCTATACCGGCGATCAGGTGGCCTGACATGCTTAAACAGCGAATTATTACGGCAATAATCGCCCTGGCAATTCTGGCAATCGTGCTCTTTGCACTGCCGGTGGTGGCGGCGCGAGCGGTCATTGCGGCCATTATCGTTGCTGGCGCGTGGGAATGGGGTGGTTTTTTGTTTGCCGGCAGAACCGCACTGCGGCTGGTCTACCTGGTATTCGTTGCGGGAGCCATCGCAGCATTGTTTTTGGCCTTGCCGAATCACGAGCTCCTGGAAAACGTATTCCGGCTGGCTTTATGCTGGTGGCTGATAGCCCTTGTGTGGATGCGGTTCTTTCCTACGCCGATTCCAAAAGCGGTCTCCTGGATTTGTGGCTTGCTGGTACTCTTGCCAGCCTGGGCTGCCCTCGACCACCTGTATGCGGAAAATCCGCGACTGTTGCTCTTCGCGCTGTTAATTGTATGGATCGCCGACATCGGCGCGTATTTTGTTGGCAGGAGATTCGGACGGGTCAAGCTGGCACCGAAAATCAGTCCGGGCAAGACGTGGGAGGGCGTTCTGGGCGGCCTGGCAGCGGTGGCCTTGCTGGCTGCGGTGGGTAGCCCCTTGTTGGGCGTCGACATCAAGGTACTGATTCCATTCTGCCTCGCTGTTTCCATGCTGTCCGTGGTTGGTGACCTCACCGTCAGCATGTTCAAGCGGAGTGCCGGTGTGAAGGACAGCGGCACGCTGTTCCCGGGACACGGCGGCGTACTGGATCGGATCGACAGTGTGACGGCGGCGGCGCCGCTGTTTGCGCTGGCATTGCACTGGATCGGATTGCCGGGATGAACGGCTCTGTTCAGCGTCGATTCATGTGCGTGGCCCCAGGCTTGTGGGGAACTGCGCCTGGTGGCTCCAGTCTCAGACTTGAGCGGGCTTCTGCCCATAAGGCGCAATTGACTTTGGAAATGTTCTCTAAATATATGAATTATATAAAAGAAATGGCCGGATCATGATCGACGCTCTTACCAATCTTGTCGCCTTCGTCGTCGCCATCAGCGTACTCGTGGCCGTGCATGAGTTTGGCCATTACATTGTCGGTCGCTGGTGCGGAATGAAAGTCCTGAGGTTTTCAATTGGCTTTGGTAAACCGATATGGATGCGCGTCGCCGGTAAGGATCAGACGGAATACTGCATTTCGGCGATTCCGCTGGGCGGCTACGTCAAGTTTCTCGGCGAGCGTTACGGCAGTGGCGAGCCCGTGCCGCCGGAGGATGAGGGGCGGGCTTTCAATCATCGTCCGGTCTGGAATCGCATCCTGGTCCTGCTGGCAGGGCCAGCCTTTAACTTCCTGTTTGCATTTCTCGCCTACTGGGTGCTGTTTATCAACGGCGTTCCAACAATGAAACCGGCCGTTGGTGCCGTTGCGAATGGTTCCTACGCGGCGCAGGCCGGACTTCAGTACGGCGATCGGATCGTTAAAGTCGACGATCGGGAAGCCGGAGACTGGGAAACGGCGCTGGTTTCTATTCTTGACGGCGTGATCAGCAACGGCCAGGTAACCCTGGACCTCGAAGAGCCCGACGGTTATGAGCGCAGCGCAACGATCATTGTCGGTGACGATGCCAGCGGACTGACCGAGCCCGGCATGCTGTTCGATGGCCTCGGATTTCAACCATGGCAACCTCCGGCCGTTATCGCGACGGTCGACGAGAGCGGCGCCGCTTATGCAGGTGGCATTGCAGAAGGGGACCGTATTACCGCGATTGACGGTGAGCCTGTGGCGACTTTTGGCGACCTGCAGCAGATCGTGTCGACGCGCGCGAACGAGCAGGTAACGATAGAGCTGGTGCGCGACGGTGAAGCTGTGAGCGTCGATCTGACGATCGGGTCTCGTGAAGTGGACGGCGCTGCCGTCGGTTTCCTGGGAGTCGGCATTGGCAGCGCGGTCGCCGACTATTGGTATCTGCGTCAATTTGGGCCACTGGAGTCAATTTCGCGGTCCATTGAGAGGACATGGTCTTCGACGGCGTTCACGGTTCGTATGCTGGCTCGCATGGTGGTCGGCGATGTGTCCATCAAGAACATCAGCGGGCCGATCAATATCGCCCAGTTTGCCGGCAGTTCTGCTGCTGCCGGAATGAATTCGTTCCTGAATTTTCTGGCGCTCGTGAGTATCAGTCTTGGCGTACTGAATCTTTTTCCGATTCCGGTTCTCGACGGTGGTCAGATCGTCTATCACGGCATCGAGGGATTAAAAGGAAGTCCGTTGTCCGAGCGGGCTCAGATGGTGGGGCAGCAAATAGGCATCGCCGCATTGCTGCTGCTGATGAGTTTCGCGTTTTACAATGACATTGCCCGCATCCTCAACTAGATGTTCGGCCCACGGATTTCCATTGCTATGAATGAATGTTTACAACGATCGCTGTCGCTGAAGCAATTGATAGTGTTCGTCGGTCTGATGCTGGTCGTCCCGGCTATGGTGCAAGCGCAGAGTTCGTTCGTCGTTCGCGACATGCGGGTAGAGGGCTTGCAGCGTATTTCCGAAGGCACGGTCTTCAACTACATACCGATTAATATCGGCGATACGATTGACCAACAGCGCATCCAGGAGTCCATTCGGGCACTTTATGCGCAATCGCTTTTTGACGACATAGAAATGCGCCGCGACGGCGATACCCTGGTCATCGTTGTCAAAGAGCGTCCGTCGATCGAAAGTTTTACCATTGACGGCAATAAGGACATCAAGACCGAAGACCTCATGGAGTCTCTTCGCGGCGTCGGTCTGGCGCGAGGCCGAACCTTCGATCGTTCCGTACTCGACAACGTTCAGATGTTCCTCACCGAACAATATTACGATCGAGGTAAATACGGCGTCGCGGTCGAAACGACGGTTACCGATAGGCCGAATAACACAGTAGCCATTCGTGTCGACGTGAAAGAGGGCGATCGGGCGAAAATTCGCCAGGTAAATATTGTCGGCAACGACAGTTTTCCTGAGGAAGAAATTCGAGCGGGTTTCGAACTTGATACTGCCAACTGGTTGTCGTGGTTTCGCCAGGACGACCGGTACGCGAAGGAGGCCCTGAGCGGCGACCTCGAGAAACTGCGTTCGTTTTATATGGATCGTGGTTACGCAGATTTTCGTGTCGAATCGACACAAGTGGCCATTTCGCCAAACCGGCAGGACATATACGTCACGATCACCATTCATGAAGGTGAGATGTACACCATCTCCGAAATCAAGATGGTCGGCGAAATGGTTGTGTCCGAGCCAGTGATGCGTTCAATGCTGCTGACGCAACCTGGATCTACATTCAGTCTGCAATTGTTGACGTCGTCAGCGGAATTCATGTCCTTTCGCCTCGGTGAAGAAGGCTACGCGAATGCCGAGATCGAACCGGTTCCGGTGCTGGACTATGACAACAAGACTGTCGAAGTAACATTCTTCATAAATCCGAACAGTCGTGTTTATGTTCGTCGAATAAATTTCAACGGTGTTGATCAGATTGATGACGAGGTATTGCGCCGCGAAATGCGCCAGACAGAAAGTTCATACCTGTCAAATCGCCTTGTCGATCGCTCAAAAGTGCGTCTGCAACGTTTGCCCTATGTGGAAGCCGTTGAAGTAGAGACATCGCCCGTCGACGGAAGTCCGGACATGGTCGATGTCGACTTTGACATCATGTACCGCATGCCGGGTCAGTTCAGCGGCGGACTTGGCTATTCAGATGCACAAAAACTGATGTTGAACGGCAGCATCGTGCACACGAACTTCCTCGGCACCGGTCAACGGGTTGCGCTCAATGCCAATACCGGTCGATTTTCGACATTTTATTCTTTGTCGCACACGGAACCGTATACAACGAAAAATGGTATCAGCAGAACGGTTGGCCTGAATTACCGGGACATCACACAGTTTACGTCGGCATCGTCGGACTTCTCGACAACGAGCTATGGTGCGTCGCTGGAATACGGGATGCCGATTACCGAGTTTCAGAGCCTCAGTCTTGGGCTGGCCTACAACAGCGCGGAGCTGCTTTCCTCGACCAACAGCACCCAGCAGGCTCAGGAGTGGGTAGCAAATAACGGTAACCCGTTTCTTACGGATACGGTCAACGGCTCTGTGTTTTTTGGCACCGAATTCTTTACGACCGAACTGATCGCGGGCTGGATTTACGACAGCCGCAACCGGGCCCTGTTTGCCGATCGTGGTTCGAGACAGCAAATTTACGTGGCTTATACCTTGCCTTTCAGCGAGGTGGAATACGTGACCGCCCGCTATAACTACACCAAATATGTTCCCTTGTTCGGGCAGTGGACGTTCCGCGTAAATGCCGAGCTAGGCTATGGCCGGGCGCTGGGTGACACGACGGCATTGCCTCCCTACAAGCAAATGTATGGCGGTGGCCCGGAGTCGACTCGCGGCTACAAGGAATCTTATATGGGCCCCAAAGACAGCTTTGGAAACCCGTACGGTGGCAATATGTTGGTTGCCAGCCAACTAGAGCTTATAATTCCGCTGCCGGATAAGTTCCGCAGTCAGGCACGGGCCAGTATCTTTTACGACATCGGCAATGTGTTTAATACCGGCGAAGTGAATTTTACGGACAAATTGGGCAGCCCGGTCGAATACAAACCGGATTTTGATGAGTTGAGAACATCCGTTGGTGTTGCCGTACAATGGCTTGCACCGCTGGGATTGTTCCGCTTCAGCTATGCGTATCCGCTGAACGAATACAAGGGCAATGATAGATTTTACGGGGACCGAATCGAAAGGTTTCAGTTCTCCATTGGGCAGGCATTTTGAGGATTGGATTTTTTATGAACGTTGTTAAACCATACCTGGTTAAGTCAGTCGCGGTTTTTGCGCTGGTACTATCGCTAAGCATTTCCGCAGAGGCTCAGGAGGTTAAGATCGGAGTTGTCAATATTCCGCAGCTCATGGATCAAGCGCCTCAGGCTCGTGTCGCAATGGAGGCGCTCGATGAAGAATTCCAACCGCGACAGCGCGAAATTATTGCGCGGCAGACAGAATTCCAGGAGCTGTCGGAAAAGGTTCAACGTGATCTTGCGGTTATGGGTGAAACTGAACGCCGTAATGCCGAAAAAGATCTGCGCGATATGCAACGTGAAGTAACGCGGTTGCAAAATGAATTTCGAGAAGATCTGAACCTGCGCCGCAACGAAGAGCTTGGCAATTTGCAGCGGTCGATGCTGAAAGAGGTTCAGGATTTTGCGCAGGCAGCAGGTTACGACCTGGTCGTCGGCGACGGCGTTTTGTATGCGAGCGCTGCGGTTAACATTACGGAAAATGTGTTGAGAGCGATGGAAGCCAATTTCCAGGCGGCCGGCAATTAAGGTCGGAGCTGTCGGAGTCGGGTAGTAGTTTACTTGACGAAGTCTGGCAAGCACGGTTTATTGTTTGCAGGTATGTACTTTCGGGTATCTATTCTGCGTCCAAAGCAGTTGTCAGATATTCGCTGGGTATCGGCTCCGTGCCGCGCGCGACACAGTTGATCTTCGACGAGAATCGGTCCGGCGACTGATGATGGGGGAGTGATAGTGGCCAGAAGCCTGGGAGAACTGGCCGTCATGTTCGGGTGCGAATTGATTGGTGATCCAGAGGTCATCGTTGATAGCGTTGCGACACTGTCAAATGCTGGAACTGGCCAGCTAAGTTTCAATGCGAGCGATGCCTACCTCGGAAGCCTGCGCGAAACGCGAGCAGCCGCAGTAATTCTTCGCCCCAGTGATGTCGACAAATGTCCGGTGGCTGCTCTGGTTACCGGTAATCCATATCTCGTTTATGCGCGTATTGCCGGCTTGTTGCACCCGGAGCCGGACGTCGTTCCTGGCGTGCATCAATCTGCTGCTGTGTCGTCATCCGCGAATATTTCGCCCGGCGCGGAGATTGCCGCAAATGCCACGGTTGGTGACGACTGCATTATTGGTGACGGCGCATATGTTGGCCCGGGCGTAGTCGTTGGCTCGGGATGTTCGGTCGGTAGCGGGACGCTTCTGTTCGCGAATTCGGTATTGGTTCGGGATGTCAAGATCGGCGAGAGGTGCATCGTGCACCCGGGCGCAATAATCGGGTCGGACGGTTTTGGCAACGTTATGAGCGATCAGGGTTGGGTGAAGTTACCGCAGATTGGTGGTGTTCGTATTGGCAATGATGTGGAGATCGGTGCGAATACGACCATTGACCGCGGCGCTCTGCAGGACACAGTTATTGGTGATGGCGTGCGCATCGATAACCTGGTGCAGATCGCGCATAACGTTCAAATCGGCGATCACACCGCGATTGCGGCCCAGGTCGGTATCGCCGGCAGCACGATTGTCGGAAAGCGTTGCATGTTCGCGGGTCAGGCGGGAATTGTGGGCCATATAAATATATGTGATGACGTAATCGTTGCCGGCAAGACTGTTATATCCAAGCATGTGACGATTCCTGGCTTCTATGCAGGCAGCATTCCGGGCGAGCCGGACAAGGATTGGAAGCGCAAAGTTGCGCGATTCCGGCGTCTTGACAGCCTGTTCGACAGGGTTACAAGGCTGGAACAACGAGCGAAAAGTGACGGGGAATAACGATGGCAGGTGAAATCAGGACTTTGGATGCACTGCAAATTCGGGAGGCTCTGCCGCACCGCTATCCCTTTATTCTCATTGATAGGATCGTCGGCGGTGTCCTCGGAGAATCCATCACCGCCGTGAAAAATGTCACCAGCAATGAGCCGTATTTTCAGGGACATTTTCCGAGCAGGCCGGTGATGCCCGGTGTATTGATCATCGAGGCGATGGCCCAGGCCGGCGGTGTCCTTTCACATGTAACGATGATCGATCTGGAACCGAAGCCGCTGTATTTTCTCGCCGGCGTCGATAACGCGAGATTTCGCCGAACGGTTGTGCCCGGTGATCAGCTCGTTATCGAGGTGCAGGTGGAACGGGTAAAGCGCGGCATCTGGTTCTATAAATGCAGTGCGTCGGTCGACGGTAACCTTGCGGTGGCGGCCGACATTATGTGTGCCCCCGGAGGCGAGCGATGAACATTCATCCGACAGCGATTATTTCGGCTTCGGCGAAACTTGCGGACGACGTTGAGATCGGGCCGTATTCGATCATTGGCGACAACGTCGAAATCGGCAGCGGCTGTGTAATTCACAGTCACGTCGTAATCAACGGCCCAACCAGGATTGGCAGTAATAACCGGATTTATCAGTTTTGTTCGGTGGGCGATGATCCCCAGGACAAAAAATACCGTGATGAACCAACGCGGCTTGAGATTGGTAACGACAACACTATCCGTGAGTACTGCACCATCAGCCGGGGCACGGTTCAGGACGAGGGCCTGACGTCGATCGGCAATGATAACTGGATCATGGCATACGTCCATGTGGCTCATGACTGTCGCATCGGCGATCACTGCATCCTCGCGAACAATGCCACGCTGGCCGGGCATGTACGCGTCGCGGACTGGGTCATATTCGCCGGCTTCACGGGCGCGCACCAGTTCTGCCGGATAGGGCCGCACGCGTTCCTCGGCATGTACGCCGGTACAGGTCGAGACGTTCCTGCCTATACGATGATTGGCGGGCAGCCGCCATCCCCCAAGGGAATCAATTCCGAAGGCCTGAAAAGGCGCGGATTTTCCGCCGACCAAATTCGCAATATCCGGCACGCCTATCGGCTCGTTTACCGCAACGGACTCAAACTGGCCGAAGCGATAATCGAGTTGGAAAAACTGGCCCCTGAACAGCCGGAGCTTGACGTCTTTATCGATTCGCTGAAGTCTGCAGAACGCGGAATCATTCGCTAGCCATGCGCGTTGCCCTGGTCGCTGGCGAATCTTCCGGCGATTTGCTGGGTGCGGGTCTGATTCGATCGCTCAGGGCACATTCCGGCGATATTGAGTTTGAAGGTGTTGCCGGGCCGGAAATGCAGGCCGCAGGCTGTCATGCCCTGGAGCAGGCGGAGGTGCTTGCCGTAATGGGACTGATCGAACCGCTGCGTGAAGTTCCCAAACTCTGGCGCCTCAGGCGCATGCTGGTCGAACGCTGGACCAGGGATCCGCCGGACGTCATGGTCGGCATCGACGCCCCGGATTTTAACCTCGGTCTTGAGAGGATGTTGCGCAGGCGCGGCGTAAAGACGGTACATTACGTCAGTCCGTCAGTCTGGGCCTGGCGTCAGGGGCGCATCAAGAAAATATCCGCCGCCGTGGATCGCGTGTTATGCCTGCTCCCGTTTGAAAAGGCGTTCTACGACGAACATGGTGTAGCCGCGGATTTTGTCGGACATCCGCTGGCCGATCATTCGCCGCAACATCCCGACATGGCGGCCGCCCGAATGGCTCTGGGAATAAGCGGCGAGCCGGTCGTTGCCGTGCTGCCGGGAAGCCGCCATAGTGAGGTATCGCGGCTGGGGCCTGTTTTTGCCGCCGCCTGCAAACGGCTCGCCGCGGATATCCCGGGCATTGCCTTTGTTGCTCCAATGGCGACAGACAGCATTCGCCAGTCATTTTCTGCCGCTCTGGATGCAGCGGGCATCGGCGACCGGTTTCTTCTCACTGACGGCGGTGCGGAACAGGTCATGACGTCCGCGGATGTGGTTCTCCTGGCGTCTGGCACGGCCTCATTGCAGGCTGCGATGCTGGGTAAACCAATGGTAGCCGCCTACCGTTTCGCCCTCAGTACCTACTGGATTGCCAAGACGCTAAAGCTCGTTAAATTGCCGTATTTCTCGTTACCCAACCTGTTAACCGACGAGCCGCAGGTGCCTGAGTTCCTGCAGGACAAGGCCAGTCCGGAGGCACTGGCGGCGGCCGTTCGTGCGCTTCTTGACGACCGGGAGCGTCGCGCCGGCATTGCCAGCGTATTTGGCTCTTTACGCTCGACACTGGCGCGGGGCGCCGACGAGCGCGCGGCCAGTGCAGTGCTCGAAGTGATCCGCGGGGGGTAGGTCATGCAGCAGCCACTGTTTCCGTTCCTTGGCGGCCTTGTCGCAGGCATTGACGAGGCTGGCCGTGGCCCCCTGGCAGGCCCGGTGGTCGCTGCTGCGGTGATTCTGGATGACCGTCAGCCTGTCGGTGGCCTCGACGATTCAAAAAAACTGTCGGCGAAACACCGGGAGGAGCTGGCAGCGGAAATTACATCAAAATCAATAGCCTGGTCGGTCGGCTGGTCGGACCCGCAGGAAATCGACCGGCTGAATATCCTGCAGGCAACCTATCTCGCGATGCGCCGCGCTATCCTCGGATTGCGCGTTCCCCCGGCCGGCGTCCACGTCGACGGCAATAGCCTGCCGAACCTGAATTTCAACGGGCGGCAGTTGGAGGGTCTGGCCGTAGTCGGCGGTGACTCGTTGGTCCCCGCGATCAGCGCCGCATCGATAATCGCCAAAGTAAGACGTGACGAAATCATGCGGCTGCTGGATTCTGTTTATCCAGGCTACGGATTCGCGAAACATAAGGGATACGGCACAGCGTCGCACCGCGACCTGATCCATCGTCTCGGCCCGTGCCCGCAGCATCGACGATCATTTCGCCCGGTTTCGCTGCTCTTTGCGGATTGAAATTGGCGCCCGCGCAGCCGATGATTCGATTATGCTGACGAGTGCTCCGCACCGTCCATTTGAAAAAGCCTGAATTATCTCCGTGACCAAAACTTTCGTTCACCTGCATTTGCACACCGAGTTTTCCATTGTCGACAGCACAGTGAGAATTCCGCAGCTGATGGAGCGGGTGGCGGCGTTTGGTATGCCCGCGGTCGCGATGACCGACCAGTGCAATATGTTTGGTCTCGTCAAGTTCTATCGAAAAGCGTTTGCGGCCGGCGTCAAGCCGGTCATCGGTGTTGATCTGAAGATCCGCAATCCGGAGGAAGAGCGCCCATTCAGTCTCGCGCTCCTCAGCCAGGGACTGGAGGGCTACCGCAATCTTACAAGGCTCGTGAGTCGCTCCTATCTCGAGGGTCAGGTGCGCGGCGTGCCGATGGTTTCACCCGAGTGGCTGGACGCTGATAACACAATCGGCTTGATCGCACTTTCCGGTGGCGTAAACGGCGATATCGGCCGGGCACTGAGCGCCGGCCATCCTGAACTGGCCAACGAACGCCTGGATTTCTGGCGCCGCATTTTTGGCGATCGCTTTTATATCGAAGTTTCCCGTACGGGCAGAGCTGGCGAAGAAGCATGCCTGCAACATTCAATCAAACTGGCAGCGGCGAAGTCCGTGCCGGTCGTCGCGACGAACGACGTCCGCTTTATCGATGCGGGCGACTTTGACGCACACGAAGCTCGTGTGTGTATCCAGGAAGGACGCACCCTGGCCGACGCCGAACGCCCGCGGCTTTACAGTGAGCAGCAGTACCTGAAAAGTGCGGAAGAGATGTGCGCGCTTTTCGAGGATATTCCCGAGGCAATAGAAAACTCGGTTGAAATTGCCCGACGCTGCAATCTCGATTTACGGTTGGGCGAGTCGTTCCTGCCTGCTTTTCCGGTGCCGGAAGGGCAGACAACCGAGGAATATCTGCAAGCCGAATCTGAGAAGGGACTGGAAACCTTTCTGCAGC
>Ga0316195_10000587_pt1 | contig 14860 bp, 12 predicted proteins | sample Phised1_MG_FD_204937 | JGI IMG/M metagenome (GOLD analysis project Ga0316195, IMG submission 204937) | Coastal sediment microbial communities from Maine, United States - Phippsburg sediment 1 | ecosystem: Environmental > Aquatic > Marine > Coastal > Sediment | place: USA: Maine | collected... | reverse complement strand
AGGGAATCCACGCATGAATAGGAGACCATCATGAAACTCTGGACTGCGGCCTTGATCGCGGCGGCGTTGCTGGCCGCCCTCTTTGCCGGCGGCGCCACGATCCTCAGCCTGATGTCGCCCGTCGCCAGTGCTGCGGAGGCCGGCGGAGCCGCCGCGGATCCCGAACTCGTACGCTGGGCGTTCGCCTCCGCGGCCGCGGCCGCGGCTCTGTCCGCGCTGGCGGCCGGTTACGCCGTGGCACAGGTCGGGACCGCTGCGGTCGGGGCGCTGGCCGAGAAGCCGGAACTGTTCGGCCGCATGCTGATCCTGGTCGGCCTGGCGGAAGGAATCGCGATCTACGGGCTGATCGTCGCCGTCCTGATCTTCAATCGGGTGGGATGACATGCAGGAAGTCGTGTTCATAGGCGATGAACTGACCGCGACCGGCTTTCGCCTCGCCGGTGCCACGGCAGTGATCGTGCCACCCGAAGAAGCCGCAGGCGCGCTGCGCAGTGCGCTGGAAGAGGCTTCCCTGGTACTGCTTGCGGCGAGCCATGCGCGGCGCGTCAGCGCCTCCGAACTCAATGCGGCCCTGACCAGCACGCACCCGATCACGGTCCTGGTCGACGACATACTCGAGCGTGAGCCGCCGCCGGACATGGACCGGTTGATGCATCGTGCGCTCGGCGTGGAGGTCTCTTGAGCGAAGTGCTGGACCTGCAGGTCTATTCCCTGCTCTCCCGTCTGCACGAGGAGCAGGATTCCGCCTGCCGTCGCCTGCGCGAGGCCGCGAACGAGCAATCCGCGCAGCTGGTTGCCGAGGGCCGCAGCCGCGCCCGCAGCCGGGTCAGGGAGGCGGTACTGGAAAAGCGTCGCCGCGTCGACGGGCACTGCCGTCGGGTGCGGGTCAAGCTGGAAACCCGTCGTCGCGAGGAACACTTTGCCGCGCTCGGCAAGCGGCTCGCCGACGGCCTCGCCCTGCTTCCTGATGCGCTTCAGGCCCGCTGGGCCGACGAGGCGTCGCGCGGCTCGTGGTGCCGGATGGTGCTGGACGAGGCTGCCGCGAGCCTGCGGCGCGGCAGCTGGCGAGTGGAAGTCGCGCCCGGGCCGACTGACGCCGAACGCGACCGGCTCGCCGCCCAGGCTGCCGGGCTGGCCGGCGCCGAGGTCGAGGTGGCGGAGGTTGCTTCGCTAGGTGCCGGCCTGGTGGTGCTGCACGACGGCGTCCGGTTGGACGGCAGCGTCGCCGGCCTGCTGTCGGACAGCCTCCGGGTGCAGGCGGCGCTGCTTGCCGACCTGGCTGTCGGGGAGCGCGCGCCATGAGCAAGGCCGTCATTCGCTGGGCATCCGGCCCCGTGATACGCGCCCGGACCGACGGCGTGTTCCACTCCTACGAGGCGCTGGCCGTCGGCGAGGCCGGACTGCTCGGCGAAGTCATCGAACTCAGCGCCGACGAGTTGGTCGCACAGGTCTACGAGGACACGACCGGGCTGCGACCCGGCGATCCCGTGACGGGCACCGGCGCGCCGCTCTCGGTGCAGCTCGGCCCTGGTCTGCTCGGCGGGATCTTCGATGGCCTGCTCAGACCGCTTTCCGGCCTCGCGGATTTTCGGCTCTCCGCCGGTGCCGCACGGTCCAAGCCCCAGCGATTCCATTTCAAGCCGCTGGTCGAGACGGGTGACGTGCTGGCCGCAGGCCAGCCCTTCGGCAGGCTCGCGGGCGCGCGCGAGCAGCCCTGCCAGGCCCCGCCGGGAATCGCCGGCAAGGTCCTCGCCATCGTCGGGGCCGGCGAATATCCGGACGACGAGCCCCTGTGCCAACTGGAGGACAGCGCGGGGTTGCGTCACGCGCTGGCCATGACGCACAGCTGGCCGGTTCGTACGCCGCGGCCCTGCCGGGAACGGCTGGCGCCGAACGCGCCGATGATTACTGGACAGCGGATCATCGACACCCTCTTCCCGGTCGCACGCGGCGGGCGCGCCGCCCTCCCGGGCGGCTTCGGCACCGGCAAGACGATCCTGCAGGAAGCGCTGGCCAAGTGGTGCGACGCGGACGTCATCGTCTACGTCGGCTGTGGCGAGCGCGGCAACGAGATGGCCGAGGTTCTCGACGAGTTCCCGGGGCTGGAGGACCCGCGTACCGGCCGGCCCTTGATGGACCGCGCCGTAATCATCGCCAACACCTCCAATATGCCGGTCGCAGCCCGCGAGGCCAGCATCTACACCGCAATCACGGTCGCGGAGTACTTCCGCGACCAGGGACAGCACGTTGCGCTGATGGCGGACTCCACCAGCCGCTGGGCCGAGGCGCTGCGCGAAGTCTCCGGCCGGCTGGGCGAGCTGCCGGGCGAGGCGGGCTACCCCGCCTACCTGAGCGCGCGACTGGCCGGCTTTTACGAGCGGGCCGCGCGGGTCAGGACGCTCGGCGGCGAGGAGGGCTCCGTGACCGTCATCGGTGCCGTCAGCCCGCCCGCTGGCGACTTCTCCGAACCCGTGACGCTGCACACCAAGCGCTTCGTGCGCTGCTTCTGGGCGCTGGATGCCGAACGTGCCCGCGCGCGCTTCTATCCGGCCATTCATCCGCTCACCTCCTACAGCGAGGACGCCGGCCGAGTCGCGCCGTGGTGGCAGGCCCACGGCAACAGCGAATGGACCTCCCACCGCGAGCGGCTGCTGACGCTGCTCGAGGCGCAGGCGAAGCTCGAGCGCATGGCGCGGATCGTCGGCAAGGATGCGCTGCCCGCGGCCCAGCAGGTCACCCTGACCTGTGCCGAGCTGGTCAATGAGGCACTGCTCAGGCAGTCGTCATTCTCGGAGGTGGATCGCTACTGCTCGCCGCAGCGACAGGCGGCGATGCTGCGCGTCGTCATCCACTTCGTCGACCTTGCGCAGCAGGCAGCAGCAGCCGGCACCGACCCCGGTCGGATCGCGGCCCTGCCGGTGCTGGCCAACCTGGCACGCCTCGGCGAAGAGTACGGCGAGAACCGCATCGAAGCGATCGAATCGCTGTGGAATGAAATCGACACGGCGTTCCACGGACTCGCGGAGGCCGCCGATGACGTTCACTGAGCTCAGCGTCAGCGGTGCCGCCCGCCGGCTCGAGGGACCGTTGCTGTTCCTGGAAAGGACCATACGCGTCGGGCTCAATTCCGCGGTCGAGGTCATCGGTGCGGACGGCGTGGGGCGCGTCGGCCGGGTGGCGCTGGTCGACGACGAGCGCATGGTCATCGAGGTGCTGGAGTCCACCGCCGGCCTGGGCCTGGGCGACACGCGGGTTCGCGTGCGCAACGAGCCGCTGACCTTCGGCGTCGGGCCCGGCATGCTCGGGCGGATATTCAACAGCATCGGTGTGCCGGCCGACGGCGGTCCGCCGATTCCCGCGCACCAGTTCCTGCCAGTGAGCGGCTGGTCGATCAATCCCGCAGCCCGCGCGCTGCCTCGCGACTTCATCGAGACGGGGATCTCGACGATCGACCTGATGAACAGCCTGGTGCGCGGGCAGAAATTGCCGCTGTTCTCGGGTGGCGGCCTGCCGCACGACCGGATGGCGACCGAGATCGCACAGCGCGCGCGGCTGCTCGGCGGCGAAAGCGGCGGCTTCGCCGTCGTGTTCGTCGGTATCGGCGTCTCGCACGACACTGCGGCCTCGTTCCGCGCCGCCATGGAAGAGAGCGGCGCCATCGCCCGCACCGTCATGTTCCTCAACCGCGCCGACGAAGCGAGCGCCCAGCGCCTGCTGACACCGCGCTATGCGCTGACTGCCGCCGAGTACCTCGCGTTCAGCGAGGGCCTGCACGTGCTCGTGGTGATGACGGACATGACGAATTACTGCGAGGCCCTGCGCGAGGTTTCAGCGAGTCACGGCGAGGTGCCGAGCCGCAAGGGCTACCCGGGCTACATGTACTCCGACCTCGCGTCCCTCTACGAACGCGCCGGCTGCATCCGTGGCCTGCCCGGGACGCTCACCCAGGTACCGATCCTGACCATGCCCGCGGATGACATCGGGCACCCGATCCCGGACCTCACCGGCTACATCACCGAGGGCCAGATCGTCCTCGATCGCGAGCTCGACCGGCGCGGGGTGTATCCGCCGGTTCGGGTGCTGCCCAGCCTCTCGCGCCTGATGTCCTCCGGAACCGGCAAGGGCTATACCCACGAGGACCATCCGGCGCTCGCCAACCAGCTGTTCGCCGCCTACGCGCGCGCCACGCGCGTGCGGGTGCTGGCCAGCGTCATGGGCGCGGAAGGCCTGACCGATGTCGACCAGCGCTTCCTCGAGTTCGGCGACCGGTTCGAGGGCCAGCTCGTCGCGCAGCAATCCGGCCGGACGCTCGACGACAGCATGGCAATCGGCTGGAAGTTGCTGCGCACGCTGCCCGTGGCCGAACTCACCCGCCTGTCGCGCAGCCAGCTGGCCCGCCACCTCGGGGCGCAGGATGGCTGAGCGCACGCTCACCGCGACGCGGATCACCTTTCTCGAACTCGGCGACGAGCGTCGCATGGTTCATGAAGGCCATGCGCTGCTGGACGAGAAACGCATGATGCTGGCCGCCGAAATCCTGGCAGGGCTGCGGCGCTACCGCCAGCTGCGCGCCAGTTGGCTGATCGCGCTGGCCGAGGCCAGGCGGGCACTGGCTGCGGCGGTCCGCCGCCACGGCTTCGACAACCTGACGGTCCATCCAGGCCAACCCGGCGCACTCGCCGCCGTCACCCTGCAGCGGCGCCGGCTGCTCGGCCTGCCGCTGGTGGAGGCCGGACTGCAGCTGACCGACGTGCCGGCTGAGTTTCCTCCTGCGGAAACCTCGCCCGAAGTCAGCGACTGCGCCGGGCGGTTCCGGGAACTGGCTGCCCGCGCCGCCGTCCTCGGCGGTCTCGCGGTATCGCTGCGTGTAATGGCGCGGGACTACGTGCGCACCGAAAGGCGCGCGCGCGCGCTGGAAAACGTGATCCTGCCTGAGATCGACGCCGACATCCGCTTCGTCGAGGCCCAGCTGGAGTCGATCGACCAGGAAGAGTCGATCCGTGTCCGCGAAGCCCGCGGGTCGCGGGCAACGGGCTGAAACCGGCCGGTTTCAGCCCGCGCCCGGGCTCATTCGTCGTTGACGGACGAGCCGAACCGGTAGGTGAACGACACGCCGATCACGTTGACCGAATAATCGTACGGATCGGGGCTCATGCTCAGCAGGTTCGGCAGCGTCGCCGGCTCGACGCCCGCAATCTGCCAGTCGCGGGAGCTGTAGTCCTCCCAGGTCCAGGCGGCGCTGACGCGCAGCCGGTCGTTGACAGGATAGCTGGCGCTCAGCCGCACGGAATTGAGTTCGGTCTGCAACTTCGGGAAGGACTCGGCCGATGGCGCATTGCCGACCAGCGTGTCGATCGGGCCCTGCGACTTCGCGTAGGTGTAGTCCAGCCTGACATCCACCTTGTCGGCGACCTTCTTCCAGACCACGCCGCCGCCGGCCGTGGTGAACTCGTCCTCGTGACTGACCTGCCACACGCTCGAATAGCCGGGGAACGTTTCCTGCCCGACCTGCTCGGTGGCGATGTTCTGGTAGCTGCCGGACACGTAGACCGAGGTCTTCTCGCCCACCGGCATGGACACCGTGCCCGCATAGCGATAGTCGCGCCCGGAAACCAGGCCCAGTGGCGATTTGCGATAGGCATCGAACGAGTAGCTGCCTTCCAGCGCGATGGCCAGCTTCCATGGCGACCATGCGAGCCGCAGTTCACTGAAGTCGCTGTCGCGATCCGCCTGGTTGAACTTCCGCAGCAGCGGGTTCTCCGGCACCGGTCCGGAGATCACGGTGTAGTCGCCGGCTTTGACGTTCGCATTGCCGTAGCGGCCGTTGACCTCGATCGAGCCCCAGGGACGCATCCGCAGCTCGACGTAGCTGCGTTCTTCCTTCGTCTGGCCGGTCTCCTGGTTGGTGCGCTCGAGCTTGTCGCTGTCGGCGCCTGCGCCGAGCGACAACCAGTCCAGGATCCTGACCTCGCCGTAGCCATCCACGCGGGTCCGCTTGTAGCTGTAGCGGCGCGCGGTCGCCGCGGCGCCAATGACCGAGTCGCTTTCCACGAAACCGGTGGTCGAGAAGTCCGCGGTTCCGTCGTCGCGCTCGTCGTAGCGGTAGCCCACGTGCGCGCGTACGCGCGAATGGGGCTTCACCGACAGGGTTGCACGATAGTGGCTGGTGCTGACGTCCGCGTTCAGGTCCTGGCGCGGCAGCACGGCGGTAGCGGCCAGCGCCGCGCTGGTCGAGAAGGGCAGGAAGTCCTCGCTCTGGTCCATCGTGCCCTGCGCCAGACGATAGCTGAGCACCGAGTTCCAGAAGGGCAGCAGGAAGTTGCCGTCGATGGCGAAGGTCTGCGCCTTGTTGTCGGGCGCGCCCGCCTTGCGGCCCTGTACCGTGTCCGGCGCGGCCGGCAGGTAGGGATTGTCGAAGGTCAGCGACGACACCGAGTTGTCGTAGGACGAGCCGTACCAGGACAGCTTGGCAAATCCGCTCTTCCAGCGATAGGTAGCGCCAACCTCGACCTGGTCATGGGCGGCGTTCACGGGCTCCGGATACTGCAGCGCGAGGAACAGGAAGTTGGCGGAAGCGAGCTTGCTGCCCTCGATGTCCTGCCTGTTGTAGTCCGCGTAGAATTTCAGGTTGGAGCCGAACAGGTAGGCCAGTCCCGCGCCCATGGTCGTGCGGTCCGTACCGATATCGCGGGGCGAGAGCGACCCGGCAAGGGCGGTCATCCCGTAGGTCGACCCCGAGCGCACCCAGTCCGACGGCAGGACCAGGGTGTCCTGGCCCGAGCGCGTATAGGGCGTGACGGTGGTGTCCCAGACGCGGTGCGGCAGTTCGTCGTAGTACAGCGTCCCTTCGATCATGCCTTCCCGCCCGGCGACGAACTTCGCCTCGCGGGTGTCGAGCCCGAGATCCTTCAGTTCGTAGCGATAGTAGGTCCCGGATTCCGTGCGGCTGCCGCCACGGGCGCTGACGTCCGCGTATGCGCCCTTCTGGTCCAGGCCGTTGTATTCGCCGAATTTCGCGGAGTCTTCGTCCACGTACTCCGCCCCGACGGTCGCCCTGGCTTCGTAGTCCTTCTGGAACGGGCAGGATTCACAGGCCCAGCCGGATGTGTCGACGTTGGCCGTGTTTTCGGCGTGGGCGGTGGTGGCCATGACGACGGCGCCTACCGCCGCCGCGAGCATCAGTTTTTCATTACGCATGATTCTCTTGCCTCCCTAGCGCGTCAGCCACGTGCCAGAGGGATGGTTGCTGCCATGAACCTGCGAGTGGCAGTTGGCACAGCCGCTGGCCAGCAGGTAAGCCGAGGGATTGCTTCCCCCTGGCAGTCCCGACGGCGTGCCGGCAACGGAGGGGTGACCCTGCGCCTCGTGGCACTGCTGGCACAGGAAGGGCGGACGCTGCTTCAGCATGCCGGCCTGTGCGGAGCCGTGCGGCTTGTGGCAGAGCGCGCAGTCCTCGCTCACCGGCTGATGTTCCCACAGGAACGGGCCGCGCTTGTCGGCATGGCAGGTGTAGCAGGTCTCGTTGATCGTGTCGCGCTTCAGCGAGGCGTCGGCCAGGCTGCCGTGCGGCGAGTGGCAGGACGTGCAGGCCATCTGCCCTTCGCGCACCGGGTGGGCGAACGGCAGCAGCGAGTCGGCCACCTGCAGCTGGTGGCATTTCCTGCAGACGTCCACCTGTGTCGCCTTGTTGCGGACCGGGTCACGTGGATCGTGAACCTTGTGGCAGTCGGCGCAGCCGACGCCGTTGTCGTTGTGCGCCGAGACGTGCCAGTCGCCCATATACGAGTTGTGGCAGGCCAGGCACATCGGGTTCTGCTCGGCGATGGTCGAGGCCTTGCCGCGACCGAACTGCACGACCGGGGTTCGCTCCTCGCCCTTCTTCGGTCGCTTGGTGTGTGCGCCGCCGGGACCGTGGCAGGCCTCGCACTGCAGCTGTCCGTGGCCGAACGGGGTCCGCGGATCGTTGGGCTGGGCGTGCTTCGTACGGAAGATGCCCATCACCTCCGGGGCGCCGCCATGGCAATTCAGGCAAGTATCCGCCCCGTTCTTGCTGTAGCTGGGCGCCTCCTCGGCCGGCTTGTCCTCGGCCAGCGCGACAGAGGCCTGCAGGCAGCCCAGAGCGAGCACCGCCAGCGCGTGCGACCAAACTCGTCTTGTCATATCGGTCCCCAGTCTCCAACGAAACGGCGGCCAGCGGAGCTGACCGCCTCAAGTACGTGATCTTGAGTCGGCGGGCGGCGGGCGTTACTCCGGCCGCCCGCGCCGGTCAGCGGTTGTAGCGGAAGTTTCCGACGCCGTGCAACACGCCAATGTCATATTCCTTGCCCTTGCCGTGACAGTCGCCGCATTGCTCGATGTTCCCTGAAATCAGCGTGCCGTCGACCTGCTGGACCAACGGCAGATATGGGCCGCCCCCCGCCTCATTGGTTTCGTTCGACGAGGCGCCGTAGTACCACATGTGCGACTTGATGGGCGTGGCGGCGTGACAGCCCGTGCAGGCCGCCTTGTTCGGCGAAATGTTGGCATCGAGTTCCGGGTTGGCGATGTCCGCGCCGTTCAGGACCGTCGTTCCCAGCACGCGGGTCGAGTCCACCGGGTAGTACGTGTCCGGCTCGTGACAGCCTTCGCAATTGTTCAGCTTGCCCGGATAAGGGGTCACGCCGGTCAGGTCGTGGCCGCAGGAATTGTAGTTGCCCGAGTGGATGGCGTGGATCATGTACTTCATGTCCAGTATCCCGGCCGTAGGAACGGGTGTACCCGCCGCATCGAATTCAGGGCAGGAGCGATCCGGTCCGTGGCAGGCAAGGCAGACGAAGCCGGCGTCGTTGTTCGCCGCGTAGGTTCCGCCATGCGCCGAGTTGCCGACCTTCTTGTGGCAATCGTTGCAATTGTCGAAATTGATGACCGCACGGCGCCTGGCGGGCGTCGCATCCGTGATCGCAAAGGGCAACCCGGCCGCATCCACATAGACGTAGGCATTGACCGGATTGCCGGTCAGGGGATCCGCGTCCACCTGCAGTGCCGGCCGGGCCACCAGGAAGACAGTGCCCGAGCCGACGATCTTCGACGCCGGGACTGGCGCCTCGGCCGTCTTGGCGAACGTGCCGTTGCCGTTGTTCGTGACGCCGCCGGCGAGGAAGTCGATGGTCGTCGCATAGCCGGGCTCGAGATGGCCGTTGCGATCAAGCACACCACTCTGGTAGTTGCTGTAGTCCTGGTTCGACCAGTTTATCTTTGCCTGGAGCCGGGTACTGGTGGCGCCCGGCAGACCACCGAACGGGCCCGCGGGATCCAGCACGTTGTAGTTCTGTCCGGTTTCCGGGTTGCTGACGCGGATCGTCACCCTGGCGAATTCGCCGGGTGAGACCTTGCCGGCGGTCGCGCCGGGAGATCCATCCTGCAGCACGCCCTGGACACTCACGACTTCCAGCTTGAACTGCGAGGAGAACTTGAGCTGGGTATTCTCGTGCGCCCTGGCCACCCGCAGCCGGCCGTTGTCGATGGTGGCATCGGTACCGTGGCACTCGATGCAGCTATCGTCGGTGGCCGCGCCGGCCGCGTGATTCGCACCGGTGGCGAAATCAACGTTGTCGTGACAGCTGCCGCAGGCAGCGGCGTTCGGCACGCTCTCCCAGTTGTCGGCCTGCGGGGTGGCTGCATCGCCGCCGACGTGGCAGGTCTGGCAGTTGCTGATGGCCTGCGGGAATTCGATACCCGCGCCCCATTCACCCTTGCCGGCGTGGATCTGGTGGACCATGTACGGGAAGTAGGCCGCGCCACCTCCCAGGTCCGGCGTGTGGCAGAGCACGCAGAACTGCGTTTCCCTGCGGTTGCTGTGGCCTTCGAGATCGTCATGACAACTGTTGCAGGTCTTCGTCGAGACGATCTCGCGGCTGTCGATGCCGGTCGTCGCACCGTCGGAGGGCCGCCAGGTGTACACGCCGTTGCCGGCCTCGGGCGTGCTGAGCTGGAAGGCAACACGCGTCGTCCGCGACGCCGCGTAGCGCGCATCCGCGGCAACATTCGTGCTGAACGTATAGGTGTAGGCGCCGCCGCCGTGGTCGACCAGGGTGCCGAGGTTGTTGCTGGAGCTTCTCTCATACGCCAGCTGCGCCCAGGCGGTCGACTTGCCGCCGCTGGCCGGCGGGGCCAGCTGCGACAACACGAAGCGGAATCCATTGGCCGTCAGCGTGGCGCCCGGATAGGGCGTGCCGGCGCTGTCGGCCAGGGTGAAATTCACGACCGGAGCCGAGCCGATCGACACGCTCGTGATCACGGGCACGATGACGTTCGCCGGCAACGTGGCGTGACCGGCCCCCCCGGGACCGGTCGGTCCTGACTCGCCCGGAGCCAGCGGCCCCGGGCCGCCGCTTCCGCCACTGCAGCCGACGAGGCCGACCGTCAACATGGCCGCGGTTGCGATGGCCGCCAGCTGACCGATGTTGTTCTTGCCGAATATCAACACGCGGGCGTCTCCCTGATTGCTGGCGGTATTGTGCAGTAGGACCGCCCCCCCGTCGACCATCGGATCCCCGTAAATCCGGGCGTTTCCGGGACTTTTCCCCGCCCCCGCCGGGGCGGTATGCCGGGCTGCCCGGGCGGTGGACAAGAGCCGGACAATGCGGGCTTCCGGTACCGCCTCAAGCAGTGCGCTGGGGCCTCGACGCGACCCGGCGCGGGTGGCCGGGATGGAGCGGAACCGCGGAATTCAGGTCACAAAGCGCCGCCGGCTGTCTAGCGCTGCGCCCAGCGGGCGATGCGCTCGAGGGCGGCGGCGGCCGGCTCGACGTCTTCGTCCTGCTCGAGTTCCGCATGGATATGTGCCCGCATCCTCTCGCGGAAGACGTTCACCGACTCGAAGAATGCCGACATCATCAGCACCCATAGGTACATTCCACGTCTGGTCAGCCGATAACCCTTCGCGTCCTGGACGACGGCGCCTGCCAGCGCCAACGCCGCCATCTCCCCGGCCATGGCGTGGGCAAAGCGCCCGCCGAATCGCTGCTCGAGCCAGGCGTGATCCATCCGCAGGCCGAACAGCCTCAGCAGCATCTCGTACCGCATCTGCTCGCGCTCGCTCATCGCGCGCCGCTGCGTGATCGCTGGCAGGCCGCGGGCGATCCGGTCCGCATAGGCGTGCAGCGAGAAGCTCGTCGCGTACATGGCGCCGCCGACGTAGCTGAACGAGCCGCTGCCGACGCCGACGTAGTCCGCTGCATCGGCGATGTACTCATCCACTCCGCCGCCTGTGTCGCGGGAGAAGCACCATGACGAGGACGCCGTGAAGCCGTCGCCCATGCGCTCGAGAATCCGCCCGTAGTAGTCGCGCACGCGGTGCCGGTCGAGCCGGCCCATGCGGATCGTCATCTTCCGGCGCACTTCATCCGAGGTCATCAGCGGATAGAACGAAGCCTGGTTGGCCGCGCTGCCGATCACCGTCTCCAGGTCGGCCTCGAGGATCTCCGGCGTCTGGTGCGGCAGGTTGAAGATCATGTCGACATTCAGGGTCTCGAACCGCCCGCGCGCGCCCTCCAGCTTGGCGAGGATCGTCTCGCGGCTGCCGTACTTCTCGTAGCGCTCCATCTCCCTGAGCAGGCCGTCGTCGAAACTCTGCACGCCGACCGAGAGGCGATTCACGCCGCGCGAGCAGAGCATGGACAGGACGTCCTCCGTCAGGTCGGAGGGGTTCGTCTCCACGGAAATCTCGCGCACCGGGAACGAGGCGCGGATCAGGTCGAGGGTCGAGGCGAGTTCGGCCGGCGCGACGGTCGGCGTGCCGCCGCCAACGTAGACGCCCGTGAAGCGGAAGCCCGCGTCGCGGTAGGTCTCGATCTCGCGGCGCAAGGCCTGGAAGTAGTGGGTCGCCTTGTGTTCACGGTACTCGACCCGGTGGAACGAGCAGAAGGGGCACAGTACGTGGCAGAACGGTACGTGCACGTAGAGAAAGGCCTCCCCACCTGGCGGTGGTGACGGCACGCAGACGGGACCGGCATCGAATTCCATCGCCGTGCGGGAGCTGCGGCGGAAGAACGGCAGGATGACGCGTTCGTAGAACATCGGACAAAGACCTTGTCGCCCGCCGGCGCAGGGACACGTCGGGCGTTGGCAGCAATGTTCGCGTTTTCAGGGTAAAAAGGAATCGGGGACAGTCCCCCGGCGCCTACGCAGTGAACGCCGCCACGCACAACGCCGGACTATTCTTCCTTGTAGTCCTCGTCCAGGACGCCCTTTTCCTTGAGCGTCTTCGTCAGCTTTTCCACCCTGACGAAGGCGACCAGGCCGAGTATTCCAAAAACCAGCGCCAATACCGACATTCCGGTCACTTGCGATCTCCTGTCACGACTAACGGCTCCCAAATTACTCAACCATGGTGCTCTTGGCTAGGTTCCACGACTGGTCCGCGTCCGTGCCTTTCGCAACAGCTGCCAACGGCCGGCAAGCGCTCGTTCCGCTGACATCGACTCCCGGCCATTCTGGAGAAGGAGCGTCCGGCAGCGCCATCGTTCACGCTTTGTTGGTGGCTTCATTGTGATATACGATCTCGGCGACGGGTTTCTGGCAGCCTAGCTCGACCGCCACCCGCCAGGCCGGCTTGTCGGATTGACCGGGCATCGGCTTGCTGGCGGGTTGTGCTGCGCTGAACCGTAGAGCGCTCCCGCGAGCGAGGGGACCATACGATGCAACACCGACTCCTGCTGATGGCCGCATTGCTCATGCCAAGCGTGGCGGCCTGGGGCCAGACCGGCTTCGACGAGCAAGCCTTTGGCATTGGCCTCGAGACCGGCGGTGTCTGGTTTTCGAGGAACGACATCCGCATCCCGAACGATACGGGAACCCGGTTCGACATGACGAATCTGACCGGCTCGGGCCCCAGCTTCTTTGCGCGCCTCGACGGTCATTGGAATATCAGCGACAAGCACGGATTGCGCCTGGTGCTCGCGCCGCTTGAGGTTTCCGGCACCGGCGACCTGCCCGGAACTACGGAGTTCGCCGGCGAGGTCTTTCGGGCCGGCGCAACGAAAGGGACCTACAAGTTCAACGCGTACAAGGTCACCTATCGCTACACCTTTGTCGATAGACCGGATCTGCGGTGGCGGGTCGGTTTCACCGGCGTGATTCGCGACGCCAAGGTCGAACTACGCCAAGGGACCCTCCAGGCCAAAGACGACAATGTCGGCTTCGTGCCAGCGCTGCACCTGTCGAGCGATTACCGTCTTGCCAAGCGATGGATGCTGCTCTTCGACTTCGACGGACTCGCCGGGGGACCCGGGCGGCTATTCGACATTGCGCTGAAGCTCGACTACGCGGTCAACGACAACTGGCGCATCGGCGGCGGCTACCGCATGCTTGAAGGCGGCGCCGACACCGACGACGTCTACAGTTTTGGATGGCTGCACTACGCGGTGCTCGACGTCCGCTACGGGTTCTAGGACTGGTGCGACGCCGCACTGGCCGGCGATTCTGCAAGTCTCCTGGAAGGCGAACACTTCGAAGACCTGATGCAGGTCCTCGGGCTCACCAGCGCGTCTGGGTCGAGCGGGTATACGGCATGCGCCCGGAGGAGGTGGTCGGCTCGACGGCAGGCACGACGTCCGTGCTGCGTGACAGCGGACCGGTGCTGACAAGATCGCTCGACTGTCTGGTCATCAATGACAGGCAGGGGAAGCCGGTCGGCATCCATCGCTCTGTCGGCCGACGGCCTACGATCATGTTGTGGGAACAGTGACGGCGACCACGCGATCTTGCAGGACACCAGGAGCAACAACCCGCGCCCTGTGCTTTGGGCCTGATCGTCCACCAGACCGACAGTCAACGCGACTGCGCCTATTACGCGAGGACGAAGAGCACCGGCAAGCTAGTCGAAACCCGCCATCTCATGTCACTCCACCGTGACACTCTTGGCGAGGTTGCGCGGCTGGTCCACGTCGGTGCCCTTCAGGACCGCGACGTGGTAGGCGAGCAACTGCAGTGGAACGGTGTACACCGACGGTGCCTGGAAGTAGCTGATGTGCCGCGGCATGGTGATCACGTGCACCCCCTCCGACGCCTCGATGCCCGACTCCGGGTCGGCAAACACGTACAGCTCGCCGCCCCGGGCCTTCACTTCCTGCAGGTTCGACTTCAGCTTCTCCAGCAGGTCGTTGTTCGGCGCCACGGCGATGACCGGCATGTCCGCGTCGACCAGCGCCAGCGGACCGTGCTTGAGCTCGCCGGCCGCGTAGGCCTCGGCGTGGATGTAGGAGATCTCCTTGAGCTTGAGTGCGCCTTCCATGGCGATCGGGAACAGCGCGCCACGACCCAGGAACAGCGCGTGATGCTTGTCCTTGATCCGCTCGGCCATCTCCCGGATGTCCCCGTCGAGCGTGAGGGCCAGCTCGATGAGACCCGGGATCTCGAGCAGCCGGCTGACCAGCTGATGCTCGCGCTCGCGCGTCATGCCGTGGTGCTTCGCCAGCGCCACGACCAGCATGCCCAGTGCCGCCAGCTGGGTGGTAAACGCCTTGGTCGAGGCCACGCCGATTTCCGGCCCGGCACGGGTCAGCATGACCAGCTCCGACTCGCGCACCAGCGAGCTTTCCGGTGCGTTGCAGATCGCCAGGGTCGACAGGTAGCCCTTTTCCCTGGCCAGCCGCAGCGCAGCCAGGGTGTCGGCCGTCTCGCCGGACTGGGAGATGGACACGAACAGTGTGTTCCTGAGCACGACCGGCTGCCGGTAGCGGAACTCGCTGGCGATGTCGACCCAGCAGGGCAGGCCGGCGATCTGCTCAATGAAATAGCGCGCGACCGACGCCGCATGGAAGCTGGTGCCGCAGGCGACGATCTGAACCGCTTCGGTGTGCTTCAGGACCTCCATGGCCGC
>Ga0316195_10000586_pt1 | contig 14860 bp, 13 predicted proteins | sample Phised1_MG_FD_204937 | JGI IMG/M metagenome (GOLD analysis project Ga0316195, IMG submission 204937) | Coastal sediment microbial communities from Maine, United States - Phippsburg sediment 1 | ecosystem: Environmental > Aquatic > Marine > Coastal > Sediment | place: USA: Maine | collected... | reverse complement strand
GGCAGCACCAGCAGACCGATCCCGGCGAGCAGGAAGAGGACCAGCTTGTTCTTCACGATCGATGTCCTCGCGGTCAGGCCCGGTCGGCCACGCGTTCACCCATCAGGCCCTGCGGGCGCAGAGTGAGCACCAGCACGAGCACGATGAAGGCAAAGATGTCCTGGTAGTGACTGCCGAGCACGCCGCCGGTGAGTGCACCGATGTAGCCCGCGCCCAGGGCCTCGATCAGCCCGAGCAGCACGCCGCCGACCATCGCGCCGGCGAGGTTGCCGATGCCGCCGAAGACCGCCGCTGTGAAGGCCTTCAGCCCGGGCAGGAAGCCCATCGTGTGCTGCACCGAGCCATAGTTGGCGGCGTACATCACGCCCGCCAGTGCCGCCAGCGCCGCACCGATGATGAACGTGGCGGAGATCACCGTGTCGGGGCGCACGCCCATCAGCCCGGCGACACGCGGGTTCTCGGCCGTGGCGCGCATCGCACGGCCGAGCTTTGTGTAGTTGACCAGGTACATCAGCGCCGACAACGACACCGCGGTGCTCACCAGGATCATGATCTGCACGGTGTTGATGACCGCGCCGCCGATGTGGAAGGGTTCGCTCGGCAACAGGATCGGGAAGGACTTGACGGTCGGCTTCCAGATGATCATCGCCAGCGTCTGCAGCAGCAGGCTTACGCCCATTGCGGTGATCAGCGGCGCCAGCCGTGGGGCAGTGCGCAGCGGCCGGTAGGCGATCTTCTCGATCGTGAAGGCCAGCGACGAGCACACCACGATCGCCGCGACCAGCGAGATCAGCAACAGCAGCCAGCCGGGCAGGCCGACGTCCTTGAGTAGCATGACCACCGTCCAGCTGACCGACGCGCCCACCATCAGCACCTCGCCATGCGCGAAGTTGATCAGGTTGATGATGCCGTACACCATCGTGTAGCCCAGTGCGATCAGCGCGTACATGCTGCCGAGAACCAGACCGTTGATGATCTGCTGGATGAAGATATCCATCGGTGGTTTTCCCCTTGTCGCCGCGTGCCTGCGGGTCCGCATGCATGCACGGTCCGTGCCGTGCCCGTTGGTGCCGTACGCCCTTAGAAGGTCGGACCATTCTAGGGTCGGCCCCGGACGGCCGATGCACGGGCTTTCCCCCTTGGCGATCCGCGTCCGCCGGCCCCTCGCCTGCGCTTCAGTTGCGTCGCGGTGCCTGCGCGTTGAGTGCGCGCAACTCGGCCAGGCGCTCGCCGATGCGCAGCTCCAGCCCGCGCGGCACCGGCTCGTAGAAGCGCGTCTGTGGCAGGCCGTCGGGCAGGTAGGACTCGCCGGCCGCAAAGCCGCCGGCCTCGTCGTGGGCGTAACGGTAGCCCTGGCCATGGCCCAGGTCCTTCATCAGCTGCGTCGGCGCATTGCGCAGGTGATCGGGCACTGGCCGGGTGCCGTCGCTGCGCACCAGCTCGCGCACCGCGTTCCATGCGCTGTACACCGCGTTGGACTTCGGCGCCATCGCCAGGTACACGGCCGCCTGCGCCAGCGCCAGCTCGCCCTCGGGCGAGCCGAGGCGTTCGAACACCTGCGCGGCATCGATCGCCAGATGAAGTGCACGCGGATCTGCCAGGCCGATATCCTCGCTGGCCATGCGCAGCAGCCGCCGCGCCACGTAGCGCGGATCGACGCCGCCGTCGAGCATGCGCGCCAGCCAGTACAGCGTCGCGTCGGGGTCCGAGCCGCGCACCGACTTGTGCAGCGCCGAGATCGCATCGTAGAACTGGTCGCCGCCTTTGTCGTAGCGGCGCAGCTGTTCGCCCAGCGCGCGTTCGAGCAGCGGCTCGTCGATGACCGCGGCAATGCCGTCCCGCCCGGCCAGCCTGGCGACGTTGTCGTAGGCGTTGAGCAGCCGCCGCGCATCGCCGTCGGCAAAGGACAGCAGCCGCTGGCGCGCCGCGTCGTCCAGCGGCGGCGCTGCCAGCAATGCCTGCGCACGCTGCAGCAGCAGCGCCAGGTCCTGCGCTTGCAGCGGTCTGAGCACATGCACCGTGGCACGCGAGAGCAGCGCGGCGTTGACCTCGAAGGACGGGTTCTCGGTGGTCGCGCCAATGAAGGTGAACAGCCCCGATTCCACGTGCGGCAGGAAAGCGTCCTGCTGCGACTTGTTGAAGCGGTGGACCTCGTCGACGAAGACGACGGTGGCGCGGCCCTGCCGCTGCGACGAGCGGGCGCGTTCGACCGCATCGCGGATGTCCTTCACCCCGGCCAGCACGGCCGACAGCACGACGAAATCCACGGTCATCGCGCCAGCCATCAGACGCGCCAGCGTGGTCTTGCCGACGCCCGGCGGGCCCCACAGGATCATCGAATGTAGGTGCGCCGATTCGAAGGCCGCACGCAACGGCTTGCCGGGGCCGAGCAGGTGCTGCTGACCGGCCACCTCGTCAAGTGTGCGCGGCCGCAGGCGCTCAGCCAGCGGGGCATGGGTGTCCGGGATGGCCGGCGCATCAGGCGCCAGCGCGGAGTCGAACAACGGCTCCTGCGCTTGCACCGGGCGGCTGCGGCTACTGCTCGATGACATCGGCGCCGGCGGGCGGCACGAAGCGGAAGCCGGAGTCCGGCAGTGCGACGTTGGCCGCGTACTGGCTGAACTGCAGCAGCGAGCGCTGGCCGAAGGCGTCGAGGATCTCCACCGCCGCCAGTTCCTTGCCGCGAAAGCCGATGCGCATCGACTGGAACGCGCTGTCCTTTTGGCGCGGCGTGGCCTGCACCCAGTCAACGCCGTCCTTGGCCGGTTGCGCCGCGAGTTCGAACTCCTTGTCCAGCGATGCACCGGCAAGCAGCGCCGCCGGCGTCGCGCCGAGCGCCTTGCTCAGCCGGCGCACCGTGACCTGGTTCAGATCGGCGTCGTAGATCCACACCTTCTGCCCGTCGGAGACGATCAGCTGCTCGAAGGGCTTGGCATAGGCAAAACGGAAGCGGTTCGGCCGCGCAAATTCGAAGCTGCCGCTGGAAGATCGCTTCTTCGCCCCGTCCGCCGAAGTGACGGTCTGCGTGAAGGCGGCGCTGCCCGACTTCACGTCGCGCACGAACTCGCGCAAGGTGTCCAGCGCGTCGGCGCGCGCCACCGTCGACAGCGCGCAAAACACGACGACGCCAAGCCCCTTGCCTATGGGGCCCAGCAAGCCGCTGACTCGGAACCGGCTGCGCCGGGCCGAAGTCAGCGCCGGCCTTGGGAGCAGCGGCGCGGCCACTGCGGCGGGCTGCCTATTCATCACGCTTCGGCACGATGATGTCACGGTTGCCGTTGCTGCCCATCGCGGACACCAGCCCCGACTTTTCCATCTGCTCCAGCAGCCGCGCGGCGCGGTTGTAGCCAATGCGCAGGTGACGCTGCACCAGCGAGATCGACGCACGCCGGTGCTGCAGCACGATACCCACCGCCTGGTCGTACATCGGGTCGGCCTCGCCACCGCCGGCTCCGCCCTCGATCGACGCGCCAGCTTCGCCCTCGCCTTCCAGCACCCCGCCCTCGAGCAGGCCTTCGATGTAGTTCGGCTCGCCTTGGCTGCGCAGGTATTCGACGACGCGGTGAACCTCCTCGTCGCTGACGAAGGCACCGTGCACGCGCATCGGCGTGGGCACGCCGGTGGGCGATGACAGGTACAGCATGTCGCCCTGGCCGAGCAGCGCCTCGGCGCCCATCTGGTCGAGGATCGTGCGGCTGTCGATCTTGCTGCTGACCTGGAAGCTCAAGCGCGTCGGGATATTGGCCTTGATCAGCCCGGTGATCACGTCCACGCTCGGCCGCTGTGTGGCCAGCACCAGGTGGATGCCGCAGGCGCGCGCCTTCTGCGCCAGCCGCGCGATCAGCTCCTCGATCTTCTTGCCCACGACCATCATCAGGTCGGCAAGCTCGTCGATGACGACGACGATCTGCGGCAGCCGCTCCAAGGGCTCGGGCGCTTCCGGCGTCAGGCTGAATGGGTTGCCGATCGACTCGCCGCGTTCGGCCGCGTCGTGGACCTTGCGGTTGTAGCCGGCCAAGTTGCGCACGCCCAGCTTGCTCATCAGCTTGTAGCGGCGCTCCATCTCGCCGACGCACCAGTTCAGCGCGTTGGCCGCCTGCTTCATGTCGGTGACCACCGGGCACAGCAGGTGCGGGATGCCCTCGTAGACGCTCAGCTCGAGCATCTTCGGGTCGATCAGGATCAGGCGCACGTCGCGCGCCTCTGCCTTGTAGAGCAGGCTGAGGATCATGCCATTGATCCCCACGCTCTTGCCCGAGCCGGTGGTGCCGGCCACCAGGCAGTGCGGCATCTTCGCCAGGTCGACGACGAAGGGGTTGCCGACGATGTCCTTGCCCAGCGCTATGCTCAGCTGCGAGGCCGCATCGTTGTACACCTTCGAGCCCAGGATCTCGGCCAGCCGGATGGTCTGGCGCCGTGCGTTTGGCAGCTCGAGCGCCATGTAGTTCTTGCCCGGGATGGTCTCGACCACACGGATGCTGACCAGTGACAGCGAGCGCGCCAGATCCTTCGCCAAGTTGACCACCTGCGCGCCCTTGACACCTGTGGCCGGCTCGATCTCGTAGCGCGTGATCACCGGGCCGGGCGAAGCCGCCACCACGCGCACCTCGACGCCGAAATCCTTGAGCTTCTTCTCGATCAACCGGCTGGTCATCTCCAGCGACTCGGGCGTGACGCTCTCGACACGCTGCGGCGCCTGGTCCAGCAGGTCCACCTGCGGCAGCTTGGTGTCGGCCAACTCGACGAACAGCGGCTTCTGCCGCTCCTTGGCGACACGCTCGCTCTTGGGCACCTCGAGCAACGTCGGCTCGATCACCAGCGGCACATGCTCCACAACGTCCTGGCGGTCAAGCTCGACGTTGATCTCGCGCTCGACCAGCGCCTGTTCGCCGATGCGCCGGTCCTCGGCCTGGGCCACGCGCTGCTGCCGGCGCTCTCGCTGCAGGTCGATCCATTCGCCGATGCGCTCGGCCAGCCGCAGCCAGGAAAAGCGCAGCGCCAGCGACATGCCGACCACCAGGGCCGCGATCCAGAGCACGCCCGATCCGGCAAAGCCCAGCCAGTGCATCGAAGACGGCCCGAGCGTGAAGCCGAGCACGCCCCCGGCATGCCCAGGCAGCAGCGATTCCCAACGGTACAGGCGCGTCCACTCGAGCGCGCAACTGGCCGCCAACAGCAAGGCCAGGCCAGCCCAGAGCGCAGCGCGCGGCAGCGGTGGTGCGGCGTCTACGCCTCGAGCGCTGCTCGCCAGGCCCGACAGCCAGGCGCGCAAGCCCACCGGCACCAGCCACCAGACCGAGTATCCGAAGAGAAAGAGACCCAGATCCGACACCCACGCGCCGGCCAGCCCCGCGAGGTTACGCACCGGCGCCCCGTCGCCCGAGGTGGAGAAACCGGGGTCGCCGGCGTGGTGCGTGGCGAGTGCGAGCAGGCCCAGCAGCCACAGCACCGCGCCGATCACCAGCAGAAGTTGCTTGCGCCAACGCGGCACGGCTACGGCCGCCGGCACGGAGGCCTTGGTCTTGGCACTGGACTTGCGGGTATAGGTGTTGCCTGCGCCGCCGCCTTCGGCGCGCAGCGAACCGAGAGGAAAGGTCATGGGCGCGATTGTGGCCGATCAGGCTGGGGGTCCGACCTCGATCGCCGCTATTGCAGCAGCATGTGGGCGGGCCGCCTCGGTTGCCCTTCAGCCCACGCAGCCTGCATGCGGCGCGGCCGACTTTGGCACAAAACAGGACGCCGGTGCTGTGTCTTGTCCTTCAGTCGTTCTGCAACCGCTCCTTGATGATCACCGAGCCGTTCTCCTGGGTCTCGATGACGCCGCGCTCTTCCAGGTCCTTCATCACCCGGCTGACCATCTCGCGTGACGCGCCCACCACCTTGGCCATGTCCTGTCGCGATACCTTGTGGCGGATGACCTTCACGCCCTTGTCGTCCTCAGCCATGTCGAGCAGCGTGCGCGCCACGCGTCCATAGACGTCAAGCAGCGCCAGCGACTCGATCTGCCGGTCGGCATTGCGCAGGCGCCGCACCAGGCCGCGCATCACGCCGTAGGACAGGGTGGAGTTCTCCGGCAGGCAGCGGGCGAAATCGGCGCGCGCCAGTACCAGCATGTCGGTCTGCACCTCGGCGCGCACCGTCGCCGAATGCGGCTCGTTGTCGATCAGGCTCATCTCACCCACGTAGTCGCCGGCCTCCAGAACCGCCAGGATGACCTCGCGCCCCCGCGAATCGCTGGTCAGCACCCGCGCGCGGCCGTTCAGCAGGATGAACAGGGCATTGCTCTTGCGACCCTGCTCAACCACCAGTTCGCCACGGCGCAGCCGGCGCTTGACCACTGCGTCGGCGATCGACTGGGCCTGGTCGTTGGTCAGCATCGAGAACAACGGCACCCGGCGGATCAGGTCCAGGTTGGACATCAGCGACATCGGTCATCCCCTCGTGTTGTTGAAACCCGGCAGGCCGCGACAAATGCCCACGGTCACTACAATTTGTTCTATTGTGCCCATTGACAGCCTGGATTTCAGCCGGGCGTGACCCCAAGTCAAGCCCGTGCGTCGGATTCACGCGACGCTGCCCTCAGCCCCACCGTCCATCGAGATTCCCGCCATGAGCACGTCAAACACACACGCCAAGGTGCTGATCCTCGGTTCCGGCCCGGCCGGCTACAGCGCCGCCATCTATGCCGCGCGAGCCAACCTGCAGCCATTGTTGATCACCGGCATCGCCCAGGGCGGCCAACTGATGACGACCACCGATGTGGACAACTGGCCGGCCGACGTCGATGGCGTGCAGGGGCCCGAGTTGATGGAGCGCTTCCAGAAACACGCCGAGCGCTTCGACACGAAGATCGTCTTCGACCACATCCAGCAGGTGGACCTGTCCGTCCGCCCGTTCCAGCTCCAAGGCGACTCGGGCCACTACAGCGCCGACGCTCTGATCATCGCCACCGGCGCCAGCGCCAAGTACCTGGGCCTGCCCAGCGAGCAGGCCTTCATGGGCCGTGGCGTCAGCGGCTGCGCCACCTGCGACGGCTTCTTCTATCGCGGCCAGGACGTGTGCGTGGTCGGCGGCGGCAACACCGCGGTCGAAGAGGCGCTGTACCTGTCGAACATTGCCAGCACCGTGCACCTGGTGCACCGCCGCGACAAGTTCCGCGCCGAGCCGATCATGGTGGACAAGCTGATGTCCAAGGTGCAAGGCGGCAAGATCGTGCTGCACCTGTGGCAAACGCTCGACGAGGTGCTGGGCGACAGTTCCGGCGTCGCCGGTGTGCGGCTGAAGTCCACGCAGGACGCTAAGACCACGGAGCTGAGCCTGAAGGGCTGCTTTATCGCGATCGGACACCAGCCGAACACCGATCTGTTCAAGGGCCAGCTGGAAATGAAGGACGGTTACCTGATCACCCGCACCGGGCTGAACGGCATGGCCACGATGACCAGCATCTCTGGGGTATTCGCCGCCGGTGACGTGCAGGACCATGTCTACCGGCAGGCCATTACCAGCGCCGGCACCGGCTGCATGGCGGCGCTGGATGCCCAGCGCTTCCTCGAGCAGGACGCCTGAGCTATAATTTGCGGCTTTGCCGGAATCGGCAGCACCAATTTCGGAGTATGTGAAATGGCACGCGTCTGTCAGGTCACGGGCAAGGGCCCGATGGTGGGAAACAACGTCTCCCACGCCAACAACAAAACCAAGCGCCGCTGGCTGCCGAACCTGCAATATCGGCGCTTCTGGGTCGAGAGCGAGAACCGCTGGGTGCGCCTTCGCATCAGCAATGCGGCGCTGCGCCTGATCGATAAGGTGGGCATCGACCAGGTGCTGGTCGACTTGCGCAAGCGCGGCGAAATTTGAAGCGGAAGGACTGAACCATGGCCACCAAAGGCGGACGCGAAAAGATCAAGCTCGAATCATCGGCGGGCACCGGTCATTTCTACACGACCAGCAAGAACAAGAAGACCACACCCGGCAAGCTCGAATTCAACAAGTTCGACCCGGTGGCGCGAAAGCATGTGGCCTACAAGGAGACCAAGCTGAAGTAGGCGCGGGGCGGCGACACCTTCGCCACCCAAAGACAAAGGCCCGCGATGCGGGCCTTTGTCTTTGTCGGCGCCCGCACCGGGCGCGAGCGCGTTCAGGCGTGGACTGCGCGCAGCTTCAGCGAGAACTCCTGCAGCGCCGTGATGCCGCTGTCTTCGGCCTTCTTGCACCAGGCCTGAAGGTCCAGCACCAGTTGCTCGGCCGAGACGTTGGTACGCGTCCACAGCGAGCGCAGCTCCTCGCGCATCGCCACCAGCTTGCCCAGTGCCGGGCTGTCACCGATCGCACGGGCCAGCAGCGCCTTCTGCCCTTGAGGGATCTTGTCGTCGTCGCGGTGCAGCCAGCGACGCGCAGCGTTCATGCTTTTCCACCTAGCGGTGTTAGCGGTGCCTTGCGCCTTCATGCGCTCCAGTTCGGCAGCGCAAGCACGCTTCAGCTCGACCGCGTACTTGGCCATCACCTCGTAGCGGTTGGCGATGATCGCCTCGAGCGTCTTGTCGTCGGCCACCGGCTTGACGCTGCCCAGCTTGAGCATCGGCGGCGTCTTGCGCACCTTAGCCAGGCCCATCAGTTCCAGCGTGCGGATGTACAACCAGCCGATGTCGAACTCGTAGGGCTTGACCGAAAGCTTGGCCGAGGTCGGATAGGTGTGGTGGTTGTTGTGCAACTCCTCGCCGCCGATAATGATGCCCCAGGGTGAGATGTTGGTCGACGCGTCGGGCGCCTCGAAATTGCGATACCCCCACCAGTGGCCCAGGCCGTTAATGATGCCAGCGGCGGTGACCGGGATCCACGCCATCTGCACCGCCCACACCGTGGCGCCGATCGCGCCGAACAACAGAATGTTGAGCACCAGCATGATGCCCACGCCCTGCCACGAGTAGCGGCTGTAGACGTTGCGCTCGAGCCAGTCGTCGGGCGTGTTGTGTCCGTACTTGTCGAGCGTGTCCTGCACCTTGGCTTCGGCGCGGTAGAGCTCGCTGCCGGTCAGCAGCACGGTCTTGATGCCGCGCGTGACCGGGCTGTGCGGGTCATCGACGGTTTCGCACTTGGCGTGGTGCTTGCGGTGGATGGCGACCCACTCCTTGGTCACCATGCCGGTGGTCAGCCACAGCCACAGGCGGAAGAAGTGCGACGGGATCGCGTGCAGTTCCAGCGCGCGGTGGGCCTGCGCGCGGTGCAGGAAGATCGTCACGCAGGCGATGGTGATGTGCGTGAACACCAGTGTCACCACAACCACCTGCCACGTCGATGCGCCGAGCAGGCCGTAGGCCAGCAGATCGACCACCGCGTCGTGAAGACTCGTCAATGCGTTCATGAATTTGTATGCCTTGCCTTGTCACGCCCTAAATCTGGGCGAATTTCGCATTGTAAACGGCGATTTCTCAAAAGGAGCGCCCAACCGTTAGGGTGGGGCACCCAGACATGGTTCCTTGAAGCCGCATTGCGGCAGATCAACGCCGTTGGCAGCCCCGTTCAGCGCCGCTGCCACACCGCAGCAAAGAAGCCGTCGGTGCCATGGCGGTGCGGCCACAGCCGCAGGCGCCCGTCCTCTTCCAGGGCCTCGGCCCCCGGCACCTTCGCCCGGCCCAGCACCTCGCCCACCGGCAGGGCGAGGAATTGCTCACCGTGGCTCTGTTCGAAATCATCGGCCACGGCCTCGTTCTCGGCACGAAGCAGGCTGCAGGTCGCATAGACCAGCCGCCCGCCCGGCTTCAGCAGCCGCGCCGCACTGGCCAGGATGGCCCTTTGTTTGACGCTCATCTCCACGATCGCCTTGGGCGACTGGCGCCACTTCAGATCGGGGTTGCGGCGCAGCGTGCCCAGCCCCGAGCAAGGGGCGTCGATCAGCACCCGGTCAATCTTCCCAGCCAGCCGCTTGATGCGTTCGTCGCGCTCGTGCGCCAGTTGCGCCGGATGTACATTGCTCAGGCCACTGCGCGCCAGGCGCGGCTTCATCGCGTCCAACCGGTGGCCCGAGGTGTCATAGGCATATAGCCGCCCAGTGTTGCGCATCGCCGCGCCGAGGGCCAAGGTCTTCCCGCCGGCGCCAGCGCAGAAATCCACCACCATCTCGCCGCGCTTGGCATCGGTCAGCAGCGCCAGCAGCTGGCTGCCCTCGTCTTGCACCTCGACATCGCCGCGCTTGAAGAGCTCCAGCTTGTTCAGCGCCGGTTTGCCGGGCACGCGCAACCCCCAGGGCGAATAGGGCGTGAGTTCGGCGTCGATGCCGGCCTCGGCCAGCGCCGTGCGCACCGTCTCGCGCCGGGACTTGAAGGTGTTGACACGCAGGTCCAGCGGCGCCGGCTGCAGCAGCGATTCCGCCAACGCGGCGAACTCGTCGTCAGCCAGCTGCTCGCGCAGCGCGCCGGCCAGCCAGTCCGGCAGGTTGTGGCGCAGCTTGTCGGGCAGCGTGGCGACATCAACCTCGCGGCAGCGCTGCAGCCAGCTGCCCTCGTGGGCCTGCAGCGCCGCTTGCAGTTGCGCCTCGCCGCCCTGCCAGCCCAGTACCACCAGCCGGCGCTCTGCCGCGCCGCTGCCGCTCTGCGCCAGGTGCTGGAACAGCAGGCGCCGGCGCAGCACCGCATAGGTGGTTTCGGCCAGCGCATGGCGCTCGCGCGGCCCCAGCCCACGGTGTGCGCGGAAGAAAGCCGAAACCACGCCGTCGGCAGGCGCATCGAAGCGCAGCACGGCACGCAGCAGCTCGCTGCAGGCGTCGAGCAACGGGGCGGCGCTCATTGGCGGATCAACGGCGCTGGCATGGCTGCGGCGGTGACCACACGCGGCTCGACCAGCAACTGCGCCGCACCGCCACGGTGGTACACGACGCCGTTCTCGACCCGCAACGCGCCTTCGACGAACCAGCGCACCGCCAGCGGATAGATCTGGTGCTCGGTGGCCAGCACGCGCGCGCTGAGCGCCTGCGCATCGTCACCCGCCAGCAGCGGCACCACTGACTGGATCACGATCGGCCCGTGGTCGAGTTCGGGCGTGACGAAGTGCACCGTGGCGCCGGCTAGCTTGCACCCGGCGTCGATCGCGCGCTGGTGCGTGTGCAGCCCTGGGAACATCGGCAGCAGCGAGGGGTGGATGTTCAGCAGCCGGCCCTCGTAGCGCCGCACGAATCGATCGCCGAGGATGCGCATGAAGCCGGCCAGCACCACCAGGTCGGGCGCAAACGCGTCGATGGCCGTCGCCAGCGCAACGTCGAAAGCCTCGCGCACGTCGAAGTCGCGGTGCGCAACCACTTGCGTGGCGATACCGTGCACGGCCGCGAACCGCAGCCCGCAGGCATCGGCGCGGCTGGCAATGACCGCAGCCACGCGGGCCGGCCAGGCCTCGGCGGAACATCGCTGCACGATGGCTTCCATGTTGGAGCCGCGGCCCGAGATCAGGATGACGATGTTCTTCATGCGGCAGCTTCAGCGGGGCCGGCAGTGTACGGTCTGCGAGAATCGGCGCCTGCTCATCGACCCCCTCGCGCCGCCCCCACCATGCAAGCCCGCGTCCTTTCCGGCATGCGCCCCACCGGCGCGATGCACCTCGGCCACTACCACGGCGCCCTGAAGAACTGGGTGCGGCTGCAGCACGACTACGACTGCTTCTACTTCGTCGCCGACTGGCACGCGCTGACCACGCATTACGAAGAGCGTGAGGTGCTCGGCCAGTACGTGTACGAGATGGTCACCGACTGGCTGGCTGCCGGGCTCGACCCGGAGCGCTGCACGATCTTCCTACAAAGCCGCCTGCCCGAACACGCCGAGCTGTTCACGCTGCTGGCGATGGGCACGCCACTGGGCTGGCTGGAGCGCGTGCCGACCTACAAGGACCAAATCGAGAAGCTCGCCGATCGGGATCTCGCGACCTACGGCTTCCTCGGCTACCCGCTGCTGCAGGCCGCCGACATCCTGATCTACAAGGCCGCATTCGTGCCGGTGGGCGAGGACCAGGCCTCGCACGTCGAACTGACGCGCGAGGTCGCGCGCCGCTTCAACCACCTGTACGGCCGCGCCGCCGACTTCGAGACCAAGGTCGCAGCCACGCTCGCCAGGCTGGGCAAGGACGACCAGCGCTACTTCAACAAACAGAAGCGCGACTTCGGCGAGACCGGCAAGGCCGAAGCGCTGGCCAAGGGCGAGGCGCTCGTCCAGCGCTCGGCCGCAGCCATCGAGGGCTGGACGGCGTCGGACACCGAACTGATGCTCGGCCACCTGCGCGGCGCCGGCAAGTCGATCCTGACCGAACCACAGGCGCTGCACACCGAAGTGACCAAGCTGCCCGGGCTGGACGGCGCCAAAATGAGCAAGAGTTATGGCAACTCGATCGCCATGCGCGAGGCACCGGCCGAGGTCGAACGCAAGGTCAAGCGCATGCCCACCGACCCGGCGCGCGTGCACCGCAGCGACCCCGGGGACCCTCAGAAGTGCCCCGTGTGGCAGTTCCACAAGGTGTACAGCAACACGGCCACGCAGGACTGGGTGGTCAAGGGCTGCACCTCCGCCGGCATCGGCTGCCTGGACTGCAAGCAGCCGGTGATCGACGCCATCGTCAAGGAACAGCAGCCCTGGCGCGAGCGGGCCGAGAAGTACCTGTCCAATCCGAAGCAGGTGCAGTGGATCGTCGAGAACGGCACCGAGCGGGCGCGCACCGTCGCCAAGCAGACGATGCGCGACGTGCGCGAGGCGATGGGTTTGTCGTACTGAACCGAGGCTGCCGATGGACCCGAAGACACTGAAGCCTGAAAGCATCGCTGCACAGGCGCTGGGCTGGATCGACGAGACCACGCGCGCCGTCACTTGGCCGATCCACGTGTCCTCGACCTACATCCGCGATGCGGACAACCAGTACCGCTCGGGCCGCGGCTACATCCGCGCCGACAACCCGGCCTTCGACCAGGCCGAGGCCGTGATCGCCGCGCTGGAAAAGGGCCACCAGGCGGCGCTGTTCGCCAGCGGCATGGCTGCGGCGACCGCGGTGTTCCAGGCGCTGGCGCCGGGTGACCACGTGCTGGCGCCGCAGGTGATGTACTGGTCGCTGCGCAACTGGCTGCTCAACTTCGCCACCCACTGGGGCCTGCAGGTCGAGCTCGTCGACATGACGGATCGCGCGGCGCTGCAAGCCGCCATCCGGCCCGGCAGGACGAAACTGGTATGGGTCGAGACGCCGGCCAACCCGTTGTGGACGATCACCGACATCGCCGCGGCCGCGCAACTCGCGCATTCGGCCGGGGCACGGCTCGCGGTGGATTCCACCGTCGCCACGCCGCTGCTGACGCGGCCGATCGAGCATGGCGCCGACATCGTGATGCATGCCGCCACCAAGTACCTCAATGGCCACAGCGATCTGGTCGCCGGCGTGCTGGTCACGCGCGAAGACGACGAGGCCTGGAAGCGCATCAAGTCGATCCGCGCCTACGTCGGCGGCACGCTGGGCAGCTTCGAGGCGTGGCTGCTGACGCGTGGCCTGCGCACGCTGCACCTGCGGGTGCAGCGTGCGTGCCATTCGGCGCAGCGCATCGCCGAACATTTCGAGGCCCACCCGCTCGTTGAAGCCGTACTCTATCCTGGCCTGCCCGGCTCGCCGGGCCATGAGGTTGCGGCGCGGCAGATGCGCGGCGGCTTCGGCGGCATGTTGTCGCTGCGCGTCAAGGGCGGCGAGGGTGCGGCCATCGCCACCGCCGCGCAGGTCGAGTTGTGGAAGCGCGCCACCTCGCTGGGCGGCACCGAGAGCCTGATCGAGCACCGCGCCAGCGTAGAGGGTGCCGGCTCGCCGGTGCCCGCCGACCTGCTGCGCCTGAGCGTTGGGCTGGAGGATGCGGGTGACCTGATCTCCGACCTGGAACAGGCGCTGCGACGGGCTCAAGGCTGAGACGGGACGCGCGGACACGCCAGCGTGAAGCTGATCGAAATGCTGGTCGGGCACACCGCCGCGATCGCGAGCCTGCGGCGCGAGATCCACGCCCACCCGGAACTGAACTTCGAGGAAGTTCGCACCGCCGAGTTGGTGGCGCGCAAGCTCGGTGAATGGGGCACGCCGATGCACCGTGGCATGGCGGGCACCGGCGTCATCGGCATCGTGCACGGCCGCGATGGCGGTGCAGAACCTGGCAAGAGCAACCGCGCCATAGGGCTGCGCGCCGACATGGACGCACTGCCGATCCAGGGACACAACCGCTTCGCGCACGCCAGCACGCAGCCCGGCAAGATGCACGCCTGCGGCCACGACGGTCACACCGCGATGCTGCTGGCTGCGGCGCAGCACTTCGCCAAGCAGCGCGACTTCGACGGCACCGTGTACCTGATCTTCCAGCCGGCTGAAGAAGGCGGCGGCAGCGCGCGCTTGATGGTCGATGAAGGCCTGTTCCAGCGCTTCCCGATGGAGGCGGTATTCGGCATGCACAACTGGCCCGGCCATCCCGTGGGCACGCTGGCAGTAAGCCCCGGGCCGGTGATGGCCCCGGCCAACACCTTTCGCATCGTCGTGCACGGCGTCGGCGGCCATGCCGCGGCGCCCCACCGCGGCATCGACCCGGTGCCGGTAGCCTGCCAGCTGGTGATGGCGCTGCAGAACATCGTCAGCCGCAACTGCAGGCCCATCGACGCCGCGGTGCTGTCGGTGACGATGCCGCATGCCGGTGAAGCCACCAACGTGGTGCCTGACCATTGCGAGATCCAGGGCACGGTGCGCACCTTCCGCAGCGAGGTGCTGGACCTGATCGAACTGCGCATGGCGGAAGTCTCGCGTCACACCTGTGCCGCCGGCGCGCGTTGCGACTTCGAGTTCCAGCGCCGTGCACCGACCACCGTGAACCACCGCCGCG
>Ga0316195_10000584_pt1 | contig 14902 bp, 12 predicted proteins | sample Phised1_MG_FD_204937 | JGI IMG/M metagenome (GOLD analysis project Ga0316195, IMG submission 204937) | Coastal sediment microbial communities from Maine, United States - Phippsburg sediment 1 | ecosystem: Environmental > Aquatic > Marine > Coastal > Sediment | place: USA: Maine | collected... | reverse complement strand
CCGACCTGACCGACAAGAGCCCGCCCGACTCGATCTACCAGGCGTTCGGCGTGAGCAAGGCCAGTTATAAAAAGGCGCTGGCAAGACTCTACCGGCAACGGCGCATCGACATCGACAAGCACCAGGTAACCCTGTTGTGATGATCCCGCACATCAGCGCTGACGGGCTGCATAACTGTCATGAAACTGTCATACGCAGCAACTAGTGTGCAGCCTGGGACATAACGCGGCTTGAATGATGAACATACTGGTAGTTGAAGACGATCGCGATATTCGCGAAATGGTTTGCCTGTCGCTGGCGCAGAATGATTTTCAGACCGCCGGCTGCAGCAACCTGCAGGAGGCCAGGAAGACGATGGAAACCATCAATCCAGACTGCATGGTCGTCGACTGGATGCTGCCGGACGGCTCGGGCATCGAACTGATCCGCTGGATGCGCCGCCAGCAGCAGTTTCAGCAGGTTCCGGTTCTCATGCTGACGGCGCGCTCGCAGGAAGCCGACCTGATTACCGGCCTCGATTCCGGCGCCGACGATTACCTCACCAAGCCGATGTCACTGCGCGAACTGAACGCACGTGTGCGCGCGTTGTTGCGCCGACCGGCGCAATACGAGGAAAGCCGGGACCTGCTCGAATTCGGCGGTCTGACGCTGAATGTACGCACGCATGAAGTCACCGTCGCCGGTGCCGCGATCGAGCTCACCAAGACCGAATTCAGGCTGCTCAGGCTGTTTATCGAAAATCCGCGCAAAGTGTTCAGTCGCGAACAAATCCTGGATGCGGTCTGGGGTGTGAACGCTTTTCTCGGCGATCGCACCGTCGACGTGCACATTCTGCGCCTGCGCAAGATTCTGCAGCCACATGGCGCCGAGCGCATGATCAGCACCGTGCGCGGCAGTGGCTACCGCCTCGCGGAGGTGACCGCCGTAGAGGGTAAATCCGAGTGATCGGACGCATCTGGAAGAGCGAGGCCTCGGCGATATTTGCCGCAATCGGCGCGTTGCTCATCCTCGGTTTGCTCAGTGAAAACTGGCTGCTGGCGAGCCTGGTGGTGCTCGGCGCGTATATCCTGTGGCTGTACCGACGCCTCGGCAAACTGGAGAAGTGGATACGCCGCGGCACCAGGATCAGCCAGGTCTACGATGACCCGGGCTTTATCGGCATCATCATTCGCCACCTCTACCAGCAGAAGAAACAACACAACCAGCGCAAAAAACGCACCAAGTCCATTCTTGGACGACTCAATCGCAACATTTCCGCCCTGCCCGATGCAACCGTGCTGATTAATTCGGAGCTCGAAATCCTGTGGTGTAACGAGCCGGCGCGTTACCTGCTGAACATCCGCTCGCCGCAGGACATCGGCTACCGCATCAGCAACCTGGTGCGTAACCCGGAGTTCATCGAATATCTGGAAGGTGACCACGCGCGCGAATACATCGAAATCGACTCCCCCAACGATCCGGCCATCACGGTGCAGGTCAAGGTCAGCTCGATCGGCGGCAACCAGTCGCTGCTGATCGCGCACAATGTCAGCGACCAGAAACTGCTGCAGCAAAGCCTGAAAAATTTCGTCGCCAACGCCTCGCATGAATTGAAATCGCCGCTGACGGTGATTTCCGGGCACCTGGAAATGCTCGAGGCCGAACAGAAATTGTCCACTGCCGGTAAAGCCTCGCTCGAGGTTGCCATGCGCCAGGCCGGACGCATGCGCGACCTGATCGACAGCCTGCTGCTGCTGTCGCAGGTGGAAAGCTACCAGCTGCGCCCCGACGAGGGCGATCGCGTCAGTGTCGATGACATCATGCTGAACACCCGGGCCGCGGTAGAAAAATACGCCGACCACGAGCGTGTCGACTACGACTACCCCGCCGACTGGTTCCTGCTCGGCGTCAAGGCCGAGCTCGAGGGTATTTGCATCAACCTGGTCGAAAACGCGCTCAAGTATTCGAGCCCCGGCACTCCCATCCAGGTAACCTGGGAAAGCAATGTGCTGGGCGAATATCTGTTTACCGTTGCCAACCACGGGCCTGGCATCGAAGCCGATGACCTGCCAAGACTGACCGAGCGGTACTTCCGCGCCGCGCGCAACCCGGCCGATATTGCCGGCAGCGGGCTCGGTCTCGCGATTGTGCAACACGCCGCCAGCAAGCACGGCGCCATGCTGCAAATCGACAGCGACCCGGACGACCAGACACGCTTCTGCGTCACCTTCCCCAGCTATCGCTGCATCCGCGAGCAGCGTAAAACCGCGCGCGTTTACCGGTTGTCGGATTACTAAACCCTGCGCGGCCCTCCAGGATCGGCAATTAATCGCTATAGCCGTAACAAAACTGTCACATGCGATGCGCATAATTCACCGCGTCCTGACTGTAACCAACACTTAAGGTACTTACATGAAAAAGATTTTACTCACTGCGGTCCTGTCCTCCGCCCTGGTGGCAAATGCCCACGCCGCGGGTCGCGATACGATCAGCGTGGTCGGTTCATCTACCGTCTACCCGTTCTCTACCGTGGTAGCGGAAAGATTCGGCAAGAAAACGGCGTTCTCGACCCCGAAGATCGAGTCGACCGGTTCCGGCGGCGGCATGAAGCTGTTCTGCAACGGCGTAGGGCTGAATACGCCCGACATCACCAACGCTTCGCGCCGCATCAAGAAATCCGAATTCGACCTGTGCCAGAAAAACGGTGTCGCCGAGATCGTCGAGGTTCACATCGGCTTCGACGGCATCGCGGTTGCAAATTCAACGCAGGCACAACAACTGCAACTGACCCGCAGGGATCTGTTCCTGGCGCTGGCAAAGCAGGTGCCTAACCCGGATGGCAGTGAAACCGTCGTGCCGAACCCCTACACGACCTGGAAACAGGTGAACGCGAATCTGCCCGACCTCGAGATCGAAGTCCTCGGACCACCACCTACCTCGGGTACCCGCGACGCTTTTGCCGAGCTCGCGATGGAAGGTGGCTGCAAGACTTTCGGCTTCATCAAGGCGATGAAAAAGTCTGACAAGAGCATGTACAAGGATGTCTGTCACTCCGTGCGCGAAGACGGCCTGTACATCGAGGCGGGTGAAAACGATAACCTGATCGTGCAAAAACTCGACAGCAATCCAAAGGCGCTCGGCATCTTCGGCTTCTCTTTCCTCGAGCAGAACGACGACAAGGTGCAGGGCTCGATCATCGAGGGCAAAGCTGCGGAGTTCGAAACCATCGCCGATGGCAGCTACCCGATCTCGCGACCACTGTACTTTTATGTCAAGAAAGCACACATGGAATCGATCCCCGGCATGAACGAGTTTCTACAGGAGTTCACCAGCGAAGCCGCCATGGGCGAGGACGGCTACCTGCTCGACAAAGGTTTGATTCCACTGTCCGCAAGCGAGCGCGACACGCTGCGCAAAAACGTCATGGCAGGCAAAGCCCTGGCGATGTAACCGGGGGTTGATATCGTTTCTCGTCATCCAGAGTTGGCTCCCTCCGCAACGGGGGAGCTTTTTATTTCAGCCGTGTACAATGTCGAACCCGGGCCGTAACAGAAAGCATTCCTGACTCATGCAAACCTCCACACTTTTCGTCATCATCCTGGGGCTGAGCCTGCTTGCCTATTACACCGGCCTGAGACGGGCGCAGCACCGCCGCAGCAGCGAAAGGCTGCTGGCGCTACCGTCTCACTACGGCTACATGACGGCACTGCTGAGCGCATTGCCGGCGGTGACACTGTTGCTGGCCTGGTCGATTTTCGAGCCCGCTTACCTGAACCAGCAAATCGTGCTGCACCTGCCTGCCGAGGCGCTGCAACAATCCGCGGATCGTATCAACCTGGTCGTCAACAATGTGCAATTGATGATCGCCGACGGCAGTTTTGCCGACGATCCGCTGCTAAGCCCTGCAGCGAATGCCTATCTCGAAGCGCGCCATAACAGCCGCTTACTGATTACGGCGCTGATCATTCTGCTCGGCCTGTCGGGCGTCGTGTTCGCGTTGAGCCGATACCTGACGCGCCAGCACGCGCGACAGCGCGTCGAAGCAATCGTCCGTGTCTTCCTGATGGCCTGCTCGGGCGTCGCCATCTTTACCACGCTTGGCATCGTCCTGTCGGTGCTGTTCGAAGCCATGCGCTTCTTCGACTCCGTGCCCATCGCCGATTTCATGTTCGGCACCAGCTGGAGCCCGCAAACGGCGATTCGTGCCGACCAGGTCGGTTCCTCGGGTTCGTTTGGCGCGGTCCCACTGTTTGTCGGCACCCTGCTGATCTCGCTTATCGCGATGATCATCGCGGTACCCGTGGGCCTGATGACCGCTATTTACCTGTCCGAATACGCCACGCGTCGATTTCGCGCCATCGCCAAACCCCTGCTCGAGGTATTGGCCGGAATTCCCACGGTGGTTTACGGATTCTTCGCCGCGTTGACGGTGGCCCCCTTCATTCGCAACGCCGGCGAAGCGATCGGCCTCGGCGTCGCCTCCGAAAGCGCGCTGGCGGCCGGCATCGTCATGGGCGTGATGATCATTCCGTTCGTCTCCTCGCTGTCCGACGATGTGATTTCGGCGGTGCCGCAGGCCATGCGCGACGGCTCGCTGGCGCTCGGCGCGACGCGCTCGGAAACCATCAAACAGGTGATCATACCAGCGGCCCTGCCCGGCATCGTCGGCGGCGTTCTGCTGGCGGCATCGCGCGCGATCGGCGAAACCATGATCGTGGTAATGGCCGCCGGACTCGCCGCCAGGCTGACGGTCAACCCGCTCGAGGCCGTCACCACGGTAACCGTGCAGATCGTCACCCTGCTGACCGGCGACCAGGAATTCGATAGCCCCAAGACCCTGGCCGCGTTTGCGCTCGGCCTGATGCTGTTTGTGTCGACCCTGCTGCTGAATGTCATTGCCCTGCACATCGTGCGCAAGTACCGGGAACAGTATGAATAACACCGACATCGTCAAACAGGGCCTGAAAAAACGCTACGCGCGTGAAAAGCGTTTCCAGCTTTACGGCAAGCTCGCGGTAATGGTGGGGTTCATTTTTCTCACGCTGCTCATAGTCGACATTACCGTCAAGGCGATGCCCGCGTTCAGCGTGACCGAGCTGAAGCTCGACATCAAGCTCGACCGCGAATCGCTGGGCCTGCCGGAAACTGGTGCGGTCAGCGATGACATGCTGTCGGCCATCAATTATGGCGCCGTCATCAAGCAGGCGCTGCGCGACAGCTTTCCCGAAATGACCTCACGCAAGGAAAAGAAACAGCTCTACGCCCTGATCTCCAGCGGCGCCGAATTCAGCCTTGCCGCCAAACTACGGGCGGACCCGGGCCTCGTCGGGCAAGAGAGCATCGATATCTGGTTCAGGGCCGACGACGACATCGACACCTACTACAAGCTCGAAACCCGCACCAGCCGCGTCAGCGATCGCCAGGTCGATATGATTGAACAATTACAGCAGAATGAGCGCATTCGAATTGCTTTCAACAGCACTTTTTTCAGCGCCAGCGATTCGCGTGAACCTGAACAGGCCGGTATTCGCGGCGCCATCGTCGGTTCTTTCTGGACGCTGCTGGTTACCCTGCTGGTGTCCCTGCCGGTCGGGGTTGCGGCGGCCATTTACCTGGAAGAATTCGCTCCGCAAAACCGCTTTACCGATTTCATCGAGATCAACATCAACAACCTGGCGGCGGTACCGTCGATCGTCTTCGGCCTGCTTGGACTCGCGGTTTTCATCAACTTCTTCGGCATGCCGCGATCGGCGCCGCTGATCGGTGGACTGGTGCTGTCGCTGATGACCCTGCCGACGATCATCATCGCCAGCCGCGCGGCGCTGAAATCGGTGCCGCCCTCGATCAAGGAGGCGGCGCTCGGCATTGGCGCTTCCAAAATGCAGGTGGTTTTCCACCATACCCTGCCGCTCGCCATGCCCGGCATTCTCACCGGTTCCATCATCGGCATGGCGCAGGCACTTGGCGAAACCGCGCCGCTGCTGATGATTGGGATGGTCGCCTTCATCGTCGATGTGCCGGGTGGAATCCTGGATTCGGCCACGGTCCTGCCGGTGCAGATTTATCTCTGGTCCGACAGCCCGGAGCGCGCCTTCACCGCCCTGACCGCGGCAACCATTCTGGTGTTGCTGGGCTTCCTCGCCGTGATGAACGCGATCGCCATTTACCTGCGCAAGCGATTTGAACGTCGCTGGTAACCCATACCGAGAGAGACTCTGATAACATGAACATTTCAGCCAGCAATGAACTGGACAGCATGGCGCCCAGCAACCAGCAAAAACGCAAAGCCGACGGCACCGCGGAGCTCGAAAAATTCGCGGGCACCATCGGCGACATACTGGTCGACGATCCGAAGATTTCGACGCGTAACTGCAGTGTCTATTACGGCGAGAAACAGGCCATATTCGACGCCACGCTGGATATCGGCCGCAACGAGGTTATCGCGCTCATAGGCCCGTCCGGCTGTGGCAAATCGACTTTCCTGCGTTCGCTGAACCGCATGAACGACACCATTCCGAGTTGCCGCGTTACCGGCGAACTCAAGCTCGACGGCGAAGATATCTATGCCAGCAACATGGATCCGGTACTACTGCGCGCCCGGGTGGGCATGGTGTTTCAGAAGCCGAACCCTTTTCCCAAGTCGATCTACGACAATATCGCCTACGGCCCGCGCATCCACGGCCTCGTCAGGAATAACGCGGAACTCGACGAGATCGTCGAGTCCAGCCTGAAGCGCGCCGGCCTGTTCGAGGAAGTCAAGGACCGCCTGCTGGAACCGGGCACCGGGTTATCCGGTGGTCAACAGCAGCGGCTGTGCATCGCGCGCACCATCGCAGTAAGCCCCGAGGTTATATTGATGGACGAGCCGGCCTCGGCGCTCGATCCCATTGCAACCGCGATCATCGAGGAACTGATCGACGAACTGCGCGAGAATTTCACCATTGTCATCGTCACCCACTCCATGCAGCAGGCCGCACGGGTGTCGCAGAGAACCGCCTACTTTCACCTGGGCAAGCTTATCGAGGTCGGTGCGACCGACGATATTTTCACCAATCCCAGGCACACCCTCACCGAAAAATACATCACCGGTAAATTTGGATAATGTTATGACTCACGAAGCTCATGTAAGCGGACATATCTCGAAGCGCTTCGACCAGGAACTGGAGGACATTCGCAACCAGGTGCTGTCCATGGGCGGCCTCGTCGAAACCCAGGTCAACAACGGGATACGCGCGCTCGTCGAGTCCGACTCCAAGATCGCAGAAAGCGTGGTCAGCAACGACCACAAGGTCAATCGAATGGAAGTCGACATCGACGAACGTTGCGTGCAGATACTGGCGCGACGCCAGCCCGCCGCCGGTGATCTGCGACTGGTGGTAGCCATTATCAAGACGATTACCGATCTTGAACGCATCGGCGACCAGGCGGAAAAGCTCGGCCGCAACCAGCTCGAACTGGTGCAAAGCGGTCTCAACGCTTCGGCCTTCGTGCAGATCGAACATCTCGGTGATCATGTCAGCAAGATGCTGCACAGCGCGCTCGACGCTTTCGCGCGCATGAATGTCGAAGATGCGATGAAAACCATTGCCATGGATGAGAGGATCAACGCCGAATTCGAAGCGCTGAGCCGCGAGCTGATTACGCACATGATGGAAGACCCACGCACCATCAAGAGCGCGATCCGGGTATCCTGGTCGGCCCGTGCGCTCGAGCGCATTGGCGATCATGCCAAGAATATCTGCGAATACGTGGTATTCCTCGTGCTCGGCAAGGACGTGCGCCACGTCGACGCGCTGGACGAACTGGACCTTTGACAAACCCCTGCCCGGCCTGACCGGGCGGCGTTCGGCGTAGCGTTTAGGCGGGGTAGCGCGAGGCCAGGCCGCGGTAGACTTCATCCCGAAAATCGGCGCGATCGCTATCGAGATCGTTCACCACCTCGACCAGGTGCTCGTTATCCTCGCGGCCGTTCCAGACCTTGACGTAACTGCCTTCCTTGTAGCCGTGGTCCTGGCGAAAGAAATTGAGCACGTTCTTGCCGACGTAACCGCGGTACAGGCTGTCAAAGTCCATGTCGAGCAGGGCCATGAGGTTGGCGAAGTCCGAAAAATGCATCGATTGCCGGGCGATGGTCGATTGCGCCATGGTCTCGATCGCGACCCGCAGATCCTGGACCTGTCGAGGATCGCTCAACTCGGCCTCGATACGGGCCGCAACGACTTCGTTATCGGCATCGCTCAACAGGTAGTCGCTCATGCCAAAGTGCAGAATGTCCACCAGTTCGAGGCGTACCTGTTCCAGATCGGGCTGCTGGTGTTTCCACCATTTCCAGCCATAGTGATCGAGCATTTCGGCACATTCGGTCCAGATGGCCCGGTACCAGGCGTTGCCCTGGGCACGCCAGTCCGGATTGACGCGCGAGTTCATCGCGTCCTGCATCTCCAGCATTATCAATAATTGCGTTTTCATCTCTCGACACTTCTAAAGTTCAGCTCACGGCACTCTAATGAATACCATAAAGCCAGGGTAACAGGAAAGTCAGCAGCAACCACAGCAACAGGATGAGCGGCAAACCGACGCGCACAAAATCCATGAAACGGTAGTTGCCGGCGTTCATCACCAGCAGATTGGTCTGGTATGCCATCGGCGTGGCAAAACTCATGTTGGCGCCAAACAGCACCGCCAGCACGAAGGGCTCCGGCGGGGCGCCGATCTGATGGGCGATACCGATCGCAATCGGGGTGCCGATAACCGCGGCGGCGTTGTTCGAAACCACGTTGGTGAGCAGCGCCATCATCGCCAGCAACCCGCTTAAAATCAGTGTCGGCGACAGGCCCTCGGTGATGCCGACGTAGGCGCTCGCGATCATTTGGGCGCCGCCGGTCTCGACCATCGCCGTGCCCATCGCCAGGCTGGTCGCGATGATCAGGATAACGGGCGCGCTCAGCGCGCGCGTGGTGTCGTACCATTTCAGGCATCCGGTCAGCAACAACAGCAGCACACCGCAAAGCGCACTGACCGCGATTGGCAGCAGACCCAGCGCGGCACTCGATATGATCGCCAGCATGATCACCACGGCGACCGGCGCACGCGAGGAGATCGGCAGCGCCGACTTGGCGTCGAGCACCAGCAGGTTGCGACTCGATTTCAGACGGTCGATATTCTTGATCGATCCCTGCACCAGCAGTACATCGCCGGAATGCAGGCGCGTCTCCTCGGTATGCTCGGTACCCTGCTTGCTGGCCCACTTGTTGGAACGAAACAGCGCCAGCACCATGAGCTGGTAGCGTTCACGAAAACGAATATTGGCCAGGGTCCGGCCGTCCAGGGTCGATCCGGGCACGACCACGACCTCGGCGATCTGCTGGGTCGCATCCTGCAGGGGATGCTCGTCGTCGACCCGCTCATCCCCTGAAAACAGGCTGGCACCGAGAGTGGTCTCGAGTTCCTTGAGGCGGTCCGGCGTGCCCTTGACGATAATGCGATCGTCGTTGCGTAACACCAGGTCCGGCATCGCCACCAACTTGTGCTTTTTCTTGCCGCGCACGATGTGCACCACCTCGAGATTGCCACCGGCCATATTGATCAGCTCGGCCAGCGTCTTCTGGTTGGCGAGGCTATCTTCGTCGATGTGCAACTGCGCGGTGAACAATCGCGGTGAAGTCGTTGGCAGGCGTGGATCCCGTGCCGGCAGCAGCAACGGGGCGATATACCAGAGATACAGAATTCCCACGCCACCGATGATGATCGCCGGGAACGCGAAGTCGAACATATTCATCTGCCGCATACCAAGATCAGCCGCCACGGCAACGACCAGCAGGTTGGTCGAAGTACCGATCGTGGTCGCCATGCCGCCGATCGACGAGGCCAGGCCCATTGGCATCAACAGGTCGGAAGCCGGCGTCGAGGTCTTCAGGGATACGCTGATCAGGATCGGCAACAGCAGAATAACCACGGGCGTGTTATTGACGAAGGCGCTGAGGACAGCCGCGAGCGCGAGCGTGAACAGGAAAGTCAGCCTCGGGCTTTTCACCCAGCGTCTCGCCAGTTGCCGACCAACCGGCTCCAGCGCACCGGTACGCACCAGTGCCTGGCCGGCAATCATCAACGAACACACCGCCACCAGGGCCTGGTGGCCAAAGCCGAGAAACAGGTCGCTGGCGCGCAACAAACCGCTACTGCCCTGGTACGGAAAGACCTCGAACAACAGCGACAGCGCCACCAGTATCAACAGGCTGGAAGTGGCCAGTGGTACGCGTTCGCTGGCGAACAAAACCAGCGCCAGAACCACGAGGGCCATTACCGCGTAGGCATGCAGTGGCGAATCGGTGAGCGCAACGTTCATGGTGACCGAGTGTAGCATCGCGTCTTCCAGGACGGCATAAATATGCAAACCCCGACGCTAATTCGATACCTGCGCACAGTCCTGTTTGCCACCCTGGTCAATTTCAGCTTCACGGTTTCACCGGCCACGGCGCGGGTTGCGCAGGCGCATAACATTAAGGTGAACCCGCCAGCGCCGGGTCGCAGACGCTCGCAGGCCGGGAGGCCTGCCGCCTTACTCCGGGCGCAGGTGCGGAAACAGGATGACGTCGCGAATACTGGCGGCGTCGGTCAGCAGCATGACCACTCGATCGATGCCGATGCCCTCGCCCGCCGCCGGCGGCATACCGTATTCGAGGGCGCGCACGTAATCGGCGTCGTAGTGCATCGCTTCTTCATCGCCCGCCTCCTTGTCCTCGACCTGGCGCCGAAACCGGGCAGCCTGCTCTTCCGGATCGTTGAGCTCGGAAAAGCCGTTGGCGAGCTCGCGTCCACCGACAAAGAATTCGAAGCGGTCGGTGACGAAGCTATCCGCGTCGTTGCAGCGCGACAGCGGCGACACCTCGGTCGGGTAAGCGGTTATGAAAGTCGGCTGCTGCAACTGCTCCTCGGCGGTCTTATCGAAGATCTCGATCTGCAGTTTGCCGGCGCCCCAGCTCGATTCGCAGTGGATACCGAGATCCGCCGCCACCTTGCGGCAATACTCGACATCGCGAAGTTGCCCGCCGTCGAGTTCCGGGTTGTACTTGAGAATCGCCTCGGCCACGGTGAGGCGCGTGAACGCAGCCGAAAAATCGAAGGTATTGCCCTGGTACTGGAGTTCCGTCGAGCCGTGCACCGCCATCAGCAATTTACGCATCATGTCTTCGGTCAGATCCATGAAATGCTCGTAATTGGCATAGGCCTGGTAGAACTCGAGCATGGTGAACTCGGGGTTATGCCGCGTCGACAGGCCCTCGTTGCGAAAGTTACGGTTGATCTCGAACACCTGCTCCAGGCCTCCGACGACGAGGCGCTTGAGATACAGTTCCGGCGCGATGCGCAGGTACAGCGCCATATCCAGCGCGTTGTGGTGCGTGACGAACGGCTTCGCCGCCGCGCCGCCCGGAATGACCTGCATCATCGGCGTCTCCACCTCGATGAAACCGGCCTCGATCATGTAATTGCGAATGAACTGCACCGTCTGGCTGCGAATCGCAAACACGCGTTTCGATTCCTGGTTCATGATCAGGTCGACGTAGCGCTGGCGATACTTGAGTTCCTGATCGGCGAGACCGTGATATTTTTCCGGCAACGGCCGCAACGACTTGGTGACCAGTTCGAGTTCGCTCACCTTGATGCTGAGCTCGCCGGTATTGGTTTTGAAAAGCTGTCCCTTGACGCCAAAAATATCGCCGATATCGCTGTGCTTGAAAGCCTCGAAAGCGGCGCCGCCGAGCGCATCGCCACGCACGAAAATCTGGATCTTGCCCGACATGTCCTGCAGGTCGGCGAACACCACTTTACCCTTGTCGCGTTGCAGCATCATGCGCCCGGCAAGGCTGACCTGGACCGCGAGCTGCTCCAGTTCCTCTTTGCTCAGCGCGCCGTATTCGGAATGCAGGGCGCCGGCAAAGTCATTGCGTTCGAAGTGATTCGGGTAGGCCTGCCCCTGCTCGCGCAGCAATGCAAGCTTTTCGCGACGCTGCTCGATATAGCGATTGTCATGGTCCATCGGTTTTTCCAGGTCAAATGTGTGTCTAGGCGCCGCTTTTCAGGCTGGCCTCGATAAAGGGATCCAGGTCGCCATCGAGAACCGCCTGGGTATTGCCGGTCTCGACGCCGGTGCGTAAATCCTTGATGCGCGACTGGTCGAGCACGTAGGAGCGAATCTGGCTACCCCAGCCGATATCCGACTTCAGGTCTTCGATGCTCTGCGCCTTGGCATTGCGCATCTGCACTTCCAGTTCGTACAGCTTCGCCTTGAGTTGCTTCATCGCGGTTGCCTTGTTCTTGTGCTGCGAACGGTCATTCTGACATTGCACCACGACGTTGGTCGGCAAATGCGTGATGCGCACCGCGGATTCGGTTCGATTGACGTGCTGCCCGCCGGCGCCGCTGGCGCGGTACACGTCAATGCGCAAATCCGATGGATCGATGTCGATGTCGATGTCGTCGTCGATCTCCGGCGATGCGAACGCCGACGCGAACGAGGTATGCCGCCGGTTACCCGAATCAAACGGCGATTTGCGCACCAGTCGATGCACGCCGGTCTCGGTGCGCAACCAGCCAAAGGCATACGGACCCTCGAAGCGAACGGTCGCGCTCTTGATGCCGGCCACATCACCGTCCGACACTTCGATCAGTTCGGTTTTAAAGCCCTTGCGTTCACCCCAGCGCAGATACATGCGCAGCAACATGTCTGCCCAGTCCTGCGCCTCGGTACCGCCGGCGCCGGACTGGATATCGAGATAAGCGTTGTTTTCATCCATTTCACCCGAAAACATGCGCCGGAACTCGAGGCCGGCGACCACGGATTCGGTGCGATCGAGATCGCTTTCGACTTCGCCGACCGTTGCCGCGTCTTCCTCGGCAGCCGCCAGCTCGAGCAGCTCGGCAGCGTCGTCGAGTGCCTGCATGGCATTGGCCAGGCCGTCGACCACGGCTTCAAGCGCCGCTTTTTCCTTACCTAGCTGCTGCGCCCGCTCCGGATCAGACCAGACGTCGGGATTTTCCAGCTCCAGCAAAACCTCTTCCAGTTTCTCGCGTTTCTGGTCGTAGTCAAAGATACCCCCGAAGCGACTCGACCCGACCTTTGAGGTCGTCGATTCGCTGCGAAATCTGATTTGTTTCCACGGTTTTGGCCTGCTTTCGGAAAAACGCGCATTCTACCCGATCTAAGGCAATAATATCACCCGCTTTAGGCTATTTTTCCGGCGCTTCATGGGCTAGAATATGCCGCCAAATTTCCTGACAAAGAGGTAACAAGTGTCACAAGACGTTGATGTCCAATTGAAGGTCTGGAAGGACCTCGCAATCAGTAAGCAAATCCTGATGGGTGCCGCCACCGACGCCCTCGGGCTGGACGCCGAATGCAGCACCGATGAGCTCAAGAAAGCTCTGAACGAGGCGATCAAGCGTGCTCGCGACGCCGACATCAATATCCAGGAAACTCGCAGCCAGGCCGATCAACAGGTCAGCGAATTCCGCGAACGCGCCGAATCCGCCGAACGCGCCCGCGCCGAAGCCGAGGAAAAGGTTGCCGCCGCGGACGAGGCTCGTGCCCAGGCCGAGCGTCAACTGGCGATCGGCAAGGCGGATAATGCCGAAGCCCTGAAGAAAGCCCGCGCCGAGGTTACCGAAAAGCAGAAAGAGCTGAAGGCAATTTCGAAGGCATTGGCGGACACACCCGAAAACGTGGTGCGCAAGCTGAAGACCCTGAAGAAGCAGAAAATGGACGAAGCCAAACTGCGCAACCAGACGGAAACGCAGCTGCAAAAGACGCGCAAGGAAAAATCCGCACTCGAGGCCAAACTGGAAGCCCAGAAAGCCACCCTGAAAGACGTTGCCAAACTGATCGACCAGGTCAAGGCCATGCGCGAAACCTGCATTCAGGCCGAGGCCACCATCAAGAGCCTGAGCGACAAGAAGAAGGATCAGCTGGTAATGCCCGAATTCGACGAAACTGCATTCGAGGCCCTGCAGGAAACCCTGGCGGAAAAATAGTCCGGCGAGAATCGCCTGCCGCTCAAGCCCCTGTCGCGACCGCGCAGCCGCGGCAACCTTGCTCGCGCTTTCCGGCCGCGCGCCGGCATGCAACCAAACTAAACGACTTCCTCTCCCCAGTGCGCAAGGCTTCGCGCACGCCGCCAGAATTTCAGCCTGGCGCTCGGCTGCAACTCGAAATCAAAGCGATATCCGGCACGCAGGCGCAGCGGCGCCGGGCGTTTCACCAGCGCCTGCATCACCGGCGCGATCAGCCCGTGTTCGATGTCGAGCAATAATTCATCGAGACGCCCATCGAAACCGGTCTTCAGCAGCTGCAGCAGGCGCAGATCGACGATCACGGCGTGCTCGAGCCCGGCATGGTCGGCGATGGCCGAGCACGGTGCGACCGTCATTCCGAGCATGCCCGCAAATCGATTGAGGGCGTCATCGTCACCATACCAGTCCGGCTTGCGCGCGAGCTCTGCCGGCGCCCCCGCACCCCAGGCCCAGAGGCTGTTGATCGCCAGCTTGCCCTGCTGCAGGCGCTCCGCATTGACCGCATGCTGATGCAGGTACATTTGCATTTCATTCTGCAACTGGTACCACGGCAATACTGCACGCGACTGTTCGACATAGGGGCTCACGCTCTTGCCCAGCACCGATAGCGGGTGCGGATAATGCGCTGGCGGCACAAACCCCTTCAGCTGCATTCGGTAAAGCCCCTCGGCCACCGCCGTTATATCGAAATCTACTTTAAATATATCTCTTAAGTCGTTGATTAATAGACTAATGTCGCGCAGATTATCGTTGCTTTTCGGGATGGGCATGGCAATCGCGCCGTGCAGGTCGGCCTGCAGGTGCACGGCTTCGACCAGCAGCAGCCGGTCGCCATCGTCGCCCTCCCCGGCAAACG
>Ga0316195_10000583_pt1 | contig 14916 bp, 8 predicted proteins | sample Phised1_MG_FD_204937 | JGI IMG/M metagenome (GOLD analysis project Ga0316195, IMG submission 204937) | Coastal sediment microbial communities from Maine, United States - Phippsburg sediment 1 | ecosystem: Environmental > Aquatic > Marine > Coastal > Sediment | place: USA: Maine | collected... | reverse complement strand
TTCGCCCATGACCAGTCTGCCTCCATGCCCCTGCGCTGGATTGCGGTCCGCCGTCGTGGCTGTTTCCATCCCCGAACCGCCCTGTGGAGGGCATCAACGACACCTGCCGTATCCGTCGAATGCGCAGTGAAGCCCGTGCCAACCTTCGATTCGTCCGCGTCGCTCACCGTGTCGACGAGTCCGCCAACCCTGGTGACGATCGGGATCGTTCCGTACGCCATCGCCTGCATCTGGGCAAGGCCGCACGGTTCGAAACGAGATGGCATCAACAACAGGTCAGCCCCGGCAAAGAGCCTGTGTGCCAAACCTGCGTCGAAGCCGTCGCGGAACCACACGGCATTCGGATCCTCTGCGGACAGGTACGAGGCCCAGTCCGCCATCCACTTCTCACCGGATCCGAGAAGCGCAAGCCTGAAGGGCACGCCATGGGCGAATCTGACCGACTCCAGAGCAAGGTCGATGCCCTTCTGATCCACGAGCCGAGTCACCATGGCCACGATCGGGGTCCGTTCATCGTTCCAGCCGAGTTCTCGAATGAGCGCAGATCGGCACACCGACTTGCCAGAGAGGTCGTCCGCCGAATAGGTCGCTGCTATGGCCGAATCGCTGACAGGGGTCCAGACAGCGTTATCGATACCGTTTCTGATCCCTACGAGACGGTCCCCGAGCGCCTCGAGCTGTACGTGGAGACCAGCACCGCCTTCTGGCGTTCGAATCTCATCGCCGTAGTGCGGGCTGACGGCAATGACCCGGTCCGCAAGCTGGATGGCACCGGCGAGTGGGTTGGTCCCTCCGTATGCCTCGAACAGGTCCGGCCTTCTCGTGAGCCGATCGAGCCAACCACCTGAAGTCCACCCCTGATGGCCAAGGGTGTGGATTGTCAGGACCGTGGGAACCTCACGCCTGAGAAGACCGAGGACCGGGCTCGTGTGCCAGTCGTTGCAATGAACGATGTCCGGACGCTGTTTGTCCGCAATGGCTGCAACCGCAGCGGAGAAGGCGAAGAAGCGATCCGCGTTGTCAGGCCAACCCGCTCCGTTGGCATCGACGTAGGGATTGGACCTTCGTATCCCGGGAACGTCGACGAGGGTGACGGTTCCGACCCCCGGAACCGTGCCCGACCGCGCAAACGCAGGACCTCCCCATGCAGGCACATCCAACGCCTCGATCGTTTCGTCTCCGAGGCTCGTCGACGCGTAGTCAGGAAGGACGACGGTCACGTCCACGCCGTCGGCTCGCAGGGCACGGACGAGCCCGGCACCTGCCTCACCGAGGCCGCCGACCGTCACCAACGGAGCCAGCTCCGACGCCGCAAACAGGACCCTCACCGATCGACCCCATTTCGCTGCTTGAGGACCACGACGGACCAACCCTCGACTTCACCCGTTTCCGGGGCCTCGATCGGCAATTCGACGCCGAGGCCCGTTGCGGAGTAGACGACGATCTCCCAATGGAAGGCGGCAAGATCGTCGGGCATCACGAACCGTACACGGTCGTGATGGGCGTTGAACAGGATCAGGAAGCTGTCATCGATGACGCGCTCTCCTCTGGCATCCGGCGTCGGGATTCCCCTTCCGTTGAGGTACACCGCCAAGGACTTGGCATATCCTCGCTGCCAGTCGTCTTCGTTCATCTCCTGCCCGTCCGGCTTGTACCAGCCGATGTCGGCATGGTGCGACCCCCGCACGCTTCGTCCCTCGAACCACCGTCTCCTGCGAAAGACCGGATGGTCGCGTCGTAGGCGAATGAGTTCGGAGCTGAACGCCAGCATTCCTTCGTCCGCACCGTCCCAGTCGTACCAGGAGATCTCGTTGTCCTGGCAGTAGGCGTTGTTGTTGCCCCCCTGTGTTCGCCATAGTTCGTCACCACCCAGGACCATCGGCACGCCCTGCGACAGGAGAAGCGTGGTGAGGATCGCCCGAGCCCTCCTCTTGCGAACGGAAGCGATCACGGGATCCTGGGTCTCGCCCTCCACGCCGGAGTTCCATGATCGGTTGGTGCTCTCACCGTCGCGGTTGCCCTCGCCGTTGGCTTCGTTGTGCTTCTGGTTGTAGGTCACGAGGTCCCTGAGAGTGAACCCGTCGTGGGCCGTGGCGAAGTTGATCGAGGCATGCGGAAGCCTGCCGGCGAAACCGTAGAGATCGGAGCTGCCGGTGAATCGGGAGGCGAACTCGGCGAGGGCCCACTCCGTACCCCGCCAGTAGTCGCGCACGCCATCCCGGTATTCGGCGTTCCATTCGCTCCACATGTTCGGGAAGTTGCCGACCTGGTACCCGCCGTCTCCGACGTCCCATGGCTCTGCGATCAGCTTGACGGCGCTCACGATCGGGTCCTGGTGGATCAGGTCGAAGAAGGATGCGAGCTTGTCGACATCGTGGAGGTCTCGAGCGAGGGCGGCAGCCAGATCGAAGCGGAATCCGTCGACATGCATGTCCTCGATCCAATACCGGAGGCTGTCCATGATCAGCTTCAGGACCTGCGGATGGCGAACATTGAGCGAGTTCCCCGTCCCCGTGTAGTCGATGTAGCGACTCCGATCCATCGGATCGAGTCGATAATACGAGGCGTTGTCGATGCCGCGGAATGACAGCGTTGGGCCAAGCGGACCGCTCTCGCCTGTGTGGTTGTAGACCACATCGAGAATCACCTCGATCCCCGCTCGATGAAGCGCCTTCACCAGACCCTTGAACTCCGACACCTGGCCACCACGATCGCCAGACGCCGAGTACGCGGCGTGCGGGGAGAAGAAGCCGATGGAGCTGTATCCCCAATAGTTGGTGAGCCCCCGCTCGATGAGGTTGTGCTCGGAGACGAAGTGGTGGATCGGCTGAAGCTCCACGGCGGTGATACCCAGGGCCACGAGGTGGTCGATGATGGGCTGGCTCGCCATCCCGGCGTACGTTCCCCTGAGCTCCTCGGGAACGTCCGGGTGGAGGAAGGAGAGGCCTTTGACGTGCGTCTCATAGATGATCGATTCGAAGAGCGGTCGCTTGGGCGACACATCGCCCTCCCAGTCGAAGGCGGGATCGATAACGATGGATTTCGGCATGGCGCTTGCACTGTCGCGCTCATCACGGCGGTCGGTGTGTCCGGGCTGATACCCGAAGACGACGTCTGACCAGTCGATCCGCCCTTCGATCGCCTTGGCATACGGATCAAGGAGGAGCTTGTCCGGATTGAAGAGATGCCCCTCGGATGGAGCCCACGGACCGTGGACGCGGAATCCATATCGCTGGCCAGGGCCGATGCCGGGGACGTATCCGTGGTGCACGAACGCCGTCGACTCCGGCAACCTCAACCTCGTTTCGAAACCCTCATCGTCGAAGAGGCACACCTCAACCCGTTCGGCGTTCTCGGCGAACACGGCGAAGTTCGTACCATCGCCGTCGAAGGTCGCCCCCTGCGGGTAGGTCTGACCCGGCCAGATGAATGCGGTCAAGAGTCCCGACCCGGCCGGTACAGCCGCTCGTCGTACTCCGCAACCATCCGGGTGGCCGTCACGAACGGACCGAGTGTCTTCCAGTTGTGCCTGACCTTGTCGGCCCACGCCGCCGACGGGCTCACCTCGCCCTGATAGAAGAGCGGGATGATCTCGTCACGGAGAACCCGGTGGAGCGTCGCGGCCTCGTCGAGGTCACGAGCGTCCCGGTCCAGGTCTTCGGACGATTCGATCGCCCAGCCGTTCTCACCATCGAAGCACTCTGCCCACCATCCATCGAGCACGGAGAAGTTCAGGCCACCGTTGAGTGCCGACTTCTCACCTGACGTTCCACACGCCTCGTTCGGTCGGACGGGGTTGTTCAGCCACACATCGCAACCTGCATACATCCTCCGCGCGACGGCCATCTGGTAGTCGGGTATGAACACGAATCGACCCTGTGAGGCATCCGAATTCGCGAAGGACACGACACGATGGAGCACTTCCTTGCCGGGATCATCTGCGGGGTGTGCTTTTCCTGCAAAGACGAACTGGATGGGCCGTTCGGTGTCGGCGAGGAGATCGGCAACCGCCTCGGCGTCGCGCAACAGGAGGTCGGCACGCTTGTAGGTGGCGAACCTTCGGGCGAACCCGATCGTCAGGACATCGTCCCTGAGAGCGTGGCGTGGACCGAATCGTTGATTCACCATATCGATGAGGCGTCGTCTCCCCATGGTTCTCAGTTCGCGGAGGTGGTCATTGTCGAGCTGGTCGACAGCATTCCACCTCTCCGCAGGAGCCAGATTCCAATCAGGTCCCATGACGCGCTCGAACTCGGCTTGCAGGCCATTGGCAACCCACGTCTTGGCGTGGACACCGTTCGTCACCGAGGTGATCTCGTCGCCGCCCGGAACATCGGCAAACATCTCCCTGCTCACTGCACCGTGGAGGGCGGAGACACCGTTCGCTCTGCTCGAGACGTTGAGGCAGAACGCCGCCATGTTGAACACATCGTCCTCACCCGGCATGTGGGCAAGATTGAGGAGTTCATCGATCGAGACCCCATATCGCTCGGACCAAACACCGAGATAACGCTCCATGAGGTCGTGTGCGAACCGGTCGATACCCGCTGGCACGGGTGTATGGGTGGTGAAGACGATTCTCGGGCGAACCGCATCGAGGGCCTCACCGAGCGAGAGACCGCGGTCGACCTCTTCCCCGATGAGCTCGAGCGCCAGAAACCCTGCATGGCCCTCGTTGAGGTGGAACACCTGGGGGTCGTATCCGAGTTGTCGAAGTGCACGAACGCCACCAACCCCCATCAGGAGTTCCTGACGGATCCGGTGCTCACGGTCGCCGCTGTAGAGCCGATCCGAGACCTTCTTGCCGCGCTCGTCATTCAGCTCGAGGTCGGTGTCCAACAGATAGAGCTTGGTCCGGCCGATGTCTGCTCTCCACACCCTGGCCTTGACGATGCGATCGTCCATGGTGATGTCGACGATCACCGGCATCTGTTCGAGCCCGAGCGAAATGGGATCGACACGTTCGTAGTGCTCACGTTGGCGCTCACCGCTGATGGACTGGTGGAAGAACCCGTCGCGATAGAACAGACCGACGGCAACGAGCGGCAGGCCGAGGTCGCTTGCTGCTTTGAGGTGGTCGCCAGCGAGCACACCGAGCCCGCCCGAATATTGGGGGAGCTTCTCGGAAACGCCGAACTCAGGTGAGAAGTACGCAATCTCGGCAGTCGGAGATCGGTCAGGGTCCTGGACCCGTTCCGCCGCCGCCGCAGCTTCTGCGATGAATTCTCTGTCGGCGAGGTATCCGTCGTAGTCAGCGTCCGTGAAGGCGAGGACCCGCTGCTTCGGGTGGAGTCCCGCCGTCGCCCTTGGGAATTTGGCGAAGAGAGCCTGCGTGTGGCGATCCCATGTCCACGAGTAATTACTGGCAGCCCGCAACAGGGCAGCCTCGAGTTCGGAGCGCGTCATCATTCCGGTCACAGTGAAAGTCCTTGGGGAGCGAAAGCGGTTCAAGTGTATCGGGTGCAGCGGCGCTGCCCACGTCTTGACCCGTCACGGGCGCAACGAGGCAAACTCCGACAGGAGGGAAACGAAGGCCGCATCGGCGTCCAGCTGATCCACGTTTCGCTCGTGGCGCAGCCTCCAGTTCGGTCGTTCCCAGTCCGTCCCAGGGATGTTCTGCCGTCGCTCCTCCATGAGGAGGTCGTCGAGGTTGATGAGGGCGACCGCAGCGTCCGTGCCCGACATCCAGGCCATCAGCGCATCACGCGTCTCGACGGGACCGTCGGTTCCCATCGTGTCCCGCAGCTGATCGATCGTCTCGGCCCTGATGCGCCGCTCCGCGGCGGATCGCTCCTGATCAAAGACACCGAGGTCCTCGAGATCGTCGATGTCCAATCCCTTCCACCATGCGGCGAAAGCAGGAGTGTCGTGGCTCGAAAGGGCGACGAGGTCGGTGGAGGCTGGTTTGGAGACACCGTCCATCGCCATCGCCATCCCGAGCAGCTTGTGCTCCTTCAGGCCCTGACGGATCTCCGGTGGGACGGTCCCAAGATTCTCGCCAACGACACCCGCGCGTGCACGGATGGATTCGATGCAGATGATGGCGAACATCTCATCCGTCGGCTGCATCACGTAGGCGCCCTGGGTTGCGCCACGTCCATGAGGAACCCACCACGTCCGATGAATACCCATGACATGGTCGATGCGGAGGAGTCCCGCGATCGACAACTGCTTGCGGATCGCCTTCCGGAAGTTGGCATGGCCCTCGGCCCTGGATTGGCGCGGGATGGACGCAGGGAGTCCCCAGTCCTGCCCTCCCACGAACAGCGTGTCAGGAGGAGCGCCAAGGGACGCAGGGGCAAAGAGGTCAGGGTTGTCCCAGATGTCGAAACCATCGGGGTGGCATCCGATCGGCAAATCGACATAGAGATACTGCCCGCGCTCGGCAAGATCGCGTGACAGTTCGCGTAGCTGCGAGTCCATCACCCACTGCACGGTCTCGTGATAGGAGACACGATCCGGCGATGGCGTCACGTCTGACCCCCATGCACGCCAGTTCCGACCGTTGATGTCGGCCATCGCACGGAAGGCGGCGTAGCGTCGCATCTCGGGTTCTCGAGCGAGGTAGTCGTCAACACGGGCCCGGAGTGCCGGGGTGACGTCGACATGGGCGGCGTATCGGGCGAGCTCCGCGCGAATGGAGGCACCGGCGAGGTCGTAGTCGACCCAATCGGGGTCCGATGCGGCAGTCACCGGCGCGGATGTCCAACCGGGAAGCGCCTCCAGATCAGCGAAGACCTCGTTCCACGCCCTCCGGGATGCCGGGGCGTACGGCGAGGGTTGGTCATCGAAGGCAGCGAGCAGCGGCAGTGTCCCAACGACGGACACGCCGGCATGATCGCACAGGTCGGCGAGGACACGCAGGTCCCTGACCGTACCGATGCCACCATCGGTTCCCGATGTCCTCAGCGAATATGTGGGGCTGATGAGACCCAGCGCCCCGGTGGGCGTCGGGTGCGCTGCCGTCGGCGCCGAGAGAATGTGGGACCCGGTGCGGCCGCCGTCGACCTCGAGCCGGTGATAGCCGATGGGGAGTTCGCCTTCGATCCGTATCGTCCCGTGATCGACCCTCGTTGGAAGGACCGTGCCATCCTCGAGCACGATCACTGCTGACGAGCACCGACCGCGAACGGGGACATCAGCAAGATTGCCGTCCCAGGCGACGAGGACAGGTTCAATTGCCGGAGCATCGGCAACGGAATCGTCGATCGCCTCTTCGACTTCGAAGGGAGACGTCAGCGAGCGCCCCGTCAGGGCCTCGAGGACCGCACGCAGGTCGTCCTGGGAAACGACCTGCGGTTGATTCCATGCATCCACCCACGCCGGTGCGACTCCGGCAACAGCGGCCAGGCGTTCGAGAGGATCTGAAGATCGCGCGTCGCTCACGGAACCGCCACGATGCACACCGGTGTCGTCTGCTCGTCGATGGGACCTGGGCGCGGACGGAACCGACACGCCCCGTCAGGAGTCGTCAATCGTCTGCCTCACTGATAGTCGCCCGCGGCATCACCTGGCGTCGCGATGATCGGGTCGGTTTTGGGGTCGCCTGGCTTCCGGTCACGCAGGTACTTCGGACCTCGGGTCTTGCGAGCACCGTCCGCATCCTTGGCGCTTTCTTCCTTCGCTGCCTTGATCCGCTCACCACGTTCGAGCTCCAGTTGCGTGAGCACCTCCCCCACCTTGCGCATCTGCTCATCTGATACCGGATCGAGGTGGTAGGCCGCATGGACGAATTCAGCTGTGTCCCCGCGATAGTCGTGACCGAAGCTCTTGAACTCGCCCGGAACGACGCGCATGGCATTCATGGCATCGACGGCGACCTGGACGAATGTGAGCAGGGGAACCCACTCCATGGTCTCAGGCACATTCCGCCCCCTCGGGAGCTTGGGGTCAAGCCACTCGGGATGCTTCACGGCCAGACGGAACGAGATCTGCGCGATGGGATCATTGTCATGATCGAGGATCACGGCCCTGAGTCGATCTCGCTCTTCCTCGGTGAGCGCCGCCAGCTGCTCGTATCGATCGAAGGCCCTGACCGTCCCAGGAGGTACGAGATCGCTCCTGCCGTCGCGAAGGCCCCGCTTGGACCACGCGGCCAGGCCGGGAAGCCCGAACCACAGGGCGCGGTCGATGCCGTAGTGGTCGAAGCCTTCGATGCCTTTGTCCATGACAACGTCAGAGGACGACCACGCGCCCAGGCTCTCGCCGAAGACCAGAACGGTGGGTCGATCCTCGGGAGGGATCGCAGCGAGCCGCTGCTTGACGCCCCACAGGAGCAATCGGAACTGCTGGCGTCCCAGGGCCACCTTCTGGACTGCGAGGAAGCTCGGTGAGCGGCCGTACTGGATGCAGCACGTTGCAATGTCGCCTCGAGACAGGATCTCAGCCGACTCGATCATGGTCTGATCGACCCAGCCGGTCCCCGTCGGGGAGAACAGCAAGAGGTACTTGCGGTCGAAAGCGCCGAGCCGGTCCAGCTCATCGAGCGCCATCTCAGACCGACCCGTGGGATAGAGCGGTTCGCTGTTGTATCCGATGTAGGCACGGATCGGATGGGCGACAGCCTTCTCTCCGAGGGTGCTCTCGATGAGTTCAGGAGTCACCACATCCGTGACGAACCTGCGGCCCTGGAGACCGAGTTCCTCAAATGGAGAAATGCTGTTGGGACCCCCGGAAACGTATGGGCTGTCTGGGGGTGTGCTGTAGGCCGGTTCGATCTTCTCGTTCGCTTTCGCGATGTAGCCAACACCACCCGTATAGAGGGCGGCGAGGCCACCAGCCCATATCGCCGTATTTGCCAGACGACCTATGGCCTGACGTGCCGGATCGTGCCCGAAGAAGTCGACCGATGCCCCCCTCGAGGCCATGAATCCCTGACCGACGAGTCGACCGAATCCTGCGACACCGAGACCGATCGCGACCGAGGTCGGGAGATTCGCGGGCTTGTCCTTATCAGACCACCGCTGGATGATCGATTGGCGCTTCTTGAGAAGGGTTCGCGAGTACACCATGGCACCAGCGAACGCTGTCAGGCCGACCACGGTCGGGCGTATCGGTCCAGAAGCAGGATACTTCCGGCCGACCTCGAGACCGGTCTCGTGCACCATACCTCCGATGGCCCCTGCCATCGTCAGCCTGCCAACCGTTCGAATGGACGCAACGGATGTCGGCTCGTCGACTTGATGGGGAATCTTGGTGAGGCCGAAACCGATACCGGTCGCTATCGCCCTCGCACCGAGCCGTGCAATGAACGGAGAACTCTCGGGAACCTGGCGCCGAATCGCAGCGTCGAGACCCTTCCCAACCACCTCCGCTGCAAGAACGGCCGCACCGCCCGCAACCCCTTGATGCAGCGAGGCTCGCGGCATGAGCGAAGGACCGAAGGCATCGAACAGCGCCATCGTCTTGAGCGGGGACGAGGGATCGCCGGTGATCGGATTGAATCGAGCGCCGAGGGCCACCAATGCGCCACCGGCACCTGTCTTCAGCTTGCCCCGTAGACCCATGTCGTCCTCCATTGTGTCCTCCAATGGTAGACGACGCTGTACCGGTCGATCGTCGGGCGCCCGAGGATGTCCAACCGCGCTCCGGCATCGGTCCACACGGCCAAACGCCCCACAGAGGGGCAACCGGTAGACTCACACGGCGCCGCCCGGCGCACGAGCCAGGAGGGGCCTCATGTCGGAATTCGGCGTCCATTCTGAAGTCGGGAAGCTCCGGAAGGTCATCGTCCATCGGCCCGGCCTCGAGATGCGACGCCTCACCCCTGCCAACAGCAGGGAGCTGCTCTTCGAAGAGGTGCCATGGGCCAAGCGCGCGCGGGAGGAACATGACGCCTTCGTGTCCCTGATGCAGGACGATCACGGTGTCGATGTCATGGAGGTCAACACGCTTCTCGAAGCGGTGGTCGACAATCCCGCCGGCAGGGCCTACCTCCTCGACCGCAGACTCGTCCCGGATGAGGTCGGTGTCCTGCCCGTCCGCGAGATGCGGTCATGGATGGACGAGCTGGACCCTGCAACCCTCGTGACGCATCTCATCGGCGGCGTCACTGTCGGTGAACTTCCCGGCGACTTCCGTGTGTGGGCTTCGAAGGCGTACGGTGAGAACGAATTCGTTCTTCCTCCACTTCCGAACCAGCTCTTCACGCGGGACTCGAGCTGCTGGATCTACGGCGGTGTGACGCTCAACCCGATGTACTTCACGGCGCGTCGCAAGGAAACGCTGAACATGGCTGCGATCTACCGTTTCCATCCGTCGTTCGCCGGTGGGGACTTCACGATCTGGTGGGGCGATCCACCAGATGTCAGCAGGGGAAGCGCCATGCTCGAGGGGGGCGACGTCATGCCGGTGGGCGACGGAATCGTGCTCGTAGGTATGGGCGAACGAACCACCTATCAGGCGGTCGGTCAACTCGCCCAATCGCTTTTCGATCACGGTGCAGCGACGCGGGTGATCGCAGCGAAGATGCCGCGGGAACGAGCCAGCATGCACCTCGACACGGTGTTCACGTTCTGTGACCGTGATGTTGTCACCGTGTATCAACCCGCCATCGATGCGATCAGGCCGATCAGCTACTACCCGGGCGACGACGGGGTCCACATCGTGATCGAGGACGGGAGCTGGATCGATGTCATCAGGGAAGCCCTCGATCTGCCCGATCTGCGCGTGATTTCGACCGGTGGGAATTCCTTCGAACAGGCGAGGGAGCAATGGGATGACGGAAACAACGTTGTTGCTCTCGAACCTGGCGTGGTCGTCGCATACAACCGCAACGAATACACGAACGAGCAGCTTCGGAATGCAGGCATCACGGTGCTCGAGATCGAGGGATCGGAGCTCGGTCGCGGCAGGGGTGGCGGACACTGCATGACATGCCCCGTGTTGCGAGACCCTCTGGATGCGTGAACGGCGTTGACTGCAAGGCGCCTGGGGTTGGCGTCCTTCGATCAACCCTCCATCGTGTCGACCGTCCTGGGGTCGGTGGGCGGGAGGCGGTCCCTCCCCTCCTTGACGCCAACGACCGACGCCCCCGAGAGTGTGAGGCCGATCGCCGAGGTCCATGCAAGAGCGGTCAATGCACCTGCGTCGATGTAGAAGCCGCCGAGTGCGGGACCGCTGGCGCGTCCAAGCGCCATGAGTCCCTGACCATCTCCCGCTCGTTCGCTCGGTTCGAGCGAACGATCGGACAGCATCTGGAGCACGCCGGGGACACCCATCCAGAAGGCGAACCCCCACCAACACATCCCGAGGTAGAAGAAGGGCACCGGCGCCACGACGGTCAGCAGCGCTGCCGGACCGATCGAGGCAAGGAACCAACCGGGGTGGCGGTGGCGAGTCGAAAGCCTTGCACCGACGAGCCCACCCGCCGCGTTGAGACTGAAGGCAATCGACGACGCGAAGGCCGACAGATTGTGGACATCACGCGCCACGATCGCCTGATTGATGAACAACGCGGACCCGAAGAAGGTCATGGCAGCCAGCGAAGCGAGCAGCACGCGGTTCGACCGCGATCGGGAGATCACTCCCCTGGTCCTTCGCTTTCCTGACACCGGGGCGATCAGAAGGGTTGCCGGTATCACAGCCAATGCAAGGAAGGCATACACGGATCGATCTCCGAACGACGCGAGCACGGACAGGACGGGGGCCGCGACGAGGGCAACAACGGGACCCGTGGCGGCGATCGACGACATCGAACCTGATCGCTTCATCGCGCTTGTCCAGGCCAACCAGGCCATGGTGCCAGCCGCCGCACCTGCAACAAGGCGGAATCCCACGAGAATGCCGAAGACACTCGGGGCCATGCTGAGAAGGTTGAACACCAGCAGTACCGCGGCAGCGACCCGGAGGATCCGGCCACTTGGTCGCACGAGTCTCGGCATGACGAAGTTGGCTACGGCGAATGCGCCGACCTGGGCGATCGACACCGCACCTGCGAGACCCTCTGATACCCCGTATCTCTCGGCGATCGGGGCGAGGAGAAACGGTGTCGCCGAGAACATGAGCGTCGTTGCTGCGGTCGCCGCCACGAGGGCGACCGGAGCGCCCGATCGCCCGCCGTAGAAGATTGTTGCTGGGACCTGCACCAACCGATTATCGCGTCATGGCGGGAGGAGCCGCATTCACGCCAGGGTGTCGTGGTCAGGGAGCGAACGCAACCCACGTGGCGTCCCCTATGACGACGGGCGCTCCGCCCGCGACTGTCTGGATGACAACCACATTCTCACCATCAATGACTGCAGGGACGGCGAACCGAGAGCCATCACCAGACCAGAGGGACACGGCTTGCGCGTACTGGTCGAAGAATGGGGCAACCGTGCGGAACCAGTCCTCCTGGATCTCGTGGATCCCGAGATCGGCGATCGACCCGCCCTGCCAGACATGCCATCCGAAGTCGAGGGAGGATTCGTCCTCATACGTGGCGAAGAGCAGCTTCGTGCCCCCCGGATCCCATTGGAACATCGGGGTGAGTTCGCCGGTGATCGAGGTCGTGGAGCCTGATTGCAGGTCGATCACGACCAAACGGCCGGCTGGGAGCGACGGAGTCGTCTGAGTCCTGACGGCAGCCTCCACGGCACCACTCTCCGACGGCACCGATTGCAGCGCTATGAACCGATCGGAGGCGACGAACCGAACGGGGCCATCGACCAGACCGATGTCGCGGAACTCGATTCCGTTCCAGATGGAGAGCGTTTGCCCCCCTGCGGTACTCCTCATCGTGACCAAACCCTCATCGATCCATGACGGGGTCTGGAATATTCCCGTCGGTCGGGCGACCGTGACCGTGCCGTCGCTCGATCGAATGTCGAGGTGGTCTGCGCTTGCATGGATTGCGAGTTGCAGCCCGTCGGGCGACCACGACGCGTAGAACGGCGATTCCTCGGACAGAAGCGTCACGTCCCCGAAGGTGTCGATCAGCTCAGCGACGAGCCCTGTCCCAGAGCTGTTGTTGCGCAACGACGTCGTCGCGTACCTACCACCGGGTGGTGAAGGCAGCATGAAGAACGAAGGCGTGGGGAGCTCGGCCTTCCATATGGTCGAACCGGCCACGGAATCCATCGCCATCACTCGATGAGACGTACCGGCGGCTACCGATGTGACAATCGTTGCGGCGTCGAGCCACACGGGTTGGCTGAAACGATTGCCGTCAGCGGCAGATCTGCGAAGAAGCTCGATACCCGATACATCGACAATCGCGACGTCACCAGATCCTGAGGTGATGGCCATGGTGCCAGGGGGCGGAGCCACGGTCGTCGTCGTGTCGTCGACGGTCGTCTGCGGCGCTGCGCCGTTGGTGCACGCAGTGACAACGAGAAGGAGAGGGGCGACGAGATGCAAGATTCGCTGCACCTCCGGAACGATACGGAGCCATCGAAGGCCTCGTGACGCTCCTCATCCCGGGACTGCATCCGCGCCGTATGCTCGGTGTCGAACAGGAGATCGATGGAAACCCTCCCCATGTTCCCGCTCGGATTGGTCGCTTTCCCCGGTAGCGTCATCCCGCTTCGCCTGTTCGAAGAGCGATATCTCGCCTTGCATGACTCACTGCTCGAGGGGGACGGCGAGTTCGGCATCGTGCTCATCGAGCGTGGAATTGCCGAAGCAGGGGGCGGAGAGCACTTCTCCACGGGTTCCGTTGTGAAGTTGGTGGGGTCGACCGACCTCGAGGACGGATCGGTGATGATCGTCACCGTCGGGACCGACCGCCTCAGGGTCGATCAGTGGCTCGAAGACGACCCGTACCCGCTCGCGATCGTGGAGAGGCTCCCCATGCCAGCGGCGGGCGGATCTGCCGATTCGCTGGTGGCAGAATGCATGGGACTCCTCACGACGCTGCTCGCCCATGCATCCGAGCTCGGTTCGGATGTCGGGCTGACCCTGCCCACCGTGTCGGATGACCTTGCAGTCGCGCTCTACGAACTCGCTCACATGGTTCCGATCCAGGAGCTCGATCAGCAACGCATCCTCGAATCGGCCGATGTGGCTTCCGGCGCGGAGATCCTCAAGGAAGCAATGGAAGGCGCAATAGCGGTGCTCGAGATGCAGCTCGGCGAGTCCTGACGAATCGCAACTCCCGGTCGTCTGCCGTCTGACACGCGAGCCACCGCTAGCTTGGAGTCAATCCTCCGACATGAGAGTGCCATGGCGACCACACCACGACCGTTCGATGACGCCTTGATCCAGTCCGTTCGCAAGCGCCTTGCCGCGAACCATCGCGTGCGTCGGACCCTCCCCGCAGGGGGCAGGCTGAACATCGACCGACAGCTCCCGTTTCTCGTCGTTCATCGACCCCGCCGTGGCCAAACCGTCGACCTCACACGCTTCGTGCGTGGCGAGGCGTCGTACCTCGTGGCACCGCGAGGCACGACGCACCGTGCCCAGGTGTCCAGCCTCATCTCTGGCATCGCTGAAGACATGGTTGCGGTCTTCGGTGCCTTTGGCATCATCGAGCTTTGGGCAGAAGAGGGCGATCCCGCCGAGCAGTCGGACAATGGAGTCGACCAGCCCCGCTTCTCGATCGCTGTCGCCAAAGCCGACGCGGGCGCACCGGCCGTCCGCGCGCTCGAAGCAAATCTCAGGAACATCAGCATCCTCGGGAAGAAGGCGGAGGTCACATTCGATTTCGGTCGCACCGCGCCTCCGGGTCTCCGGCGTATCAACCCGAAGGTCGGCGCCACGGACTCGCCGATCCGGTGGCTCGGCGTCGGAATGCGGCCGATCCACGAGGACAGCGAGACGGGAACGGAGTATCCGGCGGTGGCGCGCAGCCTGCATCGACAACTCTCCCGTACGATGCAACGAACCGCCTTCGAGTTTGCACGAAGGCAGACAACCCAACGGCCCCGCCACTACCAGGCACTCGGCCGTCGGGCCTTCGTGAAGGCTGCGCGTACGGCGGACCACCAATTGTCCGAC
>Ga0316195_10000582_pt1 | contig 14943 bp, 14 predicted proteins | sample Phised1_MG_FD_204937 | JGI IMG/M metagenome (GOLD analysis project Ga0316195, IMG submission 204937) | Coastal sediment microbial communities from Maine, United States - Phippsburg sediment 1 | ecosystem: Environmental > Aquatic > Marine > Coastal > Sediment | place: USA: Maine | collected... | reverse complement strand
AGGACAGAAATTTGCCAGGCTCGAGAATGGCCAGATCGAGGGACTTTTTGGCTTCGTTGGCAATAGCCTGGGCCTGACGCTGGGCGGCAGGCGCCGCATCGAACGCAAGCCAGCCGACCAGGCCGGCCAACAGCAGGGAGAGCAGCAGAACGGGCCGATACAGGGAAAGTCCGCCTACACCGCAAGCCATGATCGCCGTCATTTCGCTGTCCCGATAGAGCCGCGCAAACGCCAGCATGATCGAGAGAAAAACGCCTATCGGCACAAGAATGGTAAGGAACTGTATCGAGGAGAGACCCAAAACAACAAAAATTGCGTTTCTGGGCAACTGGGCACCCGCTGCATCATCCAGCACCCGGGCAAACTGCTCCGTAAGCAGCACTGCCAGCAGCACACCCGTTACGGCTAACCAGGTCAGCGCTGTTTCGCGGAAAATATACCGGCTTAATATCTGGCCCATTGTCCGGCATCCTGTCCAACGCAAATGGGAACAACGCCCTCGCCTGCTTCACCAAGGGCAAAAGAATCAAGTACACTAACCTGCACTTTATATATAGGGTAACGCAAACGGTTGCCCTGTCAGCAATAAGCTTATCTTCAGTCCTTGCGGCATAACGGGTCAAGTAGCTACCCGAAGTATGGTTGCAAGCGACGGCAACCCATTATTACAGCCCGGAGCTCTTATGCACTTTGAAGTCAAATCCGCTAAAGCCAGCGAACTGAGCAGCGACGTCGCGATTGTCGCGGTCTTCGAAAATAATGAAATGGGCAACGCAGCGAAATCGCTGGACAAGGCTACGGGCGGCATCATCAGTGACGTGCTCAAACGCGGGGATATCAAGGGGCGCACGGGCGACTTGCTGCTGTTGACCCGAACGACTGGCGCAAATTGCGACCGCATTCTGCTGGTCGGCGGCGGCAAGCATAAGGAATTCAGCCGTCAGAATTACCGGAAAGCCTTACAGGCCGCGTTTAGCTGGCTTGCCGGCAAACCCTACAAGTCTGCAGCCTGCTACCTCACCCAGGAACACATTGGCAGCGCGGATGCTTTTCGCAGCGCCCGGATTGCCGCTGAAGTCTGGCACCAGGCCAGTTATCGCTTTACGCAAATGAAATCGAAGGATGAATCAGGGCCTGTAGTACTGACCAAGCTGACGGTCGCGGCTCGCGACGCGAAAACCGCCGCTGCTGCACGCAAGGGTGTGGCGCAGGGCGACGCGCTTGGCAAAGGAATGAAGCTAAGCCGCGACCTGGCCAATCTTCCTGCCAACGTCTGCACGCCGACCTATCTGGCAAATCAGGCGCGTGCGCTGGCAAAATCCACCAGGCATCTTACCTGCAAGGTCTTGAGCGAAGCCGAAATGCGCAAGCTCGGTATGGGCTCCTTGCTCTCCGTAACGGCGGGTTCGGTCGAGCCGGCGCAATTTATCATCCTGGAATACAAAGGCGCCGCCGCCGGCAAAGCACCCACGGTCCTCGTCGGCAAAGGAATCACCTTCGACACGGGCGGCATTTCACTCAAACCGCCTGCGGCTATGGACGAGATGAAATTCGACATGAGCGGCGCAGCATCGGTATTCGGCACGTTCAAGGCGCTGGCAGAATTGCAGCCAAAACTCAATGTGATCGGGCTTATCCCTACCTGCGAGAACATGCCGGGCGGCACCGCCACCAAACCGGGCGACATCGTCAAGTCGATGTCCGGCCTGACCATTGAAATCCTGAATACGGATGCGGAAGGCCGCCTGATTCTGTGCGATGCACTGACCTACGCGCGACGCTATAAACCCGCGGCAGTAATCGATGTGGCTACGCTCACGGGCGCCTGCGTAATCGCGCTTGGCAAGCACTTTACCGGTCTGCTCTCAACCTCCGATTCGCTCGCAAAGGCGCTGGAAAAAGCCGGCGACAATTCTGACGACCGGGCGTGGCGACTGCCGCTGACACCCGAGTATGCGGAACAGCTCAAGAGCAATTTCGCCGATGTTGCCAATATCGGTGGCCGCGAGGCCGGGACGATAACGGCGGCCAGCTTCCTCGCCAAGTTCACGACAGACATGAACTGGGCACACCTTGATATTGCAGGCACGGCTTACCAGACGGGCGCGGCTAAAGGCAGCAGCGGGCGACCCGTGCCGTTGCTGCTAGAATTCCTGCTTAACTCGTAACAGTACCCGTCTTGCACCGCATGACCCCGGCTACAGGATAAACAGGTGGAGTCCGATACACGCATCGATTTTTACGTCCTTGCGACAGCAGGCCGCACAAGTCGCCTGAATTTTGCCTGCCGTCTCGCGGAAAAAGCCTACGCGCTGAAACATCGTGTCTACGCGCATACCGCGACCGACGAGGACGCCCGCGAGCTGGATGAATTGCTTTGGACATTCAAACAGGGAAGCTTTATACCGCACCAGTTGCTAAGCGAATCGGCGGATGAACGCACACCGGTGCGCATAGGGACGCCGGACTGCGCCGACCAATCCGGCGAACTGCTCATCAATCTCGCAACGGATATGCCGTCTTTTTCAGACAAATTCTCCCGTATCGCTGAAATTGTGGACGCCAGCGAAGCCGCAAAGGATGCCGGCCGGGAACGTTTCCGCCAGTACCGGGCGATGGGTTTTGCGCCGGTAACGCATACAATCGACTAATACAGGGGTGGGGAAATTATGAGCAGCGACGACGATATACCGATACTGCGCGACGCGGTTGTCCGCCGGACGTCGGCCCGGCTCAGTCCGGCGCAAATTGACGCGCTGTGCGACAGCATCAATGTATCCTCGCGCGCACTGGTCGACAGCCTGCTCGCAGAAGGCCTGCGCGAGTGCGAAGCGATACTGCGCGCCCAGATCAACGACCGGCTCAGCGATGAACTTCCGGCGCTGATCGAACGAGCAATGCGGGACAGCCTGGGCTAGCGCCGGGCCAACCCACCAACCGGGCCGGGCCCGAACAACGACAAGGAATATTTTTCGCTGATGGAAAAGAGCTATCAGCCGGCTGCGATTGAACAACGCTGGTACAAAACCTGGGAAGACGCCGGATATTTTCGCCCATCCGGCAACGGCAAACCCTACTGCATCATGATCCCGCCGCCCAATGTCACGGGCACGCTGCACATGGGCCATGCTTTTCAGGACACTATCATGGACACGCTCACGCGCTATCACCGCATGCGCGGCGATGACACATTGTGGCAGCCGGGTACGGACCATGCCGGCATTGCCACCCAAATGGTGGTGGAGAGACAGCTCGAAGCGGATGGCATTTCGCGGCACGACCTAGGCCGCGAAAAATTTCTCGACAAAGTATGGGAATGGAAGGAATTATCCGGCGGCACGATCTCCCGTCAGTTACGCCGCATGGGAAGCTCGGTCGACTGGTCCCGCGAGCGATTTACGATGGACGAAGGCCTGTCCGCCGCGGTAACCGAAGTGTTTGTCAGGCTCTATGAAGAAGGCCTGATCTACCGCGGCAAGCGGCTGGTCAACTGGGATCCCGTGCTGCACACGGCAGTATCGGACCTCGAGGTTATATCGACCGAGGAGCAGGGCCATCTGTGGCACTTTCGCTACCCGCTCAGCAACGGCAAGGGTTATCTCGTTGTTGCCACCACACGCCCCGAGACGATGCTCGGCGACACTGCCGTTGCCGTCCACCCGGATGATGAGCGTTATGCGCACATGGTGGGCCAGACCGTTGAGCTGCCATTATGCGATCGCCGCATTCCAATTATTGCTGATGAATATGTGGATCCCGAATTCGGAAGTGGTTGCGTCAAAATCACGCCGGCACATGACTTCAACGACTACGAGGTAGGCCAGCGTCATAGCCTGCCTGTCATCAACATATTTACTATCGATGCTGCAATCAATGACGAGGCGCCGGCTGCTTACCGCGGCATGGATCGCTATGTCGCCCGCGATCGGGTTGTAGCCGATCTGGATGCGCTGGGGCTCGTCGATAAAATTGCGGAGCACAAACTGATGGTGCCGCGTGGCGACCGCAGTGGACAGGTTGTCGAACCCTACCTCACCGATCAGTGGTTCGTGAACACCAAACCGCTCGCCGCACCGGCGATTGCAGCAGTCGAAGACGGGCGCATCCGCTTCATCCCCGAAAACTGGTCGAAAACCTATTTTGAATGGATGCACAACATTCAGGACTGGTGCATCAGCCGGCAACTCTGGTGGGGGCATCGTATCCCCGCCTGGTACGACGACGAGGGTAATTTCTATGTAGGCCGCACTGAGGCCGAGGCCCGCGACAAACATTCAATCGGCGCTGCCGTCAGCCTCCGGCAGGACGAAGACGTTCTGGACACCTGGTTCTCTTCGGCGCTCTGGCCTTTCTCCACGCTGGGCTGGCCGCAAAGCACCCCGGAGCTTGCACGCTTCTATCCCGGCAGTGTGCTGGTTACCGGCTTCGACATCATTTTCTTCTGGGTTGCCCGCATGATCATGATGGGCATGAAATTCGCAGGAGACGTGCCATTTGCGGAAGTTTACATCCATGGCCTGATCCGCGACCAGGAAGGCCAGAAAATGTCGAAGTCCAAGGGCAATGTGCTGGACCCGCTCGACCTGATTGACGGGATCGACCTGGAATCCCTGGTGGCAAAACGCACAACGGGCCTGATGCAGCCGCAACTTAAACCGCGCATCGAGCAGGCAACGCGCAAGCAGTTTCCGAACGGCATACCCGAGTTCGGGACGGATGCGCTGCGTTTTACATTCGCAGCGCTTGCGAGCACCGGGCGCGACATACGTTTCGACCTGGGACGTATCGACGGCTACCGGAACTTCTGCAACAAGATCTGGAACGCGGCGCGCTACGTGCTGATGAATACGGAAGGGGCGGCGACGGAACATGCGGTAAGCGAACTCAGCCTCCCCGATCGATGGATTCGCTCGCGGCTTTCCGGGCTGATTGGCGAAGTGCGTGAACACATCGAACATTACCGTCTCGATCTGGCCGCCAAGGCACTGTACGAATTTACATGGAACGAGTACTGCGACTGGTACCTCGAACTGACCAAACCACTGCTGCAGGATCCGGAAACCTCGGCGGCCGCGCGCACAGCAACCCAGCGCACGCTGATCGAAGTGCTGGAAGCCCTGCTGCGCTGCCTGCATCCGATCATTCCGTTTATCACCGAGGAAATCTGGCAGCGCGTTGCGCCCATCGCCGGCATCCGGGGCAATACGATCATGCTGCAGGCATTCCCGCAGGTGACGGATTTCGCGGCCGATCCTGCTGCCGAAGCGCAACTTGGCTGGATCACCGGTTTTATCCTCGGTATCCGGCAGATACGCGGCGAAATGGACATCCCGCCGGGGAAACCGCTGCGCGTCCTGCTGCAGGATCCGACGGAAGCTGACAGGAACCTGCTCGCACAGCATCAGCTCTTCGTGCAGAAACTTGCACGCCTGCAGTCCATCGAAATGCTGGAATCAGGCACGGAGCCGCCAACGTCTGCCATGGCACTGCTGGGCGGTATGAAAATCCTCGTTCCCATGGCGGGACTGATCGACATCGCGGCAGAACGAAGCCGGCTGCAGAAGCAACTCGACCGCGCGACTTCAGATCTGGAAAAAATCAGCGCCAAGCTGGGTAATGAAAGTTTTGTAGCGCGTGCACCGGCAGCAGTAGTCGAAAAGGAACGCGCGCGGCAGACCGAACTGCTGCAGGAAATCGATCAGCTCGACGAACAAATCGCCAAGCTAGCGTCACTGGCATAACAGCGGGCGATCTGCCGCACGGGCCGCCTGCGACAGGCCGTCTGCTCCGCCTAGAATTCGAGCGCCAGCACAAGGGCGTCTTCACGACCGTCTGCGGCCCGGTAATAATCCTTCCGTAACCCCATGCGGTTAAATCCTGCGCTCTCGTAGAGATGTATTGCCGCCGCATTCGACGGCCGAACCTCCAGAAACATACGCTCGACGTTCATGGATCGGGCAAGCTGCAGCAGGTGGTCGAGCAACTGCCGCCCCAAACCCTGACGCTGTAATGTCGCCGCAACACAAAGATTAAGGATGTGCGCCTCGGCTGCAGCCACGGAGAGTATTGCGTAGCCCACGATCCGCCCGCCGGCATCCAGCACAAAGCTCGGGTATCGGGCAATCAGGCAATCGCTGAAAATTCCGCGGCTCCACGGGAACACGTAGGTATCGGCTTCAATGGCCGCTACTGCATCGAGGTCACTGGCCTGCATCGGCCGTACCGTCGGCGAAAAATTCTGCGGATTCGCGCTCACTCCGGAGCCGCTCCAAGCGTATCCAGCGCCAGCAGCAAGTCCGCCCAGGCATGACGCTTCTGGCCCGGGCTGCGCAACAGGAATGCCGGATGGTACGTAACGACCAGCGGTATTTTACGCTCGCCATACTCGTGAACCCGACCACGCAGTTTGCCGATGGGCGTATCAACCCTGAGCAGGCTTTGCGCAGCAATTCGACCCACGACGAGCATCAGTTGCGGATTGATCAGGGAGATCTGCCTCTCAAGAAACGGCATGCAACTGGCGACTTCCCCTGCTGCCGGATCGCGGTTCTGCGGCGGCCGGCACTTGAGCACGTTCGCGATGAACACCGTGTTGCGTTCACGCCCGATGGCCCGCAACATTTCCGTCAGCAAGAGCCCCGCTTTGCCCACAAACGGCTCGCCCTGCCGATCCTCGTCCGCACCCGGTGCCTCACCCACGACAAGAATGTCGGCGCCGACAGCACCGGCACCGCAAACCGCCTGTGTACGGGTCTTATGCAGCTGGCAACGCGTGCACGTCAGGATTTCCTTATTCAGGTCAAGCAGGTCAGCAGAATGCGGGAGATTTGCCGGGGCCGTTGCAGGATCCGCCGCCGGTGACGCACGTCTGCGCCAGACGTCGACACCCATCTCGCGCAGGATGGTTTGCTGCCTCGAAGCCCGATGTTCCGGCAATGCCAATCAGGGATCCTGCCTGGAGGAATTTGCGCCAGCGGTGCGCCGCGACTGTCTGCGCTGTCTGCGCCACAGGGAAAACGACGGGCCTGTTGCAGCATAGGTCAGCGCCATACAAAACAGTACCAGCGGAGGATTCATGGCGATCATGATAAATACCAGCGGCAGCGCGAGCGCATAGGTAAAGGAAATGCGCCCGCTGATACTGATGTTCTTGAAACTGTTATAGCTGAATTTGGATACCATCAGCGCACCCGCCGCAATCGTGATTACGAATGCGACGGCCAGTGCAACGCTGCCCGACCAGCCGAGATCCGTGCCCAGCCAGACCATGCCAATGAGCAGCGAAGCGGCGGGCGGACTGGGCAAACCCTCAAAATAGCCCTTGTCCGATTTGCCGTGCAGCGTGTTGAAGCGGGCAAGCCGCATGGCTGCAGCAACGGCGTAGAAGAAGGCCGCCAGCCAACCCAGCTTGCCCCACATCCAGCCGTACTCGGCCATGCGCTCGAGCCCCCACTGATAAACGACAATGGCCGGCGCCAGCCCGAATGCCACCATATCGGAGAGGCTGTCATACTCCTTGCCGAAATCACTCTCGGTGTGCGTCAGTCGCGCCAGCCGGCCATCAAGACCGTCAAAGATCATGGCGACAAAATGGGCGATGCAGGCCTGCACGAAATTGCCATCAATTGCGGCGACGATCGAATAGAAACCGGAAAACAGGGCTGCTGTCGTGCACAGATTGGGCAACAGGTATATTCCGCGGCGGCGGAAACCTGCAAATTTGCGGCGATTATTTTGCATAGCTAAACCCGATACGCTGCGACCAGGGGCAGGCGGGAGCAAATAGTGCCATATTAATAGTGGTAAATTCACGTGGATGAACTCTCTCCGTGCATAAACCGCGATAGGGAGCGACTTGCGGACATATAGCCGTTAGAATGACGCCGCTTTTTGGCCCTTTAATGATGCGCTTCTGCGCAGATTCGCTGCAGGAAACAAGCCTACAATCATGCGATTATCGACCCTGCCTCTGACTACGTTTAAGGAAGTGCCGGCCGAGGCAGAGATTGCCAGCCACCAGCTTATGCTGCGTGCCGGCCTGATCCGTCAACTTGCATCAGGTCTGTTCACATGGATGCCCATTGGCCTGCGCGTGTTGCGCAAGGTAGAGGCTATTGTGCGCAAGGAAATGAACAAATCCGGCGCACTCGAAATACTCATGCCGGCAGTGCAGCCCGCCGAGCTCTGGAAAGAAAGCGACCGCTGGGATCGCTACGGACCGTTGTTGCTGCGTATGCATGATCGCAAGCACCGCGAATTCTGTTTCGGGCCGACACACGAAGAAGTCATTACCGATATTGGCCGGCAGGAACTGAAAAGCTACAAACAGTTACCCGTTACCTGGTACCAGATACAGACAAAATTTCGCGACGAGCTGCGCCCCCGTTTCGGACTGATGCGGGCGCGCGAATTCGTGATGAAAGATGCCTATTCGTTTCACCTGGATCAGGAATCCCTGCAAGAGACGTACGACCGAATGGCTGCCGCCTATGCGGCGATATTCGACCAGCTGGGACTGAACTGGAAATCCGTCGAAGCCGACAGCGGCGAGATCGGCGGTGCCCAGTCACGCGAATTTCATGTGCTCGCCGACACCGGTGAAGATGCGCTCGTATACGCAGAAAACGAATCCTTTGCGATGAACCTCGAGCTCGCGCCTGCGCCGATACCTGCCGAAGCGCGTCCGTCTCCAGGCAAGGAACTGAAAAAGGTTGCCACGCCGAATACCCGCACTATCGACCAGGTTTGCGAAATGCTGGCCGTGACACCCGCGCAAACGGTCAAGACTTTACTGGTAGAAGGCGAAAAACAGGAACTCGTGGCGCTGGTATTGCGGGGAGATCACTCCTTGAACACCGTCAAGGCAGGCAAATTGAGCGGCATCGCCAAACCACTGACACTCGCCAGCGCTGAACGCATCGAAGCAGCCACCGGTAACGCACCGGGCTTTATCGGCCCTGTCAATTTGTCATTGCGGATGATTGTTGATCACAGCGCCGCACAGTGCGCCGATTTCGTTTGCGGCGCCAATGACAACGGCTACCACCTGACGGGGGTCAACTGGGGCCGGGACCTGCCCGAACCCGAAACGGCTGACCTGCGCAACGTGGTTGCCGGCGATCGCAGTCCGGGCGGGTCGCGGGTTGCCATTGCGCGCGGTATCGAAGTCGGCCATATATTCCAGCTGGGCAGCAAGTACAGCGAAAGCATGGGCGCACGCGTACTGGACCAGAATGGGCGGGAGCAAACCATGCTGATGGGCTGTTATGGCATCGGCGTCTCGAGGATTGTGGCCGCCGCAATTGAACAGAATCATGACAGCCGGGGCATTGTCTGGCCTGCCGCGATCGCTCCGTTCCAGGTGGTCATACTGGCGCTTAATAGCAAGAAATCTGCGCAAGTTCGCAGTTTTGCCGAATCGCTCTATGCCAATCTGCATGAGGCCGGAGTCGAGGTTTTGCTGGACGACCGGGACAACCGGCCCGGTGTGATGTTTGCGGACGCCGATCTGCTGGGCATTCCCCACCAGATTGTCGTCGGTGAACGCGGACTGGAGAAGGGAATCGCTGAGTACCGTGATCGCAAATCCGGCGATTCCCGGGAGATGGATCTCAATGACATTTTGCAGTTCATCATCGCGCAGACCGGCGCACCGCAACGGCACTAGACGGTCGCCATTTTGTGCGCTGGCGGCTGCCTTACTGTGCGTCGCGCATATGGCGCCCGCGCTCGCCCAGGGCGTCAACCCCGAGGAAGGCGTCGACCCTGAGCTGCGTCAACGCCTCCGCGCTGCAATTGCCGACACAACCAGTTTCTATGATCAGTTTGATGCCACCGTCTGGCTGACAGACATGGCTTTGCGTCTCGAGAAACGCATTGAGGACCCGACCGAACGCGTCGAAATTCTGCGGCTTGCGCACCAGGAAGCGATTCGTGCCCATTTGCAGCCCGAACTGGTACTCGCTGTTATCGATATCGAAAGCCGCTTTGACCGGTTCGCCATTTCGAGCGCCGGAGCGCGGGGCCTGATGCAGGTGATGCCCTTCTGGCCCGCCGAACTGGACGAACCCGATGCAAACCTGTTCGACATCCAGACGAACCTGCGCATGGGTTGCACAATATTGCGGTTCTACCTGGACAAGGAAAAAGGCAACCTTTCGCCTGCCCTCGCCCGCTACAACGGCAGCTACGGCAAATCCTGGTATCCGAGTCTCGTCTTTAACAGCCTGAGCCGGAACTGGTTCCAGCTTTAACCCGGCGGTCACACTGAACGATGCAGTATCGCAGGAGGCTGGGCGACGACATCCTTCGTTCAATCCCTGGCAGGATTAGCCGCAGCGAAACCCCTTAATGCCGGATACTTCCACCGGATCTGCCGGAACATTCTCGACGCCCAGCACCCTTGCGCCCGGCGGCCCGGTGCAAAGCCATTCGGACAGCTCTGCGACCGCTTGAGCAGTGCCGACGGCAAGCACCTCCACCCGCCCGTCCGGCAGGTTGATTGCCCATCCACGGATGCCCCGTCGCTCAGCCTCGCGGCGGGTGCTCGCACGGAAGCCAACGCCCTGCACCCGGCCGGAAATCAAAAACCGCATCGCCTGTGTCATCGATCGTCTCATTATTTTAAAGCGCCCCCGCCATCACCGCTTTTTCAACAGGCTGCTAGAATGCATGCCTGCAATGCAGGAGACCGTCGCAGTTGAGCACCGTTATCTATCACAATCCACGCTGTTCCAAATCACGCCAGACACTGGCACTGCTGGAGGAGCGCGGGCTGAGCCCGAAAATTGTCGAATACCTCGAGTCGCCTCCGGACGCGCCGACGATTGCCAATATACTGCAACAACTCGGGATGAGCGCCCAACAACTCATGCGCAAGGGCGAAAACGAGTACAAGGCAGCGGAAAAGCAGTTGGCCAACATGAGCGAGAAGGAACAGATTGCGTGGCTGGCAAAAAATCCGCGCGTGATCGAACGCCCTGTCGTCATTACCCGCAAAGGCGCGCGTATTGGCAGACCGCCAGAACAAGTGCTGGAAATCCTCGACTGAAGCAGCCACATCCGAACGAACCGCGTTAAGGCAGAAAAACATGACCGAGATACTGGTGCTCTATTACTCACGTTACGGTTCGACCGCGCGACTTGCGGAGCAGGTTGCGCGCGGCGTAAACAGCGTGACTGGCTGCAGCGCACGTTTGCGCACAGTTCCGGCTATTTCGACGACCATCGAGGCAACCGCTGCGCCAGTGCCCGATGACGGACCACCCTATGTCAGCAATGCAGACCTCGGCGAATGCGCGGGCCTGATCATGGGAAGCCCGACTCGTTTCGGTAACATGGCTGCGGCGCTCAAGTATTTTCTGGATGGCACCGGCAGCGAATGGCTCTCGGGAACGCTGAGCGGAAAACCGGCCGGGGTGTTTACGTCGACCAGCAGCCTGCATGGCGGGCAGGAAAGCACGCTGCTCAGCATGGCGCTGCCGCTCATCCATCACGGCATGCTGTTCGTGGGCGTACCCTACAGCGAAGCCGCGCTGGGCACCACGACAACCGGCGGCACGCCCTACGGCGCCAGCCACCTGGCAAGGGAGAATACGTCAACGGCGCCCAGCGAAGCGGAAACCCGGATTGCCCGGCATCTTGGCCGACGCGTCGCTGAAATCGCGCAGCGGCTGGCGCGCTGATGGCCACGCAACTGACCTACCGGTTAACGCTTGCCGGACTGGCTGCACTGGCACTGGCATTTCCGTGGTGGCTTTATACCAATGCGACCGGACTCGGCCTGCTGCCCGCGTTGCTACTCGGCGCGTTCGCACCGGTCTTGTTGCTGATCATGTGCCTGCGCAAAGCGCGCAACTGGTCGGGCATCACAGCACTGTGCATGATCCCGCTGTCTGTCATTGGCATCATGGAAATTGTTGCCACACTTGGCAAACCCGATTCCGGCATGGCCATCGGCGCAATAGCCGTCATTACTTTTTTTACAGCGCTGGACGCCGGGCGTCGCCTGCCGAACTAACTGCCAGTGTGGTTTCGGGATCGCTGTTCCACACACCGTCGCCGTTGCGATCCAGCGCAATGCGCATACCGGAACCGGGCGGCACGGCGGTGAGGGTAAGGTACTGCATGCCGTTGGCTGACAAATCCAGCAAATCCGTCACCGTAACCGGCGGCTCTGACTGACGGTCGCCCTGAAAGGACCCGTCAGGCATGAGCAGAAAACCACGCTGCCGCGAGTCCATAACGCCATACGCCACGAGGTCCGCATCGCCTGCCAGCGCGCGTTGTATCAGTAACGCCGCGCGCTCGCCGGCCGCCGCATCGCTGTTGCGCGCAAGCGTAACCTGCTGCCCGACAACCGGCTTCATGTTGGATTCGAAAGCAAACAGGTACTGCTCGACTGCGCGCCGGTCGCGATCGCCGTTTTGCCAGCGGAATGCCGGATAACTGACGAAGCGCAGCACCGTGTCAGCGCCACCGTCATGGGTAAAGCCGTAGCCGCGAATCTGCGGACCCATGTGGTCAGGATCACGCAGCAGCGTATTGGAGGGCGCACGACCGAACATCCCTACCCGCTCGTAGGTGTTCCGGTGCGACGGCACCTTGAAGAGACGACCGCCGATCACAAAACTGATCACGCCGCTCGTCCCGTAAAGACCGCGCTTGCGATCAACCGGGTGGCACATCGAACAGGTGGCACCTCCCGGCAACGCGCGGGCGGTTTCAAACAGACGCTTGCCTTCCGCCTGCGCGGGGGTCAGAGAGTCGTCGAGCGCGCGTATAGGGTTCGGTGGCGGCGTGATGCGCAGTGAAAAATCCGTCAGGGCTTGCATCTCAGCATGCGGCAGCATGGTTTCGCGCCCCATCAGGGACACGAAGGCAACATTGAATTTCATCATTGCGCCTTCGGTGTCGTAGGGGTTACCGCCGGGATCATTGCCGGCCGTACGATCGCCACGCCAGTGCAGAGGGCCATGGTTGGCAATGCCGCGCATGGTCTGCGTCAGCATCGGACCTTTCATCGGGTGGTAGCGCGGATCGCCTTTTAGCGGCCCGAGCACCGTTGCCGGATTGTCCAGCATGCCATCGTTCGGATCGCCCAGATCCCAGGCAAGCTCATCCTTGTCGCCGCTGATATGACAACTCGCGCAGGACGACTCACCGTTGCCGGAAGTCAGCCTGGCGTTGTAGAAAAACGGACGCCCGTTGCGCACTTCGGGCGGTTCCGGATTAAACAGCGCGATGCGCTCGACAATACGGTTGTCGCGGGTGTCGACAACGCTGAGCGTGTTATCAAACCGCCCGAGCACGTAAAGTCGCGACCGTGGTTCGTCCAGCGCCAGCCCTGCCGGACCCGCACCCGGGAGGTCGACCGGCTTGCGCGTCAAGCGCCAGGATGCGTCCTTCTCGAGTTTGCCCGCGTTGTAAACGGCAATCCTGTCAGACCCCTTGGCAGCGACGTAAAGCGTCTTGCCATCGGCGGTCACGGCGAGCCCTACCGGCATCGACAGCGATCGTTCCCTGTCGCGTTCCGAAGCCGAATGCTTTTTATAGTCGATGTGTTTATTCAGATGCCTTGGCAGTACCTCGCCGGACTCCGGATCGATCACCGTGATCCGCGTTTCATGCAGATGCCCCTGCACGGTACTGATCTCACTGCCCGGTTCACGCGAGCCTTCAAAACGCACTTCGTTATGCGCATCGGTATTGGCAACATAAATTTTCTGGTTGCGCGGATTGACGGCCAGGTTGAACAGCACGGTACCGACATGCGGGTAGACAGCGGTCTGACGCGGCGGGGTGGAAAGCGCATCGAGCGCAAATACATCGTAGTCGGGCAGATCCAGGCGAATGACATCGCTCCAGTCACGGTTCAGTTCGTCTTTCCAGCCCTTGCCATCCCACTTTACGATCAGGCCCGCTTCCGGCATCGGTATGCCTTCACTGCTGGCATTCGGCGGCGGCAATCCGCCGGGTGCCACGGGGCCGCCGGGCGCGGTTTCGCAAGGCTTGGCCTCAACACCGCCCTCGCACACCAGGACCCGCCCGACGATCGTCGTCTGATTACCCGACTTGAACACCCCGACATAAACGGTCCTGCCATCGGGCGTTACCGCGAGTGGCCCCGGTGAATCACCGAAGAGAGACACGACAGCGATGGGCTTTCCGCCCGGCCCCGGCCCGGTCGCGTTGGCATCGAACACCCATACGTCGGATCGACCGACACCCGGCGTGATCAGTTCCCCCGGGTTTGCCGGATTCGTATAGGGACTGTTCTGACCGCGATGTGCCGCCGTTATAAAAGCCCGCTCGTTTGCCGGGCCGGCAAACACGATGTCACGGGGTTCATCGCCGACAAGCAGCGTGCGGACGACCTGCGGCAGGCCTGAGGCCACATCCACTATGCTCACGGAGTCGGACAGGTGATTGACCACCCATATTTCCCGGTCGTTGCGCGCGGCTATTGCAACTGGCTCAAGCCCGACCGGCACGCTCGCAACCGGCTTCAATTGCTCGCCACTGACATCAAATATTTCGATGCGGTCATCGGGCGTGTTGGCAACGAACAGGCGTGTACCGTCAGGCGACAACGTGACGGGCCGGAACTGATGACTTTCGAAATTAAAGTACGACTCTGCCGAACTGACCGACGCCGCCGCGCCGAAGAGGACAACGATCGACAAGAATTTTGACACGGCCTGCCTCCTCATATCACTTGCGCACGCGGCCTGCGAAGGAATCCCGCTCCAGCACGTCCCTGACAAAGGGTACTGTAAGTTTACGCTGCGCGGCCAATGCCTCCTTGTCGAGTTTATCAAGCAATGCAAACAGGGACTTGTTGCTGCGCTCGGTTCGTTGCAGCAAAAACCGCCCGACCTCGGCCGGCAGTTCGAGTCCGCGCCACTGCGCCCGCAACTGCAAGGCTTGCAGGCAATCGTCGTC
>Ga0316195_10000580_pt1 | contig 14948 bp, 11 predicted proteins | sample Phised1_MG_FD_204937 | JGI IMG/M metagenome (GOLD analysis project Ga0316195, IMG submission 204937) | Coastal sediment microbial communities from Maine, United States - Phippsburg sediment 1 | ecosystem: Environmental > Aquatic > Marine > Coastal > Sediment | place: USA: Maine | collected... | reverse complement strand
TGCGTAAAGACAAGTTCGAAGTGGTAATTCCACCGCTACCGGAGGTCGAGTCAAATCCTGAATTTGATACGAAAATTGTCGAGTTGAATGCGCGAGTAGACGCGGTTCCCGAGCTGGAACAGCGCTTTGTCGATGAAGTCAGCAGTGACAACCAGGTAAAGCGGAATACGGTTGCCGATGAAACGGCTACGACTCTGGCACTGGATTCGGCACCGGAACCGGAAGCCGCTGCCGTTGCCGAGGCGAAACAGGAAGCGCCCGCTGAGACGTCGAAAAGCGGCGGTGATAGCTTCGTGTTGCAGGTGGGCAGTTATCGGGATCGCGGCAAGGCGCTGGCGCAGCGCGACAGGCTGCGGAAATCTAATATCGCGGCTGTTTTTATCGAGCAATTCGAGGTAGATGGCAAGCCCAGTTACCGGGTAAGACTGGGTCCCTTTATCAATCGCGAGCAGGCCCGCGTCGCGCAGAACAAGATCAAGGCCAAGCATGACATTGATGGCATTATTATGAAGTATGAAAGATAATCCCTGTTTTCGAGTGACTGCGAGCGGGTTCATGCCAAAGTGGAATTTGTATGACAGCGGCTGCGGTCGTTATGCCAGCGAGGTGAGCCGTGGCCTGGATTGACCTTTGCATTATCGGTGTGATCGTATTATCCGCCTTGATCAGCCTGGTTCGCGGCTTCGTCAAGGAATCAATATCGCTGGTCTCGTGGGTGGTCGCCGGTATTGTCGCGTTGCGTTATTACGCGCCGATGGCCGAGTTACTGGAACCATTCATTGCCTCGGTGACGCTGCGACAGTGGGTCGGTGGCGGTATTCTTTTCCTAATTACCCTCATTGTCGGCGCTATTGTTAATTTCATTGTAAGTCAGCTGGTATCAAAAACGGGGTTGAGTGGCACGGACAAGGCTCTCGGGGTGGTTTTCGGTGCTGCCCGTGGCGTGCTTATCGTTACCATGCTGGTGTTACTGGGCAGCTTGACGCCGATGCCTGAAACGTCCTGGTGGCAAGATTCGGCTATGATTGGTTTCTTTCAGGAACTGGCCGAATGGATCAGGGGAGTCATTCCCGCAGATGCGGTCGGAAAGTTCAGTTTTTAATCAGGCCGTACAGGCCAGGTAACAAGCGATGTGTGGAATAGTCGGATTAGTGAGCCAGCAAGCGGTTGCCCAGGTTATCTACGATGCCTTGCTGGTGCTGCAGCATCGTGGTCAGGATGCTGCAGGCATCGTCGTATGCGATCACAACCGACTGAACCTGCGCAAGGATAATGGTCAGGTTAGCGACGTTTTTCACACCCGCCACATGTTGCAGCTGACCGGGAACATGGGTATTGGCCACGTGCGCTATCCGACGGCCGGCTGCTCGTCTTCTGCGGAAGCCCAGCCCTTTTACGTGAATTCCCCCTACGGCATTACCCTGGCGCATAACGGCAACCTTACCAATGTCGAGAAGTTAAGCATCGAGCTTTACCAGTCCGACCTGAGGCACATCAACACGATGTCGGATTCCGAGGTTTTACTAAACGTTTTTGCCCACGAACTGCACAGCAGCGGTGGCCTGCATCTGACCGCGGAACAGATTTTTACCGCGGTCACGGAAACCCATAAACGGATCGAAGGCGCCTATGCCGTGGTCGCCATGCTGACCGGGAAAGGTATCGTCGGCTTCCGCGATCCCCACGGGATCCGTCCGCTGGTCTACGGCAAGCGCGAAACCGATAGCGGTTGTGAATATATGATCGCTTCCGAAAGCGTTGCCTTGCAGACCTCTGGCTTCGAGCTGGTTGCGGACCTGCAACCCGGTGAAGCGGTATATATCGATGCGGACGGCAATATTCACCAGCGTCAATGCGCTGCCGCACCAGAATTGAATCCCTGCATCTTCGAGTACGTCTATTTTGCTCGACCCGATTCGATCATCGACGATATTTACGTCTACAAGGCGCGTCTGCGCATGGGCGTCAAACTGGCGCGCAAGATCCTCAAGCAAATGCCGCAACATGATATCGATGTCGTCATCCCCATACCGGATACCAGTCGCCCGTCGGCAATCGAGCTGGCCTACCATCTCGGTGTCAAATTTCGTGAGGGTTTCATCAAGAACCGCTACATCGGCCGAACATTTATCATGCCCGGGCAGAACCTGCGTAAAAAGTCGGTGCGCCAGAAACTCAATCCGATCGATATCGAGTTCAAGGGCAAGAATGTGTTACTGGTGGACGACTCGATCGTGCGCGGTACCACCTCGAAGCAGATAATCCAGATGGCTCGCGAGGCGGGAGCGAAAAAGGTTTACATTGCCTCCGCCGCACCGCCGGTGCGATATCCCAATGTCTACGGTATCGATATGCCCGCGGCGAGCGAACTGGTTGCGCATAACCGTAGCGTTGATGAGATCGCCGAGTACATCGGTGCAGACTGGTTGATTTACCAGGATCTCGAGGATCTCGTGGATGCGGTGCAAAAGGGCAATCGCAATATCACCAGGTTCGACTGTTCCTGTTTCGATGGCAATTATGTCACCAGTACCGTTGGTGACGATTATTTGAATAAAATCAGTAATTTGCGAAATGACACCGCGAAGAATGGCGGCGCCGATAGCGCCATTCTTGAAGGCATGGAATTGCACAACAACGCCTGATGCGTTGGCAGCAACTCAATCGTGAAATTGCCGATAAATTAAGCGCGGCCCCGGTGCCTGCGAATGAGCGTCCTATTATCCTGGTCGATTGCGCAACTCAGCGTTTGCACTGGATCGACGTCGAAGACGACAGGCATCAAAGCTACCCCATATCAACTGCCCGTAAAGGCATGGGTAATCGGCTCGACTCCTTCATGACCCCCGTTGGTATTCATCGCGTCTGCCAGAAGATCGGTGGCGATGCGCCCAGCGGCATGATATTCGAAGGTCGCGTTCCAATCGGTCAGATCGTCAGCAGCTTCGACAACCGCGACAAAGACGAGATTACCTCGCGCATCCTGTGGCTCGACGGACTGGAGGAGGGCGTCAACAAGGGCGGTGATAACGATACCTACGCCCGCTATATCTACATTCATGGAACTTCGGACGAGCAGCGGATTGGTCAGGCCGTGTCCGCGGGCTGTATTCGCATGAAGAATCGCGATGTCATCGAACTGTTCGATGCAGTCATGGTCGACGACATCGTGGTAATTAGATAGTCACAATGGCAAGACCGAAGATATTCGCCCGATTCATCCAGCGTACGATTCTGTAGCTTTAACACTTACCGATAGGCTGGGTAGCCCGGCGGCATACGAGTGTCGCTGATGCTCGAGCGGGACTGAACATACTGGCCTGGCGCCACTGGCTGTCATCGTTTTCCCTGGCGGCGTGGCGCGGTTCGCAACGGGCAGCGAGCACTGTCATAACGATTGCCCCGATCAACTTAGAATCACCCCGTGGCTGGATTTGCAATTGCTCTGCTCACCGCTGGGCAGTGCTGAAAGACTTGCCCGGTCGGCCATCTTGACATCGTTGCGGCGTCGGCATATCGTGCCAGCGTAGCGCCGATTTGTAACTCGGCTTGCAGGCGCTACGGAGGCTGGAAAGCTTCCGAAAATAAATTTGCTAAAGAGGGTGGTTCTGAATCGTTTCCGTACCTGCTCCCTTCCGAGTTTTTCGCTTTACTGGAGAAACTCCGTGACAGAACAAAACCTTGGATTTGATACCCTGGCTATTCGCAGTGGCCATCGGCGTACCGCAGAGCTTGAACACTGCGAGCCCATTTTTACCACTTCGAGCTTTGTGTTTGATAATGCCGCGCAGGCAGCCGCGCGATTCAATGGGGACGAGCCAGGTAATATTTACTCGCGCTTCACCAATCCGACCACGCGAGCATTCGAAGAACGCCTTGCCGCGATGGAAGGCGGGGCCAGCTGTGTCGCCACGGCCTCGGGCATGGCTGCTATCACCAGCATGTGCCTGGCTTTGCTGCAATCCGGATCGCACATCGTCAGTTCGCGCTCGATATTTGGCACTACCACGACCCTGTTCGAAAAATACCTGCCGCGTTTCGGCATCGACACCAGCTTTGTTGCACAGACCTGTCTGGCAGACTGGCAAAAAGCGATACGCCCGAATACGCGCATACTTTTCGTCGAAACGCCGTCGAATCCGTTGGCGGAAATCGCCGATATTCGTAAACTTGCCGAACTGGCACATGCCCACGATTGCCTGCTGGTCGTGGATAATTGTTTCTGTACGCCGGCGCTGCAACGTCCGCTCAGTCTCGGGGCTGATCTGGTGATACATTCGGCGACGAAATACCTGGACGGGCAGGGGCGCATAGTCGGTGGTGCCGTGGTTGGTCCGACGGACCTCGTTGGCGAGGAAATATACGGGGTAATTCGCAGTACTGGGCCGAGCATGAGCCCATTTAACGCATGGGTAGCCCTGAAAGGGCTGGAGACACTGAGCCTGCGGATGCGCGCGCACAGCGACCAGGCACTGCAACTGGCCCGGTTCCTCGAAGAGCACCCGCGCGTTCGCCGGGTTTATCACGCTGGACTGGACTCGCACCCGCAACATGAACTCGCAGCTGCCCAGCAAAGTGGCTTTGGCGGTGTCCTGTCCTTCGTCATCGACGGTGGTCGGGAAGCGGCCTGGCGGGTAATCGACTCGACCAGCCTGTTGTCGATTACCGCCAATCTGGGTGATGTCAAATCGACTATTACCCATCCGGCAACAACCACGCACGGCCGAGTGAGCGCAGAACTCAAATCGATTTCTGGTATTGAAGAGGGTTTGCTGCGCGTTGCCGTCGGCCTGGAGAATATCGACGACATCATTGCCGACCTGGCGCGGGGCCTGGATGCCTGACCTGTTTTCAGCTGTCGAAGCCGCGCTTGTCGAAACCGATGTCGTCCGCAAATGCGAGATGACGGCGGCGCTGCAGTCTGAATGGTGCGCCGGGCAGCTTGATCGCACTGGCGGGTCGCAGACTTTGCCGATCGACGATCCCGGCCGGCCCGCGCAGCCAGCCCTGGTCGATCCGCGCCAACTGGAGCGACGCAGTGTTGCGACCGAATCAGGTCGCATTCGCCTGCTGCATGCAGTTGCCCATATCGAATTCAACGCCATCAATATTGCGCTCGACGCGGTTTATCGATTTCGCGATATGCCTTTGCAATACGTGACTGACTGGTTACTGGTAGCCAGCGAGGAAGCGGTGCACTTCCAGCTGCTGCGGCAGGCCCTGCGCCAGCGCGGCAGCGATTACGGTGCGTTTCCGGCGCATAGTGGCCTGTGGGACATGGTTTGCAGGACTCGGCACGACCCGTTGCATCGCATGGCTTTGGTGCCGCGCGTCATGGAGGCCCGGGGACTGGATGTAACGCCCGCGATGATTGAGAAATTCAGGCAGTTCGATGACTTCGAAGCCGTAGCGATACTGGAACGTATCTATCGTGATGAAATCGGCCATGTTCGTATCGGCAATTACTGGTACCAGGAACTGTGCCGACAGCGGGCAATTGACGCCGAAACGACTTTTCAGGAGCTGCTATCGCGCTACATGGGCGGTAAGTTACGAGGGCCTTTCAACTGGGCTGCCCGCATCGAGGCAGGTTTCGACGAGCGCGAACTGGCGGCACTGGAACAGGCAGATTAAAGCGGTTACTGATGGACTCTCGGATCGTTCAGACGGAAGCCCTGCGCCTCTGTCCAGCTGAGGTAGCTGGGGTCTCGTACCCAGTCGCCGAGAACGATGCGCGACAGGTTGCCCGGGTAGGCATGGACTGCAGGTCGATGAGTATGGCCGTGCACGATGACGTCGGCACGGGTCTCCTCAAACAGGGTTGCAACCGCGTCTTCATTGACATCCATTATTTCGCTGGCCTTCATGCTCATCGCTGCGACGCTGTCGCGTCGCAGCTGCGCTGCGATCTGTTGCCGATCGCGCAGTGATTTCGCCAGAAACTCGGCCTGCCATTGTGGCTCGCGCACTACGCGGCGAAACGCCTGGTAATCGTGATCGTCGGTACACAGGCTGTCTCCGTGAAGCAGCATCACACGAGAATCGCCCAGCTGCAGCTGGTGGGGTTCGTGGAGGCGGGTAAGGCCAGCCCTGGAAGCGAAATCGTCACCAACGAGAAAGTCGCGATTGCCAGCCATGAAGTAGATTTCACAGGATTGCGCGAGTCGGCTCAGGGTGTCGATAACCGGAGCGAATGCCGATGCCGGGTCATCATCGCCGAGCCAGGCTTCGAATAAATCTCCGAGTATGTAAAGGTGGCTGGCCTGCGCTGCCCGCACCTGCAGAAAGTTGGTGAGCGCGTCTGTTATCTCCGGTCGCCCTGCATCCAGGTGACAGTCGGAGATAAACAGGCGCTCGTCTTGCATCCGGTATATCCCGGTTACTGGCGATTTGCCCCGGTAATGGTAATGGGTTCTACCGGCACATTCTGGTGGCCGCCCTTGTTGCCGGTTGCAACCTTGGCGATTTCATCGACCACATCCATGCCGTTCACGACTTTGCCGAAGACGGCATATCCCCAACCCTGCGGCGACTCGCTGGTGAAGTTGAGGAAAGCATTATCGACGTGATTGATGAAGAATTGCGAGGTTGCCGAATGCGGGTCGCTGGTGCGCGCCATCGCCAGCGTGCCGCGATCGTTCTTGATGCCGTTATTGGCTTCATTCTGGATTGGTGCGCGCTTGCTGGGCTTGTCGATCATGTCCTCGGTAATACCACCGCCCTGGATCATGAAATTCGGGATTACTCTGTGAAAAGTCGTACCGACGAAGTAGCCGTCGTCGACGTAGGCGAGGAAATTCTCGCTGGAATTCGGTGCATTTTGCATATCGAGCTCGATCGTAATCGCGCCCATAGTAGTCTCTAGAACCACGATCGGGTTGTCAGCAGTTGATTCATTCATTGGGGTTCCACCATTGATGTTTGGAAAAAATAACAGGGACAGGATGGCCGCGAGTACAACCCCGACAGGCAGTAGCGTTTTAGTCATCAGCGTTCCAGCAGTTACGAGGTTGCGGATTCTACTGATTTGTACTCGATTTTGGAAGCTGGACGGCAATTAACGGTTTCGCTCGATGTGAGCATCTTTTAAACTCGGGTCCCTGTTTCCGGCCACTTGGAATACGCGAGTCATGTTGAAGATTTACAATAGCCTGACCAATCGAAAGGAAGTGTTTGAACCGATCATTCCCGGCCAGGTGAGGATGTATGTCTGCGGTATGACGGTTTACGACTACTGTCATATCGGGCATGCACGCGTACTGGTCGTGTTCGATGTCGTGTACCGTTATCTGCAGCATCTCGGCTACGAGGTGAAATACGTGCGCAACATCACCGATATCGAAGACAAGATTATCAATCGGGCGAACGAGAACGGCGAAGAATATGGCCAGTTGACCGATCGCTTTATTCGCGCCATGCATGAGGATGCCGATGCGCTTGGAGTCTTGCGCCCAGATGTGGAGCCGCGCGCTACCGAGACCGTCGACGAAATGCTGGACATGATCGAGTCGCTGCTGCGACAGGGATATGCCTACCAGGCCGATAATGGTGATGTCTATTTCGCGGTCGCGAAATTTGCCAGTTATGGCCAGTTATCGGGCAAGAAAATTGCGGAGTTGCGCGCGGGTGAGCGAGTCGAGGTGGATACCGGCAAGCGTGATCCGCTTGATTTCGTGCTGTGGAAGTCTGCCAAACCGGGCGAGCCGAAATGGCCTTCCAAATTTGGCGATGGACGGCCGGGTTGGCACATCGAATGTTCGGCCATGTCGCGCAGCCTGTTGGGTAATCATTTCGATATTCACGGAGGTGGCCAGGATCTGCAGTTCCCGCATCATGAAAACGAAATTGCGCAAAGCGAAGCCTGTAACGGCGAAAAGTTTGTCAATTACTGGATGCACAATGGCTTCGTGCGTGTCAACGAAGAGAAAATGTCGAAGTCCCTGGGCAATTTTTTCATTCTGAGGGAAGTGCTCGAGAATTATCGTGCCGAGGAAATCCGCTACTTCATTATCAGTAGCCATTACCGCAGCCAGCTGAACTATTCCGAGGAGCAGCTCGACAACGCACGGGCCGCGTTGCAGCGCCTGTATGCCGCTCTGCAGGACACCTGGCCGGCGGATGTTCCTGCGGACAGCGACTATCAGCGGCGTTTCGAAGATGCTTTGAACGACGATTTCAATACCGCAAATGCGATTGCAGTGTTATTCGACCTGGTTCGTGAGGTAAATCGCGCCAAAAGTGAGCAGTCACCTGAGCGACATGAGCTGGCAAGCCTGTTGCGCTATCTCGGCGGCGTGCTCGGCCTGTTGCAGGCGGATGCCGAGGACTTTCTGAAGTCCCGCGCGGGGGAGTCGGGGGCAGGTGGCCTGAGCGATACTGCGATCGATGAACTGGTAGCGGCCCGTCTGCAGGCGCGTGCCGACAAGGATTGGGCAAATGCCGATCGCATTCGTGATGAATTGAGCGCGGCCGGAATTGTTATCGAAGACGGCGCCGATGGTACTCGTTGGCGCCGTGCCTGAGGTAATTGATGGAGGTGCAGTTAATCATTTGACGGCGATTTTTGATCAGCGTATTATTCCGCGCCTTGCCAAGGGGCAAGCGTCGGGGTGTAGCGCAGCCTGGTAGCGCAACTGCTTTGGGAGCAGTGGGTCGGGAGTTCGAATCTCTCCACCCCGACCAGATTTAAACCGGCACCAGTGTTCGAGGCTCTCGGTCAAGTTACGAAAAGCCGAAATGTGCCTGCAGTGTGTGGATTGACGCGTTAATCCACTTACGTGTTGACGGCGTATATATGAGTATGTGTCGAGGAAAACCGGTAGGTAGCCTGAGCGCCCGTAGCTCATTTGGATAGAGCATCGGCCTTCTAAGCCGAGGGTAGCAGGTTCGAATCCTGCCGGGCGTGCCAAATTATGGTGGGCGTAGCTCAGTTGGTAGAGTGCAAGATTGTGATTCTTGTTGTCGTGGGTTCGATCCCCATCGTCCACCCCATATTCCGGGCGCCTGTTTCAGGCGCCCAGTTTTCTGTTCCGCTGTTACAGAAAAACCGGGATGGCAGGCCTGTAATTCGGATGTAAGATTTCTGCGAAAGTGGCGGAATTGGTAGACGCGCCAGATTTAGGTTCTGGTATCTTAGGATGTGAGAGTTCGAGTCTCTCCTTTCGCACCAGTTAAGGATTTCGGGAGTTACACAGCCCGTAGTCAGAAAAAACGGCAGCTACTCGCTGCTGTTTTTTTGCCGGTAGGAAAATCTTGCAGGGTAACGGTTGTGTTCGTGCCAGCCAACAGCGACAGGCAGCGTGTGGAGTTGCTGTTAGCGACAAACGTGCCGGGATTCGAAAGTACTGCGAGCCGGCACCGTGTGCCTGCAGTTGCCCCCCGAATCCGATTTTGCTGTGCTCGACAGGACGTAATGTCGTCATAGAAATTGGCTGACATATGCCTGGGACCTGCGTATAATCCGCGCTCTTTGGATTGGTGCTCAACTCAGGCAGTGTTCCAAATTCTGCACAGGCGGTGCCTTTCGCACTGATCATAACCCATTGTTTATCTCTCTGAAGAACCCGCGAGATTTTAAAATGCAAGTATCAATAGAAGCCCTTGACGGCCTGGAACGTAAAATGACGGTGCAAATCCCGTCTGAACGAGTCGCTGTTGCCGTTGAAAAAAAACTCAGGGACCTGAGTAAAACCGTAAAAATCGACGGCTTCCGCCCCGGCAAGGTTCCATTGAAGGTGGTGCAGCAGAAATTTGGCGGCCATGTGCGCCAGGAAGTTATCGGCGACGTCATCGAGTCCAGTTATCAGGAAGCCCTGATCCAGGAAAAAGTACGTCCCGCCGGTTCGCCAAGCATCGATTCGATCAGCAGCGAAGAACAACAGGATATGTCCTATACCGCGACCTTCGAGGTTTATCCCGAGGTCGACGAGCTCGATCTGAAATCGATCACTGTAGAGAAGGCGGTGGCGGAAATCACAGACGCCGATTTCGACGCGATGATCGAAAAACTGCGTGATCAGCGCAAAACCTGGAAAGAAAGCAAAGGCGCGGCCAAGAAGGGCTTCCAGGTGATGGTCGATTTCGAGGGTCGTATCGATGGTGAGCTGTTCGAAGGCGGGGCCGGTAAGGATATGGCGGTCGAGATTGGCGCGGGACAAATGCTGGCTGAATTTGAAGCAGGGCTTGAAGGTATCAAGGAAGGAGAGCAACGCACGGTTGAAGTCAATTTCCCGGATGATTATCACGGCACAGATGTCGCCGGCAAGAAAGCCGAGTTTACCCTCAAGGCGACCCGCGTCTCCAAGCCCGAATTGCCGGAACTGGACGAGGAATTTGCCAGGAGTTTCGGTGTAGAGGACGGTGATCTGGAGAAGATGCGCAGTGATATTCGCGCAAACATGGAAAAAGAGAAAAACGATCGGTTGAAGTCTTCGTTGAAGAATTCGGTAATGACCGGTCTGCTGGAGCACAATGCGATAATCGCACCGAGTGCGCTGGTCAGCGAGGAGATTGCCAATCTGCGTGCCCAGGCAGCACAACGCATGGGCCAGGATCCGCAGGCTGCCGATGCCGGCAGCTTGCCGGACGAGTTGTTTCGCCAGGAAGCGACACGCCGGGTCCAGCTCGGATTGCTGATTTCAGAGGTCATAAAAAAGGACAATATTGAACTGGATCAAAGCCTTGTTGATGCTCATATCGAGGAGATGGCCATCTCTTTTGAGCAACCGGACCAGGTACGGGCCTACTACCGTCAAAACCAGCAGGCCCGTGCAAGTATCGAAGGCATGGTGCTTGAAGATCAGGTTGTGGCCCACATATTGGAGCAGGCCAAGGTTACCGAGAAGCAGGTCAGTTTCGATGACCTGATGAATGGTAAACTCTAGTTTTCAGCAGAACCGGATACCCTATGAAAGACAAATACAGTAGCGCTGGCCTGACTTCCATGACACCAGACCACCTGTCGATAGAGGCTAATCTCGTGCCGATGGTGGTCGAGCAGTCCGCGCGCGGCGAACGCGCCTACGATATTTATTCGCGGCTCCTCAAGGAGCGCGTGATTTTCGTGGTGGGTGCAATTGAAGATCATATGGCCAACCTGATTGTCGCCCAGCTCCTGTTTCTCGAGTCGGAAAATCCGGACAAGGATATCTCGTTGTATATCAACAGTCCGGGTGGTTCGGTATCGGCGGGACTTGCAGTCTACGATACCATGCAGTTCATCAAACCCGATGTCAGCACCTTGTGTATTGGCCAGGCGGCCAGTATGGGCGCCATTCTGCTGGCCGGGGGCGCTACTGGTAAACGTTTTGGCCTGCCACACTCGCGCGTCATGATCCACCAGCCACTGGGTGGATTCCAGGGGCAGGCCAGCGATTTCGAAATTCACGCAAAGGAAATCCTTGCTGTCCGGGGGCGCCTCAACAAACTGCTGTCCAAGCATACGGGCAAGAAAGAATCGGTTATCGACAGGGATACCGAGCGCGACAATTTCATGAGCGCCGAGCAATCGGTCGATTATGGAATTATCGATCGGGTTTTAACGTCTCGCGCCAAGCCCGACGAGACAACTGACGCTGAATAGCGCGGCTGTTCCGTCGTTACTGCGATGGCCTTTGCAAAAAGCGTTTTTTTCGGTTGTGCTATATGGAATGGTCTAATATTATCAGGGCGATTGCGCATCTGGTTTCGGTAGTTTGGTATGAATGACGAAAGATCCAAGAATAAGGATGAAAAGCTGCTTTATTGTTCATTTTGCGGCAAGAGCCAGCATGAAGTAAGAAAACTGATTGCGGGCCCGTCCGTGTTCATCTGCGATGAGTGCGTCGACTTGTGCAACGACATAATTCGCGAAGAAATCCATGAAAGCGGCGAGGATACCGAGAGCCGTTTACCGATACCCCACGAAATCTTTAAAGTGCTGGATGAATACGTCATCGGCCAGAGTCGTGCGAAAAAAGTCCTTTCCGTAGCCGTTTATAACCATTATAAGCGTCTCGAAGTCGGTCACATAAAGGACGACATCGAGTTATCCAAGAGCAATATTCTTTTGATCGGTCCTACCGGTTCCGGTAAGACCCTGCTAGCCGAAACCCTGGCGCGTCTGCTGAACGTACCATTTGCGATCGCCGATGCGACAACGCTGACCGAAGCCGGTTACGTCGGTGAGGATGTCGAGAATATCATCCAGAAGCTGCTGCAGAAATGCGACTATGATGTCGAGAAAGCTCAGACCGGTATCGTTTATATCGACGAAATCGACAAGATTTCGCGCAAATCAGATAACCCATCGATAACCCGCGACGTTTCCGGCGAGGGTGTGCAGCAGGCGTTGCTGAAATTGATCGAGGGTACCGTGGCTTCTGTGCCTCCACAGGGAGGGCGTAAGCACCCGCAGCAGGAATTCCTGCAGGTGGACACCGGCAAGATCCTGTTCATTTGTGGCGGTGCGTTCTCCGGACTCGATAAGGTCATTCTGAATCGTTCGGAAAAGGGCGGTATCGGCTTTGGCGCAGACCTCAAGAGCAAGGACAAGAAGGACCTTTTTGGCGAGGTTATCAGAAGCGTCGAACCCGAGGATTTAATCAAGTATGGCCTGATCCCTGAGTTCGTTGGGCGCTTGCCGGTGGTTGCGACGCTGGAAGAACTGGATGAAGAAGCGCTGGTCAAGATATTGACCGAGCCGAAGAACGCGATTACCAAGCAATATCAGAAAATGTTCGAAATCGAGGGTTGCGAGATTGAATTTCGTGCCGACTCGTTGATCTCGGTTGCGAGGAAGGCGATGGAGCGAAAAACCGGCGCGCGCGGTTTGCGCACCATACTCGAGAATACCCTGCTGGAAATTATGTATGATTTACCGGCGATGGAGAATGTCAGTAAGATCGTGGTGGATGCCGCGGTCATCGAAGGCCATGCCCAGCCATACGTTATCTACGAGGGCGGAGAAATGAAGCGCGTGGCCTCTGACGAGTAAATTTTTGCCGCAGGGCAGAAGCCGGGTTGAAAACGCCTTGTCGCAACCCATATAAACTCGACACCCTAGCCTTGAGGCATTTATGTCAGACTTTCAGAATAACCTGCTTGCCGAACAACAGGATCGCCAGCTAATACCGGTATTGCCACTGCGCGACGTCGTAGTCTACCCGCATATGGTGATCCCGCTCTTCGTCGGTCGTGAGAAGTCGATACTCGCGCTCGAGGCAGCGATGGCCGACAACAAGAAAATCCTGCTACTGGCACAAAAAAATGCCGAGGTGGACGACCCTGGTCAACAGGATCTTTACCAGATAGGCACCTTGTCGACCATTTTGCAGATGCTCAAGCTCCCGGACGGCACGATTAAAGTGCTGGTAGAAGGGGGTGACCGGGTCGCGGTCGACAGCCTGCTTGAAACCAACGAATACTATTCCGCCGCGGTCAAGATGCTGGAAAAATCGGCGCTGGTCGATGATCGTGAAGCCGAGGTCTTGTTGCGCTCTGTCCTCAACCTGTTCGATCAATACGTCAAGCTCAACAAGAAAGTGCCCCCGGAGATTCTGACCTCATTGTCAGGAATCGATGACCCAAGCCGCCTTGCCGATACCATAGCGGCTCATATGTCGCTGAAACTCGATGAAAAACAGGACATACTCGAAATTCAGGACCCACGCGAGCGCATTGAGCACATCATGAGCAAGATCGAGGGTGAAATCGATCTGATGCAGATCGAGAAGCGCATCCGCGGCCGCGTCAAGCAGCAGATGGAGAAGAGCCAGCGGGAGTACTACCTGAATGAGCAGATGAAGGCCATTCAGAAAGAACTCGGCGATATGGACGATGCGCCCAACGAAGTAGAGGACCTGCAAAAGAAAATCGAAGAGTCGGGGATGCCTAAAGAGGCGCGTGAAAAGGCCGATTCGGAACTCAACAAGCTGAAGATGATGTCGCCGATGTCGGCAGAAGCCACGGTTGTGCGCAATTATATCGACTGGCTGGTTAGCGTGCCGTGGAAGAAAAAGTCGAAGATTCGTCGCGACCTGGCACAAGCAGAGAAAGTGCTCGAAGAAGATCATTACGGGCTTGAGAAGGTGAAGGAGCGTATTCTTGAGTACCTCGCGGTACAGCAGCGCGTGCGTAAGTTGAAGGGGCCAATATTGTGCCTGGTGGGCCCTCCCGGCGTTGGCAAGACTTCGATCGGCCGTTCGATCGCGCGCGCTACAAACCGCAAGTTTTCAAGGATGTCGCTAGGCGGCGTGCGCGACGAATCTGAAATCAGGGGCCATCGTCGAACCTATATCGGCTCCATGCCGGGCAAGATTATTCAGAACCTGGCGCGTGTGAAGGTACGTAATCCACTATTTCTGCTGGATGAAATCGACAAGATGGCGATGGATTTTCGCGGTGACCCGGCATCCGCACTCCTGGAGGTGCTCGATCCGGAACAGAACAATACGTTTGCCGATCATTATCTCGAAGTCGAGTTCGACCTGTCCGATACCATGTTTGTCGCCACATCTAACAGCATGAACATACCCGGACCGTTGCTCGATCGCATGGAAGTCATTCGTATCCCCGGTTACACCGAGGACGAGAAGCTTAATATCGCCATCAAGTATCTGATTCCCAAGCAAATAAAGGAAAACGGCCTGAAGCTCGATGAAATTGCTTTCAAACCTTCGGCCGTGCGCGAAATAATTCAGCGATACACTCGCGAAGCTGGGGTTCGTAACCTTGAGCGCGAAATTTCCAAGATTTGCCGTAAGGCGGTCAAAGCGATGCTGCTTAAGCCGACGACGCGTAAGTTGACCATTAGTGCACAGAATATTGAGAAATATCTGGGCGTAAAGCGCTTTCGCTTTGGATCCGCTGACGAGAAGGACCAGGTTGGTCAGGTCACCGGCCTGGCATGGACCGAGGTTGGTGGCGAACTGCTGACCATCGAATCCGCCGTTGTCGACGGCAAGGGCAAG
>Ga0316195_10000579_pt1 | contig 14954 bp, 14 predicted proteins | sample Phised1_MG_FD_204937 | JGI IMG/M metagenome (GOLD analysis project Ga0316195, IMG submission 204937) | Coastal sediment microbial communities from Maine, United States - Phippsburg sediment 1 | ecosystem: Environmental > Aquatic > Marine > Coastal > Sediment | place: USA: Maine | collected... | reverse complement strand
CTGGTAAAGCGCCGTCTTGCCGGAATCGGTGAAAACGTGGGTGAGGTCGAAGAGGCGCCTTCGATCGGTGGGCAGATGGGGAAAGAGGATCCGGAGCTCCGGCGGAAGCTCGCGGCTGAACTCGACACGGTCGGCGTAGAGACCGACGAGTTGGTAGTCAGCGTCGAAGCTCCAGCGGTCACGTTGCGCGGCGAAAATCACCCGCGCGTCGAAAGCGGAGTCTACCGAGCTCGAACCGAAGACGTCGCGAAAGGCGCTGTTTTCAGGATAGGTGGTGACGGCGATCTGGGGGCTGATGCGACCGCCGAGATCGAAGGTGGTATTACCGGCTCCCGCCACGCCCGCCGAGGCGAGCGCACACCCGATCATCAACGCAGCTGACCAGCGCCATCGACTCACGACGGAACCCTACGCGGCTTCCCTCTGCTCATCACCGACGATTTTCCCATCGAGCATTCGGATGATCCGTTTCGCATAGCCCATCACCCGCTGGTCGTGGGTGGCGATGACGAAGGTCGTTCCGTGGTTCTTGTTGAGCTCGACGAAAAGCTCCATCAGCTGATCGGCACTCTGGGAGTCGAGGTTGGCGGTCGGCTCGTCGGCCAGGACAAGGGCCGGCCGCGAGGCAATGGCACGAGCCACGGCGACCCGCTGTTGCTGACCGCCCGACATCTGGGCGGGTCGCCGGTCCTCGAGTCCAGCCAGCCCGACTTCCTCGAGGATCTCGAGTGATCGTGTTCGACGATCCGCAGCAGGGACGCCCTGCACCTCCATCACGAACTCGACGTTCTCGCGCGCCGTCAGGACCGGAATCAGATTGTAGGCCTGAAATACGAATCCGATCCGGTGGAGGCGCATCATCGCGAGCTCACCTTTGTCGAGGTTGTCGATGCGGTTTCCGGCGAGCCAGATCTCTCCGCTGTCGGGGGTATCGAGCCCGCCGATGGCGTTGAGGAGAGTCGTCTTGCCGCCGCCCGACGGGGCCGAGAGGCAAACGAAGCCACCCTCCTCGATCTCGAGGTTGACGTGATCGAGACCGGTGACCTCGACATCACCCTGGCGATAGGTTTTGCACAGATCGACGCAGCGTACTGATTTCATGATCACACCTTTGTAATGGCTCGCACCGGATCGTAGCGGGAGGCGCGCCAAGCCGGCGACAGGCTGGCGAAGAACCCGAGCACGATCACGATGACGTTGGCGAGGATGACGTCTTTGAGGTAGAGCGCCGGATAGAGCACGCTCGCGGCGCCGAAGTACTCCATGCCCTCACCGACGATGGAAACATCGATACCGTCCTTGAGCGGTTCGATGGCGGCCCACGCAGCCAGGTTGCCGATAGCGAGACCGATGACCAGCAGGAGAATGGACTCGGCGAGGATCTGGGAAAGGATGTTGCGCGGCGTCATCCCGAGCGCGAGCATCAGACCGATCTCGCGGACCCGCTCGAAGACCGCCATGACCAGCGTGTTGACCAGACCGAAGGAAAGGGCCAGAAAGACGACCACGATCCAGACGACCACGAAACCATCCATCACCGCCAGCATCGAACCGAGGTAAGAATCGAGTTCGTTCCATGGCAGGACCTCGACATCGGGTCCCGCGGCATCCGCCACCATCCGACGGAGCCCCGTGACGTCGCGATAGTCTGTGCCGAGAATCGCCACCTCGGAAACGGCGTCACCCACTCCAAGCAGGTCCTGGATGGCGCCTTCGCCACCGAAGACGTATCCCTCCTCGTACTGCGCGAGTTTGGAGTCGAAAATGCCGACAATGCGGAAACCGCGATCGGCAATCTCGTTCTCCTGGTCCTGGCTCATGATCACGACCCGCTTGCCGAGACCGGTCTCGAGCTTCTCGACCAGCTTGCGGCCCACCACCAGTCCGCGATCATCCCGTGACTCCAAAAAACGGCCCTCGGTCACGTCATCGGCAACAAAGCTGATGTCTCGCTCCCGCTCTGGCTCGATCCCGACCAGGGTCACGCCACGGGTGTCTCGCTCCGACGAGATCACCGCCGGCACCCGCACCCGCGTCGCCCAGGCCACCACCTCGGGCCGGCTCAGGACCTCGAGCAACGCACCGTCCGGTGGAGAAATGACGTTGGAAATGGTTGGATCGTCGCGGTATGCCGGGTGGTGGATCTGCACATGACCGGGGAGGACGCTGACGCCGTCCTTGACCATGTCGTCGACCATGCCACGCATCAGCGCGGTCATGAAGATCATCGCCCACACACCGATAACGATCGCGGCCAGCATGATCAGGGTGCGGCGGTGATTGCGCCACAGATTGCGCCAGGCGAGACGGAAGATGATCTTGAGGCCGCCCATCATGCAGCCCTCATCGCCGCCACCGGCTCCAGCCAGCGGAGCCTGATCGCGGGGTAGAACGAAGCGGCAACGCTCGAAATGAGGATGATCGTCGGTCCGAAGAGCAGGCCGATGAGCGACAGCTGCGGATAGATCCGGCTCGGGATATTGAACTTGCCGGCCATCTCCTCCATCCCCGGGTAACTGAAGCCGTGATAGCCGAGCCACGCCACCAGGGCCCCGCCGAGGACCACCCCGAGGATCAGGCCGACCGCCCCCATGAGAGCGGTTTCAAGCAATACCAGGCGTCCGAGCCGGCCCGGCGTGACTCCAAGCGACATGACGATGCCGAACTCCTTGGTCCGTTCGAGGACCGACATGAGCTGGGTGTTGAGGACGCTGAAAGCGACCAGCACAATCAAGATCCCATACATGAACCAGGCGCTTGTGAAGTCAGCCTGAATAGCCTGTTTCAGCCCCGGCAGGAGCGCGTCCCAATCGTGGACGATGAGCTCTTCGCCGGCGGGCAACAGCGCCTCGACTCGCGTTCGAGTTGCACCGACCTGAATCAGGCCCGGCGCCATGATGACCACCGCGTGGCCCGCATCATCCATGGCGAAGACGTCCTGGAAGAAGCCAAGCGGCACCTCGGCGAAGCTGCGATCGAGATCGGGCATGCCGCTTTCGAAAATACCGACCACGGTCACGACCGCAGCGGCAAAAGAACCGTCGCGACCACTGCCGATAAAGGTCAGCTCGCCATCGACCTCGACGTGGAGGTTTCGCGCCAACACCTGGCCGATGACAATCTCCTCCGCCATCGCGTCACCCAGGAAGCGACCGTCCTTGATCAGACCGGGCAGACTCGAGACCCGCGTTTCGAACTCCGGCTCAACACCCGTGATCTGCAGACCGTAGCTGCGGTCCGCGCTCGAGACGAGGGCAAAGGCCGACGCTCGCGCCGCGACCTCGTCGGTGGCCAGACCCTCGCGAAGGTCGGCTGCAAGGCGCTTGACGCCCGGCACCACCTGGCGCATCTTGTGGTCGTCCTTGTAGCCCGGCGCCTGCACCTGGAGGTGACCGGTCTGGGCGCGGAGCGTGTTGTTGATCATCATCCCGTACATCCCGATTTGCAGGGAGATCATGAAGACCAGGAGGATGTTGGAGAAGACCATCGCGCCGACCGTCAACCAGGTGCGGCGTTTGCGCCTCCAGAGATTTCTCCAGGCTAGTCTGAAGGTTATATTTTTCATCGGTCACTCTCTTGGATTCTGAAGGTTGGAGCGCGTAAAGACGTTGTCCGAAATCTCGACGTCAAACTCGACCTCGTCGATGCGGAACTCGGTCCACTCGTCTTCGGCATCCTCCTTGGCCATTCGCTGCCGGATCGCGAGGGGGCGTCCGCCCATAACACCGATATCGAGGGAACGAAGGGTCTTCACGAGGACACCCTCCTGGTCGTAGTATTCCTGCGATATCAGGACATCGTCATCTCGAATACGCAGGACCTCCCTGCCCCACACCACCGCCGCCTCCTCGTGCGGGATGGATTCGACGACGTAGACCTTGTGGCCTTCGTGCTCCTCCTCACCGAGGAGCGTGTGTACGTACAGATCGACGATGTCGTCGGCCCGGGACACGTCCTTGTTGGAAAAGTCCGAGCCCATCCAGCTCTGACCCATCATCGACGACGGCACCTTGATCACGCGGTTGACCTTGGGCGCGTAGGACCACATGTTGTTGTCGACCATCAGCGTGCCGTTACCGGTGTCCTTCTTCGGCGCGGTGATCCGCACCAGCGATTTCTTGGAGCCCTGCGTCCAGGCGCGCATCGACATCGTGCGCTCCCAGGAAGGACGGTGGATGGTCATCGTCATCTCACCGTACGAAGATTTCCCGCGCCAGTTGTCGATGGTCGCGCGGACAATCTCGGCCGCGTCCTGCGCGTCTGCGGCCGGAGCACCGGCGATGAAGGTGGCGATGATCACGATGAGAACTGTTTTTCGAATCATGTACTCACTCCCCTGAATCCGTACATCAAGCCGGCGGTGATTCGAGCATCCGCCTGAAGATGGAAAAGACCTCCTGGAAGAGTCGTTCGATTTCCTTCTCTTCGAGGCTGTCCCAGTGGCTGACAAACCAGCGATCGCCGGCCTCGTCGGCGCCCACCAGCAAAGCCTGGAGAAGCTCCACCGGCAGGTCGTCGCGAACGGTGCCCAATGCCTGCCCGCGACGAATCAGCTCGGCCTGCCACTGCCTCGCTTCGGCGAACTTTTCGGCCAATGATTCACGAACTCCGGCAACTTCCGGAGGGTCGTACATGAGCCGCGTGAATCCGACCAGCCACGGGTTGGAGCGGATCCGCGAGCGGGCCTCCAGCATCAATGCTTCGAGCGAGGACCAATAGTTGCCGGAATCGAAGGTTTCGAGATCGAGATGCTCGACCGGTAGCACGATGGCCCAGGCGAGGTCGGCGACGGTGGTGAAGAGATCCGCCTTGTCATCGAAGTAGTAATAGAAGGATCCCTTGCTCATCCCGAGGCGGTCGATCAGCCGGTTGAGTGAGACCCCCTCGAATCCGCGCGCGGCGAACTCCTCGGCCGCTGTCTCGAGGATTCTGTAGCGGGTGTCGAGATCGAGGTTTGCAAAACGGGGTCGTGCCATATGGTCTCCTACGGAATCAAGACCGAAAAGTTTTACTTTCTGGTTAAACCGTCCGGTCTAACCAATTGGTATAAATATTGAACATGCTCTTCGCGTTGTCAAGCCTAACGGCCTTGAGTTGGCCGGCGACCCCACGGCAGGAGCGAGCGAACGGCGCGGCCGATCGGGGCCAGCGCCTGCTGTGAGTAGACATAGTTGACCATCAATCCGCACGACTCCTCGAGGCCCCGTCGCGAGGTATTGGCCGCGAAGTTGATGTTGCTGCGGGCGACCCGGGCACCGTTTCCGAGGTGAAACCCGGCAACCGGGTTGAGCGGTCTGCCACGGGCGTCTTTCTCTTCGGCGATGTATATGTGGGCGAGATCGATCAGCGGCTTTCGCAGGAATCGTGGAAAGACCGAATCCTCGATCCAGGCCGGGCGCGCGAGCACCGCCAGCAGCGCCTCACAGAGATCGTCTTTTTCTCCACCGAGGTCGCGATATCGATCGAGGATCGCCCGTTGTGCCGTGTCCGGGATCTTCTTGATGACATCCGGCTTTTTGGTTCTGAATCGGTCATCCTGACCCTCGAGGATCGGTCGCAGAAAACGAGACCAGAAGCCGGGAATCGGGCTCAGGGTAGAAAAGGTCTTGAGCGACGGGTGACGATCTCGCAACGCCTCAGTAACACGCAGAATCAAAACCTTGCCGAGGCCGAGGCCGGCAAGCCCGTTCTGGGTGTTGTTGATCGAGTAGAAAATTGCGGTGTCTGGCGATTTGACCGGTCGCCGCGCTTCACCGCGATCGACGATCACGTCGTGGATCGACCGCAGCAAACCCCGACTCAGGGCCACCTCGATGAAAACCACCGGTTCCTCCGGCATCACCACGTGATACAGCGCGAAGCACATGCGGTCTTCTCCGAGTCTCTGGCCCATCTCCTCCAGCCCGACCATCGGATGGACCATCTCGCGATCCTTGAGAAACCTGATTGTCTCGAAGGAGGAGGCGAAGTCGATCTCCTCGAGAAACAGGAGCCCGTGCTGACACCAGCGGTTGAGGAGGTGGGCGATGTCCTCCTCGAGGGCCTCGAGGCCACTCGCGCCGTTTCTCTGCGCATCGAGGACCTCCGCCCGAAGCCCAAGGACGAACTCCATCCCACCGGTGGTGTTGATCAGGCCCTCGAGCAGGCGCTGGCGAGGAGAAGCAACAGCTTTTCTCAACTCGCGGACCTTCTCGTTCCACCCAACGCGATCCGACTCGGAGGCAGACCGCATTCTCGCCAGCGGTTCTTCGATTTGCCCGAGGGTGATTTCGAATTCCGCGGAAAGCCAGTGGAAAAGCTCCAGGCGCTGTTCAGAGGTGAGCTCGCCGTACCGTTGACGGTATTGCTGGAGTCGACTTCGATCTATCGCATCGCCCGATGAAATATGTGACGCTAGCTCGGCTATCTGTCGAACTTTCTTTTTCATTTGCCCCAGTTTACCGGAAGGGGTTTGCTCTCACCACAGCCTGTCTTTACCGTCTTCTCCGAGTCGCGTTTCAGTGCGGGCGAGGATTGAAGTAGGCGCTCTCGAGTTCAGCCCCGAAAACCGTGACCGGAGGAAGGGTCGAGGCGATCTCCACCGGGAGCTGCTCGACCCTCTGTCGGGTCTCAGCCGCCCTCTCCCACCGATGATGCATCAACACCACAGCCCTGGGCTTCAGGATGTCTGTCACGATATTGCGCCCGTCGTTGAGCACGAACCAGTCGTGCATGAAGGCGAGGTCGAGGCCCTGCTCCGGAAGCTCGAGAGCGGTAAACGTTCCCGGCGAACGGTCAGCGTCGCCCTCGTGGAGGAAATGGAATCCGTCGATGTCGACGATGTAGATGTTGTTGGCGACCTCTCGCCCCCCACTGTGCCAGACACGGCAGGCCGTCACTCCAATGCCGCGATGCTCAATCCGTTCGCACGATCCGTGTTGCGGCGATAGCGCGGAAACCCTTTCGGCGACCCCGTCGAATCCATCCAGAGCGGAGAGTGACGCCAACACATCGTCGGTCCCGACAAGGAGGGTTCCGGGATGATTCTCGAGAAACTCAAACGTCGTCTCAGCATGAAAGTGGTCACCATCCGAGTGGGTCACGAGAGCGAGATCGATATCGTCGAATGGACCGCCTCCATCGATTATTTTCCGAACGAGCTCCTCTGATGGCCCCTGCGAAAAGAACTCGGGGTGTGGAGCGGTCGCCCGGAAGAGGGCATCCACCAGCACTGCTCGTTGTGACGAGCGGACGAGAAATCCCTCATTTGCGATGGCGACGACTTCCACCGGCGATGCCGTGCAGCCAGTGAGGACGAGAACGATCGGGACGAGCAATCCCGCCCGAAATCCTGAGTTCATACAAGAAGTGTACGCGACGATCGGGGAGCGGTTTCCGGTCAACTGGTCCATGAACCCGGCCTTCTGCACTTGACAAACACGATTTGAGGACATAATTATCAACTGATTGGTTTAACCAACTAGTTAGTCAATTCTTATGCCCAGCACATCACCCCGCGCACGGCAAAAGATCCTCGACGCCGCTTCGGCTGTCTTCGCCGAGGAGGGCTTTGCCGGCGCGCGGGTGGACGAAATCGCAGATCGCGCCGGTGTCAACAAGGCGATGCTGTACTACCACGTGGGCAACAAGCAGGCTCTCTACACGGCAGTCCTGACCCGAAACTTCGATCGTATGGAGGCGGCGCTCACCGACGAGTTCGCGGCAGATGGATCAGCCCGCGACCGTTTGCGATCGGTTATTTCCGGTGTGAGTGAAGCCCTGAAAGACCTCCCGGATCACCCGCGGATCGTCTTGCGCGAGTTCGCCTCCGGCGGCACCAACCTCCAGCCGGAGGTCATCGAACGAATGGTGAAGGTCCTCGGAATGGTGCGCGATCTTCTCTCGGACGGTGTTCGCAGAAATGAATTTCGGGCCACAGACCCCATCATGACCCATCTCACCCTGGTCGGCGCTTCGCTCATTTTGAACACCATCTCTCCCCTCCGCAAACGTCTTTTCGAAATCGACCCGGGAATCGGAATCTCAGACGACGACGCCGATGTGGGCGCGTTCCTCTCCGATCTTCTTCTGTATGGAATCGCGACCTCCGGATTTGGAGAAGCTACATGACTCGCCAGAAACTCTCGACCATCTGTGCGCTCGCCATCCTGTTGCTCGCTGCCGGCTGTCGCAAGGCAGACGATGACGGCAGGATTCATGCCTCCGGCCATATCGAGGCCACCGAAATTCGCCTTGCGGCAAAGGTCGGCGGCCGCCTCCTCGAGGCCCCTCTCGAGGAAGGCCAAGCGATCACTGCCGGCATATTGGTGGCACGATTCGAAACCGTTGATGCCGAGCACAAGTTGGCCCAGGCGCGGGCCAACGCCGAGGCCGCCGACGCCCAGCTTCGCCTGCTCCTGGCGGGAAGCAGAGCGGAGGACCTGCGCCGGGCCGAGGACCAGATGGCCCAGGCCCAGGCCGAGCTTGACGCCGCACGTCGTGACTTCGATCGCCTGTCCGGCTTGGCGGATCGGGGTTCGGCGACCGAGAAATCGCGTGATGATGCTGCGACCCGAAAGGAAATCGCGGAACGCGCGGTCGCCGCTGCCAGGGCCCAGCTCGACAAGCTGGTGGCGGGACCGCGCCGACAGGAGATCGAGGCTGCGCGGGCCCAGCGCGCGTCCGCCGAAGCGCTTGTCGCTGCGGTGGAGCAGCAGATCACGGACGCCACCGTTCTCGCCCCAACCGACGGCGTCGTCACGACCCGGGTTGCCGAACCCGGCGAGATTTTGCCGCCCGGCGCCACCATCGCCGTTCTCACCGATCTCGCACGACCCTGGTTGACGGTGTGGATCGACGAACCATCCCTCTCCCGAGTCGCTCTCGGCCAACAGGTGACTGTGCTCATCGACGGCAGCGACCGCACCTTCGAAGGCACCGTTTCATTCATCTCCCCCGTCGCGGAGTTCACACCCAAAAACGTCCAGACCCCGGACGAACGCGCCAAGCTCGTCTTTCGCGTCAAGGTGCAGCTGGCCAACCCGGACGGGATCTTCAAACCCGGGATGCCGGCGGACGCCCGCTTCAGCTGAGGAGGAATGGTGACCTCCACGCCGATTCTTGACGCACGAGAACTCGTGGTCAGCTACGGAGGCCACGAGGCCGTGCACGGCATCTCGCTCGAGGTCAACCCGGGTGAAGTGGTGGGATTGATCGGCCCCGACGGCGCCGGCAAGACATCGACCCTGCGCGTCCTCGGTGGACTGCAAAAGGCCGACTCCGGCTCGGCGAAGGCCTTTGGCGACGATTGTTGGCGGGCACGCAGGGCCCTCCACGCCAGGCTCGGTTATCTGGCGCAGCGATTCGCCCTCTACGGCGACCTCACGGTCGACGAAAACATTCAGTTCTTCGCCCTCATGTACGGTGTCTCCGGGTGGCGAAAGCGACGCCGCGAGCTGCTCGAGCTCGTCGGGCTGGCACCGTTCAACGACCGCCTCGCCGATCGTCTCTCAGGTGGCATGAAGCAGAAGCTCGCCCTGGCCTGCACCCTCATCCATTCGCCTCACGCCCTGCTCCTCGACGAGCCGACGACCGGGGTCGACCCGGTCACCCGCCGCGAGTTCTGGCGCCTGCTCGCGGATCTGGTAAGCGAAGGGCTGACCCTGTTGGTCGCGACACCCTATCTCGACGAGGCCGAACGCTGTACCCGGGTGCTGTTGATGCATGAAGGCTCGATTCTCGCCGACGCCAGGCCCCAGGAAATCCCCAATATGATGCCCGGTACGGTGGTCGAGGTCTCTGCGGCCCCCCGAGCCGCCGCCGTTGAATCAATCTCAGCCCTCGCCACGGTCATCGACATCAGCGTCTTCGGCACCACTCTGCACGCCCATCTCGTCGACGAAACCGACCCCGTGGGAGCTATTCGGAAGGTCCTCGACACACAGGAGATCGAGGTCGAGTCTGCCCGAGAGATCCCCGCCGGTCTCGAGGACACGTTCCTCTACCTCACTCGCAAGACGACACCCCCGCTGTCAACGGAGGCATCATGAAACCCAGACACCAAACCATCTTCCTGGTGACCTTGCTCGCGTTGATCGGAAACGCCACTGGCGCCGCAGAGACACTGACGATTGATGCCGATACCGCGGCGCGAATGGCTGTCGAGGCCTCGACCCTCACGGCTGCAGCAGAGGATCGCGTCGAAGCCACCCGATCGACCGTCAAGGCGGCCGATGCAGCGCGCCTGCCGATTCTCAGTGTCAGCGCCGCGGCTGCTCACCAGAGCGCGGTGCCGGAGTTTGCTGCTCCAATTGACGGCCCCGGACAATCCCCGACCGTCATCTTCCCCAATATCCAGAATATCTACAGCGCCGACCTGTCGGTGTCACAGCCCATCTACACCGGCGGCGCGATTGCCGCCAACCGCGAGGCGGCGCGTCTTGACGAATCGGCGACCACCTGGTCCCAGACGCTCACCGCCCTTGATCTTTCGAACCACGCGCACCTGCTCTATTGGTCGGCGGTGGCCGCTGCAGCCGGGGTCGAGGTCGCCGAGGCACAGATCAAGCGCACACAGCGCCTGCTCGACGATGCCCGGGCCCTGCGCGAGGCGGGGATGGCCGTCAACGCCGACGTCTTCGCCGCCGAGGCGCGGGCTTCCGCGGCGGAGGTAGACCTGATCAGGACCCGCAACGAGGAAGAGCAGTCGCTGGCGCGTCTACGTTCTCTGCTTGGTATCGACGCCCGCAACGAATTGCATCTCAAAGACGCCAAGACCGAACAGGTACCCTCCTCTCCGCCAGATCTGGCCGCCCTTGAACGCACCGCCCTGGAGAATCGGCCCGAGCTCAAGATCACCGATGCCAGGATCGAGGGACTCGGCGCCCGGGCCCGGGCGGTCAACGCCAACCGGAGACCGATGGTGGCTGCCAACGGTCAGTGGCTCGTGGCACGTCCAAATCAGCGATATCTCCCGCTCGAGGATGTCGTCAACGACTCCTGGCGGGTTGGAGTTGGGGCGAGCTGGCAGCTCTTTGACGGCAGCCGCACCAGGGAACAGGTGGCAACGGTTCACGCCGAACAACGGGCCCTTCAACACGACCGGGGGGAGCTCGAGCGCCAGATTCTGCTCGAGGTCGCGACCGCGCGCCTCGAGCTCGAATCGGCGCTCGAGGCCGTGGTTGCAGCCGATTCCTCAGCAGACGCGGCGGCGGCCTGGGAGGAAGCGTCGGGCGAACGCTACGCCGCCGGTCTCGCCATGCTGTCCGAGCTCCTCGACGCTCAGGCCGATCTGACAGCCGCCGAGGTCGCGCAGGTCAAGACCCGGGCCGCGGCGTGGTTGGCCGAGGCGGCCCTCCTGCGCGCGGTGGGCCGGTGAACGCCATCTCTGCCTCCGCAGCGGCTTCACTCGAGGTCATGGTTTCGGCGACCGGGCTGACCCGCACCTTTGGCGATTTCGTCGCCGTGGACAGGGTGTCGTTCGAGGTCGCACCGGGAGAGATCTTCGGATTTCTCGGCTCCAATGGCGCCGGCAAAACCACCGTCATCCGGATGCTCTGCGGCCTTCTGAAGCCGACCTCCGGCAATGGCACAGTGGCCGGATTCGACATCGCCACCCGGGCGGCTGAAATCAAGACCCGCATTGGCTACATGTCACAGAAGTTCTCGCTCTACGGCGAGCTGACAGTTGAAGAGAATCTCCGTTTCTGGGCCGGTACCCAGAGAGTTTGGGGCAGAGAGTTCGAGGAGCGTCGTGACTGGGCGTTCGAGATCTCCGGTCTCGCATCGCGACGTCACAATCTCGTCGCCGACCTCCCGGGCGGCTTCCGTCAGCGGCTCGCGCTCTCGTGCGCCCTCCTCCACCGACCACCCGTGGTTTTCCTCGACGAACCCACAGGCGGCGTCGACCCCGAGGCGAGACGCCGGTTCTGGGATCTCATCGACGACCTTTCGACCGAGGGAGTCACCGTCTTCGTCACCACCCACTACATGGACGAGGCCGAGCGCTGCCAGCGGGTGGCCCTGATGCACGCCGGCAGGCTGCTCGCTCTCGATACCATCCCCGAGCTCAAAAAGACCTTCGCGTCGGGGTCGGTGCTGGAGGTCGAGTGCCGCGACGCCGCCAGGGCCCTCGAATATCTCGACGAAGCTCCGGAGGTGGTCGACGCCGCTCTCTTCGGCAACCACCTCCACGCCGTGGTCACCACGCCCGAAACCGCGGGTGCGATCCAACACCGCCTCGAAAACGCAGGATTCGCGCCGGTGAGTGTCCGTCCGGTGCCGCCTTCGCTCGAGGACGTATTCATCCGTTCGATTCGCGAGGCCGAAGAGGGACGGGAACGGTGATCCGCCGCGTCCTCGCGACCGCGGTCAAGGAGCTCCTGCAGCTCAGACGCGACTGGCGGACTGCGCTGGCCCTGCTCGGGATGCCGGTGGTCCTGCTGATGATCTACGGCTACGCCCTCAGCTTCGACGTCACCGACATCCGGCTCGGGGTGGTCGACCAGTGTCGCAGCCAGGCATCGCGCCGGATGGTCGAGGCCTTCCTCAAAAGCGGATACTTCGTCCAGAAAACGATCCTCGACGACAGCCGATCGCTCGACGACCTCTTTACCGCCGAGACCATTCAGGCGGCGCTGGTCATACCCGCGGATTTCACCGCACGGACCTCGGCGCGTCAACCCACGTCAGTTCTTTTCGTCCTCGACGGTTCCGACTCGCAGACGGCCAACACCGTTCTCGGTTATGCCCGCCAAATTGTCGCGTCGCAGACCGGCGCCGTCTACGGCATCCAAATCCAGGTTCCTTACGAAGCGGCACCCCTCGTCTGGTACAACCCGGATCTCAAATCGTCGATCTTCCTGGTCCCGGGTTTGCTGGCCTTCATCCTCATGGTGTCTTCGGTCATCGCGACCGCGCTGGCAGTGGTGCGCGAAAAAGAGCGCGGCACCATGGAGTCGCTCCGCGCGACGCCGGTCCGCGCCATCGAGCTGCTCCTCGGCAAGGCCGTCCCCTATCTGTTGGTCGCCTCTGTGTCCGCTGCCGGCTCGCTGTTCCTTGCCTGGGCACTTTTTGAAGTACCCATCCGCGGATCACTGCTGTGGTTGGCGGTTGTCACCTTGCTGTTCCTCGCCGGCGGCCTCGGGTGGGGGATCTTCATATCGACAATCGCGGAAACTCAGCAGCTGGCCTTTCAGCTCAGCCTGCTCTCGTCCATGCTGCCGACCCTTCTCCTGTCAGGATTCATCTTCCCCATATCATCGATGCCGACGGCACTGCAAATCCTGACGCATATCGTCCCAGCCCGCTATTACATATCCGCCCTCCGCTCGATCGTGCTCAAGGGTGTCGGGCCCGAAATGTGGTGGCAGCAGATGGTAGCCCTCGGCATTTATGCCTCCGTGGTTCTGTTGCTCGCCACCGTGAGAATGGTGCGGAGGTTGTAGCCCGTGCGCACACTCTGGAACATGCTCGTCAAGGAGCTCATCCAGCTCAAGCGTGACCCACGGGTCCTGGCGGTCCTTTTCGTCGCACCGGTGGTCCAGCTGACCCTCCTCGCCTATGCCGCCACCACCGACATACGCCAGGTGGAGCTCGCGGTCTGCGATCTCGACTGCAGTTCGGCAAGTCGCCGTCTGGTCGAAGATTTCACCGCTTCCACCTACTTTCGCCGCGTCGCCACAGTACCCACCCAGAACGATCTCGACCCGTGGCTTGAAAGCGGCAGGGCCAGGGTAGCCGTCACCATTCCCGCCGGGTTCTCAGCCGAGCGGGCCGCCGGCCGCACGGGCAGAGTGCAAATGGTCGCCGACGGATCGGATCCCATGGTCGGAACTCTCGGCCTCGCCTACGCCCAGGGGGTCCTGCAAACCCTGGCCGAAGTGGACGGCTTTCACACGCCCCTCGAGCTGCGACCAAAGGTCCTCTACAACCCCGATCTCATGAGCCGCTACTACATGGTCCCCGGTGTGCTGGCACTGATCATCCTCATCATGACCATGATGCTGTCATCCATGGCCGTCGTGCGCGAGACCGAGATCGGGACCATGGAACAACTATTGGTGACCCCGTTGACACCGAGCGCCGTCATCGCCGGCAAGCTGGTGCCCTACGCTCTGGTCGGCGTGGTCGAGTTCCTGACCACGCTGACAGTGGTGCTCTTCTGGTTCGAGGTCCCGCTGCGGGGCTCGTTCTGGATCCTGGCCCTGCTGACCGCGCCGTTCATCGTCTGCTGCCTCGGGCTCGGTCTCCTGGTCTCCACCCTCTCCCGCACCCAGCAGCAGGCGATGATGATCTCGACCTTCGTCTTCATGATGCCGCAGATCTATCTGTCGGGCTTCGTCTTCCCGATCCAAAACATGCCGGCCCTTTTCCAGTGGATCTCCTGCGCCATCCCGCTGCGCTACTACATCACCATCCTGCGCGGCGTCTTTCTCAAGGGGGCTGGCCTCGAAGTGCTGTGGTTCGAGGGCCTGGTCCTGGTCGGTCTGGCGATCCTCATCCTCACCTTTGCTCGCCTTCGCTACCGGGTCCGTCTCGGCTAGAGCGCAGCCCTAGATGGTCTTCGCAGCGGGCGATCGATACGTGGTGAGACATAAGGGCTACAACGCGGGCTGAATTTTGCTACGCTCGGACCGCCGGTTCGGACGACCCGAACCAACAGGGTGCGGCCGCACCGTTCCCGGAGGATGAACATGCGTACGATCATCGAGCCCTTCCGCATCAAAATGACGGAACCCCTCAAGATCACGAGCCGAGCCGAGCGCGAGCAGGCGCTCGTCGCGGCCCACCATAATGTCTTCCTGATCGACGCCGAGGACTGCTGCATCGATCTCCTCACCGACTCCGGCACCGGCGCCATGTCCGCCCAGCAGTGGGCCGCGATGATGCTCGGCGACGAGAGCTACGCCGGCAGCAGATCCTGGAAGAAATTTGAGGCGACGGTGCAAGAGATCACCGGGATCGACAACGTCCTG